>Ga0134124_10001885_pt1 | contig 16872 bp, 8 predicted proteins | sample KB304_FD_96880 | JGI IMG/M metagenome (GOLD analysis project Ga0134124, IMG submission 96880) | Terrestrial soil microbial communities without Nitrogen fertilizer from Kellogg Biological Station, Michigan, USA - KB3-0-4 | ecosystem: Environmental > Terrestrial > Soil > Unclassified ...
ATAATTTCTTGATGAGGAATCTGTAGAAGTTCAAATCTTCTTGGGCTTAGATTATAAATATAATATAGTTATAGTGTTAAAAATAAGATTTATCTTAAAGTATAAATAATATTAATTAGTTTATACTGTCAAATTAATTATATTTATTTTAAATCACTTTAAGTATAAAAACTAAAAAAAAATAGAAAATTTTTATTAATATAATTATATAAATACTATACTATAATATAAATATACTTAAATAAGAAATATAATTAAAAATAATAAAATAATTTAAATTAATTAAATAAGTATAGAGATTATAGAAAGTTAAATAAATTGTAATTTAAATATATAAAATTATAAATTATTTAAATAAATTATAGTAAATAAATATAAATAATTATAAATAACTTATAAAATAAAGTTAAAAATTAAAAAATTAAAAATATAAATGAGAATATTAAAAACCCATGTCTTGCTTAGATTGCTAAATTCTTATGTAGTAGATTCTCCTCAACCAGCTAATATCTCGTATTTATGGAATTTTGGATCTTTATTAGCAGTATGTTTAATAATACAAATATTAACTGGAGCTTTTTTAGCTATGCATTATACACCTAATGTAGATTTTGCGTTTAATAGTGTAGAACATATAATGAGAGATGTAAATAATGGATGGATAATTAGATATACACATGCTAATGTTGCTTCATTCTTTTTTATTTTTGTATATATGCATGTAGCTAGAGGGCTATATTATGGTTCATATAAAACACCTAGAGTATTAGTTTGGTCTATTGGAGTTATCATTTTAATTCTTATGATGGCTATAGCTTTTTTAGGTTATGTATTACCTTATGGACAAATGAGTTTATGGGGTGCTACTGTAATTACTAATTTATTATCAGCTATACCAGTATTTGGTCAAGATATAGTAGAATTAATTTGGGGAGGATTTTCAGTATCAAATGCTACTTTAAATAGATTCTTTTCATTACATTATCTATTACCTTTTGTATTAGCAGCTTTAGCTGTAGCACATTTAATCGCTCTTCATGTACACGGATCAAATAATCCAAATGGAGTAAATTCAAATGGAGATAGATATGCAATGCATCCTTATTTTATATTCAAAGATCTTGTAACTATATTTGCATTCTTTTTAGTTTTATCTATTATAGTATTCTTCTATCCAAATCTATTAGGTCATTCAGATAATTATATTCCTGCGGATCCAATGGTGACACCAGCTTCTATTGTTCCAGAATGGTATTTATTACCATTTTATGCAATATTAAGATCAATACCTAATAAATTATTAGGAGTAGTTGCAATGTTTGGTTCTTTATTAATTTTATTAATATTACCTTTAACAGATTTATCTAGAGTTAGAGGATCAACATTCAGACCTGCTATGAAATTATTCTTCTGGTTCTTTGTAGTAGATTTCATTATTCTAATGTGGATTGGAAGTCAACATCCAACTGAACCTTATGTTTCTATAGGTCAAGTAGCTACTGCATTTTATTTTTCATGGTTCTTAATAATAATACCACTTATTGGTATAAGTGAAAATACTTTAATGGATATAGCTACTGATCATAATAAATCTATTTAATAAATAATTATATTTATTTTAGATTTATAGAATTAAACCCCTTTTTTCTAAATTATATTATTATTTTTATATTTATATTTAGAAAAAAATAAGAAGAAGATGACCTTACTTTTTCTAAACTAATTTATAAAAAAGTAGATATATTGTATAATTTAGAACAGATATTAATTAAAATATAAAAATTTTTATATTTTAATTACTTCTTTGTATATTTTACTGTTTATACTAATAGGTTAAATATTTGTATAAGTATAAGAAAAGAATATAAACTTAAAAAATTTAAATTAAATATATAAAAGTAATATATAAAAAATAAAAAAATTAAAATAAAAGAAGTAAGAAGAAATTAAAGGGCCCTTAGCTTAATTGGTAGAGTACCTAGTTGTCGATTAGGGTGGTCCCAGTTCGAATCTGGAAGGGCTCGTATAAATAAATTTATTAATTTAGAAAATATTTAAAAAAAAAAAATTAAAATTTATTTTATAAAATAATTTAAAAAAAAAAATATTTCTATAATATTCTTTATTTATCTCATTTTATTACTATTAATTAAAGATATAAAAATAATATTATAAATATATCCTTAAATAAAATTAAAAATAAATTATATAATAATATATTATTATATAATTTAAATTTAAAAATTTTTTAAATTATAACTATATAAATAATAAATACCTAAAACATTTAAATAAAAGAATAAAAACATTTTATTTTACTATATATAAATATACTATTCTTTAAATTTAAAAATAGGTGTTTTTTCTATGATAGAAAGTAAAAAGTATAAAGTAAATTTTATTATGAATTTCTTATTTTTATCTTATTACTTCTAATATAGGAATTTATTAATTTAAAAAAGAATGCAAAGTCATCCTGCCTAATATACTAAAATTAATTAAAAAATATATTAGGTCCATTTTTCTAGGTTAAACTTACATAAATTTATAATAAATATTATAAACTTAAAGTTAAAATAAGCCTTTTTTATAAATAAATTATACATATAATATAAATAAAAAAGGAATAAGAAAAAAACAAGATAGCATAAAATATTTCTATTAAATTTCTTTTCTTTTTTATAGTTATTTATTATAAATTTAACTTTTGTTTTAAAGCCTTTAATCAATTATAATTTGTTTAACTTTTATTACTTTAAATATAAGTAGATAAAGAATAAATTACTTATTTACTTAAATTAATAGATTTATAATAATAATTTTCTTACTTATTTAGTAATTACTAATAAATATCTACTACTTTTTATATTATATAAATATATAATAGAATTTTTAATAGATGGAGTATTTATTTAAGAAAAGGAAATTTTTTTTTATAAAAATAAATAAATATTTGTTTAAACAATACCTTAAAAATAGAACGTAAAATTATATCTCTAAATAAATAATAAAATTTATTTAAAAAAGGTGTTTATACGTAGGCAAAAAAAAAATATAAATTAAAAATTTAAAATGACAACTCTTTTTATAAATATTTTAGCTTTCGGTACATTATTATCAAGTGTTTTTTCTATCACTTCTAAAAATCCCGTTATATCAGTAATTTTTTTAATTTCTACTTTTGTTCAAGCAGCTCTATATTTAATCCTTATAGGTATTAATTTTGTAGGTATCTCTTATATTGTAATATATGTAGGAGCTATTGCTGTTCTATTTCTATTTGTAATTATGATGATAAACATAAAATTAACAGATATCTTAGAAACAGGAACTCAATATACTAAAAATTTACCTTTAGCTATTGCAATAGGATCTTTATTTATTTTTATTATCTTTCAAATAATACCTAATAATTATAATAATGTTCCAACATTATCTGTTTTATTAGATAAAATAACATTTTTTAATAGTATTTTATCAGATTCTAATGTTGTATCTATTAATTTAATTAATTCTATTGTAAATAATTACTTTTTCTCATCATTATCTGATGTTATAATAACAGAATTTACACAAATAGAAGTATTAGGTCACAGTTTATATACTTATGGTGCTGTATTATTAATTACACTTAGTGTAATATTATTATTAGCTATGTTTGCTACTATTATTATTAGTAGAAATAATATAAATAATTAAAGTTTTATTTATATATAATATTATATATAATTATAACCCCCCCTTTTCTATTTTATATTATAACTTTAAATAAAATTTAAGTATATATTTAAATTTTACTTAAACAATAAACTATTTCTTTCCTTTGTATTTTTATATTAAAAATATATAATAATATACAAAATTTTAAATATATAAATAATATATAATATATAATACTAATAATTTAAATTAATTAAAAGAGAATATTAAAATAATAAAGTAATTAATAGAATTCTTTAATAAAAATAATAGATACAAAATTTTGTTGTAGGGGAAATATGATAATTGGTAATCAGTTATATTTGCAATATAAAAAATGATAGTTCGAGTCTATCTTTCTCCAAATATTCTTTCTAAATAAAAATAATAAATATAAAAAAGATTAAGATTTTTATATAAAAATCAAATATAGAGTAAATCTTTTACCTTATTAAAAAAATAATAAAAATATTAACTATAATTTAGTTTAACTACTATTTTTAATTTAAAATTTTAATAATGGATAAAATTGAAGGTTAGTAAAGAATATAATAAAATTTATTTCTTCAGTTTTTTTTTTTCTTCGTATACTTATTCTATGTTTAAAATAGAGCCTCGGTTGCTTAGTGGTCAAAGCGCGATTCTGAAGAAATTGAGATGGGAGTTCAATTCTCTCCCGGGGCAAATATTCACAGATTACTTTTATAGGATATTTAATATATTTTATATATTTTTTCTAATAAAATAATAATCCTTAAAAAATAAAAACATATAAGTATTTATAGCTTAAACAAATAAAATAAAAAGAAAAAGAATTCTTAAAATAAAAGTAAAAAGTTTTTTACTTTAATTACTAACTTTATTAGTTTTTATTATATATGTAATATAAAAAAATACTTATAAAAAAAAATATATTTTATTAGAAAAATAAATACCTCTTTTTTTAATTCTATTTTTTAATAAAATAAAAATTTATAATAGTAATAGTTATTTTTAATTAATACTTTTATTACTTACACAAAGGTCGAAATAGTTTAAATGGTAAAACGAATTCCTTGTAAGATTTAAATATTGGTTCAATTCCAGTTTTCGGCAAAAGTATCTAAATAATTTTAGGATAACAAAAATTTTTATTATATTATTTATTATTATGTTCTCCTTTTTTCTTTTTAAAGAAAGATGAGGAATAAAGATAAAATAAAATTTTGAAGGATAGAGTATACTTTCCTATTTTTACTTTTATTACAAAAAAAGGAGAGTAAAAATAAAAGACTTTAGCATAATGGTTAATGCAGTTCGCTCATAATGGATATTATAAGGGTTCAACCCCCTTAGGTCTTATTGTAATTAAATTAACTATAAAAGAAAGAGAATAAAATAAACTTAAATTATATTATTAAAAAAAGGGCATTTGGTCGAGTCTGGTTTATGGCGCTCGTCTTGAAAACGAGTACTTTACAAAAGTCGTGAGTTCAAATCTCACAGTGCCCGTTTGTATATTTAATTAAAACTCTTATCCTCATGGAACCGAAAGTATAATTTATTTATAAGTAATTTAATATAAAAAGAGTTAATTTTTAATTAGTAAATAATTAATTACTAATTAATAGTTTTAATTAACGGAAGATGACAAATTGGCCAGTCGCTCCTTTTGGGTAGGAGAGATATTGCGCGTTCGAGTCGCGCCTTCCGTGTATCCTTATTAAATCAAATTTATAATATAATATTATAAAGAATAAAAGAGGTATAATAAAAAAGTAGATAAATAATAATTAAAAAAAATAAATTTAACAGGTCTTATGGCTGAGTGGTTTAAGCGAGGTACTGTTAATACTTTCTACAGGGGTTCGAACCCTCTTAAGGCCTTAATTTAATTTAAATAATATATTATACTCTAAAAAATTAATTAAAAGTACTAGTTAAAAAAATAAAATAAATTAAAAAAAAATAGTTACTTTAATTATTTTAATTAGGTAATATTAATAAGTAAAGTATAGAAATATATATCTATAAGCTTAATACTTATAATAGGTATTCCTTTTTAATATTAATAATTAATTGGCATTCTATCTTCTATGTTTTATTTTCTTATTTTATTAGCGAACATGTTGAAATTTGGTAAACAATCTTCTCTTAAGCAGAAGTGGGAGTTATCCCTTAAGAGTTCGAGTCTCTTTGTTCGTATAAAAAATTAAAATAATAATACTAAAAAAATAAATATTACCTTCGGATATTAAAGATCCTTTAGTATAGTGGTAATTACAGCTCCCCTTCAAGAAGCAAAGATCAGTTCAAATCTGGTAAGGATCAATTTAAATTTTTTAATTTAAAGTAATAAGTAGTAATTAGTAACTAGGTTTATTTCTTATCCTTTTTTAGAAATTAAAAGTAATTTATATAACTAGTTTTTCTATCCTACTTAAATTATAAATAAGTTATATTAAATACATTAATATTAATTTCTTCTTCTTACTAGGGGATAATTCTATCTTCAGGTTCCTTTTTTAAAAAAAGAAGGTAATATACTTATTAAAATAATTTTATTAAATTTAAATTTTTGTAAATATTTAATTAATTATTAATTATTAATTAAAAAATATTTTTTTTTTTTTTTCACAGAGGAGTAATAATTGTGACAAATATAATACTTTATTTAAAGTAAATTAAAGCTCTTAATTCAATTCTCTAATATAAAAAGAGATAAATCCTATCTCTTTTTATGTTTATCATTTTTTTTAATAAAAATAATAATTAAGTTATTTATTATAAAGGTATAATATAAATTAAAGGATCATTGTTTATTAAAAAAGGAGTTGTAATAAAGATACTTTTCTATTGTATTATTTTTTATATTTTTAAATAAGATTAAAAGAGTATTAAATTTTATTTGTTTTAATATATTAGACACTATTTTTTATAAGTAATTTACTTAAACTATGTTAGCCGCAGCAAAATATGTTGGAGCAGGATTAGCTTGCTCAGGATTAATTGGAGCTGGAGCAGGAATCGGAACAGTATTCGGTTCATTAATTTTAGCTACTGCTAGAAATCCGCAATTAAGAGGACAATTATTTACTTATGCTATCTTAGGATTCGCCTTAGCAGAAGCTACAGGACTATTCGCTTTAATGATGGCATTCTTATTATTATATTCTTAATCTTTTTTATAAAGAGTAAGAGTTATAATTAAATTAATTATAATATAATAATAATTTTATATTTTAATATTTTGTATATTATATAAAATATTAAAATAAATTTGCTTTATCTAATAAAAATAAAAAAATTCTTCTTTTTCTAAATATAATATATTTAATATATAATTAAATAAATTAATTAAAATAAAATAAAAAGATTGTAAAAAAGTAAAATAAATACTATAATAATCATTAAAAAAAAAAATTAGATATTTAGAATAAATAAGGATAAGAATAAATAAAATAAGAAAAAAAAAGGATACTAAAATAATATATTTAATTTAGTAACCCCTTTTTAAAAAAAAATATAAAAATATTTAAATATATAAATAAAAATAGGAATAGGTAAATAAACAAAGGCTTTATTAAAAAAATACTATTATACATATTAAATTAATTAAGGGCAGGTGATCCGATTGGTAATGGTGGTTCTCTGTAAAAGAATTGGTTTATAACCACAAAAGGTTCGATTCCTTTACTGCTCATATAAAAAGAAAAATTAAATTAAAATAAAATATAAAAAAAGAAAAGTTATTTCTTTTCCTCTATTAATAAAAAACTAAAAAAAAAAAGATTAATTTATAATTTTTTAAAATATACTAATATTAAAAATTTTAATATATGCATTATCTTAATATAAGATAAAAGATTAATAAATTTTATTATATTATTAAAATAAGAAAATAAAACTTATTTCTTTTAAATTTATACTGGAATCAAGTATAAATTTAAAATATTAAAATATTTTAAATTTAAATTTTTGGTATAAAAATATAATAAGAGATAAATTATAAATAAGTAAAATACTTATCTCCTTCTACTTTATCTACCTAAATTTAAATTAATTAATTTACATTTATATTAAACTTTTTTTTAATAATATTTAAATTAAAGGGATTAAGTTAAATAAATTATTTTTTACTTCTTTATACTTTAATCTTAAAAAAGGAAAAGAATATATAAAGAAAAATATATAAACTATTTTATAAAAAGATCTATGATCTGCTTTTTCTTTTAAAAATTATAAAGTAAAGCTGAAGTTGAAATATGAAGAGGATTCAATAAAACATTAGGGATAATACCAAAAATAATAGTTGGTAATAATAAACTAATTAATAGTGAATATTCTCTTCTATTAATATCCTTTAATATAGGTAGATGTGGAGAATAAGATCCATAAGATAATCTATTATATAGAAATAAAGAATAACAAGCGGATAATACTATTCCACTAGCACCTAATATAGCTATAATAGGATTTTGTTGCCATATTCCTAATAAAGATAATTGTTCACCTAAGAAATTTAAAGTTAAAGGAATTCCAGTATTAGCTAAAGTGAATATACAGAATAAAATAGTAAATACAGGCATATAAGTAGCTAAACCTCTAATATAGTTAATAATTCTTTTTCCAGTTCTATCATAAATAATTCCACCTACACAAGTAAATAGAGCAGGACTAACGAATCCATGACCTATAGCTAATAATAAAGCACCTTCTATTCCTTGTACTGTATTTGAAAATAAACCTAATACTACTACACCCATATGTGCAACACTACTATAAGCAATTAATCTTTTAGTATCTTGTTGTATAATAGTAGATAATGAAGCATAAATAATAGTTATTACAGCAATAGTTTGAACTAATGGACTAAAATAATTAGTAGCATCAGGGAAAAAATTTATTAATACTCTAATATAACCATATGTAGCTAGTTTTAAAATTGTAGCAGCCAATATAATAGATCCAGCTAAAGGAGAATCACTATGAGCTTTAGGTAACCAAATTATAAATGGATATAGAGGTGTTTTAACAGCAAATGCTATAAAAAATCCTAACCATAATATTTTTTGAGTGTCTAAACTTATATCATATAAAGATATTAATTGAAAATCTGTTGAACCTATATAACTATATATACTTAATATACATAATAACATAGGTAAACTTCCAGCTAAAGTATATAAAAATAGTAAAAAGGCTGATCTAAATCTATCTTCTCCGTGACCAAATATTACAATAATTATAAATAATAAAGGTAATACACTTTCAAAAAAGATATAAAATAGTAATAAATCTAAAGATACAAATGCACATATTTGTAAACTAGATAATAATAAAAAAGATATTAAAAATAATTTTATATTTTTATTTATATTTGTATAATTAGATAATAAAGCTATTGGTGTAACAAATGTTGTTAATAGAACAAAATAAAGAGATAAACCATCCAAACCAAAATGTAAATGACAAAAATTTAAAGTATTAAATTCAGATACAAATTGATATTGAGTTGTATTATTATCAAATTGATACCATATAAATAATGAGACAAAGAAATTTATTAGAGAAGTTGTTAAAGCTATTTTTTTCATTTGATTATTATTTCTATTTATATTTCCTTCTTCTCCTAATCCTATTGGAAGCAATAATAAAGAACCTATTATAGGTATTAATATTAGTAAAGTTATCATGTTTAATTTTAAGTTTTATTTTTTTTTTTATTTTTTAATTACTATTTATTGAAGAATTAAATTATTTTAACCTTATTGACTGATTTATAATATTATATATTTAAATATAAATTTTTAATTTATAATTATATATAATTATTATTTATATTATTTAATTTTATAACTTTTTAATATATATTATTATACATTTATATATAATATTATTATTTTATATTTACTGAGTTGACCAGATTCGAACTAGTATAAACCATTACCAAAAAATGGTGTTTTTCCAATTAAACTACAACTCAATTAAAAATAGTTAAACTATTTTTAAATGTTTATATTTATATTTATAAATCTTCTTCTAATTAGGAATAAAGGTGATTCGAACACCTAAGGGCGTTAACCCGAACAATTAGCAATTGTCTTATCTTACCAATGAAAATTATTCCCTCTTTTTTAAATTTATTTATATTTCTTTTATATAGATTAGAGATAGATATAAATATAGATATAGATAAATATATTTACCTTTTCTTAATTTACCTTATTATTTTAAAAAAAGGAAGATAAATGAAATATTTAGTAAATTACTTTCTTCTTTTGATATATTTAATATTTCTATTATTTTAGATAAATTATATTTCTCTTTTGGACTCGAACCAAAATTAACACTTTAGAAGAATGCAGTTCTAACCTATTGAACTAAGAGAAATAAATATAATAAAAATTAATTTATTTAAAGTTAAAAATATAACTAATTTTAAATAATAATAGTAACTTACCTTTGGATCAATGATCAATATTAAGAATTCCTACTGATTAAAAAAATAAAGAAATATAAGTAAATTATATAAATTATTTTAACCTTATTATAAATAAATAGAGTTAAGAAGGAATTGAACCTTAAATTATTAGACTTTGCAGGTCTACTACAGAACCATCTGTAAACTTAACCCTTAATTTATTTAAAACTAATAGTAGACCTACTTTTTTTAAAATATATTTATTTTTATATTTTATAAAAAGGTAAATAGAAAATATAAATTAATTATTTAATTTATTTATAATAAATACATTATTACTTTATCTTATTTCTATTTTAACTTTATTATTTATTATAGAAATATAATATTTATTATATTAAAAATTATTACTACTTTTAATTTAAATTTTAATATTTTTAATATAAAAGCAGAATAAATTTTTATTTTTCTATTAAATAGAAAATATTAATATTCTATAAATTTGATTAATATAATATAATTTCTTAATAATTAATTATTTTTAATTAATTAAGATACCCTCAATATCTCATTTACATTATAATTTTTATATTTATACAAAAAATTATAAAAGCTTTATATTCCTTCCTTAAAATTAAAATATATAGAAAGGAAATAAAATATAAAGCAGAGATAGTTCTTTTTAAATAATAAATTTAGAACCAATAATAAAAATATAATTCATCATGCCTCAATTAATACCATTTTATTTCTTTAACCAAATATTATTTACATTTATTATTTTATTTTCTATAATATTTGTATTATCTAAATATATTTTACCTCTATTTACATTTCAACAAGTTATTAGAACTTATATTACTAAATTAAGTAAAAAAAATTAAGAGAAGTCTAATTTTTTATTATTTAAATAATTCTATAACTTTATATATATGCTAACCCCCATTTATTCAATTTATATTTATATATTTAATAGAAGGAGTAAAACCTATTATCATTAAAAAAAAAATAAACCTTTTTTTCATGTTTTTAAATTATTAAATAACCTTGATTTTTATAAAATATCCTGTTTTTATTTAAATATTTTTATAAAATAAAATTGAAGGATTATTTTCATATTATAAATAATTTCTATTTATATTATTACTAAAAGAGAAGAAATAATATAATCTTAAAAAAAAAAAATATTATTATTTTTATAAAATTGTACTAAATTATAATTATCTTCTTTTTGGATTAGAACTAAGGAATTACTATCTATTGCTACTATATATTTATATTCAAATTGTGTAATAACCTTTCCATAATCGGTGGGGTTGTATCCGATAGGTAATTTCTTATTATAGTATTTCTGAAATTTAATTTTATTTTGAACTAATTTTCTTTCAGCTTTACCTTTTCTAAATCCATTAGATAAAATAATTAAAATAATTGGTGTAATTACATATGTATCAAAATTTAAATCTACAATATTCAATAAATAATTAATAACTTATTAAAAAAATATAAAAACAAATATTTTAAATAAAATAAAAAAAAAATAAATTAAAAAGAGTGTAGTATAATTGGCTAGTATCGCGATCTCCAAAATCGCTGGTAGGTGTTCGAGTCACCTCACTCTTGTATTTTAAAAAAATTTAGAAGAGAGGATAAATAAGTTGAATAGATAACTTATTAAAATTAAAAATGAATAAATATTTAAATTATAAACGAGTATGCCGAAATTGGTAGCCGGGTGGGTTTTAGGTACTCATAATTTTAATTATAAGAGTTCAAGTCTCTTTACTCGTAATAAAATTTATTTTAATATTATAAATTTATATTTTATTATTTTTAAATTAAAAAAATTAAATAAGGATATTAAAAAAAAAATAATAAAAATTATTACTATAATTAAATATATTTAATATAAAACTTTATTTATAAATATATATAATAAAAAATATTAAAATAATAAAGTAATTAACATCTTTAATTAAAATAGGTAAAGCGATTGTCTTCGGAACAATAGTTGTTAGTTCGAATCCAATAAGATGTACCTATTATACTTTAAAGTATAAGATAATTTATAGAATATAATTTATTTAGAGAGATATAATCTATTTAGAAAGTATTACTAATAAAAATTAAAAGTTAAAATTTTATTCATTATTTGAATATTTAAATATTTGTATTTATTAAATTATAATAATCTTATATTCATAAAATTTAAAATACTAATATAAATAAACAATATAATCGTAATTAATTTATATCTCTTTTAAATTAATAAAATACTTTATATAAAAATTAAATAAGAAAAAATAGGGGATTATGTATAATATTTATTATTTTAGAAAAAGAAAAACATATTATTATTTTTCTATAAATATTAAATATTATTGTGAAGCGGAATCAATCCATACTAAGAAATCAGAAGTATTAACTGCTTCAACAACTATAGGCATAAATCCATGCCAAACTCCACAAATTTCAGAACATTGTCCATAGAAAGTACCAGTTCTTTCAGCTAAGAAAGAAACTTGATTTAATCTTCCAGGAACAGCATCTAATTTCAATCCTAATGAAGGAACAGCATAACAATGAAGTACATCTGCTCCAGTAATAATTAATCTAATATGGCAATCAACAGGTATCATTAATTTATTATCAACTTCTAATAATCTAAATTGTCCTAATTCTAAATCTGATTCAGGAATCATATAAGAATCGAAATCAATAGATTCTCCTTGATCTGTAACAAAATCTGAGTACTCGTAAGACCAATACCATTGATGACCTACTACTTTAATTGTTAATGTAGGTGAAATTACTTCATCCATTAAATATAATATTCTAAATGAAGGGAAAGCAATAGCAATTAAGATTAATGCTGGTGTAACAGTCCATACTAATTCCAGAACAGTTCCGTGAGTTAAATATTTATATGCAATTGGGTTTTTATTAGAATTATAATTAAAACTTATTGAAAAAAGAGCCCAGAACACTACAAAACTAATTACAACTAAATAAAATCCAATTGTATTATGTAATGTTATTAAACCTGTGTAACCTGGTGCAGCACTATCTTGAAATCCTAATTGCCAAGGTTGAGCTGCATCATTAAAAATACTATTAAAATTATTAAATAATAATGACATTTTATTTTTATTTTTATTTAATTTCGATCTTATTTATTATTTTAAAAATTTAATTTTCTCCTAAGAAGAAAAAGTATTTATATAATTAAATACTATAAAAAATATAAATAGATAAAGGGATAAATGGTTTCTTTTTAGATAAAAAGCTAGAAAATAATTACAAGATATTAAAATTTAAATTTTTATAAATATTATAAAATTTATTTAATATTATATTTTTAAGAAATAAGAATCTTATCTATTTTTATTTTTTATAATTATTTATTTACTTTAAAAAGTACTTATATTTTAAATTATTACCTTCTACTTCTTCTTAAATGTGCAAATTGCAAATTACAATTGGAGTAACTATTTTATTAAATAAAATTAATTAAATACCTCTATTATAAAAAATAGTTTGTATTTTTTTTATAAGACTGTACTTTGATGTAAGATTCTTATATATTTATTTGTATAAATAATTATATAATCTAAGAAGTAGAGGAATCGAACCTCTCTCTGTAAAGTGTAAATTTACTGCTAAAACCACTCAGCTAACCTCTTTATACTAGAAAAATAATTATCTTTTTAACCTTTTTTAATAATTAATTTTACAATTATTGGTTATTAAGAAGGGAACATTTTTATTTTAATTCTTTATTTTAAAATAAATATATAATATTTTCTTTCTTTTTTTTTTAATAGCGATATCAGGAATTGAACCTAATCCAACAGGTCATGAGGCTGTGGTGCTAACCTTTACACTATATCGCATTATTTATAATTTTTATAATAATCTTCTTTTAGTTTTTTTTTATTTTAAATATAAAACAAGATTTTATATTTATTACTTTTTCTAAGTCAAAATAGTGAAGGAGTCTTTCTTTTCTTATAATTTAGAGTAGGGGATATTTTATTTTAATTTTTCTTTTATTAGAAAAAATTATATAATTTCTTTTCTTTTAGTCTAGATATTAGGTATTCCTTCCAACCAATAAGTGTAAAATTAATTTTATTACAAGTAAAAAAAGAATAAGATGTACTTTAAATATTACTTTATTTAATTAAGCTCCTCCCCAGTAATATACAGCCACAAAAAGGAATAACCAAACTACATCAACAAAGTGCCAATATAAGATACCTGCTTCAAACCCTTGGTGGTGTTGTTTTGTTAATTGATAATTTATGATTCTAATAAATCCAACTAAAATAAAGATTGTTCCAACAATAACATGGAAACCATGTAATCCTGTAGAAGCAAAAAATGCTGAACCATATACACCATCAGACATTGTAAATCCAGCTTCACAATATTCAAAATACTGTAATGCAGTAAATAAAATGGCTAAAACAAGTGTTAAGAATACACCATCAATTGCACCTTTTCTATTTCCAGCTATTAATGCATGATGTCCATATGTTACAAATGCTCCACTACTTAATAATAAGAAAGTATTTAGTAATGGTATTGCAAAAGGATCTAAAGGTGTAATTCCTAGAGGAGGCCAAGAACCTCCAATTTCTATAGTAGGAGCTAAACTAGAGTGGAAGAAAGCCCAAAAAATAGATAAGAAAGCAAATACTTCACTAACAATAAATAGTAATACACCTATCATTAATCCATTTTTTACTTGTTTTGTATGATGACCTAAATATGTTCCTTCTACTATTACATCTCTAAACCATAGAGTCATACCTAAAGCAGTTAATACAAATCCTATTGTTAATAATGTTCCACCATTATTAAATCCATGCATATATAATACTGCACCTATTGCCATATTTAAGATTGAAAAACTTAATAAAATTGGCCAAGGTGAAGGATCTACTAAATGAAATGGAAAATATTGAAAGTTTTTTATATTTATTTTCATTTTTAATTTTTTTTAACTATTTTTTATACGTATAACGTAATGATTCCTTGTACATATTTTTGTACAAATAATAAATTTATATTAGTAATACTAATATTATTTAATCTAGATAAATAATTTTTTTTATTTACTGATTCCTTAAATTTTATTATTTTTATATTTTTATTTTATAAAATAAATATATATTATTCTATTATATAATTATATAATTAAATAAATTAATAGTTAATAATATAAAAATAATTATTAAATTAAAATAAAACTTAATTATATAATTAAAAAATTTATATATACTTATATTTTAATTTAAATTAATTTAAAAGAGGTAAAATTAGTTTAATAGGTAAAATGACGTTTTGTGGCGACGATGTTCAGAGTTCGAGTCTCTGATTTTACCCTAAAAAAAAAGGGAGAAAAAGAAAAATAAAAAAGAAAAGTTTACTATTTCTTAATTTTTCTTAAAAACAAAAAAATAAATTAATATTAGTAGAGGGAATGAATATATTAAAATGGAAATTAGAAAAAATAATAATATAAAAATATCTAGATTATCTTATTTTTCTTTTCTTTTTTTATTAGACTTAATATTTTTAATTAATTTATTGTTCTGTCCATCCTTTTTATTTATTTTAATATAAATAAAATAAATAATTTAAAATAATTAATATTTAATTATTTGTAAATATAAAGAGATAAATAGGAATATATAATTTACGAGTAATCAGACTCGAACTGATGATTTCTACTTGGAAGGTAGAAGTTATACCACTTAACTATACTCGTTTATTCTATAAATAGAATAATTTTTTTATTGTTTATTGACTACACTATTTTTGAAACAAGATATTATACAAAAGAGACTCGAACTCTAAAGAATTAATTAAAAAATTTTCTATCCTTTTTTTAATTTTTAGAAAAGGAAAAAGTAATTATTTCTTCAGTTTTTTTTTTAATAACTGTACTGTAATCTAATCTTTTTTCTTTACATAAAATAAAATGTATTTTAACTAATACTAATTTAAATAATAATTGTGTTCTTCTTAACCTTAAAGTTAAGAATAAAGTAATCTTAGTATTAGGAATAAGTAAAATAAATGTATTATTACACTATAAAATTAAAATAAAATTATTAACAACCAATAACATCTAGTTTTTTTATAAATTAGTACCGCTAAACTAATATTTTACAATATGTACATTTGCGGCCTATCTAGAAATGTTCTATTTCTTAATTAATGATATTTATTTCTAAACTATTCTTTAAATAAATAAAAATATAGTTAAGATAAATAATCATTATTAGTATCTAGAGGTTAGATTCTTGCTTGATAGACATTCAGCATTTATCTATTATGTTTGTGGCTACCCAACTATGCGTTCTTATTTTGTGCCTTTTTATTTATAAATATAAATTTAAAACTTTTTGCGAAAGTTAAAAAGGACTTTCCCCATTTCACTTTACTTTTGCCTTCAAGATACTTTGAGTCCCTAACAAAATAATAAAAACAATTGGTGCACTAGAGAAACACAGCCTATTGATCCTTTCGTACTAGAAGGTCTGCCTCTTTTTACTAATTATTCCTCCAGAAGATAGGGACCATACTGACTCACGTCGTATTAAACCCAACTCACGTACCCTTTTAATCGGCGAACAGCCGAACCCTTCCAAGCTTCTTCCCCCGGAGGATAGGATGAGTCGACATCGAGGTGCCAAACAGCCGAGACAATGTGTACTCTCGTCGGCTATCAGCCTGTTATCCCTAGCGTAACTTTTATC
>Ga0134124_10001886_pt1 | contig 16872 bp, 12 predicted proteins | sample KB304_FD_96880 | JGI IMG/M metagenome (GOLD analysis project Ga0134124, IMG submission 96880) | Terrestrial soil microbial communities without Nitrogen fertilizer from Kellogg Biological Station, Michigan, USA - KB3-0-4 | ecosystem: Environmental > Terrestrial > Soil > Unclassified ...
CTGCCAGCGCTGGAAGACGAAGTATCCAGCCCTTCAACGGTAGCGACCGGATGCCGGACGCTGATCGCCGCAGGGCGACTGGTACCCGAGAAGGGCTTCGATGTGCTGATCGACGCTTTCGCGCGATTGCAAGACGCCAGCGCGCGTCTGATCATCATTGGGTCCGGGCCGGAAGAACTGCGGCTTCGGCAGCAGGTGCAGCGCCTCGGGCTTTCTGACCGTGTGCGCCTGCCGGGTCCTGTGCCCAGCATCCGCCCTTGGCTCGATCAGGCACGGGCGCTGGTGCTCTCCTCGCGATTCGAGGGTTTCGGCGCAGTATTGCTCGAAGCTCTCGCCGCCGGTCGCCAGGTGATCACCACTCGCTGCACGCATGCCATCGAGGAGCTTGGAATCAGCGGCAGTCTGGGCCGCGTGGTGCCCGTGGCAGACGTCACGGCGCTGACCAGGGCGATGGAAATTGCCTTGAATGAATCACCGCCCGAACCAGCACGGCTGGCGGCCGCGGTGGTCGATTACCGCATTGAATCCGGAGCGCGTGAGTATCTGCGCGCCTTCGAGCGATGGAGTGCCAGGGAGCCCGCGGAGGAAAGCGAATCGCTGCCTGCTAGCTGCGCGATCTGAAGCGTCTGGCGGCCTTCCTGAGGCCATGCTGGATCTCGACGCCCAGGCCATGCAGTGACAGCTCGGTTCGCTTCAGGTCGATCAGGGTGACAGGCCCGGCCGCAGCCAGTGTGTGCAGGCCTTCGACATAGGGCGCGAACGCCGGAGGAATCGGCAATTGCGGGCCGCATTCACAGAGCACCCTTTCGGGAGAGAGCACATCGAACCAGAGTGGGCGCATGCCACCCCCGTAGGTCATCGTGCAGTCCTGCACCGGTAGCATTACGCGACCACCAATCACCTGGGCGGTGCCCCCGGGCCGTGCACTGCTCACGTCGAACCGCACGGGATTCTGCGGCAGTGGGTGCCAGGGGCCGGTGATGCGCTCGGCCCAGGCCAGGTGCAATGCCGCGGTCTTGTCGATCTCACGCGCAGCAGGCGTATAGAACAGCCACCAGCGTCCCTCGTAAAAAAGCGGCGTCGCGTCGATCGGAACATGGTCGAGTGCGATGGTGCAGGCGCGCTCCCATCCAGTCGGAAACCGGGTGGCCCGGTACAGGACCAGGCTGCGGGATCTGCTGGCCTCAGGCAGCATCCACAAGCTGCCTTCGGCCTCAAACACGAAGGGATAGGAAAGATGCCAGCGCTCCGAGAGCGCCGGTTGATGATCGAGTAGTTTGAGGTTCGCGTCGTAGGTCAGTACTTCAATGCGGCCGATCCGCACGCGATAGTCGTACTTCTCCACGAACACATGCAGCAGGTTGTCGCGCCAGTACCCGAATGGATCGGCCATGAACTGGAACGAGCGCATGGGCGGCAGCCAGGTCAGTGGCAGGCCATCCACGGATCCTCGCTGCAGGATGGTCGCAAGCGGCGCCGCGACGATCGCAGGTTTCCAGATGTCCTTTCTCAGCCCCATGTGAGCTCATGATGACACTCCGAATGCACTACTGCCATGCCCTGCGCCGCGCAGAGTCGGCATCGATCAGTCTCGATAGGATGGAAGCGTGAGCTCAGGCTTTGCGAAACTCGCCGCGACACTGGATTACCCGCTCTATGTGGTAACCGCTGCAGTAGGCGGGGAGCGCACGGGATGCCTCATCGGCTTCGGTACTCAATGCAGCATTCATCCTCCGCGCTTTCTCGCCTGCATCTCCCGCAAGAACCACACACTTGGAATGGCAGCGCGCGCCAGCAGCCTGGCCGTGCATGTGATTGAAGAAAAGAACAAGAACATCGCCGAACTCTTCGGCGGACAGACTGGTGATGAAGTGGACAAATTCGCAGCCGTACGCTGGCACGACGTGCAGGGCGTGCCGGTACTGGATGATTGCGAGCGCTGGTTCATCGGATCGATCCTGCAAAAGATCGATCTCGGAGACCACGTCGGCTTTCTGCTCGAGCCTCTAGAGTCAGAAGCCAGGCCCGCTTCAGATCAGCTGACCATGCAGCAGGCTCGCGACATAAAGCCCGGCCACAAGCCCTGAGTGAAACGCCGAGGCATCGCTGCTGGCGCAGTCAGCAGCGGTCACGTCAGCTCAGTTTGGACTCGGCATGTGCTGGGCACCCGCACTGCCGCTGGGTGCGGTGGTCGGGTCGTGCGACACGGGACTGGCCTTGCCCGCGCGACTCCAGCGCGCAAATTCCGCTGGTGACACGGATCCATCATGATCGGTATCCAGCTTGTCGAACGCTCCTTCCAGCTCTGCAATGGGCAGAGTTTCTTCCTTCGACAACTTTCCATTCGCATCTTTGTCCACCGTAGAGAAATCGATTTTTGGCCCGTCCGGGAGTGCCGCCTTTTCCGCGGGAGCCTGCGCCTGGATTGCGGTCGCGGCTGCGAGTGCCACGATTGCCAGGATTGTGCGGGTTGGCTTGTTCATGATTCACTCCTGAACTCATCACTGAGAAGTGATGATGAGCGGGTCTGCTTGGGCCGAATACAGGAAGAGCACCCAAATGAGTCTGCACCGGCGCGCAATTTTCCGTAGGTTCCTTCCTACGCCCGGATATCGGTCGCTGGCGATGCGATCCGTGATCGCGGCGAGCCTGCTCTGCTCGTCGACGCTGACTGTTGCGGCAGATGACCTGACCGTTGCCCAGCTTGAGCAGGACGTGCGCGAATTGCAGCGCCAGGTGCAGATGCTGTCGCGACAGATCGATGCCCAACGCATGCAGGCCGCGCTTCCGGGCAGCGGTTCCACCCAGCGGTCTTCGACGCCGGTGATCGGGGTGACGCCAGCCTGGATCGATGCCGCCAGATGGCAGAAGCTCACAACCGGAATGAGCGAGCTCGAGGTCATCGCCACGCTGGGTCCGCCCACCTCGATGCGAACCGAAGAAGGTCAGCGCGTACTGCTGTACGCCCTGGAGATTGGATCTTCGGGATTCCTGAGTGGCAGCGTGACGCTGCGCGATCGCGCCGTCGTCCGTATCCAGAAGCCGGCACTGCAATAGGCTGCTCGCGGCCCTTGGCTGTTTCTCTGCAGGGGCTGCCTATCTTGGCACTGGATCCGAAGAGGGCCAGAAACGGCCTGTGCCCACCGGCAGGGGACGGAAGAAGGCATTGATGGAGTGAATCTGTCCGCCCCAGACCTTGAAGGCCTCAAAGGTCACCAGTGAATTGCCTTCGCCGTAGGAGGCCGTGTAGCCGAAATTCATCCACAGCAACACCACGCCGTTTTCTTCATCTACAGCGGCCACGCTGGCAATGATGCTCGGATGCACCATCAGGTTCTGTGCGTACATCCCGCAATCGCTCCGGCCGCAGCCGCTGCCGGCCAGAATGGCGCCGTTTTCAACGCGATAGGTTTCCGGTGCGAATTGAGTGCCTCCATCGATGAAACTGCCGACGCGCAGTCCCTCCGGATAAGCCAGCGCGGTCTTGATCATGGCTTCCCGCGACTGCTTCTTGCCGGCCGGGATGGGATCGTTCATGCCGCGAATGGGCTTGCCCAGTTCAGTGGGCTGAAGGCGCGCATCGGGAGTAACCCGCTGGACCAGCGTCTCGACGCCGATGATCTTGCGGTCTTGCACGTGAATCAGAATGGAGCAGAGCGCTGTGGCCTGGCCTTCCAGTACGGTCGCATGCGTCGCGGCTACCTGCTTGCGGGTATCGATGTAGTCCTGGCGGAACTGCCCTTTCGCCGTCGCGCTTTTCCACAGTCCGTCGCCGGGCTTGATGCCCTTGGAGTCCTCGACGAAGCGGGCATTATCGGCCAGCGGCAGTTTCGAAGGATCATGCGTCACCAGCGCATCCAGATACTGGGTGACAAGACCTGACAGGCAGGCGCGGTCACAGTTTTCTGCGGCCGGAGCGATGCCGGAAAATCCCGACAGGGCAGAGGCCATCACGGCCAGGGCGGCCGCCCGCACGATGTGACGCTGAAACATGGATCCCCCTTTTGTTGCTCAACCTTCGATCGTTGAAAGGTTATACCAATTCAACGCTTTCCGTAGGACGGGTCCTACACGGGATAAAGCCGCTGCTGCCATCGCTGCGGCGCGATCAGTGCCGCAGACTATCACTCTCGGTCGCCGCTGCCGCGGCCCTGTGCGCGAACAATGAAACAAGAAACGGCTTTGCTCAGCCCGCGTTCGATGAGTTCATCCCCACCCGACCTCGGGTTCCTCGCCGGCGGTGGTGAAAGCGGCGCGCGTATGCGGGCGGTTGATTGGTCACGCACGATATTGGGCGCACCGCAAGATTGGCCGCGTTCGCTCAAGACCATCGTGCGAATGATGCTCGACTCGCGCTACGCGATGTGGATGCTCTGGGGTCCCGAGCTCACCTTCTTCTGCAACGACGCCTATCTGCCAACCGTCGGCATACGGCGCGAGTGGGTCATGGGTGAGCGCTCGGACAAGGTCTGGGCGGAGATCTGGGCCGAGATCTGGCCACGAATCGATCATGTGATGACGACGGGTGAGGCCACATGGGACGAAGGTCTGCTGCTGTTCCTGGAGCGCAGCGGATTTCCTGAAGAGACCTACCATACCTTTTCATACAGTCCTGTCTACGACGACGAGGGCCGCATTGCCGGCATGTTGTGCGTGGTCACCGAAGCCACGCAGCAGGTTTTGGCCGAGCGCGGCCTTGGGGTACTGCGCGACTTGGCCGCGCGCGTGCCCGGAGCCACGGCAGAGCAGGCGCTGTCGCGCGTCATGAGCGTGTTGCAGCAGGATCAGATGGACGTGCCATTTGCTTCGCTGTATCTGCTCAACGAGCAGAAAGTCCAGGCGCGCCTGGTTGCCAGTTTCGGCCAGGCACCAGAAGGTTTGCGCCGTCCCGAATTTCTACTGACCGGGGAAGATGCGCTGCTTCGTGTCTTGCGTGGCAGCCCGGCGGAAATGCTGGATCTGCGCGCCGATTCCGTGCCTTCAGGGTTGTGGCCGGAGACGCTCTCACAGGCAGTGGTGTTGCCGCTGCACGGTGCCGGGGACGTGGTGGCGGGTGCGCTGGCGGTGGGTGTTTCGCCGCGTCGCAAGTTCGACGCGCGGTACCGTCAATTCATGGATCTGGTCGCCGGGCAGATTTCGGCCGTATTGGCCGATGCGCAGGCCTACGAGGCCGAACGTCGTCGCGCTGAGTCATTGGCGGAGCTTGATCGCGCCAAGACGCAGTTTTTCTCCAATGTCAGCCATGAATTCCGCACACCGCTCACATTGATGCTCGGGCCGCTGGCCGAGGCGCTGGAGGATGCCGATAGTTCCCCGGCGCTGCGCGAGCGTCTGCAGCTCGCGCAGCGCAACGCGCAGCGGCTGCTGCGATTGGTGAACTCACTGCTGGATTTTTCGCGCATCGAGGCGGGGCGAGTGCAGGCTGCGTATGAAGCTACAGACATCGCGACGCTCACGGAAGATCTGACCAGTACCTTCCGCTCGGCCATGGAGCGCGCTGGTCTAAGGCTGAGCGTACGGGCCGCACCGCTGTCTGCGCCAGTGTGGCTGGACCGGCAGATGTGGGAAAAGATCGTGCTCAATCTGCTGTCGAATGCCTACAAGTTCACCCTGAAAGGCGGCATTGAGGTTCGTGTCGGCGAGCAGAACGACGGCGCCGTGCTCGACGTCATCGATACGGGTGTTGGCGTCTCCGAAGACGCAATCCCGCATCTTTTCGAGCGCTTCTATCGCGTGGAAAACAGCGGCGGCCGTACGCATGAAGGCTCCGGCATAGGTCTGGCACTGGTGCAGGAGCTGGTGCGGCTGCATGGTGGAAAAATTTCCGTGAGCAGTCGCCTCGGCGAGGGTACGCATTTCCGGGTGGCGCTGCCCTTCGGGAATGCCCATCTGCCTGAGCAGCGCATCAGGACCAGTGACACGGAGACTGCGCCCTCAGCCGCTGTAGCGTATCTGAATGAAGCTTTGGGCTGGGATCACAACAGCGATGCGCAAGGGGTGGTCAACGGCAGCGTCGACCGGCGCTTCGAGTCCACCTTCGGCGCGTGCGTGCTGCTCGCGGACGACAATGCGGACATGCGGGCCTATGTAGCGGGACTGCTGACGCCCGCATACCGCGTGAAGGCGGTGGCCGATGGCCTTGCGGCACTGGAGTCGGCGCGGCAATTGAAACCGGACCTCATCATTTCGGACGTCATGATGCCGCGCCTGGACGGATTCGGACTGATGCAGGCGCTGCGCAGCGATCCCCTGCTGCGGGATGTCCCCGTGATCCTGCTGTCAGCGCGAGCTGGCGAGGAGGCGCGCATCGAGGGTCTGGATTCCGGCGCAGACGACTACCTGATCAAACCCTTCTCGGCGCGGGAGCTGAACGCGCGCGCGGGGGCACTGCTCGAGCGCGCACGTCTGCATCGACAGGTGCTGGACGAGCAGCGCCGCGCTTACTCGGCCGCGCAGCGCCGTTCGGCGCAATTCGAGATCCTGCTCGATGAGACGCCGCTGGGCATGTTCCTGGTCGATTCCAGCCTGCGCATCGTGGAAGTGAACCCCACCGCCACGCCGCTGTTCGCCAGTGTTGGCGCCGCCGCTGGCGCGGACCTGCGAGAGGTGGCACGGCGCCTCTGGGAGCCGGTGTACGCGGAGGAAATCATCGGGCATTTCGAGCATGCACTGCGCACGGGAGAGCGGTATTACGTTGCAGAACGCAGCGAGCGACGCGCCGGCACCCAGGCCATGGAAGCCTTTGAATGGCAGGTCAGCCGCATTCCGCTGTACGACGGCGCATTCGGCGTGGTCTGCTACTTCCGCGACATCACTGCACAGGTGCGCGCGCGCCAGCAACTGGAGGCTGCGGACCAGCAGAAGGATGAATTCCTCGCCATGCTCGCGCATGAATTGCGCAATCCGCTGGCACCGATCCGCACCGCGTCGGAACTGCTGCAACGTACGCCGCAGTCCGATCCGCGGGTGCAGGGTGCGGCCGAAATCATCAAGCGCCAGGCCAGCCACCTGATGAGGCTGGTGGATGATCTGCTCGACATTTCGCGCATCACCCGTGCCCGCATCGAACTGAAGCGAAAGGACGTGTCACTGGCCGAAGTGATTGCGCAGGCGCTGGAAACTGTTGAACCCATGCTGCGAGAAAAAGGCCATCGCGTGTCGACGGCGTGCGATGCCGAGCCGTTGATGGTGAATGGGGATCCGGCCCGCCTGGTGCAGTGTGTGACCAATCTGCTGACCAATGCCATCAAGTACACGGACCCGGGCGGCCGGATCGGCGTGGAAACCCGTGCCGAGGGCGACCAGGCGATCATCGAGGTGAGCGACAACGGCACGGGTGTTGCTTCCGACCTTCTGCCGCATATCTTCGATCTGTTCGTGCAGAGCCACCGTACGCTGGATCGTTCGCAGGGCGGATTGGGTATCGGTCTCACCGTGGTCCGGCGTCTCATCGAGATGCATGGCGGCAGCGTGGCGGCACGCAGCGAAGGTCCTGGGCGAGGCTCGGTCTTTTCGATTCATCTGCCGCGCGTGCTCCAGGCTGCGGCTTCGCCCGAACAGGCGAGTGCAAACGCCATCATTTCGCGGCGCGTGCTGGTAGTGGATGACAACCAGGATGCGGCGCAATCACTGGCCATGCTGATGTCGCTGGATGGACACGAAGTGGAAGCGGTCTTTCTGCCCGAGCAGGCGCTGCAGCGCGTCGAGCTGCGACCGCCCGAGGTGATACTGCTGGACATCGGCTTGCCTGGCATGGATGGCTACGAAGTGGCGCGACGGGTGCGAGCCATGCCGGGCGGCCAATCCATCCGGCTGATTGCGCTGACGGGCTACGGACAGGCGGAGGATCGGCGGCGTGCGCTGGATGCCGGATTCAACGAACATCTGGTAAAACCCGTGGAGACGGAGAAGCTTCAGCAGGCGCTGGAAGGTGCTGGAAGGTAGACATGGAGTTCAAGGACTACTACGCCATCATGGGCGTGCCGCGCGACGCCAGCGCGGACCAGATCAAGCAGGCTTATCGCAAGCTGGCGCGCAAGTACCACCCTGATGTGAGCAAGGAGTCAGATGCCGAGCAGCGCTTCAAGGAAGTAGGTGAGGCCTATGAGGTGCTGCGCGATCCGCAGAAGCGCGCCGCCTACGATCAGCTGGGCGCCGGCCCGCAGCAGGGCGAGGACTTCCGTCCGCCTCCGGATTGGGGCGCGGGCTTTGAATTTCGGGGTGGGCCCGCGGGAGAAGACAGTTCAGCCTTCGACGGCGATCCCAGCGAATTCTTCGAGACGCTGTTCGGCCGCGCGAACTTCGGCGCCGGTATGGATGCGCGTGCTCGGCATGCGCAGCGCCGGCGTGGGCGCGGCGAGGATCACCACGCGCGCGTCATCATTGACCTGGAAGCCTCGCTCGAGGGTGGCACGCGCACGCTGACGTTGCGTATCCCCGCAGTGGGTGAGGATGGGCGCCCGCGGTTGCAGGATCGCACGCTGAATGTGCGCATCCCCAAGGGCATCCAGGCTGGTCAGCACATCCGGCTGGCGGGCCAGGGCGAGCGCCAGGGTGATGGGGCCGCGGGTGATCTCTATCTGGAAGTGCAATTCGCGCCGCATCGACTGTATCGGGCAGAAGCCCGCGACCTGCATCTGGATCTGCCGGTTGCACCCTGGGAAGCTGCGCTGGGTTCCAGCGTCACGGTGCCTACACCGGCAGGTGCAGTTGAATTGAAAGTGCCCGCGAACTCGAAGGCGGGCTCGAAGCTGCGGCTCAAGGGCCGTGGTCTGCCCGCGACCCCGCCTGGAGATCTCTACGTCACGCTGCAGATCGCCCTGCCGCCTGCAGACAGTGACAAGGCGCGCGAAGCCTATGGCGCCTTCGCAGCGGCGCTGCCTTTTGATCCCCGCGCCGGACTTGGAGCCTGATCATGGCAAACTCCGACACGCACATCCTGGTAGGTCAGGTCGTCGAAGAAGAACTCACGCTGACGGTGGACGAGTTGAGCGGTGTCTGTGCCGTGGAGCGCTCGAGGATCATTGAGCTGGTCGAACACGGTCTGCTGGAGTTGCAGGCCGGCGACCGGCTCGGTCGCGATGCATTGCGACGGGCACGGGTGGCGCTGCGGCTGCAGCGCGACCTGGGCGTCAATGCGGCCGGCGTCTCGCTGGTGGTCGAGCTGCTGGATCGCATCGAAGCGCTGGAAGCGCGCCTGGGCTAAGTCTCTACGCCTTGCGCCGCCGCGTGCGCAGCTTGTCGCGTTCGCGCACGTACAGAGAGTTGTGCATGGTCACCTGTTCCTGCGCCAGACGCGCGGCGGGCGCCTTGGTTGTCGGTACCGACGCCAGCAAGGCCTCCATTCTTTCCTGCAGGCCCGGTCCGAATTCCGGATGCGACAGGATGAACAGGTCGTTGTTGCGTATGCCGGCCAGCACGATCTGCGCGGCTTCCATGGGATCCATGCCCGCCCCGATGATCTGCCGGATGCGCGCGGTATTGGCCGCCGCATCGTCCGGACCAGCCTTGCCCTTTTCGTTGAAGGCGACGCTGACGTTCTTCTCCAGCTCGAAGATGTTGGTGGCGACCAGACCCGGGCAGTACACCGAGGCGCCGATGTTCGCCTTTGCCGCATCCAGTTCGGAGCGCAGAATTTCCATCATGCCGGTGACTGCAAACTTGCTGGCCGTGTAGGCGCCCGCACCACCACCTTCGGTGGGCAGGATGCCGCTCATCGATGAAGTGGTGACCACGTGGCCGCCCTCACCATGCTTGCGTATGCGCGGCACGAACTCGTGGATGCCGTTGTAGACACCGGTGAGGTTGATGGCAATGGTCTGGTCGAAGTCCTTTGGTTCCGTAGCCAGCAGCGCAGTCAGTGGGCCGATGCCGGCATTGTTCGACAACAAATGGATCTTCCCGAACCTGGCCTCGATCTCGTCGGCGGCGGCTTTCATGGCCGCGCGGTCAATGACGTTCACCTTGATCGCATGCACGCGATCCTTGCCAGTCTTGAACCCATCGAGGGCGGGGCCGACCTGGTCGTCGCGGATGTAGCCAATGACCACCTTCATCCCGGCCTCGTGGAACACATGCGCCTGCCCCAGGCCGATGCCGCTGGAGCCGCCGGTAATGAAGGCCACCTTGCCGGTCACATCTTTCATCGGGGCAGGGCCAGCGGCCGATGCGCTCGCTGCAGCGGCGCTGCCTGAACCGGCACCCAGAAGGCTTGCCGCGCCCGCCGCCATCGCCATGCCGCCCAGAAAATCGCGTCGGTCGACGCCGTGTTTGTCGTGTGCCATGGAATCTCCCCCTTGTTTGACCGAAATGCTACTCCACACCCAGTGTGGTCGGCGAGGAAAGGCCATTCGGATCAGGTCTGAGCCTGAATATCGACAATTCCCGCTTACCATGATCGCAGCATCATGGCTGGGTATGCGCCTGCCCCGGTCCATTCGAGTGTTCATGGATGCCATCCAGATCTGGATGGACCGCAATGCCTACCAGCACGCCAGTGCGCTGGCGTTCTATACGCTGTTCTCGCTGGCGCCGCTGGTGATCATCCTGGTGGCCATCGTGGGCTTCGTATATGGCCACGATGCGGCGGCCGGCCGGATTTCCGCCGGCATCAACGATCTGGTTGGCAGTCAGGCGGCCACTGCCATCGAAGACGCGGTACGTCTGTCGCGTCCTGAGCACGCGGGCATTCTCCCGACACTGGCAGGGATCGGTGCTCTGTTGTTCGGTGCGACGACGGTGTTTGCGCAGATGCAGAGTTCGCTGAACCAGTTCTGGGATGTCCGTCCGAAGCCCACCCGCAGCGGTATTCTCACCTTCGTGAAAGTGCGCCTGCTCTCACTGGGCATGGTGCTGATCATGGGGTTCCTGCTGCTCATTTCATTCGCGCTGAATGTGGCGATCAGCGGCCTCATCGAATATGCCGGGCATTGGATTGCCGTGCCGCCGGTGCTGGTGGCCATCTTCGATGTGGTGTTGTCGCTGCTGGTGACCAGCGGGTTGTTCGGACTGCTGTTCAGGGTGTTGCCCGACGTGCATCTGGACTGGCGCGATGTGCGGCATGGTGCATGGATCACCGCAGTGCTGTTCGTGGCGGGGCAGTACCTCATTTCCTGGTACCTGACCAGTGTGGCGCCGGTTTCGACCTATGGCGCTGCGGGATCGCTGGTGCTCGTACTCTTCTGGGTCTACTACTCAGCGCTGATCCTTTTCTTCGGCACCGCCTTGACCAAGGCGTCCGTACTGCTGCGCGACGGACGCGTGACGCCCAAGCAGACGGCCGTGCGCATCAGCGTGGCCGTCGACGAAGAGTGATCAGCGCAGTGCGAGCGCTTCCTCGACCACGGAACGGTCGATGAACTTTGCCAGTTCAGCGCGGGGGCGGGGCGCGCGATTGCTGGCCTTGGCTACCCACGACTCTTCGGTTTCCAGCACATCCAGCATGTCGGGGATGATCTTCACGGGGAACTTCGTTTCCGGCCAGCCCCAGCCGATTTCCTCGACGCTGAAACCGATCACGCTCGATATGTGATCGAGATAGGGTCTGGGATTCTTCTTAAGCGCATTGCTGGCATCGGCGACAGCGCGCACGAAAGCCACGATGGCGCGGCGCTTTTCCGGATTGGCGAGGTCGCTGGCTCTGGCATTGAGGTTGAATGCCTCACGGTAAACCTTGCGATCCTGCAGCACGATCGCGTCCTTGCCCAGCAGGCGAACCGCTGCCTCGGGCTCGGGTTCGAATGTGGCCATGACATCCGCGTCGCCGCGGGCCAGAGCCTCCGCGCTCCGGAACTTGCCTGCCGGCTGACCGGCCGGCGGTGCCGGCATGCTGATCAGCGTGACGTCTTCCTCTTTCAGTCCCGCGCTGCGCAGCATGGCTACCAGATAGTACTGAGCGGAAGTCAGGCGCGGAACAATGACGCGCTTGCCCTTCAGGTCAGACAGCTTGCTGATGCCCGCCGATCGACGAGCCACCAGCCGATAGAAGCTCTCCGAAACTGTCATGATGATGCGCAGATCCGGATTCGCCACGGATTCGCGCAACAGCTGCGTTTCTGCGTTGGTGGCGAGATCTGCCTCGCCACGCGTGATGCTGACCACGCCGCCCGAAGGCACGGCGAGCCTCTGAGGATAAAAGTTGTTGGCCGCCACCACTACGGGTGACAGCTCGATCCAGCGCGCGCCAGCGACGCGAATGGGTGCGAGTGGCGGCTGCGCCTTGTCCGGCACAACGCTGCCGGGACTGATGCAGCTCGAGGCGAGCACAACGACAGCGCAGATGAATGCGCCACGCAGTGCATGGTTGCGGAAGATCTTCAGGGTGTTCATTTTTTGATGATGCTTGATTCGTGAATTGTCCGTAGACGCTGAGAGGCTCTGTTTCTATCCCTAGAAGGAACGGTGTCTTTCTGGTTCTGGCGCCTTCACTCAATCACTGGATTTACATCCAATAGAGAAAGCTCACGCACCCCTGCTGTGTTAGTTCAGAACATATCGCGAAAGGTGCGATAGCGCACACGTGTATTGCCTCTTCAGTGACACTCCGGCGCGCACAGCCGGCCGTCCGGCACTGATCGACCAATTTCAAGCACGCTAGGGAGACTCGAGGCATGGCCACAAAGTTCACGGCATTCAAGCCGTCGCTGTTGTCGATATCTGCAGCAGTGAGTGCTGCCATCGCAGCCAGCGCGACGCCTTACGCACACTCGGCAGAAGAAGCCAGGGGCGAAGATCTTGCGGAAATCACCGTCACCGGTTCACGCATCGTCCGCAAGGATCTCGAAGCCAACAGCCCCATCATCACGGTTGATTCCGCCGCCTTCGAGGCGCGCACTGGGCAGAACGTCGAGTCCTACCTGAATGATCTTCCCAATTACAACCCGGCGAGCTCGCCGGTCACCACCGAGGACGACATCCAGCCCAACGCGGTGAATTCCGTGGGCATCGCCACCATCTCCCTGCGCGGCTTTGGGCCCAACCGCAGCCTGGTGCTGCTGGATGGCAAGCGCCCCGTTCCGGCCAACGCATTGATGGTCTCGGATGTCAATGCCATTCCCTCGGCAATGCTCGAAAGGGTGGAGATCATTTCCGGTGGCGCCTCTGCCGTTTACGGCGCTGATGCCATCGGCGGCGTGACCAACTTCCTGCTGAAGAAGAAATTCCAGGGCCTGGAAGTGAACGCGCAGTACGGATTCACTGAGGCAGGGGATGGCGAGGAACTCACAGTCTCCGGCGTGCTGGGCACCAATTTCGCAGACAACCGAGGCAACATCACGGTTGCCCTGGAGCATTACGATCGCAATGTGGCGCTGGAGCGCAATCGCAAGTTCTACACCAAGTCGTGGACCGATCCTAACCAGCCTTCTGACGATCTGTTTCTGTATGGTTCCTCTGGTTACAACAGCGGCGCCAGTCAATCTGATTGTGTAAATCCTGCAATCCCTTGCAAGGCAACCGCCCCAAATCAGAATCTGTTCAACAAGCCGAGCGTTGACGCCGTCCGGGCGCTTTTCCCGAATTCTCCGGCAAACACCAACCAGCGCGCTTTTTCAGGGAACCCCAACGCTCAGAGCACCATTCAATACCGGTTCGGGCCTCAGGGCCAGATCTGGACGGGGTTGGTCGGCAACAACCTGTCGAAGTACGAGTCCATCTACGGCGCCAACGCCTACGGATTGGCTGAGGCCAAGCTGAACACCTTCGACACCTCGATTGCTACAGCGGGCGTTCCGATCCAGACCCTGAAGTACAACGATGTCGAGGCCTACGCCAGTGCGCCGCAGGAGCGCTATTCGTTCTTCACTTCGGGCACCTACGACGTTACCGACAAGATCAGGTTCTTTTCGCGCGTGAACTTCTCCCAGAGCAAGACGAGCACGCTGCTGTACCCCACCGTGCCGATCAGCGGTTGGGAGGCACGCACCAGCTTCAACCCCACCACCGACAGTCCACTGAATCCGGCGCTGGACTGGACCCTGGGCTCAACCGTCACGCAGTACCTGGCCAATCCGACCGCGGCCATGTACGTGAACCCCAACTTCAAGCCCACCGGATCTGCAAAGGATCCGGACGGTGCCGGCCCGCTGCTGGGCGTAGGACATCCGGTGTCGCCCGAGTTGGCGATTCTGTTGATGAGCCGGCCGAATCCGGGCGGCGAATGGATGACGGAAGTATTCGGCGCCAAGGCGCTGGGCCGCCGCACGACAGAAAATACCAATACCTACTGGCAGGCAGAGTCCGGTCTGGATTTCGACCTGCCGGTGAAGGACTGGAGCGGCGAGTTGTATTGGTCGTATGGCGAGAGCAGCGCCTATAACCTCGCTCGAGGCAACCTCTCATTGCAGCGGTGGCGAGCATTGGTGAACCAGCCAGACTGGGGACGCGGTGCCGATCTTCGGCCGAACCAGGACTATCCGGGTGATCCTTCCCGCGATGCGACGAACGTCAACTTCGGCACTGTGCCGGCGCATTGCACCAGCGGCCTGTACGACACGTTCTTCAAGGGCGACGTGGCACCTTCCGCCGACTGCCTGGCCATGGTCGAGGCGCAGCTGCAAAGCCGCAGCAGGAACTCGCAGGAAGTCATCGAACTGAACCTGCAGGGCGGCATCGTCGATCTGCCCTGGGCTGGCGAGGTGCGCGGTGCGGTGGGCTATTCCTTCCGCAACAACGCTTCCCGATTCACTCCCGATATCCTCGAATCGAACATCTCCTTCCTCGATCAGGTCGTCGGCATCTACCCATCCTCGTATCTGGATGCGTCGATGATTACCCGCGATATCTACGGTGAATTGCTGGTGCCCGTGCTGAAGGATCTGCCGCTGCTGAAGAAGGTGGAGCTGGAGCTGGGCTACCGTCACTCGACGTATTCGCACACCTCCGGCACCGATACCTACAAGGCGCTCGCCAACATTCAGGTCAACGACGCGCTGCGGTTCCGCGGCGGTTTCAACCGCGCCAACCGGGCGCCAAACCTGGGTGAGCTGTTCCTGGGATTGCAGGAGACCTATGTCGGGCCGAATGGCATCTTCAATGATCCCTGCAGTCTGCGTTCCAACGCGAGCTATGGCGCGGGTGGCGCAGCGAATGATCCGACACTGACCGGTACTGAGACCAACCCGCCGCCGCTGGCGGCAGGGCAGACTCTGGCAGGGGCCAGGAGCACCTATCTCATCTGCCAGGCGCAGATGACTTCCGTCGGCGCCGCCAACTTCTATGGCGGTGATCAGGTGTTTGTTCCCGGTGGTGGCTTTGCCAATGCATGGCGCTACACCATCGGCAATCCGAAGTTGAAATCCGAGAAGGCCGATACCTGGTCCGCCGGCTTCGTATTCGTGGGAGCTGGTCTCTCGGACAATGCCTTGCTGCGCGGCCTCACCACTTCGGTCGACTGGTGGAAGGTGGATATCAAGGACGCCATCCAGCCGTATTCCCCGGACTATGCCGGTTACCTCTGCTATGGCGCGACCACCGTCACGACGCTGGCGGAAGCCACGGCCTACATCAATGGTGCCGGCAAATTCGCCTGCGACAATGTGGCAAGAGAGCCGGTCCGAGGTGGCGGCCTGGCCAAGCTGACGGCGTACGACAACCAGGCCACCATCGCGACCTCGGGCATCGATGTGTCGTTGAGCTGGAACGCAAGGTTCGCCGACATGGGTCTGGGAATTCCCGGCGGAATCGGCATCTCCAGCCAGGCGACCTTCCTGGACTACTTCCGGACCAAGGCCTCGCCCTTGCCGCTCGACGTGCCGATTGAATGGAAGGGTTCGCTGGGACCTGACCTGGCCGGCACCAATGGCGGCGCCTACGACTATCGCGTGATCACGAACTTCAGCTACAAGCTGGACAAACTCAGCGTAAACCTTGGCTGGCGCTATCTGCCGAGTGTAGTCACGTCTGCGCAGGCCTACGAGAACGCGGTCATCGCCAACAACCGTCGTGTCGCGGCGGGTGGCACTGGCACCCAGCTCTCATTCACGCCTATCGAGACCATCAAGACCAAGGACTACAGTCAATTCAACCTGTCGGCGATCTACCAGCTCAATGACGTGCTCACGCTGCGGGCCGGTATCGACAATCTGTTCGATGTGCAGCCGTCGATCAGTGGGGCGACTACTGGTGTGGCTTCGGCCGATACGGGCTCGCGTTGTGCGGCCTATGCCGGACTGTCTTGCGTGAACCCGGCTGGCCCCACCCTGGCGAGGACGGGCACTGGCACGTTTGCCAGAGGTTACAACGACATCCTGGGTCGTCGTTTCTTTCTCGGTATCAAGGCCAGCTTCTAAGCGTCCCCCCACGCGAGGAATGCAGATGGCCAGGGCCGGCAGTGATGCCGGCCCTTTTTTTCAGAAGCGACGGCTCAGGGACAGCGTCAGACCCATCAGATCGCTGAACAGGTCGGAGTTGCCGTTCAACGTGCCATCGGAATGCAGTTGGTCATGGGCCAGCTTGTCGCCGTAGCGCAGATCCAGGTTCAGGTCCCAGAGCGGCCTTACATCGCGCCATTGCAGACCGGTGCCGATGTAGTAGCCGTAGGCCGGTGTCTCCATGTTGTAGCGCGCTGCGCCGGCAAAGGCGGTCAATGCCAGCGAGTGGTTGAGGCGAAAGCGATAGTCCACGGCACGCAGCGCGATCAGTGCGTGTCCATCGATGCGATCCAGTTCGATGCGCGCGCCCAGATCGCTGCGCTCCGACACGGCACGCCGCACACCCAGTCCCAGATGCGGCGTGAGTCGCGCGGCCGACGTTGTAGTTGTGAAGCCGGTTGTATCGACGCTGGTGCGGACCTTGCTGAGCGCAACGCCAGAGTCTACGAATATGGATGCATCCGGGTTGTTTTCAGCGACTATTCCAGGGACGTAACCGCCCGCA
>Ga0134124_10001887_pt1 | contig 16871 bp, 21 predicted proteins | sample KB304_FD_96880 | JGI IMG/M metagenome (GOLD analysis project Ga0134124, IMG submission 96880) | Terrestrial soil microbial communities without Nitrogen fertilizer from Kellogg Biological Station, Michigan, USA - KB3-0-4 | ecosystem: Environmental > Terrestrial > Soil > Unclassified ...
AAATTCGAACGCAACAAGCCGCACGTGAACGTGGGGACGATTGGTCACGTGGACCATGGCAAGACGACGCTGACGGCGGCGTTGACGAAGGTGATGGCCGAGAAGCACGGCGGGGAGTTCAAGGCGTACGACCAGATCGACAAGGCGCCGGAAGAGAAGGCGCGTGGTATCACGATCTCCACGGCGCACGTGGAGTACACCAGTGATGCGCGTCACTACGCGCACGTGGACTGCCCGGGGCACGCCGACTACGTGAAGAACATGATCACCGGAGCGGCGCAGATGGATGGAGCGATCCTGGTGGTGTCGGCGGCCGATGGCCCGATGCCGCAGACGCGCGAGCACATCCTGCTGGCGCGCCAGGTGGGCGTGCCGTACATCGTGGTGTTCATGAACAAGGCCGACATGGTCGACGACAAGGAGCTGCTGGAGCTGGTCGAGATGGAAGTGCGTGAGCTTCTCTCGGTGTACAAGTTCCCCGGCGACGACACCCCGATCATCATCGGCTCGGCCCTCAAAGCCCTGGAAGGGGACAAGAGCGAGATCGGCGTGACGGCGGTGGAGAAGCTGGTGGCGGAGATGGACCGCTACATCCCGGTGCCGAAGCGCGAGGTGGACAAGCCGTTCCTGATGCCGGTGGAAGACGTGTTCTCGATCTCCGGCCGCGGCACGGTGGTGACCGGTCGCATCGAGCGGGGCATCGTGAAGGTGAACGACGAAATCGAGATCATTGGCCTGGTGGCCACGCAGAAGACCACCTGCACGGGTGTGGAGATGTTCAGGAAGCTGCTGGACGAAGGTCAGGCGGGGGACAACGTCGGTGTCCTCCTCAGAGGCACGAAGCGCGAGGAAGTGCAGCGCGGTCAGGTGCTGGCCAAGCCCGGCTCGATCACCCCGCACACGAAGTTCGAGGCCGAGGTGTACGTGCTGACGAAGGAGGAGGGTGGCCGTCATACGCCGTTCTTCAAGGGCTATCGCCCGCAGTTCTACTTCCGCACCACGGACGTGACCGGGGCGGTGGAGCTGGACGGTGGCGCGGAGATGGTGATGCCGGGTGACAACATCAAGATGACGGTGGAGCTGATCGCCCCCATCGCGATGGATACCGGCCTGCGCTTTGCCATCCGTGAGGGCGGCAAGACCGTCGGCGCCGGCGTCGTCGCGAAGATATTGAAGTAAAGAGTTACTGGGTTTTGCGGGGCACGTTAGAGCGTGCCCCTTGTTTGGAGGTCGGGCCTAGCCCGTAAACACTATGGCTAATCAGAACATTCGTATCCGCCTGAAGGCATTCGATCACCGCTTGATCGACACCTCGGCGAAGGAAATCGTCGAAACCGCGAAGCGCACGGGCGCAACCGTGCGCGGCCCGGTGCCGCTGCCCACCAAGATGGAGCGCTTCACCCTGCTGGTTGCGCCGCATGGCGACAAGGATGCACGTGACCAGTTCGAGCTGCGCACGCACAAGCGCCTGATGGACATCCTCGATCCGACGGACAAGACGGTGGATGCGCTGATGAAGCTCGAGCTGCCGGCCGGCGTGGACGTCCAGATCAAGCTCAATTAGCGCCGCGGCGGGAGTGCAAGCCAGGGCCGGCAGACGCGGGCCCGGTCCGGTGGCGTGCGACGCTGAGCCAGGCTAACCGAGTGCACGAATGTGGGGAAGCATCGTCACCGCCGCATTCTCCGCTTCGCGCGACATCACTGCCGCGGTCTGGTCGGTGACGACGCGCGGCAGCCGTGCCACCAGAATCCTGAGCCCGGCATCGGTGCGCGCCAGTTCCTCGCACAGTACTTCGCCGGCAGCCTTGGCCATGGCGTATTCCGCCATGTTCGGCGGTCGTTCCGCGACATACACCGAAGACGGGTAGAAGACACGCAGGACTCCCGTGCAGCGGCTGCGCAGTGCCGCGCATGCTTCGGCGAATGCATCCACATAGGCGTGCACAAATTCACCAAACAGGGCGCGCGAATAGGCCGGTGCCTTCTGTCGTCCGATCAATGGGGTGGCAAAGTAATAAAGATGCGTGACGCCTTCGGGGAGGGCTGTCATTTGCGCTGTGATCGGCAGGTGGAAGTCGAAGGGGTGTATATCGCAGGCCGACGCGCCGCACGCGGCACGGATTTCGTCGCGAAGGCGCTGCGCGTCGTCGTGGCCCCGGGCGTAAGTGATCACCACGCGACCGCCACCTGCGGCAATGAGCTTGGCAGTGGCGGCGCCCAGCCCGCGTGAGCCGCCGAGGATCGCCACGGTGCTACCCGCGAATTCCCCCGGCATCACCAGCGACGCAAGCGTGGCCATGCTGTCCGCCTCTATTGGTGGGCTGCGCTCGAATGCCGTGATCCGGCACGAAATGCCTGCGCCGCCGGCCTCCAGCGTCGTCATGTTGAAGCGCTCGTCAACACCGGTGGTCCGAAACCAAAACTCCCTGCCGTCGTCGCCGACGATGGTTGTCTCCAGGCCGGAATAGATGGAATGCAGGCCCGGGCAGATCATGCCGACGACCGTGGAGGTCAGTGAAAGTCCGGCAATGCGCCGCACGCCCAGTGCGCCTGTCAGGTGCGGGAACGCGGCTTCAAATACATTCGCCGGCGCTGGTGCAGCCAGAGTGGCAGCCATCTGCAGCCTCTCCAATGCGGTCAGCGCCAGCGCAGTGGCGGGAATTGCCATGGGCTGCGGTGGTACGCCGGCGGCCGCGCTCTCCCGATCCCCAAACTTCATCGTCAAGGTCAGGAGTACCACATTGTCCGTGGTGACGAGGCTGGCACGCAGCCCCGCGGCGTCGGAGTGGCTGGTTTGCAGGGTGACTTGCCGACCGAGATGGACGAACTTCGCGAACTTGACGCTCAGGCGCCGTAACCGCGCTATTGGCACGCCGCTGTGAGCCAGCGCTTCCAGACACCAAAGCAGTGCATGGACGCCATGTACGGCGACCGCACCGGACTGCGTGCGCCGGGCCGCGAGGGGATCCAGGTGGAGCGGATTGCGGTCGCCGCTGAGCGAGGCGAAGGCCTCCTGATCCGCCATCGCGAAGGATCGCGTCGGCCACCGGCACGCGGTCGTCGATGGTGTCCCCATCTGCGCGGCTAGTTCGTTGCGGCGATGGCGAGCTCTCTCTCGCCCGATATGCCGGCGGCAACTGGGCCTACGTCGATCTCCAGCAGTTGCGCGAGATGCTCGGCTCCGTCGGCGTTGAGGTGGCTGGAATCCTCGAAATCGGAGGCCTGGATACGCGGTTCGTTCTGGAAGTTGAGGTAGCGGATGCCGTACCTGGCGGCGATCTCCTCGCACGCCATCCTGGCGGGCTGCCACATCTCGGGCAGCATCTGCGCCTGGTAGCTGGGGGCCACCGGCGTCGTGATCAGGACCACCTCCACGTGATGCTTCTGCAGCAACTGGATCAGCCGCTCCAGCGTCGCCCGGTTCTGCGCCAGGTACTTGCTGCGCATGAATCCGTGATGCACCGCGAGCCGTCCCGCCGCCGCCTGCATGTCCAGAGGCCAGCGGTCCTCGTCGGGCACGCGATACCAGCCGCGATCGTCGATGCGCTTGTCACGGGGCGCATCCAGGCCCTTCAGCAACCGTTCCATCGCGGTGTGTGGGCTGTGTAGCAGCACCCGGCTGAACACACGCGGATCCATGTAATCGGTCATCCGCTGCAGCGGAATGCCGAAATCCTGCAGATAGCCGTAGATGCGGCTGCTGTCGGGGTGATCGTACAGTTCCGTATACAGGCTCAGGTAGCTGACGAGCACATAGGTGCGGCGCAGCCGGGGCAGCCGCGGCAGGAAATCCGCCGTCAGGGCATAGTCGTAATACAGGCTCTGGGCATTGCTCGCCAGGTTATACGCAACGCCGGAAAGGGACTTCGGCTTCAGTCCGTAGTAGGTTTCAGAGGAACCGAGGATCAGCGTATCCACTTCGTTGGCGATGGCTTCCAGCCGTTCGCGCTTGATGGACATGCTGTTGGGAGCCTTGAGCATCACCCACTCGAGTACGGACCAGCCTGCGGCCAGCGTGAGCACGAACAGCGCCGTGCGAAGCCAGATGCCCCGCCAGGCAGCGGTGGTTGCCGCGGACTCAGAACTGGCCATAGATGAAGTGCTCCTCGCCGAAGCGGCTGAAGGCGAGAGTGAGGAGGATCAGTCCGTAGTAGCCGGCCCAGCGCATGGTTCGCGGTGAGACCATGAAGCGCTCGCGCAGCGCCGGCGAGCGCCGCGCGACATGCACTGCTTCCATGAACAGGACCAGGCCACCGAGCGCCATGAGCAGCTTGCGGGGCATGTCGTCCAGCGCGAACCGCAGCGGTGACACATCGCCGTGGATCGATCCGGAAACCATGCTGGTCAGGTACTCGGCGGCCTGCGGCAGCGATTGCGCGCGAAACAGCACCAAGCCCAGCACTACCAGGTGAAAGGTGACCAGCGGCCCGACCACTTTCCTGACCCGTGCCAATCCCGGTCGTGCCTTGAAGAACGCGTCCCGGCGCTTCAGCGTCAGTACGCTGACCGATAGCGCCACGCCGTGAAACACACCAAAGGCGAGGTACGTACCCTTGAAGTCATGCCAGATGCCCACCGCCACCATGTTGAGGAATATGGCCGCAACGAGCCCGGCCTGACCGTGGTCACGCAACGCCATCCGCAGCGGCGTGAACAGATAATCGGCAAGCCAGCTCGTCAGGGACATGTGCCACCGCCGCCAGTACTCCTGCAGATTGCGCGCCAGGAATGGCAGGTCGAAGTTCTCGGGACCCTTGATGCCGAAGAGTCGCCCGATCCCCAGCGCGATATCCGTCAGGCCGGAGAAATCCGCGTACAACTGGATGGCAAAGGCATAGGCGCCGAACAGCAGCTCCACGGACGAGTACGACCCGGGAGCAGCGTGAAGCGCCGCAACGGCCGGCTCCAGGCGGTCGGCAATCGCAATCTTCTTGAAGAAGCCGAAGAGGATCAGCCTCAGCCCGGCCGCGAAATCCTCCGGGTCGATACGACCAATGCGGGACAGCTGCTCGAAGAACATGCCTGGCCGCTGGATCGGTCCACTGACGATCTGCGGAAAGAAAGACACGTACAGGCTGACCGCCACGAGACTGCGTTGGGCCGGAAGCCTCTCCCAGTAGACTTCCAGCAGGTAGGAGATCAGCCTGAAGCTGTAGTACGACAGGCCGAGCGGCAGCGCGAAACGCCATACCGCGTCCTGCTCCATCATCTGTACCGCGCTCGGCGTTTTGGTCAGCGCGCCAGCCAGCTTGAACCCGCACAGGATCAGCACCAGCGCCACGACGCCAGCTGTCAGGAGCCGCTTCTTGCCCTGTTCCGTCGCTGCGCTCTCGATCATCAGTGCGGCGCGCCACGTGCAGAAGGTGAGTGCGACCAGCAGCGCCAGATATCCCAGGCCATGTGTCGCATAAAAGCCCAGCGACGCCAGTAGCAACACATGCGGGCGCAGGCGCGCCGGCGCGACGTGGAATGCAATGACGGTGATCGCGACACAGGCTGCGAACACCATGGACAGGAATGACATCTATGCGCTCCGCCTTTCCAGCAGGGCAAGCAGATCGCCCACCGTGTCCAGGGACTTCACTTCCTTGGTGGTGAAGCGCACGCCGAAAGCCTTCTCCACCGCGACGATCAGTCCCACGTGCGCGACCGAATCCCAGCCCTCCACCTGTTCCGCTGTGGTCGAGGCATCTACCACCAGCAGTGGCGATTCGAAATGTTCACGCATAACCTGTGTCAGCCTGGCGTGTATTTCCGCTGTACTCATCGGCGTCGCCTCAATTGAAACTCGCCACCTCGGCGATGTGGACGCGCCGTGGGTGGTAGCGCTCCACCTCAAGCCGGTAGGCGATGCCTTCGTTGCTGTCGTCGCTCCACACGTCGAATCCAAAGCGTTCAAAGAAATCCCTGACCATGCCGTTCTTGGCGGTGGGGATGTACCTTCCCACCACGTAGCGCGCGCCCACGTCTGCGGCGTACCGGAACACCTTGTTCATCGCGAGCTGCTCTACGCCACGCTGCAGTACCCTGCAGCTCATCACGAAGGTGTCGATCTCCACCACACTGTCCGCGTGGCGCAGGATGACCACATTGATCAGTCCGAAGTCGCCGAACCGGTCGCGGACCGTCGTGGTGAAGGGAAAGCAGCGCTCGTCGTCCTGCATCATGCTTGCGCACTCGGCCTCCGGGTGGCGCCGCGTAGTCAGGTTGAATTGATTGCTCCGCTGCAACAGCTGTGCGATGCGCTGCAGGTCCGACCTTTCGAATCGAGCCACGCGCGCGCGCGTCTCGAGCGATGTCAGATAGCCGTCCAGGTCGGTGAATTGCGTTCGTTCCTGGTCGCGCAATTCCTGCTGCCGATACTTGCCGCTGCGCTCCGCGTCCAGCGTCGAGTACGAGGCGCTTTCGAAAAGATTGAGTTCCGATACCGCCCGCACATACAGCGCCGGGTCTTCGGGCAGCTCCGGAACCAGCACCTCCGGCAGCAGTTCTCGCACCAGGTTGCGCTCGAACGGGTTGTCGTCCAGAAACACCATGCTGTCGAGGCCGATATTGAGCTTGTCGCGGATGCGCCGGATGTTGCTGGCCTTGTCCTCCCAGTTGGCGACGAACACGCTGATGTCCTCGTCCTTGAGCACCATGCCCGGATGTTCCCGGAAGGCGTGCCGCGCCACGGCTTCGTCGTTCTTGCTGCACACGGCCAGCAGGATGCCGCGCCGGTTCAATTCGCGAAGATATTGCTGGAACGCACGGAATGCGCCACTGGAATCCGAGTCACCCAACTCGATGCCGTCGATGCCGTCATCCCCTATGACGCCGCCCCACAGCGTGTTGTCCAGATCCAGCACCACGCATTTCACGGCGCGCCCCTGACAGGCCAGGCCGATGTCCACGATGTTCTGCGCGACGTCGGGAAGCGCCTGCAGTGAGCACAGCGACTTGGAGAGCGCCCACAGTTTCTCGTCGATGAACTGGCTGCGCCCGTGCCACGCGGCCAGGTAGTCCACGTCATTCAGCAATACTCCCTCGTTCGCCCGCGCGCGCCGATGGATCTGCTGATTCAGCTCCGTGACTGCGCCATGCAGCGTGTCGGACATCAGCAGGCCGTAATTGCCGAAGGGCCGCTCATAGGGCAGCACAAAAGTGCTCTGCAGGATGGGCGCGCCGGTGCGCGAACGAATAGCCTTCCAGGTGGCCTCGATTGCCGCGGCGCGATCGCTGGCGAACTGGCGACGGTCACCGGGATAGTCGCAGTACGCAGCGCGCAGCTTGTACGTGCCTTGCAGTATCACGATCAGTTGTGGCGTAAACGCGTACAGCGCGGAGTCGGGATTCAGCGCCTCGAGTTCGACGGTGTCGAACCCGGCTTCATAGAGGACGGGGCGCAGGCCGCTGTCGGTAATGAGCACCTGAAGCAGCGGTGCGAGGTGCTGCGTTGAAACATCACCCATCAGCGCCACGCGAAATTCAGGTCCATCCGGCAAGGAAAGCCTCTTCGCCTTCCTGCTCAGCACAAAGTAGTCCTGTCTTTCCGTCGCCAGCTTCAGCACTTGATCTCCCTTCTTATATGAGAGGGAATTGACCCACTGATAGTCAGTATCGTCCTACGGGAATATGTAGGAATCGTCCTGCGTCCCTAGGATGTCACCAGATTCAACCAGCTGTTGACAAGTTAACAGTCAGCGGCAGATTTAGTTTAGTAGGCCGCTGCAACCGTCGTCGCAGTCAGCAGCCTCATCCGCGTGGAGCGGGTGGGTTGCACTGCAGCGCGCGAAGACTGCAGCGGTGACGGGATGCCAGCGTCGGTGCGCAATGCCCGGCGCCGCCGCGTTGTCAGGTGCGCGGCGAGCGGTGCAGTTCGTACTGGCAGATCGTCAATGCCGCGGCGACGTTCAGAGACTCCATCACTCCGCTTCCCTCAATCGTGAACGGCCTTGCCTTCAGATCTGCGAGTGCGTCCCGCGGCAGGCCACGCGCTTCATTGCCGAACACGTAGCACTGAAAGTCCCGGAATGCGGGGGATGCGATGGAGTCGCCCGCCAGATCCAGGCTCGCGATGCGCTCAAAGCGATCATGCAACGCGTCAATCTCCACGTCGATCTCTACTGGCACGTGAAAGATGGCGCCCATGCTGGCGCGTACGGCTTTGCCGTTGTACACATCGACACTGTCCGGACTGAGCAGGCAGCGGAAGTTCCCGAACCAGGCCAGCGTCCGCAGGATGGTGCCGAGATTGCCCGGGTCCTGTATCTCGTGCAGGTAGATGGCGCGTTCACCGACCCGAGGTGCAGGCGTGGTCAGCAGCGGCACCACCGCGGCAATGCCCTGCGGCGCACGGGTTTCACTGAGTTGCGTCATGTGGCGCGAATTGACCACATGGGTTGCCAGCTGACTGGTCCAGTGCGCGTACTCGCGCGTGAAGTAGATTTCACTTACGCGCAGGCGCGCGTCATGCACTGCCGCCTTCTGCAGTTCCTGTACCAGGTGCTCGCCTTCCAGCAGAAAGCAGCCGAACTCCTCGCGGTATTTGCGCTGGTGCAGCTTCTTGATGTCTTCAAACTTCATGACAGGCTCCGTGCGACGGCTTCCGCCACCTTGATGCCATCGACGCCCGCCGAGAGGATACCGCCCGCATAGCCTGCACCTTCGCCGCAGGGATACAGGCCGCGCACGTTCAGACTCTGCAGCGATTGCGCATCGCGCGTGATGCGCACCGGCGATGAGGTGCGGGTCTCGACGCCTGTCAGCACCGCGTCGTCGCGATCGAAGCCCCGGATCTGGCTGCCGAAGGCTGGCAGCGCTTCGCGTATGGCCTCGACGGCATACGCCGGTAATGCCTGCGACAGATCGCCGAGCTGCACACCGGGCTGGTACGAAGGCACCACCTCACCCAGCTGCGCCGAGCTTTCGCCCCGCACGAAATCACCGAGCAGCTGACCGGGTGCACAATAGTTGCTGCCACCGAGAACGAATGCCTGGGATTCCAGTGATTCCTGCAGCGTAACGCCGGCGAGAGGCCCGCCTGGATAATCCTGCAATGGATTGATACCGACCACGATGCCGGCATTGGCGTTGCGCTCATTGCGCGAATACTGGCTCATGCCATTGGTGACCACGCGCCCGGGTTCAGAGGTGGCGGCCACCACCATGCCGCCCGGGCACATGCAGAAGCTGTACACCGATCTGCCATTGCGCGCGTGGTGCACGAGCTTGTAGTCGGCGGCGCCCAGTTCGGGACGACCGGCGAAACGTCCGAGGCGCGCCACATCGATCATCGACTGTGGATGTTCGATGCGCAATCCGATGGCAAAAGGTTTGGCTTCCAGGAACACACCGCGCCGCTCGAGCATGCGGAAGGTGTCGCGTGAGCTGTGCCCCAGCGCGAGCACCACATGGCGACTGTGCAGCGTCTCGCCATTGTCGAGCACCACGCCCTCGACACCGCCGTTCTCGATGTTCAGATCGGCGACTCTGCTCTCGAAGCGCACCTCGCCGCCGAGCGCGATGATTTCCTCGCGCATCGCCGACACCACGCCGGTGAGCCGGAAGGTGCCGATATGTGGCTTGCTCACGTACAGAATTTCCGGCGGCGCGCCGGCGCGCACGAATTCCTGCATCACCTTGCGGCCGTAAAACCTCGGATCCTTGATCTGGCTGTAGAGTTTGCCGTCGGAAAACAGACCCGCGCCACCTTCACCGAACTGCACGTTGGATTCAGGCGTCAGCGTGTTCTGCCGCCACAGTGCCCAGGTGTCTTTCGTGCGTCGTCGTACTTCTCGCCCGCGTTCCAGCACGATGGGTTTGAATCCCATCTGCGCGAGCAGCAGCGCCGCGAACAATCCGCAGGGACCGAATCCCACCACCAGCGGGCGTTCGCGCAGCGAGGCAGGCGCCTGCGCTACCGGATGATAGGTTGTGTCGGGAGCGACGCCGATGCTGCGGTCGCGTGCGTTGCGCCGCAGTACCGCAGCCTCATCACGCACCTGAACATCGACGATGCAGATGAACAGGATGCCGCTGTTCTTCTTGCGCGCGTCATAGCTGCGCTTGAACAGCGTGAGATCGAGCAGCGCGTCGTCAGCGATGGCGAGGCGTTCGACGACAGCCCGTCGCAAGCCTTCCGGTGTGTAGTCGAGCGGCAAAGGCAGCTCGGTAATGCGGATCACCGCCGACTTCCTGGCCGGTAAATCCGGCAGAGGGATAGAATGCGCACGATTCTAGCGCGTGATTCCCCAAAGCAATGCCCCGGTCAAAAAGCAGCGCGAGCTGGATGTCGCGCCACCTCAGCGATCCCTTCGTCAAACAGGCGCAGAAGGATGGCTACCGCTCGCGTTCGGCCTACAAGCTCATCGAGCTCAATGAAAAGGACAAACTCATCCGTCCGGGCATGCGGCTGATGGATCTGGGCTCTGCCCCCGGCGGCTGGTCGCAGGTGGCCGGCAAGCTCGTTGGCGAGAAGGGGCGGGTGCTGGCCACCGACATCCTGCCCATGGATGGATTGAAGAATGTCGACTTCATCCAGGGCGACTTCACCGAAGACGCAATCGTGCAGCAGCTGCTCGGCTGGCTGGGCAGCGGCAAGTTCGACCTGATCATTTCCGACATCGCACCAAACATCACCGGCATCGATTCCGCTGACCAGGCCTCCTCGATCTATTTCCTGGAACTGGCGCTGGATACCGTGCAGAAGACACTGAAACCCGGCGCCACCTTCGTTGCCAAGATGTTCCAGGGCGCCGGCTCCGACCAGTACCTCAAGGAGCTGCGCCGGCATTTCGAAAAGGTGCTGATCCGCAAGCCGGCGGCCTCGCGCAAGGAGTCGCGGGAGGTCTATCTGGTGGCCAAGGGCTTCAAGGGCTGATTTGCTGCACCGCAGCACGATACTCTGCAAACCGCATGCCTCAAGGGCTTGTTACGCGCCGGCCTGCTGCATATACTGCGCGCCCTTTTGACGCCGTCGGCTTTTCCGGCGGCCCGCGTTTACGGATGCGGATTCGGGAATGGTTGGCCACTAAACAAGGCCAATACCACTCGAGCCACGCGAAATGCTGCTCTCGCAGCTGAAGCTTCGCCTGTCTCGCGTGCACCTTCCTGAATTTCCGCCCCTGTGACAGAGGAATGTGAGATGACAATCGGTCTGGTCGGCCGCAAGTGCGGCATGACGCGAGTTTTCACGGCAGCGGGCGAGTCCGTGCCTGTCACCGTGGTCGAAGTGCTGGCCAATCGCGTCACCCAGGTGAAATCCGGTGATGGCGACGGCTATCGCGCCGTGCAGGTCACCTACGGCAAGCGCCGTGCACAGCTGTTTTCGAAGGCTGTGGCCGGTCATTACGCGAAGGCCCAGGTCGAACCCGGTCGCTCACTGGTGGAATTCCGGCTCGAAGCCACTGAAGCCACCGATGTGAAGCCGGGCACCGAGTTCACCGCGGAGATTTTCAAGGCCGGCCAGCTGGTGGATGTCACGGGCACCACCATCGGCAAGGGCTTCGCGGGCACGATGAAGCGCCACAACTTTGCGGGTGGACCTGCCTCGCACGGCCATTCGGTGACGCACCGCGCTCCCGGCTCGATCGGTCAGCGTCAGACGCCTGGCCGCGTGTTCCCTGGCAAGCGCATGTCGGGCCACATGGGCGTGAAGCGCCGGACCATCGAAAACCTGCGTGTCGTCGAGATCGACGTTGCGCGCAACCTGCTGCTGATCAGCGGCGCCGTGCCCGGCTCCGAGGGTGGCGAAGTGATCGTGCGTCCTTCCGTGAAGGCCGCGCGCCTGGCGAAGCGCAAGAGCATTACGCCGAGCAAGAAGGCCGACACCAAGAAGTCGGACGGCAAGAAATAAGGCTTGAGACATGAAGCTTAAAGTCGCCAATGGGGGCTCCGAACTGTCGGTTTCCGACACGACCTTCGGTGCCGAGTACAACGAAGCGCTGGTGCACCAGCTGGTCACCGCCTACATGGCCGGTGGTCGCTCGGGCACCAAGCGCCAGAAGAGCCGCGCCGAAGTGCGTGGCGGCGGCCGCAAGCCGCACTCGCAGAAGGGTACGGGCCAGGCCCGTGCCGGCTCGATCCGCAGCCCGATCTGGGTGGGCGGTGGCCGCGCCTTCGCCGCGCGTCCGCGCAACTACGAGCAGAAGATCAATCGCAAGATGTATCGCGCGGGCATCCGCTCGATGCTTGGCCAGCTGGTGCGCACCGACCGCCTGGTGGTCACGCAGGCGCTGGCCGTCGCCGAGCCGCGCACCAAGCTGCTGATCGGCGAGCTGAAGAAGCTGTCGCTCGAGAACACGCTGATCGTGATCGAGGCGCAGGACGACAAGCTGATGCTGGCTGCGCGCAACCTGCCGCATGTCGATGTCATCACCGTCGCTGACGTGAATCCGGTGGCGCTGGCTGCATACGACAAGGTGCTGATGACCGTCGGCGCCGTGAAGCTGATCGAGGAGCGCCTGCAATGAGCCGCGAACGTCTGGCCACGGTGCTGGTGGCGCCGCATATCACCGAGAAGACCGCGCTGGCCATGCAGAACGCCAACCAGTACGCGTTCAAGGTGCGCCGCGATGCGAACAAGACCGAGATCAAGCAGGCCGTCGAGATGATGTTCGACGTCAAGGTTGCGGGCGTGCAGGTGTCGAACGAGCCGGGCAAGGACCGTCGTTTCGGTCAGCGCATCGGACGCACGCAGGATTGGAAAAAGGCTTACGTGCGTCTGGTTGAAGGCCAGGCGATCGACTACGAAGCCCAGGCCATGAAGAAGCAAGGGTAAGCCGCGATGGCACTGATCAAACTCAAGCCGACGTCGCCGGGTGCGCGTTTCGTCATCAAGGTAGACCGCTCGCATCTGCACAAGGGCGATCCGTACGGTCCGCTGACTGCCTCGCAGAGCAAGACCGGCGCGCGCAATCATTTCGGTCGCATCACCACGCGCCACAAGGGCGGCGGCTCGCGGCAGAAATACCGCTTCATCGACTTCAAGCGCGACAAGGACGGCATCGCCGGCACGGTCGAGACGGTGGAGTACGATCCGAACCGCACTGCGCACATCGCACTGATCAAGTATGCCGACGGTGAGCGCCGGTACATTCTCGCGCCCAAGGGCGTGAAGCCGGGGGATGAGATCCGCTCGGGTTCCGATTCACCGATCAAGCCGGGCAATTCGATGGCGCTGCGCCACATTCCGGTGGGCTCGATCGTGCACAACGTCGAGATGAAGCCGGGCAAGGGTGGCCAGATGGCGCGCAGCGCCGGGGCCTCGGTTCAGTACACCTCGCGCGAAGGCATCTATGCCTTCATCCGGCTGAAGTCGGGAGAGACGCGCAAGGTGCACATCGATTGCCGCGCCACGCTGGGCGAGCTGTCGAATGACGAACACAACCTGCGCCAGTACGGCAAGGCCGGCGCCAAGCGCTGGCGCGGCATCCGTCCGACAGTGCGCGGCGTGGTGATGAACCCGGTCGATCACCCGCACGGTGGTGGCGAGGGCAAGTCCGGCCAGGGCAATCCTGACCCGGTGTCGCCGTGGGGACAGAAGGCCAAGGGTTTCAAGACCCGGCACAACAAGCGCACGAGCAACATGATCGTGCAGCGGAGGAAGTAAGCGGTGCCACGTTCACTGAAGAAAGGTCCGTTCGTCGATCTGCACCTGGCCAAGAAGGTGGAGATTGCCGCGGGCAAGAACGATCGCAAGCCGATCAAGACCTGGTCGCGCCGCTCGATGGTCACTCCAGAAATGGTTGGCCTGACGCTGGCCGTGCACAACGGCAAACAGCACATTCCGGTGCTGATCACCGAGAACATGGTCGGCCACAAGCTGGGCGAGTTCTCCCCGACGCGCATCTTCAAGGGACATGGCGGCGACAAGAAGGTCGCAGCCTCGACTTAAAGTCATGCAGACATTCTCCAAACTCAAGTACGCACATATTTCGCCGCAGAAGTGCCGGCTGATCGCCGACGTGGTGCGTGGCAAGCGCGTGGGCCTGGCGCTCTCGCAGCTGCGCTTCATGCCGAAGAAGGGCGCTGAGCTGGTGCTCAAGACGCTGGAATCGGCGGTTGCCAATGCCGAGCACAACCACGGCGCGGACATCGACGAGCTGAAGATTGCCTCCATCCAGGTGGATGCGGCGCCGCTGATGAAGCGTTTCCATGCCCGCGCCAAGGGCCGTGGCAACCGCATCGTCAAGCGCACCAGCCATATCACCATTCATGTCAGCGACGGCAGGAAGGAATAGCGAATGGGCCAGAAGGTCAACCCGGTAGGCATCCGCCTCGGCATCACCCGTGACTGGGTGTCCAAGTGGTACGCCGGCAAGAAGCAGTTCGCGGATCAGATCTACACCGATTTCCAGGTGCGTGAATTCCTGCGCAAGAAGCTCGCCGACGCCTCGGTCAGCCGCGTGCACATCGAGCGCGCCGCCCGCAAGGTGAACGTGACCATCCACACGGCCCGTCCCGGCATCGTGATCGGCAAGAAGGGCGAGGACATCGAGAAGCTGCGCGCCGAGACCGCACGCCTGGTCGGCATGCCGGTGAACGATGTGCGGCTCAACGTGGCCGAGATCCGCAAGCCCGAGATGGATGCGCAGCTGGTCGCCGAAGGCATCGCGCAGCAGATCGAGAAGCGCGTGATGTTCCGCCGTGCCATGAAGCGCGCGGTGATGAGCACCATGCGCAGCGGTGCGCTGGGCATGAAGGTGCGCCTGTCGGGCCGCCTGAACGGCTCGGAAATCGCCCGCACGGAAGTGTCGCGCGAAGGTCGCGTGCCGCTGCACACCTTCCGCGCCGATATCGACTACGCCACCGCCGAAGCGCGCACGACCTACGGCGTGATCGGCATCAAGGTGTGGATCTTCAAGGGCGAAGTGTTCGACGTGGTTCCGGAAGTGGTGGAAGAGGCCGCAGCCGATGCGCCTGCCGCAGCTCCACCGGCCGCCGAGCAGCCCGCCTCCGCCTGAAGGATTTGACGAGTCATGTTGCAACCGAAGCGAACCAAGTACCGCAAGCAGTTCAAGGGCCGTAACACGGGCCTCGCGCAGCGCGGCAGCCATGTGGCCTTTGGCGAATTCGGCCTGAAGGCCACCGAGCGGGCGCGCATGACGGCGCGTGAGATCGAAGCCGCGCGTCGCGCGATGGCGCGTGCCGTGAAGCGCGGCGGCCAGATCTGGGTGCGCGTGTTCCCGGACGTGCCGGTTTCGAAGAAGCCGCTGGAAGTGCGCATGGGCGCCGGCAAGGGCAACGTCGAGTACTGGGTGGCCAAGATCCAGCCCGGCAAGATTCTGTTTGAAATGGAAGGTGTGCCCGAAGCCACGGCCCGCGAGGCGTTCCGCCTGGCTGGCGCCAAGCTGTCGGTGACCACTTCCTTCGTGAAGCGGCAGGTGCGCTGATGAAAGCGAGTGATCTTCGTAGCAAGTCCGCCCAGGACCTGACCAGTGAACTGGTCAGCCTGCGCAAGGAACAATTCGCGCTGCGGCTGCAGCGCGCCACCGGTCAGGCGCCGAAGCCCGACCAGTTCGGCAAGGTGCGCAAGAACATCGCGCGCCTGAAGACCGTGCAGCGAGAGCAGCGCGGCAAGACGGGAGGCAAGTAAGTGAAGGTGGAAGCAGCCGAGGCGAAAACGGCCGACGTGGCGCAGCGCACGCTGACCGGAAAGGTCGTCAGTGCGAAGACCCTGAAGACCATTGCGGTCGAGATTCCGCGCGTGCTGAAGCATGCGCGCTATGGCAAGTACATCCGTCGCACGACGCGGCTGCTGGCTCATGACGAGACCAGCGAAGCACGCGAGGGCGACACGGTGACGATTTCGCAGTGCCGGCCGATTTCCCGTCGCAAGACGTGGAAGCTCGTGTCCGTGATCCAGCGGGCGTCGGGCGTCTGAAGCTCGCAGAGGTATTGCAGAAATGATCCAGATGCAGACAGTGCTCAATGCCGCCGACAACAGCGGCGCCAGGACCCTGAAGTGCATCAAGGTGCTGGGCGGCTCGCATCGCCGCTACGCATCGGTTGGTGACGTCATCAAGGTCAGCGTCCAGGACGCGATCCCGCGCGGCAAGGTGAAGAAGGGCGAGGTGTATGACGCCGTGGTGGTACGCACCGCGTTTGGCGTGCGCCGTCCCGATGGCTCGCTGATCCGTTTCGACGGCAATGCGGCCGTGCTGCTGAATCCGAAGCTCGAGCCCATCGGCACGCGCATCTTCGGACCGGTGACGCGCGAGCTGCGCAACGTGCGCTTCATGAAGATCATTTCGCTGGCGCCGGAAGTTCTGTAGAGGTTTGGCGAGATGAACAAGATTCGCAAAGGCGATCAGGTGGTGGTCCTGTCCGGCAGGGACAAGGGCCGCACGGGTCAGGTGGCGCAGGTGTTGTCCGACGGCAAGCTGCTGGTCGATGGCGTGAACGTCTCGAAGAAGCACGCCCGCGGCAATCCGCAGAAGAACCTGCCGGGCGGCATCCAGGACAAGGCCATGCCACTGCATGCCTCGAAGGTGGCCATCTGGAACAGTGGCGCCAAGAAGGCCGACCGCATCGGCATCAAGACGCTGGCTGACGGCAAGCGGGTGCGCTTCCTCAAGTCGAACAAAGAAGTGCTCGACGTCAAGTGAGTGCCAGGCAAGACGGATTAGGCAGACGAAAATGACCAGACTGCACGAATACTACAAGTCCACCGTCCAGCCGAAGCTGGCGAAGGACCTTGGCCTGAAGAACCCCATGCAGGTGCCGAAGATCACCAAGATCACGGTCAACATGGGTGTGGGCGAAGCCGTGGCCGACCGCAAAGTGGTCGATGCCGCCGCCGCCGACATGGCGAAGATCACCGGCCAGAAGCCGCTGATCACCAAGTCGAAGAAGGCCATCGCGTCGTTCAAGCTGCGCGAGAACCTGCC
>Ga0134124_10001888_pt1 | contig 16865 bp, 7 predicted proteins | sample KB304_FD_96880 | JGI IMG/M metagenome (GOLD analysis project Ga0134124, IMG submission 96880) | Terrestrial soil microbial communities without Nitrogen fertilizer from Kellogg Biological Station, Michigan, USA - KB3-0-4 | ecosystem: Environmental > Terrestrial > Soil > Unclassified ...
ATCCGACGTAAGCACGGCGCTCAGGTAGTCACAGAATTCCAGATCAACTGGCGGAGCGTAATCTATCGCACGAATCATCATCGTCAACAGGTAGTCCGCGATGCCGGCCCCTTCTTCCACCACGCGCCCGCGGTCCAGGTAACCGGGTCGAATCTGACCGAGCGATTTGAGCCGGTTGGACCACACGGTCAGGAACGCATTCATCGTCGCGGCGACAAGTATTTCGCCGCGGCGGTGTGGTTCCTTGTACTCAGGATCGTTCATGTATGTCTTGGAAGGTGGCATCTCAGCCGAACGGCGTAACGCTTCCCCGCGAACTTGTGCGAGCTCCTGGCCCATCTCGTCAGCCAGTCCCATCAGGGCCGACTGTCTCAGCCTCTCAACGGTCAGATCCTTCTGGGCGATGATGTTTTCTTTTCGTTTCTCATTTGCAAGGTCGATCACTGCTGCGACAACTCCCGGCACAGCGAAGACGGAAAGAAGCGCAACGATGTCTGCGAAGCCTTCATGAAACGCGGCTTGTTCGGGAGACGATGGATCGCTGTAGCGCTCGCGCAGTCCGTCGAGAATTGCGTGAGTTGTTTCGTGCGCAATTACGTCGTGTGAGAGGCAGGAATAGACCATCCGGCCGCTGGCGCTTGGAAAATATCCAAACATCAACGCCTGATCCTTCTCGGAATAAAACGCGTTGGCGTCAGCGAAAGCGTGAGGAGCCACCTTGATCTGGTGTCCGTAGAATCCCCAGCTCACTCTCCGTCCTAGTGCAAATTCAAATCGTGCCAGTGTTTTCATCACGATCGCGTAAACATTCTGGGCGTGGAAGTTTGGGTTTGTCAGGAGCTCCTTGTCCGAAGCTTCGGCGAACGGATCACCGTCACCTTTCCCATTGAGGCGCGGGTATTCAATGGGTTTGTAGAGCGTCATCGTCGAGGAGTCGTAGTCAACAACGTCCACGCGGTAACCTCTCGGGCCGGGACCAATCTCTTCCGCCGGGACATCAATAGTGGCCCGTAAGATCTTGCCTTTGATTCGAACACTCGGATCCTGGGCGACGATAGTTAACTTTCGCGTATGTATCGGTTGTAGTGAAGGCATAGCAGTTAACGAGTTTAAGAGAGTTTCTAGACATTGAGACCAGTTTTGACAGGAATGGATTAGCAAAGCCCGCCTGCAGGACGCAACCCGCTTGCTCGTTTCAGGCAGAAATCTGCCCACCTGCCTTTAATGAGACACGGTCCGAAAAACGTTTCAAGTGGCTTCTGTGGGCGGCTTGCTGACTAACTGTGTAGCGTTCGCTTAAGTATCAACGCTCAATCCGTTTTGGAAAGGGAATTACAATTTTCAGTGGCTCGTTGATCACCTGGACCCTTGATCTTGATCGGCGTTCCTTTGCCGGAAGAGTTGACAAATAAGTGCCCCCGCAGGGATTCGAACCCCGAACCAACAGATTATGAGTCTGCTGCTCTAACCGTTGAGCTACAGGGGCACAACAATTTAGCAATTAGTGTATCACGCAGCGATTTGCAAGCCGCAAACGCAAGCCAGATTGACTTATCTGTTGAATTGAGAGCATGATCTGGCTCGCCGCAACGGCCTTCAGGCTCGCACCAAGCCTGCACTCGCAATCTAACTACAAGTCATTATCTTGTTGCGGCGTGTCATCGGGATGGCCCAGAGAAATATCCAAAGACATGCGGTTTCACAGTTGCATTGGGGGAACCCACTATGGTTAACGATGGACCAACTTCGCCGCTTTGGCCCGCCGATAACGCTGCCGTAACGGCTCATGTGAACCTTCTCCAGGGAATCATCACGCGTTTGGCCAACAATAGTGCGTCGTGCAAGACGTGGTGTCTGACCCTGGTCGGCGCGCTCTTCAGCCTGGCTGGCGCGACACATGCACGGGGCATTATTAACTTTGCGCTTGTACCCGTCTTGATCTTCGGTTTCCTCGACGTCATGTATCTTGCGCAGGAGAAAGCCTATCGCGATCTGTACAAAACTGTGGTTACGTCCATTACTACAGGCGCCTACGAACTTGCGAACGTCTACGTCGCAGGCGCTAGACTCAACGGCAAACACATCTGGGAAGCATTTTGCTCGTGGTCGATACTACCGGTTTATCTCGGACTAATCGCTACTTACTTCGTTGCTCGCTCAGCCGGATGGTTTGAGCTTCTAACACCAGCCGCGAAATAGGTTTACTACTATGCCTCAAGAAATTCCGACATTTTTCTTCTCTCACGCGCGGCAGGACCGCGAGATGTCAGGAAAGTACCTGGAGAAATTCTTCGAAGATCTGGTTGCAAGAGTCGCCCAGTACGCTGGAGTCGATCTTAAAGTGCAGCGTGTCGGTACAATCGACCAAGAGGTCCTCCAGGGCGCTGATTGGGATCGTGAGTTGAGTGTGCCATTAGGCACCGATAAGGCATTCGTCGCGATACTCACGCCGGTTTACTTCAACCGTGAGAACTGCGGAAAAGAGCTTTATGGCTTTTTAATGCGAAGTCAAAATTTAGGAGTAGACTCGGACGGCGCGCTCACTGATGTGGAGAACATTCTTCCAATTCGATGGCTTTCGGAAGAGGTGTATTACGTAAATACCCAGAGGGATTCCCTTATTCCGGCTATTCTGCGCCGTATCAATGATACACCGGCTGATCCCGGCGATGATCCGGATCGCACCAGAGCAATAGAGCGGTATCGCAAAAAGGGCATGGAAGGGTGCGTGCAGGTCGAGCCTCACTACCAGGAACTCCTTAGACTTTTTGCTCTCCGGATACGTAACCTGGTAACGTTGCCTCCTGCCCAAAACCTTAGCTTCTCGACTCTAAACAATGCCTTCACGTATGACTGGACCGCTCACCTCGGCGCCGCTCGCAGCCAGGCGGTCGCGCCGCAGCAACCGCTGGAAACTGTCGAACCAAGAGCACTCCAGAGCGTGGTGGCGTTCTACGTGACAACTCGCTCCTTCCAGGTCGATCCAACCCAGGTCAGCTTCGCCGATCGTCTCATTGCCCAGCCGGCGCCGGGTGTACCCACGCCGGCCGATCCATCCCTAACTACACTGCTTGCAGAGGTTCGCATAGCCGCTTTGTCCGAAGCACTCAATGTATTCCATGCGGCTTCTGAGCCGGTTATACCCATTGAATCTGAACCCCTGGTAAATCGCCTTGAGTCATTGAACGAGCTCGGCGTACTCACCGCGCTGTTCCTTGAGGAAGCGGTGTGGCCGAACGCGCCAGCGCCGTCGCAAAGTTCAGCAATCATAGAAGACATCATTCGATCGACGAGGTGGACAGGACCGGTAATACTTCCGTCATTGGGTGAACCAGTCGCTAACGTTGACCGTTTAGTGCAAGAGCACGACCTGCCGTCGCGTGTTGTGGCACTCCCCGCGTCGAGAGAAGATCGCGTGACGGCTCTCAGGCGAGCGTTTGTTGATGCACGAGGTCGGATGTTAACAATGAGCACAGGGAAACCAGGCGTCGCCGATACGATCCCCATACTCAAAGGCGTAGTCCCTAACAAAACATAATGACACGCATCGCTACGTTCTATTCGTACAAAGGCGGCACTGGGCGCTCCATGGCGCTGGCGAACTTCGCATGGATTCTGGCCGCCAGCGGCAAGCGTGTCCTCGTGATTGACTGGGACCTCGAAGCACCAGGTTTACATCGCTATTTCCGTCCCTTTTTAGTTGATGCTGACTTGTTCGAAACAGACGGCCTGATCGATATGTTCTGGTCGTTAGCGGCCTCAGCGTTGGCCAAAACGAAATCGACCGATCAGACGGAAGTCGAAACGTCCAAAGTAGCAGAGGCGTTCGATGATTCTGTTCGCAGACTTGACTCTAAGTTTTTCCCGCAAGAGACCTCTCGAGGGACCTCGCCGGGCTACATTGACTTTATGGGCGCTGGACGGCAAGGAGCCACCTATAGTGAGCGCGTCACGAGTTTCAACTGGAAGCGCTTTTTCGAACTTGGCGGGGCCCAATTGCTGTCTGTGATGAAGGATCATTTTCGCTCCCGTTATGACTGGGTGCTGATCGACAGCCGCACCGGTGTCTCAGACGCTTCAGGCATCTGCACGATTCAAATGCCCGATACGGTAGTCGCGTTTTTTACACTTAATCGTCAGAGTATCGAGGGCGTAGCAGCAATTCTTCAGGCGATACGAAGTTATCGTAGCGCGAGTGTGAAGGGATCGGAGATTCGGTTCTTTCCAGTGGCGACACGAATCGAGAATGCGGAGCAGGAGAAACTTGAAATTGCACGCACCTATGCGCGCAAAACGCTTGCTCCCTTTCTGCCGGATGATAGCCAATCGCATCCTCGCGAGTATTGGGACAAAATGGAGATCCTCTACAAACCCGCTTATGCGTTTGAAGAGGTTCTCGCTGCGTTCGGCGATGCGACTGGCGCGGCAGGAGCTTCGGACACAATGCTCAGTCGAGTTGAGGCAATGGCCCAACAAATCACCGGCGACGAACACTTGCGAATGCCCGAAATCGTAGATGAGGATAGAAAAGAAGTTCTGGCGAAGTACGCGTTTGGCAAACTTGACAGCCAACCGCGCACGGAACCACAAGCAACCGGGGATACCGATTTTCTGAGAAACATCAGAGCAAAGGAGCAGTTGTGGCGAAACTCAAAATTCTCATCCCGGTATTTGCTTAGCAATAGAGAATTAGATTTGCTCACCGATGAGGACCGCAAAGGCTTTGGTCGGAATATGGCCTATTATCTAGTTCAAAGTGAGCAAATGCGGCAGCTGATTCGCTTCGCACAAATAGCGGGTCCAGGGATGCTGGTTCTAATTGGGCTTGTTTACGGCTTTATAGGTCTAAGTGGAAAATGGGATCTTTTCAATTGGCCCAACATGAGTCCCGCTATTAATAAAGTGATTTCTTTATACACCGTCGCTGGTTTATGGATGTTTTCATCATTTATATTGAGCTTTATATCCCGTCCACGGTTCCCTTATGGTCTTAGATATATAGAGGTTGTGCGATTGTTGCTATTCGGTTTTTTAAGAGATATTAAAGACTACGATCCGGAACAAAACCAAAGCGCCATTTCTCAGTCATAGCACCGGATGCACAGCGAAAGGTGAGTTAGCAAACACGGCGTTAACTGCTCGTATAAACGATGTCGCGCGTCAACTCAGAGATCGATGCGCGAGGACCACGATAATCCACAATCGCATGACGTCTAGGTTCCCATCTAATGGGCTGAAATGTTGATTCCAACAGCAATTCGGACTGGGCCATATGGCGGAACAAAAAACTTACGCACGCAGCAACATCCTTACTACTTGCCAGCGTTCTGTTGTCCTCATCACTTAAAGCATTTCCGAGCGATTCTGGCGACAATCCCTTTGCGAACTCGCGCGCAAATCCGCCTAGTCCGGCAATCACGAACCGCGGCATTGCTCTTTCACCGGCGAGAGTCATCTCCTCGCCCACGCCCGCGACTTTTCCATCCGCCGTGTGCATCTTTCCACCCACCGCCACCATAACGTTTTGACAGTGAATGAGCACACGCCGCATAGCTGTAAGGCTTTGGTTTCGTGTTGCGGGGTCTTCAGGACCACCATCACCTATTTTCCTGGTAATAATTAGTTCGGCAACGTCGGTCATCAATCGAAAATCTTCGCCACTTAGATTCTTCGGAAACAGTTCAGACCTCACCAGGGTGACTGGTTTCCGACTGCGTTCTCCAGCCTGCAACCGCGCTTGCCGGAGAATGATGGGCGTGAAAGTTGGGTGACTGCCATGCACAATCCTGCCGCCATACTTAAACACCATGCCGCTGAAATTTGAGACGAACTCCAGTATTCCTCGATCCATCGCCGGCTCCGACCATTCGTCGCGTTCCGGAACCGCACCGGACAATCCGACTTCGTATTGCTCTAATGAAACGGGCAGCCTTGTGAAACCGCCGGAAAGATCCTGACTCATGACACACCGACTTTCGTAAAACTTGAATCTATCAAAACAGCCAGTTCCTGATGATGCAATATTATTACGTTTGAATCATCCTGTGCCTTAATGATTTCCTGGAGCTGAGATTCCGGCAGGAGCTCGCCGTCATAAATAAACAGATTGTAATTCGACTGACCTGGCGCTTGTTTAAGAAAGCCTGCGAACGTTTTCATTGCCGGCGTATAGACGGGATCAAAAAGCGAACAGTGGCTGAGGACTTTAGTTGTTAATCTTCCACTTGGCGGTTTCGACGACCGAAAGATAAGCAATGGCCCACTCACCACGCTCCAATCGAATCCGCGGGTCGAGAACTCTTTTTCAACTATGAAAGGAACTCGTAACTTCCGCTTGAAGATCTCGCACATGTAGACTTCCATCTGGTGTTGAATATCTTCAAGTTGGGCACTGCTCAAAGGCGGGTTCGCGCCGGCAGGCGATTTCGGTAACGAAACCCAGCGCTGCAACTCGAGCAGCGACCGGAACCGTGGTCCCCGCCTCTGATCGTTGACGTCCCGAAATGTGATGGGAAGAATCGGCACTAGCGCAGCGTCAGCCGTGTCAATCTCGTACTTGATCCAATCCGAACCCGGCGCGTCCGGGGTATCGAGCAACAGCATTAGTTTTGAAGTCTTTAACCTCTCATCGATTTCAGACTGAACGGGATTACCAGGAAGGATTTTGGTGTAGCCGTCGCCCTCCGGAGCTTCATCCAGGAATGGATCGTGGCCCAACGCTTTCAAGTGCTCGTAAAGTTGCTCGGCAATCGCCTTCCCATCACTGGCCCGGTAAGAAATGAAGATCTTGCTGTCACGACCCTGCACGCGAAGACCCAGCATCGCGCCGACCCGGGTTGTTAATCTGCCGCCTTCACCTTTCGCGGCGTCATCGTACGGAAGGGCCTTGATTCCGCTTGCCGCTTTAGGTGGTTTTCGGACGGCTGGATCCGCGGCGACCGGGAGAAGCATTGCCGGTTGAGGGCGCTGTTGATATTGCGTGATGAAGCGACTGCCGGGTTCGGGAAAATCCTCTTTATCATAGATGAACAGCAGCAGATCATCCCAGCAATAAGACTCTGCGGGCCATGACGAATCTACCTCAGCGCGGAGCAATTCAACTTTTAGCTGATCCGAAAAAGCGCTGAGCAGATCCTTTCGGACTGCCTCCGCCATGTTGCTGTATTTGTCCTGGTACAGTATTACGATCATAACGATGAGTAGACTGCTGTTACGGATAAGCCTGCCACCTGAGGACCGGAACTCCGTTGAGGAAGCGTGATTTTACCTGGACCAGGATCTCTTGATCCTGCGCTCTGCTCTCGCCGAGAGTTGCCAGGTCAGCTATTTCCTTTGGACCATCTAAACTGTAACTGCCCGTCGGAGCGGGTACATCAACTCGACAAAAACGGGCATCACCCACGAGCTCACGTGCAAGTGTCACCGACGATTCCTTTTGCACGTTCATCAACAGATCGAGAATTTTCTTCTTCCGCAACCAGCCTATAACTCCGGCTCGCGTTTGGTGCTTAACCGTAAACGGCTCTTCCGTAGTCCCAACGCTCAGCACGTCGAGGCGCTCCAACGGAATTCCCAGGAAGCAGGTAGCTTCGACGATTGCAGCCATGACGGGTGAAAGCGCCCATACTCCGCCATCAAAGTAGCTGCCGACGGTGACCATGTTTTTGATATTAGCCGCCGTAAAGAACGTTGGCGCAGCCGACGTCGCCAGGGCGGCATCGGTGGCTTTGATTCTAGCGTCAATGGTTTTATCAGGATGATGTGGCGTTCGGAATACGTGAGACGTGCCCCTAACCGCGTTGTATGTGGGGATCACCAGTCGACAAAGTGAATCTCTCAAAATTGGCTCGTTTCCATTTTTATTGAAGGCATACTCTAATTGCGTAAGCAATTCTTCCTGCGCGTACTTCGGAAAGGCGACATGCCTCAAGGTGCGGTAGACCCGGCTGCGAAACCTGGTTACCGGAAAAATAACCGGCCCGCGCTCTTTATAAAACTTCAGCATATCTGTTGCGGTGAGGCCGACGCCGAGGCCGAGGGCGATAATTCCCCCAGTCGAAGTTCCCGCGATGAGATCGAAATGATTCACGATTTGCAACTGGGTGTGCTGTTCCCACAGAGCGAGGGCTGCCGCCGTAAACGTTCCCTTAAGTCCTCCACCGTCCAGAGCGAGAATTCGGAACGACGCTCCATCGGAACCACGCCCGTGCACGAGCGGCAAACGCTCCAGACACCTGATAACTTCTTGCGTAAGACTAGCAACGTCTTCCTTCGTGCAAATCTCACGGTTGGCCTCTATGTCGAGTCCGTTCTTGAGCCGGGCGAGAACTTCCGGATGTTGCGCAACATAATCACGTGCGGCGCCGCCGAGACCGCCTAGCAGAAAGCATGGAAGACCACGCTGGAGCGCGAGCTCAAGCTCCAGAGGAACACCTGCGCGGCCGCCGACGGATTTCCACCACTTCCCTCCCACGACCACAACCACATCACACCGGTCAGCCATCCAGTGCCGGAGCAGTACCTTGCTTTTTTCTTCAGTTTCATATTCATCTCTTCCGAGGACCTCAGGAGTCTCGTGAACCGTAGCGGTTTCTCGCCATGCTGTTGGACGATTGTCTTCTGGATTCTTTGTCCAGTGCCGGGATACAGCGAGGATTAGCCGATCCTTTTGCCCGCCTTGTTTTTCGTGGACGTGGGCCGCGTACAGAAGAGGTTCTGTGAAAGTAGGGTGACTGCCGTGAATTAGATATCCGCCGCGTTCAAACACCAGTTGCGCAAACGTTTCGACGAAAGACAGAATTCTCGTACGCTGGGTATCTGATATCCCCTCGTCTTCCGGAACGGAACCAGACAACCAGATACGGGCACCCGCAAGTGAATTGGCAGTTAGGTGATTAGGTGAATCATCGGCCATTGTCGTGAGAGATGACCAGTATATGAACTGTTATTCTCTGGCAGTATAGCAGCGCTTTGCACAAAAAGCCCTAAATCCCACCCACGGCAGTGGGTGGTTCATTCAGATGCTTTCTACCGAAGCCTACACCGCAGCGTTGGAATCCCACCACGTTTTATAATGCTTTGCGGATACGTTTGCACCCTCTTTTCACCGACCTGATAATGGCTTATAGTGCCTGCCGTTGTTCTTCTCCCCGAAGTTCTGCGGCCCACCGTGTCTTTGTGTCTTTAATCTGAACCGAATAATTTAAAGCAACATGAACTCCCACACGCGTGTAATGAACACAATGAAGACTATAAGTCTCCTCATCCTTTTGGCACTGGGGCTGGCGGCGGTTTTTGCACCGAAGTCGACCGGAGTCTCGGTGGAGTCACCCAATATTGCCCACACGCAAAACACGGAAGCCGCGCGCGCTGGGTTCGGGCAGTTGCCGTTGAGTTTTGAAGTGAACCAGGGACAGGCTGACTCGCGCGTCCGGTTTCTTGCTCGCGGTAAGGGCTATGGGATTTTCCTCACCGACAATGGCGCAACGTTCTCACTAGGCGGATCTGCGCTGCACATGCGTCTTCAAGATGCGGCAACGTCATCCCGAATCACCGGCGTCGATCAACTGCCCGGCAAGGTGAATTATCTCGTCGGTAATAAATCATCCGACTGGCGCACAAACATTCCAACCTACGAGCGAGTTCGTTACGAGCAGATCTACAAAGGCATCGATCTGATCTATTACGGCAATCAGCGACAACTCGAGTACGACTTCGTGATCGCACCGGGCGCGAGTTTCAAGCAGATCAGATTAGCGTTCGAGGGCGGAAGCAAACTGAAACTGAACCGCAGCGGCGATTTGATTCTCAAATCCGGAGCGCAAGCAATCACTTTGCTGCGTCCGAAGGCTTATCAAAACATCGATAACAAGCGTCGCGAAGTGTCTGTCAGATACTCGCTAAAACCGCGTGGTGAAGTGACATTCAAGGTCGGCAACTACGATAAGTCTCAACCACTCGTCATCGATCCATTGTTGGTCTACTCAACCTTCCTCGGCGGCAGCGGTCAGGACACAGGCAATGGCATCGCAGTCGATTCATCAGGCGACGTATACATCGCCGGCCAAACCGTTTCACTAAACTTCCCCACCAGCTCGCCATTGCAAGCAACATACGGCGGTAATCAAGATGCTTTCGTCTTGAAGTTGAACGCCAACGGCTCGGCCCTCGTCTATTCGACTTTCCTGGGTGGAAACCTCAACGACATCGCTACGAGCATCGCAGTCGATAACGCCGGCAATGCTTATGTAACGGGGGAAACCAACTCCGGTAATTTCCCCGTTCTCAACGCGTTGCATCCCACATTGTCTGGTAACCCCAGTGATGCATTTGTCGCTGAGTTGAATAGCACGGGCTCGGCCCTCGTCTACTCGACATATCTCGGCGGTCACAGTGATGACAGTGGAAACTCAATCGCGATTGACAATTCCGGCAATGCCTACGTAGCAGGCAACACCTCGTCGACTGACTTCCCGACTACTAATCCCGTTCGAGCAAATCGCTCCGGTCATTCCATCTTCAAGTCAACCAACGCTGCGGGCACTTGGGCGCCAAGCGATTCGGGTTTGGCGGCTTCCTTGATCTTTGACATCGCGGTTCAACCTGGTAGCTCGTCGATCATCTACGCCGCCACCGATACAGGCTTGTTCAAATCAACTGACAACGGCGCAAACTGGAGTGCGCTCCCTGACTCGCCTCCTTTTGTTCTGTTCAAAATCGCGATCGATCCCGTGAACCCGGCAATCATCTATGTAGCAACGAATGGAGGAGTGTTTAAGAGTACTGACGGCGGCAATAGCTTTACGCTCAGCAACAATGGGATTGGCTCATCTGTGCGAACCATATCGGTCAATCCGGTTACGCCCACCATTCTCTATGCCGCCGGCGGCGGCCCGTATTTTAAATCTGTCGATGGCGGCGCAAACTGGACTCCGAATTTCCCCGGTCTGGCGTCGAGCGTCGACAGCGTGGTTATCGACCCGAACACACCGACCACGCTCTACGCAGACACGAACCGCGGAATTTTAAGAAGTACGGATTCCGGCGCCAATTGGACGGAGCTGAATACAGGCATTCCGAATTTTCTTTCAGTCAATAGCATTACGATCGATCCGGCACATAAGATCATCTACGCGGCGACAACTTTCGGCATTTGGAAGAGCGCAATCGGCAGCAACACCTGGGCCAACATAGGCAATGTGTTTTTCAGTGTTTTAAGTGTCGCTTTTGACCCGACAAACGCATCAGTGCTTTACGCCAACACGGCTGTTCAGATACGGAAGAGTATCGACGGTGGCAATAGCTGGAACGAAAGCAACACCGGATATCCAGGCACGCGAATCGCCTCTTTAGTTCTCAACCCGGCGCAACCGTCAACTCTCTTCATCGGCACAACGAGCGCCTCCGATGTCTTCGTAACGAAGTTGGGCACCGGCGGAGCTTCACAGATCTATTCGACGTACCTGGGCGGCGATCTATTAGACCAGGGAAACGGTATCGCACTCGATGCTGCGGGCAACGCCTACGTCACCGGCTTTACCAGCTCGTTTGACTTTCCTATTGCGAACGCCCTTCAGGCTAATAGAGGAGACAGCTTTAGTGCTTCCGGCGACGCGTTCATAACCAAGCTCAATCCGAGTGGATCAGCGCTCGTGTATTCAACCTATCTGGGCGCCGACTTTAACGACTCAGGCAGCGCGATCACGGTGGACACAAACGGCAACGCTTACGTTTGTGGCAGCACCGGCTCCCAATTCTTTCCAACCGTAAACGCTTTCCAATCGCAAAATGCAAGTGTCTTTAACGATGCGTTTGTGACGAAGATAAACGCCGCCGGTTCTGCGCTGATCTACTCCACGTATCTCGGAGGCGTCAACAGCGATGATTGTCTTGGGATCACGATCGACGCAGCAGGAAGCGCGTACATCACAGGAAATACCGCCTCACACGACTTCCCAACGGTTGCGCCCGTGCAAGCCGCTCTAAATGGACCTTTCAACGACGCATTCATAACGAAGCTCGCTCCGAGTGGCTCGAGCTTGGTCCAGTCTACATTCCTCGGCGGCACAAACCACGACGGAGGACGCGGCATAGCCCTCAACTCTTCACAGAACGTCTACGTTGTCGGCGCCACCAGCTCAATAGACTTTCCGGTGCAGAACCCGTTACAGCCAAGTTTCGGCGGTGGCTCGGACGTTTTCATTGCAAAGCTGGCTCCCGCGCCGGATGTCGCAGTAACGATGAGCGACTCTCCCGATCCGGTGAGCCTCGGCAGTAATGTGACTTATACGATCACTGTCACGAACAACGGCGAGCTTACGGCGACCGGTGTCACGCTCACTGACACGTTGCCGGCAGGCGCGACGTTCGTTTCCGCAAACTCATCCGCCGGGACTTGTTCGGGTACAACTACAGTTACCTGCGGTCTCGGAACACTGACTCCCGGAGCAACCGCAACGGTGACTATTGTCGTCACGCCTCCGGTGGGAACAATCACGAACACGGCGACGGCGACGATCAATGAAGCAGAGCCTTCTGCTAATAACACTGCAACAGCAGAGACACTCGTGGCCGTCGCCGACCTTTCAATTACAAAGAAGGCGGCTCAAAGTCTCGTGGCGCCCGGAGGCGCCGTCACGTTTTCGCTGCTCGTAAAAAACAACGGCGCACTTCCAGCGGACGTAATCGTCACGGACAATCTTCCCGCTGGTCTGACGTTGCTCAGGTGCGCGGCAAGCGGAAATGGCGTGTGTGGCGCAGGGAGCAATGTGACCTTTTCACAGCTTGCGGCGCGTACTTCTGAGACGATTCTTTTGACTGTTGCTGTAAGTGCGTCAGCAACTGAAGGGACCGTCATCAGTAACACTGCATCAGTGAGCTCGCCGGAGTTCGAACCGGATACGTCAAACAACTCGTCGACAGCGAGCATCACGGTCGCCGCTGTTCCGGTCCTTCAGAAATCCAACGGCCTCATCGCGTTTGAACGATCCTTTTTCTCGATCGGCCCGGATCCGAGTGGTATCTATACCGTGAAACCGGACTTAACCGATGAGAAGTTGTTCCCCGGCATTTCTCCCAACTCGGGAGTAGGAAAACCGGAGTGGTCTCCTGACGGCGGCAGGCTGGCGTTTCAGCAAAGTACTTTTATCAACGCCGGCACGAACGAAATCTTCGTCATCAACGCCGACGGCAGCGGCCGCCTGAAGGTCACGGACAAAGCCTGGTTTAATAATCGCGGCATCACCTGGTCGCCTAACGGATCTCAAATCGCTTACATCAGCGATGATGGGCCACAGGCTATCCACATCGCCAACACGGACGGGAGCGGCAGTTACCAGTTGCCCGGCAGTCCTACGTCCTTAAGGTCAGTTGACTGGTCACCGGATGGAACGAAGTTCGTCTACTCAAACGGTGAGGAACTCTTCGTAATCAACACTGATGGTACGGGAAAGCAACAACTAACAACCGTGCAGCAGACGCAGAATGGAGATACCAGCGACATCGATCCGCGCTGGTCACCAGACGGCGCGAAGATCCTCTTCACGCGCTACGTAAACGGCGTTTTCGGCTTTACGCACGTGATGAACGCCGACGGATCCAATCAGCGAAAGCTCTTCAATTTCGATTCCTACACACCGTACTGGTCTCCCGACGGGCGCTCCATCGTGATGATGCTCTCGCCGGGAAAGATCTGCACTGTCAACATCGATAACACTGATCTCAAATGTCCCAACAATAATAATTCCGATATCAGACCCAGTTGGCAGCGCTTGCCAAATCCGAATCCCACGCCAACGCCGACGCCTGTACCGACTTTCTCGTTGTCTGGAAAAGTAATTTTCGACACGACGTTTAGTTTTGCGACGGTGGAGTTGAGTGGCCCGGTGAATGCCCGGCTTATCACCGACGTTAACGGCAATTACGAATTCGTCAACCTGCCCGCGGGCGAGTACACAGTGACACCCCTCAATGGCGCTTTCGATTTCAACCCACCGAGCCGCACCGTGACGATCACTAATGCCAACATCACCGGTTTGGATTTCGTTGGTACATTCGTGCCGGCCAGCATCTCGGGTCATGTGAAAGACAACAACGGCAATCCGCTGGTGGGGATCAGAATCACTGTGGGGTCGCCAGGCTCCCTGGGGTTCAACGTGTTCACTGATGCAAACGGTTTCTATTCTTTTACAAACTTGAGCCGAGGCGGCATATACAGCGTGAATCCCGAGTCGGGTACGCTTTACGATTTCGTTCCAACATCAAAAGCGTTTGAAAGTTTAGTAGGGGATCAAGTGGTTGATTTTGTGGGCACTAAGCAGCCCGCGAATGTGATAGCTGGACGCGTAATAGAGGCTGCCACGGGTGTGGAGCTGAGCGGAATTCGCGTCGATCTTTCAAGCAACTTTGAGAACGAGTCCACTTTCACAGATGCACACGGAACTTTCAGTTTCGGTGAAAAAAGGTCAAACAGAGGCTATACGGTTAAGGTTCAAGACCAATCGACGTTTATTTTTGAGCCGAAGATCAATGCGCAAGCGCCATTTGCTCAAATTTCGATATCAGTACTGACGAGCAATCAATTCCTTACGTTCACGGCTACGAGAAAGAATACCGTGAAGTTTAATTCGGCGACGTCTGCAATCAACGAGGGCAGCGGCTCGGTGCAAATCGTTGTCACGCGTGAGGGCGATGTCGCGGGTCCCGCTACAGTGAATTTTGCGACAGCAGATACGGCTGGACTGCAGGCGTGTAGCGTTGTCAACGGAATCGCGTCCGAGCGGTGCGACTATGGCTCGACAGCAGGAACACTCCGTTTCGCCGCGGGTGAAGCGAGTAAGTCGATTGTGATTCCGATCGTGAACGACCTTCACGTCGAGGCTGAAGAAACGTTCACGATCACTTTGACGAACCCAGTCGGGGCACAGATGGGTTCGCCTTCGATTCGCAGTGTTACGATCGTAGACAACGACACCACACCCGCCACACAAAATCCGATCGATGGCATCGAGCCTTTCGTGACTCAGCAGTACATCGATTTTCTCGGTCGACTGCCGGATTCGGTTGGCTTTGCGAATTGGGTGACGACGCTGAGTGGCTGTCCGCAAGGTGGCTTTGGCGAAAACCTTAATCCTTCGTGTGATCGTGTGCATGTGTCGGCCGGGTTCTTCCTGTCAGACGAATTTCGCGGCCGTGGTTACTTTGCGTACCGTTTCTATGAAGTCGCGTTTGATCGCAAACCGCTGTATGCGGAGTTTGTGCCGGATATGGCGCAGGTTGGAGGTGCGCAGTCGCCGCAGTCAGAGATTCTCAGTAAGGCGGCTTACACGGATGCGTTTGTGAATCGCACTGAATTCACGAATCGTTACAATGGGCTCTCGAATTCCGCGTTTGTAAATGCTCTCGAGCAAAATGCCGAGATCACGCTTACGAACAAAGCTGATTTGATTGCGGCGCTCGATGGGAATCAGAAGACGCGCGGGCAGGTGTTGCGGGAGATCGTTGAGAGCAAGGCGGTCGAGGACAAGTTCTTCATCAGGGCGTTTGTAGCGATGCAGTATTTTGGTTACCTGCGCCGCGATCCGGATACGATTGGCTTCAACAACTGGGTCTCAACGCTTAACAACGATCCGAGCAACTTCCGGCACATGATCTTCGGCTTCCTTTTCTCCAACGAATACCGCGGCCGCTTCGGCCCGTAACTAGCTGTTTTCACGCAAAGACGCAAAGACGCAAAGAACCGCAAAGACGCAAAGGCGGGTCAAATCCCTCGATCGTGTCTGAATCAGATCGCGACCGAGGTCTTTGACCCGCCTTTGCGTCTTTGCGATCTTTGCGCCTTTGCGTGAAATCTTTTCTTAGTGCACTACAGTGTGCGAATCATCCTTCACGCTGCCGTTCGCTCCATCCCAATCCGGTTTGAGCACAACCTTGATACAGTTGTCCTCTTTGTTTTTGAACATGTCGAACGCCTTTGGAGCATCCTCAAGACTCATCCGGTGAGTGACCACGAAGCTCGGATCGATGTCGCCATTCTCGATCATCTGCAACAACGGTCGCATGTACCTCTGCACGTGCGCCTGCCCCGTCTTGATCGTCAACCCACGTTGCATCACCGAGCCAATCGGGAACTTGTCGATGAATCCGCCATAAACACCAATCACCGAAATTACGCCGCCGTTGCGACAACACATGATCGCTTCACGCAACGCATGCGGTCGATCCGTCTCGAGCATCATCGCCTGCTTCACACGATCGTACGCGTGGATGAGTCCCGGCGCGTGCGCTTCCATGCCGACGTCGTCGATACACGCGTCAGGCCCGCGTCCACCAGTCATCTCCATCAACGCCTCATACACGTTCTGCTCTTCGTAGTTGATCGTCTCCGCACCGCCTTCTTCCGCCATTTTCAAGCGCTCCGGCACGGCGTCGATCGCGATCACTCGCTCGGCGCCAAGCAGGAAAGCACTGCGAATCGAAAACTGCCCGACAGGTCCGCAACCCCAGATCGCGATCGTGTCGCCCGGACTGATCTCACACATTTCCGCGCCCATGTAACCGGTCGGGAAAATGTCTGACAGGAAGAGCACCTGCTCATCGCTCAGGTAATCCGGAACCTTGATCGGACCGACATCCGCGAAAGGCACGCGTGCATATTCCGCCTGGCCGCCCGCGTAACCACCCGTCAAATGCGAATATCCGAAAATTCCAGCACCCGCATGGCCAAAAGCCTTCTCAGCCATCCACGGATTCGGGTTCGAGTTCTCACACAGCGAGAACAGTTGTTCTTTGCAGAAGAAACAGTTACCACACGCGATCGGGAACGGAACGACGACCCGATCGCCGACCCTTAAGTTGGTCACTTCGCG
>Ga0134124_10001890_pt1 | contig 16860 bp, 16 predicted proteins | sample KB304_FD_96880 | JGI IMG/M metagenome (GOLD analysis project Ga0134124, IMG submission 96880) | Terrestrial soil microbial communities without Nitrogen fertilizer from Kellogg Biological Station, Michigan, USA - KB3-0-4 | ecosystem: Environmental > Terrestrial > Soil > Unclassified ...
AATGCGGAGCGCATCAACGAAGCCGCGACGAGCGCCGCCGGCAGCGCTAATCAAATGGACCGTTCGTTACATTCGGTCGTGGCGTTGACGAAGCGCGCCGAAGAGGCCACTACACAGTTAAGCAAACAAGCGGAAGAAGGCGGAGCCGCAGCGCAGAAGTCGATGCAGGGAATACAGAAAGTCCGTACGGCGATGGAGCAATCGGCGAGCGTCATCCGCGAGATGGGAAAACGTTCTGAAGAGATCGGTGGCATCGTCAACACGATCAACGTCATTGCGGAACGCACCAACATGCTTTCGCTCAACGCGTCGATCGAGGCTGCGCGCGCCGGTGATGCGGGCCGAGGGTTTGCAGTGGTTGCGGAAGAGATCAGAAATCTCGCCGATCGATCCGCGCAGGCGACGACGGATATCGCAGCGATCATCAGGTCGCTTCAGGAAGTTGTCCGAGAAGCAGTGACTGCTGCGAGCGAGGGAACGCGTCTCGCGGAGGAAGGTGGTCAACTCGCGGAAGAGGGCGCGGCTGGTCTCAGGAAGATATTGAGTGGAATCAATCAAACAGCGCAGCTTGTCGGACAAATTGCGGATGTAACCGAGGAACAACTGACAGCAGGTCAACAGGTGGTTACCGCAATCGACACTACCGCCACGCAAACAAAACAAGTTTCCGGCGCCGTGATTGAACAGGCCCAGGCCTCACAGCAGATCGTCAAGTCAGCAATGCAGATGCGGAAGACGGCAAAGGAAGTCAGCAAGGCGGTGAACGAGCAGGGTCGCGCTGCGAGGGAGATCATCAAGGCGGCGCAGAGCACGAGCGGCGCGGCTAAGCAGGTGCGCAAGTCTTCGAACGAACAAGCCACGGCTGCCAAAGAAATTACGCAAGCTGTCGAATCAATGCGCCGGGGCGCAGCCTCGACTGCGCGTGCGCTGAGTGAACAGGCAGTGGCCGGCGATCAAGTTTCGAAGGAAGCGGTCCAACTCGCGCTACAAATCAATGAGATCAGCAAAGCGATACGCGAGCAGGCGAAGGCGTCGGCAGAGATTACCGAGGCGACGCAGAACATGCGTTTGCAATCCGATCAGGTAACGAAGGCAATGCGCGAGCAGGCGCGAACGTCGCATGAGATGACGGTGGCGGTGGCAAACGTTTCGAAAGATGCGCTGCGGGTTACGAATGCGAATCGCAACCACCTCGATGCTGCCGATAGGATTCGTAGCGATATAAGCGAGCTGCGCCAGATAACAAACCGTAATGCGGATGGTGTTAAAGCAACGTTGACCAGCACGTCCGGCCTCGCCGATCGCGCGCGCCAGCTCGGTGAGATCATGGACAGCATGATCGGTGGCAACGGCGCTGAGAAGCCTAAACGCAAACGCACGAGAAAACCGGCCGCGGATGAAAGCGGATGACGCAGATCGGCGTTTTCACAACAGACACTCAGCTCGTAATTCGAGTTTGGGATGCGACGCTCGCGCGGCTCACCGGTATCAGTGAGGAATCTGCTTCGGATCAGGATCTGACTGCGCTGCTCCCCGATCTCGAAAAGCGTGGCCTGTTGAAACGTTTCCAACGATCGCTTAAGGAAGGCGTAGTAGAACTGCTTGCGCCCGCCTTCCATCATTATCTGATCCCCTGTGCTCCGATTAATCCTTCGAAACATTTCGAGAAGATGCAGCAGCGAGTGACGATCGCACCGCTGCGTGACGGCGATACGATTGCTGGACTCATCGTCACTGTCGAAGACGTCACCGATCGGCTTGAGCGTGAGCGCGAGCTTGCGGCGCGTTTGGCTGAAGGCGATGAGTCGGCGCGGCTGAATGCGGCTGAGACTATTACTGATGATGAGTCTTACGACGCAGCGCCGTTGCTTGGTGCGTTGAGTGATGAGAGTTGGAGAGTTCGTCGCGCGGCGATCAAAGGAGTGTCGCAACGAGCCGCGCCTGATGCGATCGCCGCGCTGATAAGCTCGGTCGTCGAGAATCATCACAATCCTTCGCTGCTGAACAGCGCGCTACAGGTCTTGACGTCGAGTGATGTCGACACGGTTTCACCGCTTATCGAGCTGCTGAAGAATTCCAATGCAGATTTGCGAATGCAGGCAGCGTTGGCTTTAGGTGAGCAGCAAGACGCGCGCGCAACTGATGCGTTGATACAAGCATTAAATGACGAAGATACCAACGTGCGGTATCACGCGGTTGAGGCCCTGGGCAAGTTGAAGGCGGCAGATGCAGTCGATGCACTTGTTGAGATAGCTGAATCGAGAGACTTCTTCCTTACGTTTGCGGCATTGGAGGCGCTCACAAAGATCGGCGATGCGCGCATCGTGCCGAGAATCATGCCGCTTTTGGAAGACGAGCTTCTGTCGATACCGGCAATCAATCTGCTGGGCCAACTTGGCGATGAAAGCACAGTCGCTCCTCTTACGGCTCTTTTGAATAATCCGGCTGGCCCAGTGGAAGCGGTCGCGGACGCGCTCGCCACTCTCAGCGATCGATATGAGCAACAGTATGGCGAAGGTCGTTACATCGCGGATCTAACCAGCCGCGAAATCCTGCCGACCGGCATTCAGAATCTGCTCGATACGTTGGAAGCGCCTGGTAAAGAAGACTATCGCTCGATTGCGTTGGTGCTTGGCTGGCTCAAAGGCGCCGGTGTGGAGCGCGCGCTCACGCGATTGATGGGACGCGTCGATCTGCGCGACGAGATTATCGAAGCGCTCGTGCGGCATGGCTCTGCGACTACAGGTCTATTGATTTCACAGTTGAAGGCGGAAGATCTGGAAGTAAGACGCTCGGCTGTTGTCGCGCTCGGACGCATCGGCGACACGAGCGCAACTCCCGATCTTGTAAACACACTTGGGGACAAGTATCTGACGATTGGTGTCGCGAATGCACTCGCCGAAATCGGTGATCCGCAGGCAGTCGATGGACTACTGAACTTGATCGGCGACGAGGATGCATCGATTAGGCAGGTGGCAGTGGCTGCGCTGAATTCGATCATCCCGCCGTCGATGTCGCAACGTATCATTCCGCTTCTGCATGACCTGGATCCGAACGTTCGTGAATCGGCAGTGAAGATTGCCGGGTACTTTGGATATCCGGAGGCGGCGAGCGCCCTAGTGGAGCTGAGTCGCGATCCGAATGAGCGAGTGCGATGTGCGGCGATCGAGCACCTGCCGTTTGTTGAAGACGAACGCGCGTTCGATGTTCTCGCGAGTGCGTTGAAAGAAGAAACGCCAAACGTGCGTGCGGCTGCGGCTCGCGCGCTCGGCAACATGGATGCGCCGCAGGTCGTTGAGCGATTGATTGAAGGGCTCGTAGCTGACGATGTTTGGGTGCGTTATTTTAGCGCGCGTGCGTTGGGTCGCCACAGGGATGAGGGAAGCGTTGAAGCTCTCAAGCGTGTGATCGAGAAAGACGAATTCAACCACGTTCGCATTGCGGCCCTTGATTCGCTGGGGCAAATCGGTGGCCCGCGTGTTGCCGCGATTGTTGCGGAGTTAGTTCACGACGACGATCTGGACGTCGCCCACGCCGCGCAGACGGCGTTGAAAGAGAGTGCTGAACCCTGACTTCTCTGCGCAGAGAAGAACTGAGAAATCCCGAACTATGCTGTCGTCGCGTTCACATAATCTGGCATTACCTGAGGGCGCCACGAGTCTGATTCAAACTCTGATCCACGAACGCACCGGCATGCATTTCGACAACGGCAAGCGCGATATCCTTTTAGACAAACTCTCGCCGCTCGTCATCGAGCGTGGCTTCGGTTCGTATCTCGACTATTACTACTTGCTGAAATACGACACTGCCGCGCACGTTGAATGGCAAAACGTGATGAACGCGCTCTCGGTGCAGGAGACATACTTCTGGCGCGAGATCGATCAAGTGCGCGCCCTGGTCCAAACACTAGTGCCTCAGTGGCATGCTCGAAACGCGGGCTCAACTTTGCGAATCTGGAGCGCCGCTTGCGCCACCGGCGAGGAACCGTTGACGATCGCGATCGCATTGAACGAAGCGGGATGGTTTAAACGAGCAGCGATCGAGATCGTAGCCACTGACGCCAGCTCGAAAGCCATCGACCGCGCCGTCCGTGGCGTTTATCGAGAGCGCGCCTTCCGCAATCTTCCTGGCGCTCTGCGGGATCGCTATTTCGAGCGAGATGGTTCAGACTGGCGTGTCAGCAGCGACATACATTCACGAGTCAAATGGGGGCTTGCAAACTTAATGGAGGAAGACCAGATCTCGCCCCTCGCCGACGCGAATTTTATTTTCTGTCGTAACGTATTTATTTACTTCTCAGAAAGCGCGATTGGCCGCGTGGTTCGTTCTTTCTCGAGACATATCCGGCCTCCGGGTTATCTATTTGTTGGCGCCGCTGAATCATTAATCCGGCTGACGACCGATTTTACCCTGACTGAAATTGACGACGCTTTCGTGTATGTAAAGCGTGAGAGGACCGTCTGACGATGGATCGAGTTTTACGTGTATTGGTGATCGACGATTCGGCCTACGTGCGGAAGGTCGTGCGAGAGATACTTTCTCGCAGTCCTTTCCTCGAAGTTGTCGGCGCGGCGCGCGATGGTCGAGAAGCACTCGATCTGGTAGAGCAGCTTGATCCGGACGTAGTCACCTGCGATCTCATCATGCCCGAGTTGGACGGCGTCGGATTCGTACGCGAACAAATGCAGCGGAAGCCTGTACCGATCATCATCATGAGCGTCGCGAAGGAGACGGCTGAAGCTGCTTTAACCGCGCTTGATGCGGGAGCGATCGACTTCGTTCAGAAACCGACCGCGCTCGCAAGTGAGAAGATCTTCGAGGTCAGCAACGAGTTGATCGAGAAGGTTAAAGCAGCAGGCAATATCGCGCTGAACCGGCTTCCAACACCGCCGCAGCCACACATCGCAGCGACAGTCGAGCCGTCCGTTGCTGGAACGCACTCGGTTGACCTCGTCGTGCTTGGTATTTCGACTGGTGGACCACAGGCGCTCAAACGATTGATACCGCAGTTGCCGTCGGACTTTCCAGTTCCGGTGGTGATGGTGATGCACATGCCGGTTGGTTACACCGAGATGTACGCTGCGAAGTTGAACGAGTTGTCTAAGCTCGAAGTACGAGAAGCAGCGGAGGGAGACGAGCTGAAAACGGGTCGCGTCTTCCTGGCGCCTGCGGGTCGTCACCTGACATTGAAAAGGAATGTGGACGGCAAGGTCGTTACACATCTAGATGCTAGACCATTCAGTACGTTGCATCGTCCATCGGTTGACGTGTTGTTTCAATCCGCGGCGGAAGTCTATCGCAATCGCGTGCTCGGTGTTGTAATGACGGGGATGGGATCAGATGGAAAGCAGGGGGCGGCGTGGATCAAATCGCAGGGCGGGTTGGTTTTTACGGAAGCGGAGAGTAGTTGCGTGGTGTATGGTATGCCAGGCGTAGTCGTGGAAGCCGGGTTGAGTGACAAGAGTATTGCCCTGGAAAACATGGCCCACGCGATTAGGGAGGTCGTATGAGTCAGAAGATTCTGATCGTCGACGATTCAGCGTTGTCGCGCCGGACTCTGCGACGAATCCTCGAATCCGCGGGTTACGAAGTGGTGGAAGCAGACGATGGGATGACTGCGCTCGAGCTCTACTTCCTCGAAAAACCGAGTTTGGTTTTGCTCGATCTGGTGATGAAAGGTATGTACGGGCTTGATGTGCTCGTGAAGTTACGCGAGATGGATCCGAAGGCTTTAGTCGTAGTTGCCAGCGCTGATATTCAGAGTTCGACCCGGAAATTGGTTGATGAAGCAGGTGCGCTTGCCTTCGTCAATAAACCGTTTGTGTCGGAACAGGTGATTGCGGCTGTCGAGGCAGCTCTCGTGGAAGGAGTCACTGGTGAAACTAACTGAGCGACAAAGCGACGCGCTTTCCGAGCTCATTAATATTGCCTTTGCACGCACGGGAGCGGCGCTCTCGGAGCTGACCGGGCATCGTGTGTTACTCGATCCACCGGAAGTGGCTGTTTATCGAACTGCAGAGTTGCGTGGAGCGCTGGCTAAATTTGTTCCCGGCGATGTGGCTTCGATTCACCAGGTGTTTGCTGGGCCAGTCGCGGGTGATGCGTTGTTGTTGTTGAATTATGCAGGCGCCGTGCAGCTTACCGACCTGCTCACCGACGAGCACAAGGCGTCAAACTTTCTCGACGAATCAGCGCGAGAAGTTTTAACTGAAGTTGGGAATATTCTTTTGAATGCGTGTCTGGGGATGTTTGGAAATTTGCTGAACGTTCACGTCACGTTTTCGGTGCCGCGGTTGCATCTCGAGACGCTCGACGACTTGATCGCGTCGACGACGTCAGACAAGCCCGAGATGCATTACGCGCTCGTGATCTACACGGCTTTTCAGATCCGCGACAGCTCAGTCAAAGGGTTTCTCGTGATCGTGTTGAGTGTCGAGTCGCTCGATCGTTTGATTCAGGAAGTCGACGCCTGGGAAGCGCAACAGGGCCGGTGAGTGCGGGATTTTATTGACAATTAACGCCGAAGGCTATGTTCGGTGGAATTAACGTCGAAGGCAATTTCGATGGAATTAACGCCGAAGGCGTTCGCTAATTTCAGCCCAGGGTTCGAGGAACGAGAACCCTGGGTAAACGGACCAGAAAACGTTTCTAACCCTGAAAGGGTTCGCCAGTTGAGGAACCCTTTCAGGGTTGAGATGAAATTTAAATAACTAACCCAGGGTTCTCGTTCCTCGAACCCTGGCTAAACGGACCAGGAGAGATTTTAACCCTGAAAGCGTTCGGCAGTTGAGGAACCCTTTCAGGGTTAAGGACGCTTTTGGTGTGATGATTCCCATGGTTCTCGTTCCTCGAACCCTGGGCTGAAATTAGCGAACGCCTTCGGCGTTTCAGTTGTGATGACAGACAGTAGCCCCAAAGAGACATTACTCAACGTTGCGGTCCTGCACTGGATGCACGATCTGGCGGCGCAGGGGATCGTCACGACTGATAGCGATTTGAAAGTCGTCGAATGGAACCACTGGATGTGGGAGCATACCGGGAAAACCAGGGCTGAAATAATCGGCCGCAATCTGCTCGAGCTGTTCCCGGAGTTGCCTCAACGCCGTCTCGATCGACATTACAAATGGGCGCTTGAAGGAAAGGTGGGCGTGTTGTCGCAGGCGCTGCATGGTCATCTGATCGCAATGCCTGCCGTGTCGGGCGAACACGGCTTCAAGCAGATGCAACAAGCGGTCCGAATTTCTCCGCTGAGTCACGAAGGTCGAGTAATCGGAACGCTGACGGTTATTGAAGACGTGACCGAGCGCGTGGCGCGTGAAGCCGAGTTGCAAGCCAAAATCGAGGAGCGATCGCGTCTCTTATCAAACGAGAACATCGCGCGGCGTGAAGCTGAGCGAGCGAACCGTTTGAAGGACGAGTTTCTCGCAACGATCTCACACGAGTTGCGCAATCCGTTGAATGCCATCCTTGGCTGGGCCCACATGATGCGTCTCGGCAAACTCAACGAGGCCAATATGGAACGCGCAGTCGAAACGATCTACCGGAACGCGAAGTCTCAAAGCCAGCTCGTCGCCGATCTCCTCGACGTGTCGCGCATCATCTCGGGAAAGTTACGACTCGACGTGCGCACAGTTGATCTGATTTCGATCATCAATGCGGCGATCGATTCGATTCGTCCGGCGGCTGACGCCAAAAGCATTCGCTTGCAAGCAATGATGGATCCGGCGGCTGGTCCAATTTCCGGCGACGCCGATCGGCTGCAACAGATTGTTTGGAACCTTTTGACGAACGCGGTTAAGTTCACACCGAAAGGCGGTCGGATACAAATCAAGCTGCAGCGCATCGACTCGCACGTCGAGGTCGTCGTTAGTGATTCGGGTGTAGGCATCAGCAAAGAGTTTCTTCCTCACGTGTTTGATCGCTTTCGCCAGGCAGATGCGAGCACCACGCGCATACACGGTGGCCTCGGGCTCGGGCTTTCGATCGTTCATCAACTGGTGGACCTTCATGGCGGCAGTGTGACGGTGCAGAGTGAAGGAGAAGGGAAGGGAGCGACTTTCACGATCACGCTGCCGTTCGTTGGCGTGATTAGTCAGAAGGAAGCTGACGCAGTTCATCCTACTCAGAGCGAAGAGATCCCTTCGTTCGACGGTTTGCCTTCGCTTGAGGGCCTCAAAGTGCTCGTCGTCGACGATGAAGCCGACACACGCGAACTGATCGGGGAAGTGTTGAAGGAGTGTGGCTCTGAAGTGATAATCACCCGCTCCGCCGCCGAAGCATTAGAGGCGCTCGAACAACATAAGCCTGACATTCTTATCAGCGATCTGGGAATGCCCGACGAAGACGGTTATTCATTGATTGAAAAAATCCGCGCGTTGCCCGCGGAGCGTGGCGGCGACATCCCCGCCGCGGCCCTTACTGCCTACGCACGCGCCGAAGACCGCATGCGCGTCCTCCGCTCCGGCTTCCAATTCCACCTTCCCAAACCAGTTGATTCCGCCGAACTCGTAACCGTCGTCGCCAGCCTCGCCGGACGAGCTTACAAGAGTTAACTCACGCTGCCGGACGCAGAATAACTAAGTGTCAAATTCTTTTTTGAATGGGAAAAGAACTGCGCGCAAATTAGCAGTCCCTCACGCTCTTGCAAGAAAAGTGGCGCTCGACTAGCTTGATGAAAGATTTCATCTCTAGGAGGCACTAAAATGAAGACCTTACAGCGAATATGCGCCGCAACAATCCTCAGCCTTACGTTGGCTGTCTCTGTGTTTGCGGGGCATATTGAAACGCCCAGTGCTCCGGCTCCTACTACTAACATCACTACTGCGGTCGTGCTGGCGATTGTTAGCCTGATTCACCAGTAGGACATTTAGACTTGAATCAGTGAGAGTGGGCCTTGTATTCGGCAAGAGAGTAGGCGTGTGCTTACAGGCCTTAAAGGCGCATTCAATCCGGTCTTGTCGCAATCTCGTAAACGGGTAATACTCTCTGCCCTATGTCAACGCAAACATCAACGATCGCGCTGCGGTGCGATGGGCTCGTCAAGAGATTTGCGGATGTGACGGCTGTTAATGGGCTCGATCTCGAGGTGTTCAGCGGGGAGTGTTTTGGGCTGCTTGGGCCAAATGGGGCCGGAAAGACTACGACCGTCGAGATATTGGAAGGATTGACGCCGTCGGACGAAGGGACGGTCGAGATACTCGGAGAGCGCTGGAGAAAAGGTGATGATCGAGCATTACGCGAGCGTATCGGTGTCCAGTTACAGGAGACGCAACTCGCGGAGAAAGTAACCGTTGCCGAAACCCTGCGACTCTTTCGCAGTTTCTATCAACGTGGTCACGACGTCGATGAAGTTATTCATACCGTGGCGCTGGAAGAGAAACGTAACGCGCGGGTCGGCAAACTCTCAGGCGGTCAGAAACAACGACTCGCAGTTGCCTGTGCGCTCGTAAGCGATCCGGAACTGCTGTTTCTCGATGAGCCGACGACCGGGCTCGATCCGCAGGCGCGTCTCTCGCTCTGGGACATCGTCGAGAAATTTCGCGCTGGCGGCGGCACTATTCTTTTGACGACTCACTACATGGAAGAGGCGTCGCGTCTTTGCGATCGCGTCGCGATCATGGACCATGGAAAGGTGATCGCGCTCGGCTCACCGGCTGAGCTGATCGAATCCCTCGGCGCCGATCAGATCGTAGAATTCAGTGTCACGAAGGACCTTGCGGATGAAGCATTAAAAGGTCTTCCCGCCGTTACTCATTTGCACAAACGTGACGGAAATTATTCACTCACCGTTTCGGAGATCGGCGTTGCCTTGCCTGCCTTGCTCGCCGAGATCGAACGACAACAGTCAGAGATCGTCACGCTTACTACACACCAGGCGACACTCGAAGATGTATTCGTCAGTTTGACAGGGAGAATGCTGCGCGATGCCTGAAGCGAAAGAATCTCATCCACTCGTCGAGCTGACCTTGACCCGCATGCGCGAGTTCCTGCGCGAGAAAGAAGCCGTGTTCTGGGTCTTTGTCTTTCCCGTGTTGATGACGTTCGCACTCGGAATTGCCTTTCGCAACACAGCGCCGGATAAAACTCTCGTCGCAATCGAAGCCGGCGACGCGAAAGCAACTGAGACGGCAAGCCTCTTGTCTCGTTCGCCTGAGATCGCGGCAACTGTGTTGAGTCCTGACGAAGCCGCGCGAGCGTTGCGCAGCGGGAAAGTGGCGATAGTCGTAAAGCCCGGTGACAACACATTGGAATATCGGTTCGATCCAACCAGACCGGAGAGTCGAGCCGCGCGCCTCCTCGTCGACGATGTTTTGCAAAGAGGTAAAGGGCGAGCGGATGTCGTGAACGTTGGTGAAGCGAGGGTGACGGAGCCCGGTGCTCGTTATGTGGATTTTCTCGTTCCAGGACTGATTGGAATGAACATGATGGGCAGCGGTCTGTGGGGGCTCGGATTCACCGTGGTAATCGCCCGCTCGCGGAAAATCCTCAAACGTTTTGCCGCGACACCGATGCGGCGTTCGCATTACTTGCTTTCTTTCATGCTCTCGCGCCTGGTGTTTCTGGTGCTTGAAGTAGCAGCCGTCATTATCTTCGCGACGCTGGCTTTTGGTTTCACGGTGCGCGGCTCGTGGCTGAGCGTCGCTTTGATCACCGTGCTGGGTGGATTCACTTTTTCCGGCGTCGGATTGCTCGTGGCTGCGCGGCCGACAACAATCGAAGGCGTATCGGGCTTGATGAATTTCATCATGCTGCCGATGTGGTTACTGTCCGGCACGTTCTTCTCTTCGGAACGATTTCCACAAATCCTGCAACCGTTCATTCAAGCGCTGCCTTTAACCGCACTCAACAACGTGCTCCGCGCATTGATGAACGAAGGCGCGACGCTCTCGTCGAACTGGATTCCGATTGCCATTCTGCTTATCTGGTGTGTAGTAAGTTTCGTCGTCGCGTTGAAGATTTTCCGGTGGCAATAAGCGATGCTCTCACGGCGAGGGCTTTGGAGACGCAGCGGGCACTGCTTTCGGATCCACCACTTTCAAGCTGTTGCGCACCAGATCCCATGCCGGCGCGAGTTGCTTCAACTGCTTGTCTGGTCCAAATAATGTCAACACCACAACTCGCTGCCCGACCAGCGCCCAGTAGATCTTCGCCGCGCCCGTCTCACCTCCTAGCGAAGCACTGATCTTGACTCCATCCGCCTTAACCCCACCAATCTCTGAAGTGTCCGGCGATTGTTCGGGTTTTGCTCCCATCGCTACAAACTGTTTCTCCGTGGACGCTACATAAGGATCGATGAAAGCCTTCTTGGCATCCGGCAACTTTTCCGCCGCGATGCGTCCCTTGTGCACAAAGACCCTGATTTGCACGTCGCTGTTAACCTTGCTAAAGCTGAACTGCTGCGCGTCGCCGCTGCTATCGTCCTTCATGGTCCAGTCGCTCGGATAATCGAATGAAAGACCCTCCTTCGTGACGGTCTTAGGTGTTTGCGCCGCGGCCATCACGCAGCTTATAAGAATGATCGCCAGTAATTTTATTCGGCTCATGTCGACCTCCTAAAGTGCTACTTTCGACGAGACTTATTCATTCTATCAGTCAGGGCAACGAAGAAGTCCTCAATTACAATCCTAAAGAAAACTCTTGACAGGTCCGGTGGTCCTGTCTTATACAAGGCAGTTCGCGCCGCACGAGAGCGTGCGGCATGAAAGAAGAATTTCAATGTTGACGATGAGGAAACATAAAGAGCAAACGATGAAATGGCAGCCGTGCGCCGCCATGTATTCATTCGTCTGCTCGTTAGACGTCATGGCGTCAACGACCAGCATTTTCGGCGGTAGACCCGGATTCCAAATATCCGAAAATCGCCGGAATACCAGGCATTAATCAGCGGGAGCGGACTCCCGCTCCCAAATCTCAAAGCGAAAATCAAGAGAATTGAAGGAGCGGGCAGCTTCCCTGGGAGGCTAAAAGCCCGCTCCTTTAGTTTTTTGATAATCGAAGTACCTATTTGCGAGAGATGAAGGCAGGGAGCCTTCTATCAGATGATGAACTCGGTGCTTTGCGAGAGTCCGCGAGTTCGCCATCTTCAGGAGAAGTGTGCCTCGAAGTGTGTTCGATGCAGTGTCTCTCTCTGCCTTCATCTATTTTTTAGCACAAGTGGATCTCGGATTTGAAATCTTGTTTGCAGCGAGATTTGAAATCTGAAGTATAACTCTCAACAGGGAAGGGTAGCCTAACTGGTAAGGCAGTAGTCCCGAAAACTACCGCGCGTATGTCGCTTGCAGGTTCAAGTCCTGTCCCTTCCGCCAAACTTTGGACCTGTAGCTCAGTGGAATCAGAGCGCGACTCTGCGAAGGTCGAGGGCGTACGTTCAAATCGTACCAGGTCCACCATTGAATTAACTGTAGGGGCGGCCCTCTGTGGCCGCCCGTTTCTCAACCACCGCGTGTTTCCGAAAAACGGGCGGCCACGGAGGGCCGCCCCTACAGTTGTACGTTGAAGATCAAATTTCAATTGCGAACCCGTAGTTCAGTTGGAATCAGAACGGTCGTCTTCGAAACGACAGGCCGCAGGTTCAAGTCCTGCCGGGTTCACCAATACCGGCGTAGCCCAATTGGGATGAGGCGCTAGTCTTAGAAACTAGTTAGTGGGGGTTCGAATCCCTCCGCCGGTACCACTCTTTATCGCATGGGGATGAACGCGAAATGGAAAGCGGACTGATTTTCAATCAGTTGATTTGCGAGTTCGAGTCTCGTCATCCCTGCCACACTCTTTCGGCCACTATTAGTTCAAAACTTTTCGTCTCAATCGTCGAGTGAGGCTCTGCAGACTCTCTTGCCCCAGTCACCACCAAATTCGTTTTGCTCTTGTTCAGTGGCGACTTCAACACGGCCTTTGCCGCCCTCGAACACAAAGTGGAAGCGCAAGGCCGTACGCGTCATCGTTGGCTCCCCACCACCACCAAACAGCTCTTTTAGTTTCCACTTCTCAAGGGCCTTTTTTACCGCGTCCGAGGCCTGTGGGCTTGGTGTCTCGTAAAATTTGATCTTGCTCAACTTGCCGTCAGTACTGAAAAGCACTGTTGCAAAGACTACACCTTGAGAGCTATTTGGCTCACCCTCCTCCGGATATTCCGGCAAGCTTGTTTCCTCGGCAATCGTGCGAGTTGTCAGTTCTGGCACACACTGAATTCGAGGTTGCTGGCGCGGCGAGGTAGGTAATGCAGTTGCGAGAACAGCAAGACCCAGAGTAATCAGCAGAAAGAGCTTGCACATGAGATTTCCTTTCTCGGATTTGATAACGTTTCGCATCAGTTTCTAAGCATGTTCCAGATTTCAGTTTCTTGTTGCGGCGACAACTGTCCAATCCACGAACCGTGTACGATTCCGCTGGCGTCCGCCAAGATCAGCGTAGGACTCAATTTTACTCCCAACTCGCCTCTCTTCGCCTGGACCACTGTTTCGAATCGCAATCCTTGCTGCTGAAAAAAGCTGTCCGCGAGCTCGGGTTGATTAGGTGTGATCAGCACCAATCTTACACTTACCGGATCCTGAAACGAGTATGCTAGTTGTTTGTAAAAAGCCAGGCTCTCAATGCAAACGCCACAGTCCTGCCGCAGAAACAGCAACAGCGTTTTATTACTGCGAGAAAAATCGACGCCCGGCACTGAGATCGTTCGACCTGAGATCCGCTCGTTTACGTAATAACGCTTTACCAGACTCAACACGAGAAAGACACAAGACACAAGGATCGCTACATTTAACGCGCGATGGAGTTGTGTGCTGTACAACTTCTGACTCCTGCGTTCATGAAGCCAGTTCAGCAACAAATGCAAGAAGCGCTGAACTTCGCATGTACTCATTCTTCAGATTAAGTATTAAAGCTAATGCTCGATTCGGGTCTCTTGAAATCGGCGCTTTGAAGGCCCCTGAAAATGAGCCGAATTTAAAACCGGTAACATCGGTCGAAAAAGTCGCTGATTGCGATCCCACTCTCACCCTAACAAATCGGTCCAACCGCAGCGGTTCAGGAAGATCAGGATCAAAGCTGTTGGTGACATTCAATGCTTCCGAAAGCATGCTTAAGCCAGCCGGTAAGTCCAGGACGGTGGTGAGTTCGCTACCCATCAATAGCAGCGAAGCCTTGACAGATCCATTGGTGCGGCGTGCATCGGCAAGGCCGCCATCAATCGCGATTCTTCCGCCCTGTAAGTCGCCCTTTTCGATCATGCGGGAAGGGAGGGCAAACGCCAGGAAACTTCGGTCCTTGCCTTCGGTCAATCTCTGTATCCGCACGCGTGCGGCGTCAAGATCGCCTGTTTGCAATGAGTTGATTGCCTGTCCGACGGGAATCACGGTAGACAGTTGATTGCGCGCTTCAGCAGAAGTCATTCGGCTGGTGAGGGCACTGGCGGATTTGAAATCGGATGTCTGATAGAAGGACCAGATCATTCTAAGGCAATATTCGTCGCGCTTGAGAGGATCTTCGATCCTGTCAAGTGCTTCCGCGACCGTTTCCAATGTCGGTGTCTCTAATGGCTCCGGAGTAAACGCACGAGCCTCAACGGCGTTGGTCCGTTTAGGATCAATTCCAGTTGATAGATTGCTTAGAATAGGAACGAGATCGGGCGCGAAGCGACGGGCTTTTGGTAAGAGCAGAAAGGCTGCCGCGCGATTTTGAAGCTGGGTCAGCTCGCTATCGACCGGACGAGTCAGAATGGAAACGCTGGATCGAAGATAGTGGTCCAAGGTTTCCGGTGAGTTTCCCGACCGGTCGTAGGAAATGTCCGCGTGAAAGGCAATTCTTCCAACGAAAACTGGTGAGATCAGAACCTTGTCTTCCGGTTTGTTAGAGGGAGGATGCCCGGAAAAAAGATAATTCCCAATCGTCAGCAAATCATCCGCCGTTGTGACGCTCTGACTTTCCATCTGTCGCATGAATTGAATGAAAAGTTGGTCTGCTTTCTTCGAATCCAGTTGGCGAAACTTCATCAGCAGATCCAGGACTTGCATCGTGTTAGCCAACCCACTTACGGAATTTGAGATTCCAGATTCGATGTAGTCGAAAGCTTTGGGATCTCTTTCCTGAACCAGAAGACTGGCCGTATTAAGGTCGAGGTTTCGGGCCACTCCGGGGTCGCTAAGAAAGTCAGGTGCGTCCTTAAGCAACTGCTCTTTCCAAGCTGGTTCGTGCTTCGCAACGCGTGAGAAGAAGCGAATGTAGAGTCCGATTAGTTTGGTGCGTTGCAGTTTGGCTGTCGCATCGTTTGGCTTCGATTGTGACCGATCATCGGCAGGTTCGATAGATCTTAGGAGCTCATAAGTCCGTTGAAAGAGCTGTCGGGCACCAAGGGCGTCACAACTCCACGATAGATCGGCCAACCGTCCTAAGGTTTCGATCTTCAACTCGACATTTTGTAACGCTAGGGCGCTGGCTGCTAACTTTGGCAGTTCTTGTTGCAAGATCTGCCGCCGCTCTTCCTGGGTCTTCCTGGCCTCAGAGGTTTTGGAAGTTCGCTGCGACTTCTGTCCGTTCAGTGGTCCTGCAACTGGCAGAGTTATCAGTAGCGCTAGCAGTGCAAGAACGATCCAACGCTTTCCCATTGCACACAACCAGGCAATCGAATCAGTTAATAAGAGGTCCATCCCACGTACACGCAGATCCGGAACAGCCACCGACGGAAGGAGCCGCCATGCACATATTCATGGACGTTTGACTCGCTTCGGGTGGTGGGCCCGTGTTGCACGTGCTATTGACGTAGTTGCCGTTGCCATCGAAATTGGCTTCGCAGATGCTGAATATCTCCCATCCTCCTGCTTGATCGGCCTTACAGCCGGCCAGTACTCGCGCCGAGCAGGCCAGGAGAATCAGGATGATTGAAAATTTGCCTATGGCATGACTTCCTGTGAGTGAAGAAACTCTGGCAGACATAGATTTCCGCTTTCAGATCATGAGTTGGACTATTGGTTTCGGCGAGGCGTCTACGCGCACCTTACCTTTGATTGATTAACGTGTCAATAACCCCAAATTGCCCCACGAAAAGCCTATTCAAGTGATCATTTCTGCCGGTAGTGTCAGAAAAAATTGCGAAGATTGTCCACTGTGGGACTGCCAAGCTTCGGGCGAATGCTGAACGTGACTACATTCTGTCGAAATGAAATGTCACGCTCGTTTACTTGTCGCCCGCGTCTGTGGGTCGTAGCTCAATTCGTAGAGTACCGCACTGTGACTGCGGCGGGTGAGGGTTCAACTCCCTTCGACCCACCCAAATTCTCGCAACGGAACTGTGGCCGAGGGGTGAGGCGCCTGATTGTCGATCAGGTCGATGACGGTTCGAGTCCGTTCAGTTCCGCCATGCGTCAGTAGCCAAATCGGATCAAGGCACCTGCCTCTTAAGCAGGGGAGTGTGAGTTCGAGTCTCACCTGACGCACCAATTCTAATTTCGGGGTGTGGTGTAACGTTCGCATCCGAGTCCTGGGAACTCGTGGTGACAGTTCGACTCTGTCCTCCCCGACCAAATTCTTTGTGGCAATGATTCTTCGCGGAAGTGATGTAGCTGGAAACATGCGAGTCTTCCAAACTCGACTCGAGAGTTCGAATCTCTCCTTCCGTTCCAATTTGCGCGCGTCGCCAAGTGGCTAAGGCGCTGGATTGCAAATCCAGTATTCGTGAGTTCGAGTCTCACCGCGCGCTCCAACGGTCGGATAGCTGAGACGGATTAGCGCGGGTCTGAAAAGCCCGAAAGGTTGGTTCGATTCCAACTCCGACCACCAATTTCTCGCCCGAGTAGCTCAATTGATGGAGCGCTGGTCCTACAAACCAGAGGTTGAAGGTTTAAGTCCTTCCTTGGGCACCAAACTTAT
>Ga0134124_10001891_pt1 | contig 16859 bp, 14 predicted proteins | sample KB304_FD_96880 | JGI IMG/M metagenome (GOLD analysis project Ga0134124, IMG submission 96880) | Terrestrial soil microbial communities without Nitrogen fertilizer from Kellogg Biological Station, Michigan, USA - KB3-0-4 | ecosystem: Environmental > Terrestrial > Soil > Unclassified ...
CCAGCAGGTGCATGTAGCGCGGCGGGTTGAAGAAATGCGTGACCAGGAAGTGCTTCCGGACACTTTCCGGAAGGCACTTCGCCATCTCGTTGACCGACAGGCCGCTGGTGTTGGTGGAGAGGATCGCTCCATCCTTAAGATTCGGTACCACCTTTTCGGTGAAGAGCTGTTTCTTGATCGCCATGTTCTCGATGACGACCTCGATGACCCAGTCGCATTCGCGCAGCTTCTGTATGTCGTCGTCGAAATTTCCGACCTCGATGTTGGCTGCATAACCGGGCAGGAAGAGAGGAGCCGGCTTTATCTTCAGCAGCCCGTCCCGTCCGGCGGCGGCGATGCGGCTGCGCATCCTGCTGTCGATGCTGGTAAGGCCGTCCGCAGCTTCGGCAGCGTCCGGTTCCCGCGGGACCATATCAAGCAGGAGCACCGATACGCCGGCATTGGCGAGATGCGCGGCGATTGTTGAACCCATCACCCCAGCTCCCAGAACTGCTACCCTGTTGATCTGTCTCATTCTGTTACCCCCCGTCGGCTACAATTGTACCATATCTCAATTGCTGTGATCCGCGTACATATCTTCTATCCTCTGCCGGTATTTTTCATAGATAACCTTGCGTTTCATCTTCAGCGTCGGGGTCAGCTCGCCCCCTTCTATGGAAAAATCATGGGGGAGCAGGGCGAATTTCTTTATGGTTTCAAAGTGGGCGAGACGACTGTTGATCTCGGCCAGCCTCTGTTCGAACAGGTTCTGGACCGGGGCGGTCATGACCAGATCATCGAGTTCGTAGTAGTGAATATGTTTCTCTTTGGCAAATCCCAGCAGCCGTTCCAGATTAGGGACGATCAGGGCGGTCAGATACGGTTTGCGGTCTCCGTACACAAAAGCCGAGGTCACGTACTTATCCATCTTCAGTTCGTTCTCGATCGGCTGGGGAGCGATGTTTTTTCCCCCGGCGGTAACGATCATTTCCTTCTTGCGGTCGGTAATATACACGAAGCCATCGTCGATCCGCCCGATATCGCCGGTCTTGAGCCAGCCGTCCTGGATTGCCTCGGCCGTACCGGCCGGATCGTTATAATAGCCGAGCATGACCTGCGGACCCCTGACCAGAATTTCGCCATCTCCCGCAATTTTGAACTCCGTGTGTTCCAGGGCAACTCCGACCGAACCGAAGCGGATATGGTCGAAATTGTTGAAGCAGAGGGCCGGACTGGTTTCGGTCAAGCCATACCCCTCAAAAATCGGGATGCCGATGATCCAGAAAAACTCGTTGATCGCCTTGTCCAGCGGGGCGCCGCCCGAGCAGAACAGTTTCATGTTGCCGCCGAACCTGGCCCTGATTTTACTGAATATCAAGCGGTCGGCCAGCGCGTATTCCAGGTTGAGCAGAGCGGATGGCCGCTTGTCGATAAAGGTTGCCGCCACATATTTTTTCCCGATGTCGACCGCCCAGTGGAACAGGGCCTTTTTTACGGCCGGCATCTGATGGGCATTTTCGAAGATCCGGTGATAAATTTTTTCAAACAGGCGGGGTACACAGATCATGATGGTCGGCCGGATTTCAACCATATTTTCCGGTACTTTTTCGATGCTGTCGGCAAACGTCAGCAGGGCGCCGTTGCAGATGGGCAGGTAGTAGCCGGTTGTCCTTTCAAGGATGTGACTCAATGGGAGAAAGCTGAGCAGGGTATCGTCCTTGCCGATCGCACCGCTCTGCTCCGTTATGTACCTGACATTGGACAGAATATTGGCGTGGGAGAGCATGACCCCCTTTGGCGTGCCGGTGGTGCCGGAAGTATAGATCAGCGTCAGCATGTCACCAGGCTCGATCCGGTCTATTTCCGCTTCGATTTTCATTTTCTCTTCGGCGCTGATGGGGGAATCGATTTCGGAGAGCTGGTAGAAGGTTGTGACCGGCAGTGACGGATCTCCCAGAAAGCGCTCGAATGAAACGACCAGCTCAACTCCAGGAAGTGAGTCTCTGACTTTCAGCAGCTTGAAATACTGGAATTTTCCGGACACGAACAGGATCCTGGCCCCCGAGTGATTGATCATGTACGCAATCTGCTCCGGGGTGTTTGTCGGGTAGATCGGCACGGTTACCGCCCTGGAACAGAGAATCCCCATGTCGGCAATAACCCAGCCGACCCTGTTTTCCGAGAGAATGGCAATCCGGTCCCCCGGCTTAACGCCCAGTTTGCCCAGCCCCCTGGCAACCATCAAAACCCGCTCGTAGTAGGCGGCGTACGTCAGCGTGATAAAGGCTCCCTGTTTGCGATATTTCAGAGCCGGTCTGTCGCTGAATTCCCTGGCATTGTTCCTGAGCATGTCAGGTACGGAGCGAAACGTCATGCCGCTCATTTTTACCTCCGCATGATCCCTTTTATCTCACGTTACGTCTACTTGACGGTAATGCCAAGAACAAATCAAAAAAATAGTAAAGTGTATTCGCAGATGAAAACCGCGATACATAATTGACAAACGGTGGAGAAGTGATGCTTTATATAGCTCAGGAATAGGTAATATCTGATGTCAGGAATACCCCATGAAACCGATTGAGCCAACCCGCCATGCAAATGGCCGCATACATGTGGGGCTCAACTCAAACGCTGGGCAGTAATAAAAGGAACAACTGAAATGGCAACCTGGTTCTGGTATGCGATAGCAGCGGCGATTCTTTACGGACTCCATCAAGTATTCACAAAACTCGCGGCAGATTATATCTCCGATGGTCTTGGCGGCTTGGTGGTTGAGGCTACGGCAGCCGTAACCATCGCAATCTACCTTGTATTTCTTTGGCTGACCAACACCTGGACACAGAAGGCGACATCCATAGGTATATCCTACTCGATCCTGACAGGAATCTGTGTCGGGGCGGGCACGGTCATGTTTTTCCTTCTGTTTCAAAAAGGCGGCCCACTCTCGGCGGTGCCCATGGTGCTAGCGGGAGGCGCTGCACTAATGGCCGTTTGCGGCATACTTTTTTTCAAAGAGTCTGCATCATGGCCCAGGCTGCTCGGAATTGTCTTTTCAATTGCAGGTCTTCTTCTGTTGCGATACTCGTCAGAAAAATGAACAAGCCCAGCACGGCTTCGAGGTCTGCAATGAAACATTTGATCCGCTTTACCGGCCTTCCTGACTCATCTCAGCCCGTAGCCACATACTCCGCGATCATCTGCGCGATCCGCTCCGGAGTGTTCTTGTCATTATTGAAGACCAGATGATAGAAGCGCAGGTCGCGGGGGTCCAGATTGAAATAGTCATGGATGAAGGCGTCGCGCTGTTTCTGGTTCTTTTCGACAATGTGTTCGGCCTCTTCCCTGGATGTGTTGAGCCTCTTGGCGATGGTTTCCACCTTGAACCCATGGGAAGCGTAGATACGGAAATGATAACAGTTTTTGAGTTTCTGCGTGATGATTCCGCTGCCACGTCCAACAAAGATAGAGTTCCCCCTTTCCGCCAGAGAGAAAACGTGCTTGCTCAGCAGACGGAAATAGTCGTTACCGCTCTTCAGGCGCGGAGAGAATGTGGCCAGAACCTCGTCCAGAATGCGGCTTTTCTTCTCTCCCAGGCTGCGCACGATTTCATCCGACAGTTGGTGATTCTTTGCAACTTCATCCAACAACGCCTTGTCCATGATTGTCCACGGCTCTCCGCTCTTCTTTTCCATGATTTCCCTGAGGCATTCGCTCATGGGATATGCCTCGCAGCCGAACTCGCGGGAAATAGTTATGGTCGGCCGTGTCTTGCCTCTAGAAGCATCGTTTTCGTCTCTCCTTCGGTTGAATTCCAGCAGCGACCCGAGCCGCATTTCAATCGACGGCACCAGCAGTTTTTCTGACATGGCATCCTCCTTCACTAAGTAGTAATGGCGCGTCTGCATTAATTATAACATTGTGGAGCAAATTCTCAATCCGGGGTCATGCTTCTCCTGGGTATTATGCCAATTCCCCTGTAGAATCAAAATATTGTTTTGACTGTGACTTGTTCAGGATGCTAAAATTGTACTTCAAATGTCTATTCACTATAAATGTTTCGTTCTGAACACCAATAACTCACAGGAAGCGGTCATGGCTGACAAAATAAAGCAGGATACATATTTTGTAACGGGATGCCGTCTGTTATTGCAGCAATTGGACGATCGCAGGAAAAAGTTGGCAGGTCTTGGGAGTTGCGGATATACTCTGGTCGAACTTGTTGTCGTCGTGGGTATTATAGCGGCTTTGGCAATGATGGCTGTTCCGTCCTTCAGAGAGTATGTCAAGACAGCCAAGAATAATGCATGCGCTTCCGATCTCCGCATCATCGACAAGGCGGTGACGGCCTATTATATTGAACGGAACGTTTTGCCTGCAAATTTAACCGAAGTGGGCATGAATACCCTGCTGGATCCATGGAAAAATAATTATGTATATCATAATCTGAGCTTGGCTGGACCCCCGCCGCTCCAGGATATTGCCGGGGCTGAATTGAATACGGATTACGACCTTTATTGCAAGGGCGAAGATGGACTAAGCGATCCAGTTGCAGGAGTCCCCGGAAATGAGGATGATATTGCGCGGGCAAATGATGGTTATTTTATTGGCGGGAGACCTTAACCCGTGACCCAGGACGATAAATCAATATTCGATTTCGAGATGCCGGAAGCTGACGATTCCTTAAAGTTAAAAGACGACGCGGAATTGGATTTTGGCCAACCGGAGCCAAACGATTTAATAAATCTGGATAACGAGATCGCCGATCAGTCTGAGCCGCTGAGAGTCATGGAATGCGTGTGCCCCAAATGTGCTGAAAAAACTGAAGTCGATTTGGCGCTGATGCCTGAAAATGGCTTTGTTACTACCTGCCCATCCTGTAAAAAACAAATTCATATCATGCGAGAGTCGTGTGCTTGCAGGGCCAAGCGAAGGTCATTTGAAATAAATTGTGCCGAATGCGGCAAGCCGCTCGACCAACAACCTCACTGTCATTCTTGCGGAAAGATCTTTCCCGATTATTTTGTTGCGTTCAACCCGGAAGACGCCCGCCGCAAGACCCGGAAAGAGTTCTTTTACAATAAATGGGTTGCCGTCAGGGACCTGAACATCTCATTCGTACCCACTTTCAAGGGAAGATCGCATGATAGCACGCACGGTTATTCCCCCGCGCACGCGCCCGTACACACCTCGACTGGCACGTCAAGACCGTTATCTCGAAGGTTATCCGTTCTCGCCACACTCATTGTTGTCACCTTTGCCCTGATTGGTGCGGGCGCGTTTGCCTATAACTACCATAAGTCCGGTCAAAGCTATGCGGAAAACTACTTCAAGACACTCTATTGTATCAAGACCGGGGTTGATTCAAACGTGAAGACTTTTACATTATTAAAGACAGAATGGGAGTCGGCTTCAGCGGGAGGGCGAAGTTTTTCTCCCAGAATCAGCTATGATGAGGCAAAGTCAATTAAATTGCGGGGCGAGATAGACAAATATATGCAAAAGCTGAGCAACCCCCCTAAAAGGTTTTCACAAGCAAATGAAAATTTAAACAAGATTCATAATATATATCTGGATTCCGAGGTGTTAATACAATCGAAACCTGTATCTCTTCAGGAACTTAGCAACTCCATCGATAATCTCAACAAAAAGATGAAAACTGCATCGCAAGATCTCAAGTCAAACCTCCCTGAGTCTCTCAAGCAGGAATTGGAACAAACCAAATTGAAGTACAGGGGGATGCAGGATTTCTAGAATCCAGATATTATTGCAATTTCGAGTCATATCTTCGATAAAATCCCTTCAGCCAACTCCTGATATTACCTGATATCAAACGCGACGTGTCTGGTAAGCCTCATTATTCCAGCCAGCAGATAATCCGGCTGAGCTGTGCCGCAGAGCCATAACATCCTTCTGGACATGCCTCCCCCCCCTCTGATAAAGTACGCCGCTCATGAAAATCAAACGTCTTGAAATATCCGGCTTTAAATCCTTTGCCGACAAGGTGGTGCTGGACTTTCAGCAGAATGTGACCGGTGTGGTTGGTCCGAATGGCTGCGGCAAATCAAACATCGTCGATGCTATTCGCTGGTGTATGGGAGAGCAATCCGCCAAGAACCTGCGCGGCAAGGCGATGGAGGATGTGATTTTTGTCGGCAGCGAGACCCGCAAACCGCTGGGAGTGGCCGAGGTGTCGCTGGTCTTCTCCACGGAGGATGGTCGTGCACCGGCCAAGTACCTCGATTACGCCGAGATCCAACTCACCCGCCGCCTGTACCGCGACGGCGAGAGTGATTATCTTATCAACAAATCCCCCTGCCGCCTGCTGGATATAACCGAACTCTTCATGGATACCGGTGTCGGCACCCGTGCCTATTCGATCATCGAACAGGGGAAGATCGGCCAGATTCTCCATTCGCGGCCTGAGGAACGCCGCTTTCTGATTGAAGAGGCGGCCGGTGTTACCAAATTCAAGTCGCGCAAGCTGCTGGCTCTCAAGAAGATCGAGGGGACCCGCCAGAATCTAGCCCGTCTCGCCGACGTGCTGGGGGAGATCCGGCGGCAATTGTCATCGCTGCAGCGCCAGGCGAAGAAAGCCGAAAAATTCCGCGAGTTCCGTGATGAACTGCGTGAAATCGAACTGCTCTTTACCGCACGGGAATATTGCGATACGCAGCAGCAGCGGGGCGCGGCGGAGCAGGAGCTTGCGGCGCTAAATGAGCGTGTCCGCGAGGTCTTTGCGGCCTCGTCGGTGGGAGAATCCCAGGCTGAAGAGGCCAGAGTAGCTCTGCTGGAGGCGGAAAAACAGCTGACGGTAGCTCAGGAAGAAATTTTCCGGGTCAGAAGTGAATTCAGCACGACCGGAAACGGCTTGGAATTTCAGCGCAAAGAGCTGGCCGGGCTGGATGGACGTTTGGCGCGTCTGACCGCCGAGGCTGCCGAGCTGGATAAACGGCTGAAGGAGTGCGTGGAAAAGCGGGGCTTGCTGGAGCTTCGTCGTGACACCGGGGCTGTTGATGCCGCCGGAATTCAGGCGGAACTGGAACAATCCGAAGAAGCGCTCTCCGTGCACCAGCTTGCCGAAGAGAGTCTGAACCGCGATCTGGAAAACCGGCGTCGGGAGCTTTTTACCGCCCTGTCCGAGGCGGCTCAGTTCAAGAGCCGCTTTGAAAACGCGCAGAAGCGTCTGGGCGCGCTCCACGAACGGCTCGACCGTCATAAGCGCGAAGCGATGCAGCTGGCAGAGCGGCGTGAGCAGCTGCGCCAGCGGGCGGATGCTCTGGAGAAAGAAATCGCTACAGGTCAGCAGGAGCAGGAAGCGCTACGGACACACCTTTCCGCCCTGCGTGGCCGTGAGGACGAACTGAAGCGGCGACTCCCGGAGGTTGAGAAGGGGTGGCAGGCCAGTCGGGACGAACAGAATCGCAGCTCTTCGCGTCTCCATTCGCTGAAAGAGCTGGAAGCCCAGTTTGCCGGTTTTGGCCAGGGAGTGCGCACGCTGATGAAGGATGCCGGACTCAGTTCCCGTTTCAGTGGCGTGCTGGCCGATGCCATTCAAACCTCGCCCGAACTGGAGCCGGCACTTGAGTCTGCTCTGGCGGAACGTTTGCAGTGTATCCTCTGCTCCGACGACCGGGATGCCATGGGGGCGCTTGAGTTTCTGAAAGCAAAGAATGGCGGACGAGCCGGAATTGCGTTGCCGCTGGAACGCCGGATTGTCGCCACATCCCCGGTGGCTGGAGCCACGCTTTTGGCGGAACAGGTACAGGTAAACGGCCCTTTTGCGGGGTTGATCCTGAACCTGCTGGCCACCGTCATGCTGGTTGATGACATTGACGGGGCGCTCAGGTTGGCGCGCCAGCACCCCGGACTTGTTTTTGTCACCCGGGCCGGTGATATGGTTGCCCACGGAGGGGTTGTCAGCGGCGGTTCGGGTGAGCAGGTGGAGAAGGGTCTGATCCACAAGAAGCGCGAAATCAGGGAGCTGGAGCTGACCGTGGCCCGGTTGGAAGAGGAAACGGCACTGCTCGGCACACAGCGCGAAGAACTGCGGCAGCAAAGTCAGGAAGTTTCTGAAGGGCTTAAGAGTGCCGGAGCCGAGCTGCATCAGGCAGAGCTGAAGCTGACCGGCCTGTTCAAGGATCGCCAGCAGGCGGTCGATGAAGGCGCGCGCATTGCCGAGCGGCTGGAGGTCCAGACGCTGGAATCGGAAAGCCTCAATGAGGAGCAGACTGCTCTTGAAGCCGAACTGAAGCTGGCCGGGGAGCAGACAGTTAAGGCTGGCGATGCTTCAAAGGGGCTGGAACAGGAAACGGCCCGTTTGAAAGGGGAACTTGATGTGTGCCGCGCACAGCTGGCAGTTGCCCGCGAAAAGGTGACAGCCATCCGGGTGCAGATCGCTACCGTCAAGGAACAGCATGATGCCGGTCTGCGTGCCCTGTCCGATCTGGAGCGCCAGACGGAAGAGATCGTCCGGCGCATGGCTGCCGACCGCCAGGAGCTTGAAGCCGGTGAAGCTGCAAGATTGCAGCTTCAGGCCGAAATAGGCACGGCGACGTTGCGACTGGAAGGCCTCGTGAGGGAGCAGGCTGAATCCGAGAGCCGGCTGGCCGTGATAAAGGGGCGTTTCGAGGAGGCGGGAGAAGCGCTGAATCTGATCGAGGCGCAGCTCAAGAAGAGCCGCGAAGAGGGTGACGCCGTCCGGCAGTCGCAGGCCGAGCTCAACCTCCGCTTTTCGACGCTGACCATGCAGGCAGAACATCTGGAACGGGCTCTGCAGGAGCGGAGCCGTATCACCATGGCTGAAGCGCTGGCGAAGCTTGAGTCAACCGAATTCGACGAAGCGTCCAGTCGGGCGCGACAGGCAGAGTTGCAGCGGCTTCTGGACGAGATGGGTGAGGTCAATCTGATGGCTATCGAGGAGTGCGCAGGGATGGAGGAGCGGTTCACGTTCCTGACGGGTCAGAAGGATGACCTGGAAGAATCCCTGCGCGGCCTGCAGCAGGCCATCCAGCGTATCAACCGTACCACCCGCCAGCGTTTCCAGGAGACCTACAACCTGGTCAATGCCAAATTTCAGGAGGTTTTTCCCCGACTGTTCTGCGGCGGCCGGGCCGAGTTGCGTCTGACCGACGAAGAGGACCTGCTGGAGACCGGTATCGATATCATCGTGCAGCCACCCGGCAAGAAACTGCAGAACGTAACGCTGCTCTCGGGAGGCGAAAAGGCGCTTACCGCCGTAGCTCTGATCTTTTCGATCTTTCTGATCAAGCCGACCCCGTTCTGCCTGCTGGATGAAGTCGATGCGCCCCTGGACGACGCCAATATCGGACGTTTCAACGAGATGGTCAGGGAGATGAGCGCGATTTCGCAATTTATCATCATAACCCACAACAAGGCCACCATGCAGGTTGCCGATACCCTTTACGGCATCACCATGGAAGAGCCGGGGGCATCGCGGATTGTTTCGGTCCGGATGCATTAGGGCGGTTCGAAGCGGAGCGGTTAACGGACTGAATTCTCCTGACCTGCTATCTCAGCTGCTCCGAAAGACCGGCCTAACTGTTGTGGCAGGCAAAACAAAGATCAATATTCGAACTGGTAATCCTCAGATTATACTTTTCGGGATTGAGGGGGTCGTGGCAGGTGATGCAGCTCACTCTACCCTCAACCAGAGTCAGGTTTTGGCTCATATCGTCCAGACTTTTCAGATTTTGGTTGGACTCGGAGTATTTCTGGTAGTCCATGCCAATGGGGTGTTTTCCTGAGATTATTGTCATAATACCTTTTCTGCCCGGATTACTTTTAAACGCAGGTCTGACATTCGAAGCGGACTTGCCGTCATGACAGGAGAGGCAACCTGCTGAAAAGGAGTCCAGATTTTCACCATTCTCAACTCCTATGCCGGCTTTAACAATTACGCCGTACATCGCCGCGTTGTCATAATTTTTCTCTTCTGCATAGCTGGCGCGGGCTTTTGCGAAGGTGTTCTCATATCTGGCCCGATTATCAGGATTCTCGAGATACTTTGAGAATGAACATTTTGATTTTATCGTATTCTCCCTCTCCTCTTGCTCACCCCAGCTGGCAGAAGCAACCGATACCAGTAAAAACAAGCATATCTGTGCAACCGACAACGCCCTTTTCGCTCCAAAACTAATTCCGGTTCTTATCATGGTCATCCTCCCGGTCTAACCCGGCAAAACAAAGCCGGGGCCAAAATGTGTGATATTTCGGCATCCCGGCTGTCTCAAAGAGACCCTTTAGGCTTTCCGCCCCATCCTCGCGGATGGTTGAGTATTGTCGTCTATCAATGGTTGGTCTTTTATCTGCCCAGTCACATCTGTTCGTAAATTCTGCATTTACTCCCGAGAACTCCTTAACCACCACCTTTCTTCCCATTCGTATTCGCCCCATAAAAAACGGGTTGCCGAAATATCATTGATATTTCGGCAACCCGGCTGTCTCAAGGAGACCCTTTAGGCTTTCCGCCCCATCCTCGCAGATGGTTGAGTATTATCGTCTATCGATAAAACTGAGTTTTGAATTACTCTAAGCTTCCTTGACGGTTAATGTCAATAATAATATACAAGGGCCCAGAAGGCGGGATTAGTAGTGGGAAATGCCACAAAAATACGTTCTACTGCTCATTGTGCTCTTTGAAAAGAATCACCATGCCCGCTCACCTTTTGCACTTATTTGTCGTTCACATTTTGCAGATAAAATATGATATATGTAAGTATTCTGGAATTTGTCCGCTCATGAGGATGTCGGGAAGCCATGAATCTTCTGCAAGTGCCCTGCAGCACTGCGAACTAATTTGAAATAGTCGTTGGGTTTTGATTCGCCAGGCGATGGTTGAAGTTTGAATTCTGATAATACATGAATCAGGGGTGTGTCATGTCACTCGAAGTAATATTAAAGGACCTGATGGATCGGGTGCCGCAGGCTATCGGTGCCATCATGGTGGATTGGGAAGGTGAAGCGGTCATGGAGCATTGTCACTGCGATCCTTACGATATTCGTTTTATCGCCGCTCACGAGGGCATTATCCTGTCGCGCTTCAAGGGGATGAAGAGCGCCTTGCAAATTGGAGAGGTAGAAGACATCGTTGTTACCTCCAGAGAAGGGCATCTGATCATCGGCTGCATCGATCAGGACTATTCGCTTGTAATGAACATCGAGCGGAGCTGCGCCGTGGCGCTGGCGTTGTATCATTTTCGCCAGGCGATTACTGAACTGAAAAGGGAGATTTAATGGAACCGCAAGTAAAAAAAGGCTTTTTCCGGGACTTGATCGACAAGATTTCCGGTACGGAAACGGCGGAAGCACCGCCGGTCTTGCCGGAAACTCCCGCTCCGGAACCCACTTTGTCCCAGGTGTCGGCAATTCAGGAAACTGCATCAAAACCGAATTTTTTCGAACGGTTGAAGTCGGGCCTGAAGAAGACCAAGGATGGTCTTGTGGGGCGTATCGATGCGCTGGTGTTGGGTAAAAAGACGATCGATGCCGATACATTGGAGGAGCTGGAAGAGATCCTGATTACCTCGGATATCGGCGTCAAGACCACGGTTGAGCTGATTCGCACCCTGGAACAGCGTCTGGGGCGTAACGAACTGAAGGATGGCGAGGCGCTCAGGGCTGCGCTGAAAGACGAGATTCTGGCCCGTCTGACTGCTCACCACCACCCGCTCGATATCAGAAGTCAGAAGTTGTTCGTGCTGCTGGTGATCGGCGTCAACGGCGTCGGCAAGACCACGACAATCGGCAAGCTGGCTTCTCGTTTTTCGGCCTCCGGAAATAAAGTGCTGCTGGCGGCCGCCGACACCTTCAGGGCTGCCGCAGCCGAACAGTTGATCGCCTGGGGCAATCGCTCCGGGGTGGATGTGATCCGTCATAAGGAAGGTGCCGATCCGTCTGCGGTTGTCTTTGACGCCTGTAAGGCTGCAGTCGCACGCGGTGTAGACATTCTGATCATTGACACTGCCGGTCGTCTGCATACCAAGATCAACCTTATGGAGGAGATGAAAAAAATCCGCCGCGTGATTGACCGCGAGATCCCCGGCGCACCGCATGAGACGCTGCTGGTTCTGGATGCTGCTACCGGCCAGAATGCGGTGTCCCAGGCCCGCCTCTTCAAGGAGTCTGCCGGTGTCACCGGGTTGGTGCTGACCAAGCTGGACGGTACCGCCAAGGGTGGCATTGTTGTTGCGGTGAGCCATGAGTTTGCCCTGCCGGTCCGCTATATCGGTGTCGGCGAATCAATCGAAGATCTGCGCGACTTTGATCCGCAGGAGTTCACGGATGCCCTTTTCCAAGCGTGAAAAAGAAAGCCGCCAAAAGGGAAAGAGTGCCACGGAACTCTGCGATTTCAATCAATTAGGGCTTGACTTTGTGAGTGCCCCTTCGTATAGTAAACCAATTCGAAAGGAAACAGAACTTATGAACCAGGAACTTATTGAGCTACTCGAAAATAAAATCGGTGACGTAATTGAAAAATACAGCGCTCTGAAAGAAGAAAATGCGCGTTTGAATAAAGAAATAGAACGGCTCTCCAGCGACCGTGAGGGGATCAAGTCCCGCGTTGATGCCATACTCGGCAAGCTGGACGGGATTTAACACTTGACCGTGGTCATTGTATGAAAACAAGCCATGCGGTGACAATTCTTGGCCGTGAACTTTCGGTGCGGAGTTCTGCTTCCGAAGCGAAAGTCAAGGCGGTCGAAACCTTTGTAAATGGAAAGCTTCAAGAGATCGGCAGCGCCCTTAAAAGTGGTGATGCCCAGCTGGTTCTTACTCTGGCTCTGCTGAATACCTCGGAAGAACTGCTTGAGCTTCGATCCCGGCGCGAGCAGGATGCTCTTGAAGATAGCAGGGTCAGCACATTAATCGCCGCGCTGGAAGCGGTCTGATTTTACATGGTCTCTCAGGGAGACTTGATCATATATTCGCATAATATTATTGCCGGTCGGGTTCGTCAAACGCTGTAATTTAAACGTCTGATTGAAATAATGTAACGCCCGTTGAATATATACTCACTGAAAGGAGAAAATCGCTTCTGAGTAGCTTACCCGTAATACGAAAGTATACTTGACGCCACTCAAGCTTTTTTCCCCCCTCAGCCTCCCTGGTCGACCTTCCCGATTCCTCTTCGGGGCCATTCCGCACGTGCCGTAACGAAAGTATTTGCATGCCCAAGCGTTCACTCCGCTCGCAGTTGCTGGCACAGCGCCGTGCGCTCAGCCATGATTCGTGGTGCGCATCCAGCAACTCAGCTCAGCTCAATCTGCTCTCTCTTGGCGAGTATGCCAGGGCCGAATGCGTAGCTCTGTATGCTCCGGCACATAACGAGACCGATACGGGATTGATTCTGGCGGATGCTTTTCAGGCGGGGAAACGGGTCCTGTATCCGGCGGTCTGCGGCCATCATATGGTGTTTCGCCGCGTCGAACGGGTTGAAGAGTTGCAGGAAGGGGCGTTTGGTATCCTTGAACCGTGTCAGACCGGGGTTGATCATCAGGCTGACGAAGCAGACCTGATCGTTGTCCCTGGGGTCGCTTTTGACCTGTCCGGGCACCGGATCGGCTACGGAAAGGGATTCTATGACCGCTTTCTGCATCACCCCGGCTGCACCGCTCATCTGATCGGGCTGTGCCATGATTTCCAGTTGACGGACGGGGCGATTCCGGCAGACGTTCATGATATTCCGATGGAGATCATAGTAACGGATAAACAGATAGTTCGCTTGAAGAAGTAACCGGAGCCAAACGGCCCGGATTTATATAGAGGAGGTTGAAAGTATGGAAGTAATAATTGGCGTTATCATTACCCTGATTGTCGCTGCCGGAGCCTATTTTGCCGGCAACAAGCTCAACAAGAAGGATTCGGGCTCTATTCTGAAACAGGCCGAAGAGCTTGCCAGCAAGGTGCTCGACGATGCCCGCCGCGAAGCGGATACAATTACCAAGGAGGCGCAGCTTAAAGCCAAGGATCTGGCTATCCAGGCCAAGGAAGAGCATGAACGCAAAACGAGCGAAAAAAACAAGGATCTTCAGGCCCTTGAAAAAAGGCTGGCACAGAAGGAAGAAAATCTTGATAAAAAATCCGGCCTGATTGACCAGAAAGAGATGGATGTCCTCAAAAAAGAGCAGGCTGTTTCCCAGAAAGAGCAAGCTCTGGATCAGCGGGATGCGGAGCTGAAAAAGGCGGTTGATGTTCAGAATGCCAAACTTGAGCAAATTTCCGGCATGTCGGCCGCGGAAGCCAAGAAAGAGCTGATGAACGCAATGGAAAGTGAAGCAAAGCATGATGCCGCCAAGATCATCAGGGCTATCGAAGATGAAGCCCGTGAAACGGGGGACAAAAAAGCCAAGGAAATCATGGCGCTTGCCATTCAACGCTATGCCGGCGAATATGTGGCCGAACGTACCGTCTCGGTTGTGCCGCTCCCGTCCGACGAGATGAAAGGACGCATTATCGGCCGTGAGGGGCGAAACATACGCGCTCTTGAGGCAGCCACCGGCATCGATCTGATTATTGACGATACCCCTGAGGCGGTTATTCTGTCCGGTTTCAACCCGGTACGCCGCGAGGTGGCGCGTCTGTCGCTTGAAAAGTTGCTGGCCGATGGCCGCATCCATCCCGGCCGCATCGAAGAGGTCGTGGCCAAGTCAACTGAAGAGGTTGAACTTTCAATCAAAGAAGCCGGTGAACAGGCCGCCTTCGACCTGGGCGTGCACGGCATCCACCCGGAAGTACTCAAACTGATCGGCCGTCTCAAATATCGTACCTCCTACACCCAGAACGTCTACCTCCACTCGCTGGAGGTCGCCTTCCTCTGCGGCATCATGGCCGCCGAGCTCGGAATCAATGTCAAACAGGCCAAACGCGCCGGTCTGCTGCACGACCTGGGCAAAGCGGTCGACCATGAAGTTGAGGGTTCACACGCGGTAATCGGTGCCGAGTTGGCCCGTAAATACGGCGAAACCCCCAAGATCGTTCATGCCATCATGGCCCATCACGAAGATGAGAAGCCGAATTCCGTGCTGGCGATCCTGGTCCAGGCCGCCGACGCCCTTTCCGGTGCACGCCCCGGTGCACGTCGCGAGATGATGGAAACATACGTAAAACGGCTCGGAGATCTGGAGCGCATCGCCACATCGTTCAGCGGCGTGCAGTCGTCATTTGCGATCCAGGCCGGCCGCGAGATTCGCGTCATGGTTTCCAGTGATCAGGTCAGCGATGACCAGTCGGTTGTCATGGCCCGTGATATTGCCAAGAAGATCGAAGCCGAGATGACCTATCCGGGCCAGATCAAGGTCAATGTGATCCGCGAAACACGTTCAATCGAATATGCCCGTTAAGATACTATTTGTGGGCGATATCGTAGGGAAACCGGGTCGTCAGGCGCTGTCGCGTGAGCTGCATCGCCTGGTGGACCGGCACACGATCGATATCGTGATCGCCAATGGTGAAAATGCCGCCGGCGGTTTCGGATTGACGGTCGAGGTTGCCAAAGAGCTGTTCAATCAGGGCATTCACCTGCTGACGGGCGGCAACCATATCTGGGACAAGAAGGAGCAGGTGCCGTTTATCCTGGCCGATCCGCGCATTATCCGTCCTGCCAACTATCCCGCCGGTGCTCTTGGCAACGGGAGTGCAATCCTGACAACGCCGGGCGGGGTCAAGGTCGGCGTTCTCAACCTGGAGGGGCGGGTTTTCATGAAGACCCTGGAGTGCCCTTTTCTGACGGCTGACAAGGAAATCGAACGACTGAAAAAGGAAACATCGATTATCTTCGTCGATTTTCACGCCGAGGCCACCTCGGAGAAATCGGCGCTGGGGTGGTACCTGGATGGCCGGATCAGCGCCCTGATCGGCACTCATACCCACGTTCAGACCGCGGACGAGCGTATTCTTCCCCAGGGAACGGCTTTTTTGACCGATGCCGGCATGACCGGCAGCTTTGATTCGGTCATCGGAATGGGGAAGGAAGAGACCATTCACCGCTTTCTGACCCAGCTGCCGGCCAAGTTTGAAGTGGGCAAGAAGGATATCCGCCTGAATGCCGTGGTGGTCGGGGTGGATGAGACTAGCGGCAACGCCGTAAGTATCGAACGCATAAATATTTCCTGCTAAACAGCTGCAAGGAGTTGTGTCTATGTCCGTAGCCGAACAGATGGCCGTGATCAAGCGCGGCACCGTGGAAGTGCTGATCGAAAAGGAGCTGGAAGAGAAACTGGCAAAGTCCCTCTCGACCGGCATCCCGATGGTGATAAAGGCCGGGTTCGATCCGACCGCGCCCGACCTGCATCTGGGTCACACCGTCCTGATCCAGAAGCTGCGGCAGTTCCAGCAGCTGGGGCACGAGGTCAACTTTCTGATCGGAGATTTTACCGGCATGATCGGCGACCCGACCGGCAAATCCGAGACCCGCAAGGTGCTGACCCGCGAGGATGTGCTCAGAAACGCCGAAACCTACAAGGAACAGGTCTTCAAGATCCTCGACCCGGTAAAGACCAAGGTCGTCTTCAACTCCTCCTGGCTGAACGAGCTCGGCTGCGGCGGCATGATCGGACTGGCCTCGAAATGCACCGTGGCCCGGATGCTGGAGCGGGACGACTTCCATAAACGCTATACGACCCAGCAGCCGATCGCCATTCACGAATTCCTCTATCCGCTGATCCAGGGGTATGATTCCGTCGCCATGAAGGCCGATGTGGAGCTGGGGGGGACCGACCAGAAATTCAACCTGCTGATGGGGCGCGAACTGCAGCGCGAATGGGGGCAATCACCCCAGTGCGTCCTGACGATGCCGCTTCTTGAGGGTCTGGACGGCGTAAACAAGATGTCTAAGTCGCTAGGCAACTATATCGGCATCAACG
>Ga0134124_10001892_pt1 | contig 16854 bp, 6 predicted proteins | sample KB304_FD_96880 | JGI IMG/M metagenome (GOLD analysis project Ga0134124, IMG submission 96880) | Terrestrial soil microbial communities without Nitrogen fertilizer from Kellogg Biological Station, Michigan, USA - KB3-0-4 | ecosystem: Environmental > Terrestrial > Soil > Unclassified ...
GACCTCGGCATAGACTCCATCAAACGGGTGGAGATCCTCTCCGCCATCCAGGAGCGGCTTCCCGATGCGCCGCTGATCGGACCGGAGCACCTCGGAACCCTGCAGACCCTGGGCGAGATAGCAGGCTTTCTTGCCGGAAGTTCCGCTTCGTCCGGCAAACCGGTATCGGAACCGCAGGCTTTTGCTGCCGACATTTTATCATCCGTTGCGGAGAAACCACAGGAATCACATGCCATCAAACGAAGCGGTGTAATAGCCGTAGCAATGGAAGCTGCAACGGCCCAACCGCTGAGACTTCCTGCAGACAGGGAGATCCTGATAACCGATGACGGCTCCCGGCTCCCGGCGCAGCTTTTCTCCCAACTTCAGGGAAGAGGCTGCTCGGTACGACTGGTAAGAACAGATGACGAAAAGGAAATCTTCTCTTCCGCCATCCTTGCAGGGCTTGTCATAATCGCACCTGAAAGCGGGACAGACGACCGTTTCCTGGAAAACGCCTTCCTGCTTCTGAAAAGGTGCGCATCCTCGCTCAGGCAGTCAGGAGAGGCCGAAAACGCCCTGTTTGCAACAGTATCGAGACTTGACGGTGCGTTCGGCTGTACTCCGGGGTCCATCCTCCTGGATCCCCTGTCCGGGGGGCTGGCCGGTCTGGCAAAGACAGCCGCCAGAGAGTGGCCGGAAGTCACCTGCAGAGCCCTCGACATCGGAGGCTTCATCGACCCGGCTGAAGCGGCAGAGGCAATTGCAACAGAGCTCCTCCTGAAAGGGCCGGCAGAGACCGGGCTTTCCCCTTCCGGTAAAACAGCCCTGTCCATTGTCGAACTCCCCCCGGCGCCTCAACCTGCCTGGTATCCGGCATCTGAAGGAGATGTCGTTGTCATTACCGGAGGCGGACGCGGGGTAACGGCGTCAGCTGCGGTCGCTCTCACCAGGGCTTCGCACCCGACACTCCTCCTTCTCGGCAGGAGTCCGGAGCCGGCAGCCGAACCGGCATGGCTCTCGTCTCTCTCTGAAGAACCCAGGATCAAGCGCGCGATCCTGGAACAGGCAGGAGGAAAGCTCCATCCGAAAGAGATCGAAGAACGTTTCCAGCAGGTCATTGCCGGCCGGGAGCTGAGAGCCACTCTAAAGAACATCGAAAATGCCGGAGGAAAAGCAATCTACCGCGCCATCGACATCCGCGACACTGCAGCAGTCACTTCACTGCTCCGTGAAATACGCGCCGAATACGGTCCGATCCGGGGTCTTGTCCATGGCGCCGGAGTCCTTGCCGACAGGCTGATCACGGACAAGTCGAGAGAGCAGTTCGCCTCTGTCTACGGAACAAAGGTCTCGGGCCTTCGTTCACTGTTTGCTGCAACAGCCGAAGACGATCTTCGTTTCATCGCCCTTTTCTCTTCGACGACTGGACGCTTTGGCAGGGCAGGACAGATAGATTACGCTGTAGCCAATGAAGTCCTGAATAAACTGGCACAGGATGAGACGCGGCGCCGGCCTTCCTGCCGCACCGTCAGCGTAAACTGGGGACCCTGGGATGGCGGCATGGTCACCCCGGCACTGAAGAAGCTTTTTGCCGGTGAAGGGGTCGGCCTGATCGGTCTGGAAGAGGGCGGAGAGTTCCTGGCACGGGAAATAGCAGCGGTTGACTCTCCGGTAGAGATCGTGGCAATTGTCGAGAGTGCAGATGCAACGGTTGCCTCGCCGACACGATCGAAGAGCCTGACCGAAGCTCTTGCCATCTCGCTCAACGTTGTCGATTATCCGTTTCTCCGCTCGCATGTGCTCGACGGCAAGGCGGTTCTCCCGATGGCTGTTACTGCCGAATGGCTTGCCCATGGCGCACTTCACGGCAATCCCGGTCTCCGTTTTCACGGCTTCAACGATCTCCGGATATGCAAAGGGGTGGTTTTCGAACAAGACAAGACCTGCAAACTGAAGGTCATGTCGGGCAAGGCCGAGAAGCGGGACTCTTTCTACCTTGTCCCTGTGGAGCTGACCAGCGTTGACAACGGCTCCAGGCCTGTTCTACATGCAAAAGCAGAGATCGTTCTTGCAACCAGGCTCCCGGAGGGGATCCGCTCCATCAAGGAGATCCCCACAGAACCCTACGAGCCGCATAACGGACGAATTTACGACAGCGAGAGGCTGTTCCACGGACCCGACCTTCACGGCCTGGAGCAAGTGAACGGCTGTTCCGGAAAAGGGATCGCTGCGATCGTCAAAAGCGCACCCCAGCCTTCAGTCTGGCTCAGACAGCCGTTCAGGAGCAACTGGCTTACTGACCCTCTTGCCATTGACAGTGCCTTCCAGATGATGATCCTCTGGAGTTTCGAACAGTTCGGTTCAGGCTCTCTACCCTGCTTCGCCGGGCGTTACCGGCAGTTCCAGGATGCTTTTCCGAAGGACGGCGTGCAGGTCATCATAAAGATCACTGATCAGCGCAACCATGGCGCTCATGCGGATATCGAGTTTGTCGACCGCCAGAACGGCAAACTCGTCGCCAGGCTGGAAGACTACGAGTGCGTAATAGACCCTTCACTGGGCCAGGCTTTCCAGCGCAATCAGCTCGAAAAACCCAATCGGGTCGGCAAAGGGGCGCTCTAGCGGAAGATGCCGATGTCAGCCAGTTCACCTGCTAATTCCGCTTTCGGCTCAGTAGCGATAGTCGGGATCGGCGGTATCTATCCCGATGCCCCCGATCTCGAACGCTTCTGGAAAAACATTCTCAGCGGCCACTCTGCTGCCCGCGAAGTCCCGCCCGACAGATGGGCGATACCGGCCGACTCGGCTTTCTCACCTGAGATCGGCGCCAAAGACAAAGTCTATTCGAAGCGCGGCTGCTTCATAAATGCCATCCCCCGGACCGCTCCGCTCCCCGGTCTCCCCCCCGAGCCGAAGATCCCTGCAGGACTCGATCCGCTCTTTCATCTGCTGCTTTATGCCGGGAAACAGGCATTTTCCGACGGGATCACCGGCCCGCTCGACCGTTCAAGGGTCGGAGTGATTATCGGGAACCTCGCGCTCCCTACGGAAAAGTCCTCTCTCTATGCAAGAGAACTCCTCGGGAGAACCTTCGAAGAGAAACTTCTCGGTAAGAGCCTCACAAAAGGTGGAACAGAGCCGCTCAACCGCTATGTGGCAGGGCTTCCTGCGGGCCTTCTTGCCTACAGCCTTGGTCTGGGCGGCGGCGGATGCACTCTTGACGCAGCCTGTGCCTCGTCACTCTACGCCATAAAACTTGCAGTTGATGAACTCCTTTCCGGCCGCGCCGATGCCATGCTCTCCGGCGGCATATCCAGGCCTGATCCTCTTTATACCCAGATGGGATTCTCCCAGCTCAGAGCCCTTTCGAAGCGGGGAGTCTGTTCACCGTTCGATGCCAGCGGTGACGGTCTTGTCGTCGGCGAAGGTGCAGGGATCTTCCTCCTGAAACGCACGGAAGATGCCATTGCGCACGGCGACCGGATTTACGGCATCATCCGCGGGACTGGACTTTCCAACGATGTAGGAGGAAGCCTCCTTGCCCCGATGTCGGAAGGGCAGTTAAGGGCGATGCGTGCTGCCTATGCTCAGGCCGGCTGGCAACCCCAGGACCTCGATCTGATCGAATGTCATGCCACCGGGACACCGGTGGGTGATGCGACCGAAGTTGCAAGCCTCAAGGAACTCTGGAAAGACGTAGCGGATAGCGGTCAAACCTGCATCATCGGTTCGGTAAAATCCAATATCGGCCATCTCCTGACCGCTGCCGGAGCGGCGGCGCTCACCAAGGTCCTGCTTTCCATGCGCGAAGGGGTCTTTCCCCCTACCGCTAACTTCAGCTCGGCTCAGCCGGGTATGGAACTTGAGCACAGCCATTTCAGGGTTCTGGCCGAGCCTCGTCCCTGGGAAAGAAGAGGAGACGGCATTCCGCGAAGGGCAGCGGTAAGCGCTTTCGGCTTCGGCGGGATAAATGCCCACCTTCTGGTCGAAGAGTGGCTCCCGGAGATGGCAGACATCGGCGAAACCATTGCGGTGGCCCATCAGTGGGTACCGACTGCCGGAGAAGTTTCAGAAACTTCCAGAATTTCCCCCCCCGAGATAGCAGTTGTGGGTATGGATGCACGCTTCGGCCCCTGGAACTCTCTCCGGGCCTTCCAGGAACAGGGTTTCAAAGGCGGCGAGCTTTCCGAAGAGCCTTCGAGGCCCGGAAAATGGTGGGAAGCGGAAACATCCGGATGGTTCAAGACTGAAATCGACAACACGACACCATTCAAAGGTTTTTTCCAGCCGGATGTCTCGCTGCCTGCAGACCAGTTCAGAATTCCGCCGCTCGAAATCGAGGAGATGCTGCCGCAGCAGCTGTTGATGCTGAAAAGCGCCGCAGAAGCCATTTCAGATGCCGGGCTGGACCGGGAAGGGAATCTGCACACCGGCGTGTTCATCGGTATCGCGCTCGACCTGAACAGTACCAATTTCAGCCTGCGCTGGAGCGCTGCGGAAAAAGCTGCCCAATGGGCTGTTGAACTTGGCAGAGACCCTGCACCGGACGAGCTCGCCTCATGGGTCGAAGGGCTCAAGGATGCCGTATCGCCGCCGCTCACTGCGAACAGGACCATGGGCGCGCTCGGCAACATCGTCGCGAGCAGGATTGCCCGGGAATTCAGATGCGGCGGGCCAAGCTTCGCTCTCTCCAGCGAAGAGAGTTCCGGGATCCGCTCCCTTGCTGCTGCTGTAAGGCTTTTGCAGAGCGGGGAGATCGACCGTGCCGTAGCCGGTGCCGTGGATCTTGCCGGAGATCTCCGAGCCGTGCTCGGGCGCCACTCGGGAAGACCCATGTCGGCCTCGGGGTCTGCCCGTCCCTTCGACAAGAGTGCCGACGGCGGCATTGTCGGTGAAGGGGCGGCAGCCGTGGTCCTGAAACGGCTGGAAGACGCCAGAATGGATGGCGATCGGATCTACGCCGTGATCAAGGGGATCGGGATCTCGGGAGGCGGTCTGCTCGTGCCCGAAACCGAGGCCTGCGGATCTGCCGTCATGAGGGCCTGCTCGGAAGCAGGCATACACCCTTCGGCCATCGATTTCGTGGAAACAGGGACCAGTGGCTCACCCGACGAAGACCGGATGGAGCTTGCGGCTTTTTCCCGTATTTTTGCAGACGATAACCACGCAAATCCGCTTGTCAGAAAAAATCGTAAGACCGCTTTTGGAGCACTTAAAGGGAAGATCGGCGACTGCGGTGCAGCTTCCGGCCTTGCGTCCTTTGTCCGCGCTTCACTGGCGCTCTATCAGGAAATCATCCCCGCATCCATTCCAGTAACGGCTCCCATTGCCGGACTCGAACCAGGCGGACCTTTCCACGTGCCGTCAGAACCGCGCTACTGGCTGAGAAACCGCGCCGACGGCATTCGCTACGCCGGCATAAATTCCTACGGAGTGGACGGCTCCTGCACACATGTGCTCCTTGGCAGCGAAGAAGAGCTGCCGGAACGCTTCCGGTCCGAAAGGGTCATGCCTCTGGGCGGATCTTCCGAATCTCTCTTCATCATATCCGGAGAGAATCCTGCAGCCATCGAGACCGGATTGTCCGCTCTTCTTTCTCTGGCAGAGGAGTTTAACGAGGCTGATCTTGCCCGGCTTTCAAGACGCTGGCGTCAAAAAGCGCCGCCTGATGACTCACCTCTGGCACTCTCCCTGGTGGCACGGAACAGGGAAGAGCTTTACGCCCTCATTCAACTCGGCAGAGACACCCTTACGGCGAACGACGCATCGATTCTTCCGCATCCGGCACTTCGCGACCGGCTTTTCTATTCGCCCAGACCGCTTGGGAAAGACGCCAAAATCGGTTTCATCTTCCCCGGCTCGGGAAACCATTTCGCCGGGATGGGGATGACTCTTTCAACCCGTTGGCCGGAGATATTCCGGAAACAGGACCGCCATAACCTCTACCTGAGAAGCCAGTTCCAGCCGGAGATGTTCTGGAACGGAGCCCCGGCAGAGACCATCGACAACGATCACCGTGCCGTCATTTTCGGCCAGGTTGCGACCGGCTGCGCAGTAAGCGACATCGTAAGAAGCTTCAAGGTATCCCCGTCCGCAGTCATAGGCTACAGCCTGGGCGAATCAGCCGGACTCTTTGCGCTCGGAGCCTGGCAGGAGCGTGACAGCATGCTTCTCCGGATGTACGATTCGACTCTTTTTACGGAAGACCTGGCAGGGGAGTGCCGTGCCGTTGCGAGAGCTTGGGGCATTCCCGAAGGGAAGAAAATTGATTGGCAGATAGGGGTGGTCAGCGCGCCGGCCCGCGAAGTCAGAAGGGCGATCAGAATGACTACGAGGGTCTATCTGCTGATCGTGAACACTCCGAACGAGTGTGTGATCGGCGGCGACGCCAAGGGTGTAAAGAGGATCGTTGCTATCCTCGGCTGCAGCTTCTTCCAGCTCTCGGGTGTCACCACGGTCCACTGCGAGGTTGCCCGTGAAGTTGCGCAGCCCTACAGAGACCTGCACCTCTTCCGCACGGATTCCCCTGAGGGAATCACCTTCTACAGCGGCGCAGAGGGGGGAGCCTACGAGGTTAACCGGGAAAGTGCGGCCGATGCGATCCTTGCCCAGGCTCTCGAAGGGATAAACTACCCTGCCGTCATCAACTCGGCTTACGCGGACGGGGTGAGAATATTTCTCGAAATGGGTCCGGGAGCATCCTGCAGCCGGATGATCGACCAGATCCTCGAAGGGCGCCCTCATCTGGCCCGATCGGCCTGTGCACCCGGTCTTGACGGCGAAGGGGCCATTCTCCGGCTGCTGGCAAACCTCGCTGCAGAGCGGGTGCCGCTCGACCTCTCCCCGCTTTATATCGAGCCGCCGCAAACCTTCAGTTCGGCAAAGACCGGAGCAGTCATCACGGTATCTTTCGGGGGCAAACCCTTTGCCCCTCCGCAACTGCCTGAGGTCAAGATTTCTGCCTCTCCTGTTGCGCCGACTTTTCCGGAGGCGGTTACTGCCCGGAAACCGTTGGAGGAAAGCAACCAAAGCTCAGTCCGGATTATCGCTGAACCGTTCCGAGAGGATCAGGGAGACCCGCTGCTCAGGGAGTTTGCCGCTGCTCAGGAGGCAAAGCTCCAGGCCCATGAAACGTACCTCCGGTTCTCCGAAGGCATAACGAATGCAATGGCTCAGGCAATGTCCATGCAGCTCGCCCTCCAGCAGGCGCTCGGCGACGATATCTCCCCGGAAACAACCATAAAGGCGGGATTGGAACCCGCCCCTACAACAGCTGTCAGACCGTGCGTATTTGACCGCGATCTGTGCTTCGAGTTCGCACGAGGTTCGGTAGCACGGATGCTTGGCGAGGCTTTTGCCGGAGCCGACGCTTTCCCGACCCGTGTCAGGCTTCCGGATGAGCCGCTGATGCTGGTGGACAGGATCGTTGCGCTTGAAGGCGAGGCAAAATCCATGACCCACGGCCGTGTCGTGACCGAGCATGATATCCATGCCGGCGCCTGGTATCTGGACGGCGGGCGAATCCCCACCTGCATCGCCGTTGAAGCGGGCCAGGCGGACCTGTTCCTGTCCGGTTACCTCGGCATAGACTTCATCACCAGGGGAATGGCCGTCTACCGGCTGCTCGATGCGGTCGTCACCTTCCATCGCGGCCTCCCCGGACCGGGCGAGATCATCAGCTACGATATCCGCATCGAGCGGTTCTTCCGTCAGGGTGATACCTGGCTGTTCCGCTTCTTTTTCGAGGCAACGGTCGATGGCGAGCCGCTTCTCTCCATGCGTGACGGCTGCGCCGGCTTTTTCTCGGCTGCCGAACTGGAAGCAGGGAAAGGGATAGTGCGCCCGGCTGTGGATATGCGTCCCACCAGCGGCATTCGCCCTGCCGACTGGCAGGAACTGGTCCACATGGCCAATGAGCAGTACGATGCCCGCAGACTGGCCCGGCTGCGCGCCGGCGACCTGGCCGGCTGCTTCGGATCTCTGTTTTCCGGATTGACCATTGAACGCCCGCTGACGATTCCGGGTGGCAAAATGGAGCTGGTCCACCGCGTCATGGAGCTGCAGCCGCGGGGGGGGCGCTACGGTGAAGGATTTATCCGCGCCGAGGCCGATATCCACCCGGACGACTGGTTCATCACCTGCCACTTCGTCGACGACCGGGTCATGCCCGGCACGCTCATGTACGAATGCTGCATGCATACCCTGCGGATCTTCCTCCTCCGGATGGGGTGGGTGGCGGAAGACAACGGGGCCGTCTGGGAACCCGTGCCGGGTGTGGCGAGCGGACTGCGCTGCCGCGGCCAGGTGCTGGAGACCACCAGAGTCGTCACCTACGAGGTCACCATCCGCGAACTCGGTTACAGACCGGAACCATATGTCATCTGCGATGCGCTGATGTATGCCGACGGAAAGCCGATTGTCGAGATCACCAACATGTCGGCGCGCCTGGCCGGAACGACCAGAGAGCAGCTGCTTGCCCTCTGGCATGGAATGGGCGCAAATCGCCCTGTAGCGCCTTCAGGCAGCGTGGTCAAGCCAGCCATCTACACCAAGGAGCAGATCCTCGCCTACAGCAACGGCAAGCCGTCGGAAGGGTTCGGCGACCGGTACAGGGTGTTTGACAGCGAGCGGAAGATCGCCCGCCTCCCCGGACCACCCTTCCAGTTCATGGACCGGGTGACTGCCGTGCGTGGCGAGCCGTGGCAGATGACAGCCGGCGCCATGGCAGAGGCCCAGTACGACCTGCCGGTCGATGCCTGGTTCTTTGCCGCCGACCGCCGGCCACGAATGCCGTTCTCGGTCCTGCTTGAAGCGGCGCTGCAGCCGTGCGGCTGGCTCGCAGCCTATGTCGGCTCGGCCCTCCAGAGTCCGACCGACATCTCCTTCCGCAACCTCGGCGGCACCGCGGTCCAGCACCGTGCGGTGACTCCTGACAGCGGCACGCTCACCTGCACTGCCGTCCTCAAAAAGGCCGCCACCAGCGGTGGCATGATCATCCAGGAGTTTGACTTCACTGTTGCCGATGCGTTAGGTGTCCTCTACGAAGGGGACACGATGTTCGGATTCTTCTCCAAGGAAGCGCTAGCCAACCAGGTCGGGATCCGCGATGCCAAGCCGTACCTGCCGACTCCGGCGGAGAGCGAACGGAGCCGCATTCTCGATTATCCGACCGAAGCGCCCTTCCCGGAGAAAAAGCTCCGGATGATCGACCGGATCGAAGCCTTCGTCCCGGACGGTGGCCCGACCGGTCTCGGATATATCCGCGGGGTCAAGGAGGTCGATCCGGACGAATGGTTCTTCAAGGCGCACTTCTACGAAGACCCGGTCACACCCGGCTCGCTCGGGCTGGAGTCGTTCATCCAGCTGCTCAAGTTCGCCGCGGTGGAGCGCTGGGGGTGGCAGCAAGGGAACATCTTCGAAGCGGCCGCCTTGGAGGAGACGCACCGCTGGCTCTACCGGGGGCAGATCATCCCGACTAACAGCCTGGTGACGGTGACCGCCTGGGTCACGGCAGTGGATGACGAAAGACGACTTCTGACTGCCGCCGGCTTCCTCTCCGTCGACGGCAAGACCATCTACCAGATGAACGATTTTACGGTGCGGATAGCGGCAAGCAATGAAGGGGAGAATGAATGAAGTACTCCAAAGTACATATAACTGCACTTGGCTACGAGCTGGCCCCGGTCGTCGTCACCTCTTCCGAGCTCGAGCGCCGTCTGGAGCCGCTCTACAAGGCGCTCCGTTTCGCTCCCGGCCAGCTGCAGGCACTGACCGGCATTCGTGAGCGGCGCTGGTGGGAGCCGGGTTATCCCCTCTCCCGCGGCGCGGCGGCAGCCGGTCGCAAGGCGCTGGAGAGCGCCGGGGTGGGGACGGAGGATATCGGCGCGCTGGTCTACACCGGCGTCTGCCGGGAACAGTTCGAACCGGCCACGGCCTGCCGGGTGGCTGCGACCCTCGGCATCGGTGGCAATGCCGCCATCTTCGACATCTCCAATGCCTGCCTCGGTGTGCTGAACGGCATCCTCGAAGTGGCCAACCGGATTGAGCTGGGGCAGATCAGGGCCGGGCTGGTGGTTTCGTGCGAAAGCGCCCGGGAGATCAACGACATCATGATCGAGCGGATGCTGGCAGAGCGGAGCATGGAGCAGTTCGCCTCGTCTGTCGCCACCCTGACCGGCGGCTCGGGAGCCGTTGCCGTTCTGCTGACGGACGGCTCCTTCAGCGGCAGCAGCCGCCACCGACTGGTCGGAGGTATCACCAAGGCCGCCCCTGAGCATCACGGGCTCTGCCTCTGGGGGGTGACCCCGGATGGCAACGGCAAATACGTACAGAAGATGGTCACCGATGCGGTCAATGTCATGAACTTCGGCGTGGAGCTGGGACGGCGCACCTGGGCCGCCTTTCTCCCGGAGATGGGCTGGACTGCCGGGGCTGTCGACCGGGTCGTCTGCCATCAGGTCGGCTCGGCCCATCAGAGCGCAATCCTGAAGACGCTGGGGATTCCGGCGGAGAAGGATTTTACCACCTTCGAGTATCTCGGCAACATGGGTACGGTCTCTCTGCCGCTGACCCTGGCGATTGCCGAGGAGCGGGAGGAGATACTCCCAGGCGAGCGGGTAGGACTGTTAGGCATTGGCAGTGGCCTGAACTGTTTGATGCTTGGCGTAGAATGGTGACAGCAAACCGAAAAAACAATTTCACGCAAAGCCCGCAAAGAACGCAAAGAGAAAGCTGATAGCTTCGGCCTATCGGTCTTCAAGCATAATTATGGATCTATCAAATTTAAGTTTGAATTTCTTGGCGGCCTTTGCGCCTTTGCACGAGCAGATGTTGTGTTCCTGTTTACCGATTTTCGTCGCGTCGTTGCGTCGTAGCGTGATTAACTGCCGTATGCAGCTTTAGGAGCTTATCTCTGAATTCCACTGAAGAACTGAAATCCGAATACCCGTTCAGCGGCAAATATCTTGATCTGGACGGGCTGAAATACCACTACCTGGACGAGGGGAGCGGGCCGCCGGTGGTCATGGTCCACGGCAATCCGTCCTGGTCGTTCTACTACCGCAATCTGGTCAAGACACTAAGCAAGGATCATCGCTGCATTGTCCCGGATCATATCGGCTGCGGTTTTTCCGACAAGCCGGGTGACGACCGCTACGACTATACCCTGGCCCGCCGCGTCGCCGACCTGGAGCGGCTGCTGGACAGCCTCGACCTTCAGGAGAAAGTTACCCTCGTGGTACACGACTGGGGCGGGATGATCGGCATGACCTGGGCGGTGCGGCATCCGGAGAGGATCGCCAGACTCGTCATTCTCAACACTGCCGCCTTTCCTCTGCCGAAAGCTAAACCGTTTCCTCCTGCTCTGCGGATCTGCCGCGACAGTTTCATCGGCACGCTGCTGGTAAGAGGATTCAATGCCTTCGCAGCAGGTGCGGCCTACGTCGGCTGCAAGATCAACCCCATGCCGTCAAAGCTTCGCCGCCTTTACCGCCTTCCTTACGATTCATGGCAGAACCGGATTGCAACTCTTCGCTTCGTACAGGATATTCCGCTGCAACCCGGCGACCGGGGTTTTGATATCATCAGCAATACGGCCGACGGCCTGGAGCAGTTCAGGAACCTGCCGATGCTGATCCTCTGGGGTGAAAAGGATTTTGTCTTTGACCGGCACTTTCTGGATGAATGGAAAACCCGTTACCCGGGGGCAGAGGTTCACTCATGGGAAAACGGGGGACACTACATTCTGGAGGATGTGAAGGATGAAGCAATTCCGCTGATAGCCGATTTTATCAGGCGAAGGACCCGGTAATTCTTTACTGGCGGTTTTCACCGTCATTATTGTTGAAATCCTGCCGCGCCATCCATTCCCCTGCAACCGCACTGCACATGGGCAGACCTATAAAATACCCCTGTGCCTGATCACAGCCGATCTCCCTGAGCTTTTCCAGGGTTTCGCGGCACTCGACCCCTTCTGCAACGACTTTCAACCCCAAATTATGTGCCAGATTAATCGTGGATGAAACGATAATGGCATCCTGTTCGCTCACAAGCATCTGACTCACAAAAAGAAGATCTATCTTCAGCGCGTTCAGGGGAAGGCTTTTCAGCAGTGCCAGAGATGAATATCCTGTCCCGAAATCGTCAATAGACAACCGTATACCCATGCCGCTTATCCGGTTCAGGATCTCTTTGGCCCGTTCCGGCTCGGTAATAAGAGCTGTCTCGGTAATCTCCAGTTCAAATGAGGAAGGCTCTACCTTGTAACTGGAGAGAAAAGCCTCTATGTGATACGAAAGGTCTTCATCCATGAGGAGGCGGGTTGAAAGGTTGCAGGCTATCGATGTATGAATCCCTTCATCATTCCAGCTTTTCAGCTGACGTATCGATTTCTCGATCACCTGATAGGTCAGGGGGACAATCAGCTCACCTATCTCGGCAAAGGGGATGAAATCCCCCGGCATAAGCAGACCTCTTTCCGGATGATTCCAGCGCACAAGCGCTTCAAATCCTGCCAGATCCCCCCCTGCCAGATTGATCTTCGGCTGGAAATGAATATCGAGCTCACCGGCTCTTATCGCTCTGCCGAGATCGTTCATCAAGGCAAGACGTTCAGGGGTATAAGGGTCAAGCTCGGAATCATAAAGACAGTAGCGCTTCATCTCCTTTTTCGCCCGGTACATCGCCACATCGGCACAGCGCAGGAGGCTTGAAGTGGTCAAACCATGGTCGGGTGCCACAGCTATCCCCAGGCTTGCCTCGATTTCGACCTTAATGTTCTCGATATCGAAGGGAGACTGCATGGTTCGAAGCATCAGTTCGGCAAGCCAGAAAAGATCGCGCTCATTGCGAACCCTGGTATAGATGATGGCGAATTCGTCCCCGCCAAGGCGTGCTATCTCGCCGCCGACGCCGGTGAGGACATTCTGCAGCCTCTTGGCAAACTCGATCAGAAGGAGATCGCCGGCATGATGGCTAAGAGTATCATTAACCTCCTTGAAGCGATCCAGATCAAGCATGAACAGCGCAACCTGCCCATGATCCTTCAGCATTCCAAGATGCATCTCCAGTTTCTGTTTGAGATAAAAGCGGTTTGGAAGACCGGTCAGCGGATCATGATTAGCCTGGTATTCGAGCGCTGCGAGCTGTCGTTTCTTGTCGGTAATGTCTCGCCGGGTTCCCCAGAGACGACCAACCTGGCCGTTTTCGACAACTCCAACCAGTGTCGAGGATATCCAGATTTCGTGCCCATAGCGGTCATACTGGCGGATTTCATAGTCGTGCAGCGAGTAGCCGCTTTCGACAAATTTTTCCAGAACATCCTGCACCTGATCGAGATCGTAAAACTCCCTGGTACGCCTGCCGACAATCTCTGACGCCGCATTAAAGCCATAGATCCTTGCCAGAGCATCATTGCACTCCGCAATGCTGAGATTGTCGATAAAGGCGGCAACCTGATCATTATGCAGCATTGTTACCGGCACCGGCGGAGAGATTTCTCCCCGCCAGATTCCCTCGGTACTGATGGCAATAAATGCCCGGTAGCGGTCTTCGCTCTGCATCAGGTTATTCTCGGAAAGCTTCTGATCGCTGATATCCAGCATCGATCCCACCATCCCGCTGACATCCCCGGATGAGTTCCGGAATACCGCCTTATGAAAAATGATATCGTGGCGCACGCCATCACCGAAAAGAACTTTCGCCTCATATATCTGTTTTTCCTGGCTGGCCATCAGATCAAGATCGGCCTTGTGATAGACCGCTGCCAGGTCGGAAGGAGCAACTTCGTAGACCGTTCTGCCGACAATCTGCTCCCTGCTCTTCCCCAGGGTTTCTTCGAATGCCCGGTTGCAGCCGAGATAGCAACCCTGGAGATCCTTGTAAAAAAGAGGCACCGGAATCGCATCGACGATGTTTTGCAGGCTAAGCGCCTCATTTTTGGCCTTTTTTTCCCGCGCAGACATCTTCGACCTGCTGCGGATGAAATAGACCAGCAAAAAAATGGCAATAAGCGCGACAAAATCCATGAAGAGGGGAGCACTTGAAAGTGCCGACGGGACAATTGCGTTATAACTCGTGAAGCCTGGTCCGCCTGTGGTGGAGATTAGCTGAGTGGTGGACATGGGGGGGTTACCTTCGAGGGTTAGGTTTAGAGATTGTCCAGGTAGCCGGTGACTTCAGCCGCTAACTCCGGCGAATCGATCATCACTGACAGTTCATTGTTGTATTTGAGTGCGCTCTGCGTGAGATTGTGACTGCCGATATAGACATAGCGGCCGTCTATGACCATAGCCTTTACGTGGGTGATTTTTTTCGGAGCATCGAAGCGGACCTTGATTCCTGCTTCGGTCATCATGGTTGCAGCCTTGCGGTTCTGCTCATACACAGTGCCTTTTCCTGTAGAGGCCTGTTCAAGTTCGATGGAGATGTTTACGCCCCGCTTTCGCGCAGCAATAAGTTCTTTGACAATTGCCATTGGCAGATTTCCCCTGATTTCCGATGCCTTGAACAGGAAGAAGCAGCCGGTGATCTCTTTATTAGCCTTGCGGATACCGCTGATCAGGGCATCATGGTATTTATGATCAGCAAGCATGGTGACCTTTCCCTTGTGCCCCTTGTCAATCGCGTAGACAAGCGAAGGAAACGGATGGACAGAAAGAATGGCAAGGATAATTACAAAGCAGGGTGCCCGTTTAAGAAACGCCATAGAAGTCCTTTTCAGCTGAGCATATCTTTAACTTTATCAAAGAAATTCTTGTTATGCGGATTTACATCTTCACCGCTGATCTGGGCAAACTCTTCGAGAAGCTCCCTTTGCCTGCTGTTCAGATTTGAGGGAGTCTCGACCCTCAACACAACAAGCTGGTCCCCCTTGCCGTAACCCTGAAGAGAGGGTATCCCTTTGCCGCGAAGTCTGAAGACTTTGCCGGTCTGCGTCCCCTCAGGGATCTTCATCGTAACTTTCCCCTCAAGAGTAGGTATTGCCAGTTCGCATCCCAGAGCCGCCTGCGTAAAGCTGATAGGAGTCTCGCAGATCACGTCATTGCCTTCGCGCCTGAAGATCGGGTGTTCTCTGACTTCGATGTAGACGTAGAGATCACCGTTCCCGCCTCCTTTCGTCCCCTGTCCCCCTTCACCGGAGAGCTTGAGTCTTACCCCGGTCTCGACACCTGGAGGCACTTTTACCGTCAGGGTCTTTTTGTCCCGGACTGAGCCGGCACCACGGCAGTCGGAACAGGGGGTATCGATGATGCGTCCTTCGCCGTTGCACTGACTACAGGTCTTGCTGACACTGAAAAAACCCTGCTGGAACCTGACCTGACCGGCCCCTTTGCAGGTCGGGCATGTCTTGGCTTCGGTCCCGGGCTTTGCACCGCTGCCGCTGCATGTAGTACAGCGCTTTGCATAGGGGACATCTATCTTCTTCTCGGTTCCTGAAGCTGTCTCTTCAAAGCTTATGTCGAGAGTGTACTGGAGATCATCCCCCCTTCTGCCCCGACCCCTCTGCCGACCGCCGCCGCCCCCGAATATATCCCCGAATATATCCCCGAATATATCGCCGAAAGGTGAAGCTCCGCCGAAGCCGCCGCCCGAGAAGCCGCCGCTGAGACCCGCATGACCGAACTGATCATACTGGGCCCGCTTCTGCGGGTCGGAAAGAATTTCGTAGGCCTCGGAAAGCTCCTTGAACTTCTCCTCAGCAGCCTTGTCCCCCGGATTCTTGTCAGGATGATGCTGGACAGCCATCTTCCGGAACGCTTTCTTGATCTCGGTTTCAGCCGCATTGCGGTGAATCCCGAGCACCTCGTAATAATCACGTTTATCTGCCAAAATCAGATCCTTTGTAATGCAAAAAGCAGCATGGCATAACGAAGCCAGCTGCTCTGCAGTTGATATTGAAAAAAGGGGCAATCATAGACTGCCCCTCAAACTAAACATTATTTCTTCTCGTCTTTCACTTCTTCAAAATCCGCATCGACGACATTGTCAGGCTTGGCGCTCTTTTCACCGTGACCGGCAGCTCCACCCTCCTCGGCGCCGGCACCGGTCTGCTGTGCCTGGGCATAGACCGCCTCAGCCAGCTTATGGGCAGCCTGCGTCAACTCGTCTCCGGCTTTCTTCATCTCTTCGGGATCGCTCCCCTCCATTGCCTTCTTCAGCTCGGCAAGCTTCTCCTCGATCTTCTGCTTTTCTGCAGCATCTATCTTGTCGCCGAACTCCCTGAGGGATTTTTCAGTCTGGTAGACCAGGCTGTCAGCATGATTGCGGGCTTCGATCAGTTCGCGCTTCTTCTTGTCCTCGGAAGAGTGTGCTTCCGCATCTCTCACCATCTTGTCGATCTCTTCCTTGGAAAGTCCGGAAGAGGCGGTGATACGGATCGACTGTTCCTTACCCGTTCCCAGATCCTTTGCCGAGACATGAACGATACCGTTGGCATCAATATCGAAAGTAACCTCTATCTGGGGAACACCCCTTGGAGCGGTGGGTATGCCGGTAAGTTCGAAATTGCCGAGTGTCTTGTTGTCGGCCGCCATCTCGCGCTCGCCCTGCAGGACATGAATGCTGACGGCAGGCTGATTGTCTGCAGCTGTCGAAAACACCTGCGATTTCCTGCAAGGAATCGTGCTGTTCTTCTCGATCAGCTTGGTCATGACACTGCCGAGCGTCTCGATGCCGAGAGAGAGCGGCGTCACGTCCAGAAGCAGGACATCCTTCACATCCCCCCTGAGAACGCCGCCCTGAATTGCAGCCCCGATTGCGACCACCTCGTCCGGATTCACGCCGCGGTTGGGGACTTTACCGAAGATGTCCTGAACCTTCTGCTGTACTGCCGGCATGCGGGTCATGCCGCCGACCAGGATGACTTCATTTATC
>Ga0134124_10001893_pt1 | contig 16851 bp, 16 predicted proteins | sample KB304_FD_96880 | JGI IMG/M metagenome (GOLD analysis project Ga0134124, IMG submission 96880) | Terrestrial soil microbial communities without Nitrogen fertilizer from Kellogg Biological Station, Michigan, USA - KB3-0-4 | ecosystem: Environmental > Terrestrial > Soil > Unclassified ...
CGCGCGGTGGAGCAGGCCCATCTTCTGATCGTCGCCGTGCGGCCGGACTCCGTCCGCGAATTGTTGCAGCAGATTGGACAGGCCGGGCAGGCGATTGCCGTCAGCCTGGCTGCAGGCATTCCGCTCAAAAACCTGCGAGCCTGGATGGGACTACCCGCCCGCTGGGCGCGCGCCATGCCGAGCCCAGTGGCCCGCAGCGGTCGCGGCCTTACCGCGCTAGCCTTCGACCGAGATTTTCCCGCCGCAACCCGTCGCGAAGTGCGCAACTTCTTCGCGCGCGTCGGACGAGTCTTCGAAATCCCCGAGAGCAAGCTCGACGCCTTTACCGTGACTTACTCTTCCAGCCACGGCTATCACGCGCTGGACGCGCTGGCCGGCGCAGCCGAGAAGCTCGGCCTCGATCGCAAGACAGCCTTGACCGCCGCCAGCCACGCAATCGCCGACGGCATACTGACCTGGCGTGAATCCAATATTTCGCTGGACGAGTTGCTCCACGAAGCCGCTACGCCCGGCGGCATTTCCGCCGCGACTCTCGCCAGCATGGATAGATCTGGATACAGGCGCTTGGTGGAACAAGGATTACGAGCCGGCGTGAGTCGAGCAAAGAAGAATGCCCGGAGATAAAGCGTTTCTCGAAACCGAGTCATGGCGCGAGCCTCGCGCTGGACACTTCGAGGGCGTAGGCGTCCGAACTAAGTTCGGGGGGAAGAAACTTCAAAGCTACGTGCCGGCCCAGAGTTTCGTCCTGGGCCTCGTAGACAACTCCCATCCCACCTCCGCCGAGCTTGTCGATAACACGGTAGTGCGAGATGGTCTTGCCGATCATGGTCTCGCCGATCACTGGTGCAAAATCCTACGTACGCAAACCGGGTAAGGCGATGAAAGGCTGGGATTTGGCGTCGACTCAAGGCGAGCGCGTTTTTCCTCTGCAGATGAGTGCTCCGCATTCACTACGACGAATGCGGCCGCATCAACCTCCCGGCCAGCCGAAAAATGCGTACCACGCGATACAACGGAAACAGCGGCTCGGGCAACCGCACCGCCGACCATTCTCCTGCGCCCGGAGTAGACAACAGCCGCCACCAGAAGGAAAAATGGTCCCGCCTCCGCTCTCTCAATGCCATCATCAGTCGGAAGTAAGCAATCGATTCCGGATTGAGATCTTCTTCCGCAACAATCAAGGGCACAATGCGCCGCGCCAGAGCTTGCGCGCTTGCGTCTTTCTCTATCTCGAGTTGACGAGGCAACGCGGCTCCAAGCAGTTCGTGGGCCAGCAGAAATGTCACCGTCACGATCCGCGTGATCCCAAGGCTCTCGGCTTTAGCCCCTAGCGCCGCCCAATCGATCGCATGCGACCGGGCCAGTTGGATAATTTCGCAAAGCCAGGAAATCTGCTTCCACGCATGTTTGGCGGCGTGGACACAAAGCACGAGCAGCAGGTCCTGATCACAAAGTGTTCGCAGCCTCTGGCCCTCGATGGTGAACGCACTCGCTCTTTCAAAGAACTCGTTGACGTTGAAACCGATCGAGTAAAACCGCGGCAGGATCTCCCACTTGATTTCCAGCAGATTACGTCCTCGTGCGCCGTCAAACGTGTACTCGTACCCGGATTTCAGGTAATCGCGCTCGGCGGCCTTCTCCAGTCGCAGGCCTGGTTCGTATCCCAACTCGGCCAGCGCTTCCTTGATCGCCGGCAAATCAGAAGACCGGATCAGCAAGTCGAGATCAGAAAACTGGCGCATCGCGACGTTGCCATACAGCCTGTCCGCGAGCACCGGCCCCTTGTAAGGCAGCACTTCCAGGCCGCGAGTCCGCAAGTGGCGGTGAATGTTGAGCAACTCGAGCGTCAACCACAGGGCACAGTGCGAGTTGGCTTTGTCGTGCTGACGAAGCGCTTCCAGGCCGGCCGAACGGCTGGGATCCATTTCGGAGGACAACCGGCGAAAGACCAGAGGCACCAACCCGTGGTGCTGTGCCAGCTGAACCAAACGCTCCCAATCCATACCGTGCCGCAGAATTTGTTGGATACTCGCGGAAAGGCGTTCGCCCGAATCGTCGGCGCAGCAGGCCAGAATCAAGTCGAGTTCGGGGCTGAAAGTGCTGGCGTATGGAGTGATCGCCGTGGGCAGCCGGGATGGCGCAGGTTGTGGCAAGGCGATGGTCGTCGGTAACCGCTCTCGATCCTCGGACCGGAAACTCCTCCTCGCGGAACTATAGTACAAACCATCTCCGCTTTCGTTTACTCGCTCTATTCTCCTGGCGTGGATCATCTCCATCCGGAATATCCGCGGGTCATAGTTAACAGTTCTCTGCCATAGGTACCCACCGACGCAACAGCGATCTGCATTATGTCTTTGGCTCGGAATGTGCGGTGGGTTATCGTGAACTCTGCAACCTAGAACACTTCACATCGACCGAAAAGCCGCGCTGGTGTGACCTTTTGGCCGGTACGCTGACGTACACAATTAGTGGCTCCATGGCTTCTCAGGCACGCGACCAAAGCAGATGCAGTCTGGCGGCCGAGGCATTGCGATCGTGGGGCACATTGAAAGTGCGCGCCCGCGGAGTCAGCATGCTCCCGACTCTGTGGCCGGGCGATATTCTCACGGTCCAGTCCGTGCGCCCGGAGCAGGTTGAGCCGGGCGAAATTGTGCTTTACATGCGCCAGGACCGTTTTTTCATACATCGCATCGTAAGTACCGACCTCAGAAGGGACAAGGCGTTTCTGGTCGCCCGGGGTGACTGCATGTTCGAGGACGATCCCGCAGTTGACAGAAGCGAGTTGCTGGGAAAGATCGTCGAAGTTCGGCGCGCGGGCTCAACCTTTACGCCGATGCGAAGGCTTTCGCCTTTTCACCGGCTCCTGGCCTGGTTGTTTTGCCACTGGAGTCTCTTCCGACGAGTTGGGTTGCGATTCGGGGTGCACCGCCGCGAAAGTAACGACCAGATCGACGACCCATTCGTTAGCGCAGCATAGTGACCGAACAGGGGCGCAGGCGATTTCAAACCCGTGCCACGGAGTGCCCCAAGAGTGAATTCGAGCTACCAGATTACGGTCGAGATCGGTGGGATGCCGATCCTCCTGCACACCCAGAACGGCTCCTTCCGGCAAATGCTGGCCCGCCGCTATGCCGGTTTTGTGGGTTCCGCCACTCCTCCCAGATTTGAGTTCGATATCGAACTGACCACGCCAACCCGCAAGGCTCCAGACGAGGATGTCCGAGTAGAGATGCAGAACGGCACCTGGCGGCTGAGGCGGGGCGATTTTCGCGCCCATTGGAATCCAAATGCCGGACGAGGCCGCATCCTCCAGACCGCCAATCCTTACTCCATCGACTCAGTCTTGCGCATTGTGCACAGCTTGATCCTGGCGCAGGAAGGCGGATTTCTGCTGCATTCCGCCAGCGTCATCCGCAACGGACGGGCTTTTCTTTTCTCCGGAATATCCGGCGCAGGGAAGACCACGATCTCGCGTCTGGCGCCGCCGGACGTAACTCTGCTGACCGATGAAGTCTCCTACATCCGCCAGGTTGACAGCCACTATCGCGCCTGTGGAACGCCTTTCGCCGGGGAGTTGGCGCGAGTCGGAGAAAATTGTTCGGCTCCCATTGGGTCCTTGTTCTTCCTCGACAAAGGTCCGCAGAACAAGATTGATTCCATGGCCAAGTCTGAAGCCACCCGTCGCCTGATGCGAAATATTCTGTTTTTCGCTGAGGACACCACGCTGGTGGACAAAGTCTTCGAGTCAGCCTGCAAATTTGTGGAGCACGTTCCCGTACAGCGCCTGACCTTTGCTCCCGATTCGCGGGTGTGGGAGATGATCGGGTGAGCCATAAATGAGCACGAAGTACATAGCCAAAAGTTCCGCCATCGCCTCTCGCCTGCTGGGCGGCGAAATGATGGTCATGTCTGCCGCTGATTCCACTTTCTTTACCCTGAATCCGGTAGCCACTGTAGTCTGGCAGGCGGCGGACGGTCTTACCCCGCTGTCTGAGATCGTGGCCCATCACGTCTGCACCGAGTTCGAAGTTGATCCCGAAACCGCGTACCGCGATGTGGAACGCTTTGTGGACGAACTCTCGCACTACGGCATCCTGAAGGTTTCAGAACAACCCTTTGCCGATTCCGCCGCCAGCCCCACGGAGGCTGCGTGAGCCTGATGCAGGAAATGAGCCAGCGCGCCCTGGATCTGGGGGTGCCCATGTCCGTCCACTTCGACATCACCTACCGCTGCAACGAGCGCTGCGTGCACTGCTACCTCGATCATGACGACCACGGCGAGATGACGACGCCAGAAATCAAGCGCGTGCTCGACGAACTGGCGGATGCCGGCACGTTTTTCCTTACTTTCAGCGGCGGAGAAGTTCTGATGCGGCGCGATTTCTTCGAGCTTCTGGAATACGCCCGCCGCCTGATGTTCGCCGTGAGAATCAAGACCAACGCGGTCATGATTGGCGAAGCCGAAGCCCGCCGCATGCTGCAGCTGGGTGTTGATCAGGTACAGGTCAGCATCTACTCGCACCGCGCCCAGATACACGACGCCATCACCAAGCTTCCTGGATCGCTCCGCCGCAGTGTCGAGGCCATCCGCTTTCTCAACCAGCAAGGACTACGGGTAACGATTGCCAACGTCTTGATGACCGCCAACATGCACGACCACGCCGGAGTGCAGGCCCTGGCTCGCGAGTTGGGCGTTCAGTACACTCTTGATCCGACCATCACTCCGAAAATGGATGGCGATACCTCCATTCTGAATCTGCGCATTCCGGGCTCGGAACTAAACGGCGTATTTCATAACGAAAGCCTGGTGGGAAACGTCGAAGAGTTTTGTGCAGCGCCTCCGGCACCCGATGAAGATGTGATGGAAGGATACCCCTGCAGCGCGGGACACACTCTCGCCTACATCTCTCCCTACGGAGACGTTTTCCCCTGCGTGCAGTTTCCACTGCCCAGCGGCAACGTGCGGCGACAGAAGTTTCTCGACATCTGGAACCACTCGCCCGAACTGACCGAGGTGCGCTCCATTCGCGCCAAAGACCTGACGGTCTGCTCGAGTTGCAGTCATGTCGGCACCTGCACCCGCTGCCCCGGTCTGGCCTACATGGAAGGAAGCATGCGCGGACCGTCAACGGCCGACTGCGAAAAGTCTTTCCATAGAACTGGGACCCGCTCCGCAAATATGCTCCGCCTGGACGGCGGTCAGCACCGACCCGCGCCATCGGGCCCTCTCATTCATATCCAGCCACTGACGGCGTGATCGTCGTGTTTTCAGTCGTCGGATGCAAGTTCTCAGATATCTCAGTTAAGCGTCAAGTCCGGGGGTCAAGCTGCGAAGCAGCGCAAGCTTGCATCGCCGCTCCCGCGAGTTACTTTGGTGTACCGCACCGCCCACGATGGCACGACGGAAGTCGCCGCGGGACGTAAAATTGGGAGAACCTAATCATTATGGACTCCACCGAAAAACCAGTTGAATCGGGAAGGCGCAGCACTCGCATCCGCGCCCAGATTCCGCTTCGCGTCACCAGCCTGGACCCGGCCACGCCATTCTCCGAATCTGGACACACGCTCGTGCTCAATACCCAGGGCTGTGGCGTGCGGATTTCGCGGGCCCTGGACCCCGGTCTCGCAATCTCACTGGACGACCTGCCGGGCGGTAAAAGTGTCCCCGCCCGCATCGCCAACTGCGTGCCTCTGGGTACTGGAGGCCAGTGGTGGATGGTCGGCATAGCGCTCGACGAACCGGGGAATGTCTGGGGCGTTCATCCCGCGCCGGCAGACTGGAATTCAGAAGCCGCCACCGCTGCGTCGGCCAGTGCCGCCCCGAGCGCATCCAAGAGTGGTGAATGGCCCTTCCGGCAATTTTCCAGCCGCGGGGAATTCCACCCCGGCAAAAGGTAATCTCCGCAAACCAGAAGGGTACCCTGATTGCAGCCCACTCTGAGTATTTTCCCCACGTAACATTCCCTGGCAGTGATTGGCCAGACCATGTCGCACTACCGCATTCTGGAAAGGCTGGGCGGCGGCGGTATGGGCGTGGTCTACAAAGCCGAAGATACGCGGCTTCACCGTTTGGTCGCGCTCAAATTTCTGCCCCAGGAACTTGCCCGTGACCCGCAAGTCCTCGCCCGCTTCCGGCGCGAAGCCCAAGCCGCATCCGCTTTGAATCACTCCAACATCTGCACCATATACGACATTGGCGAGCCGGGCCCTGGCTGGACAAGGCGCGCGGAAAAATCCGGAGGGCTGGAGTCCGTAAAAATCGTCCGCGCGTTGGGGCAGTGGCACAGCGACTCCCGCTTTGTCGCACTCTTGAAGGATTTGGGCCTGCCCCCGTAAAGCTTGCCCGATGTTTGCGAAACTGCGGCTCAGCCTAGTTAATCAATGTTCCCAATCTGTTGTTAAACGAGAGTAAAAGACTTATTTCGTTGACAGCGGGAACCCCCATCCCTAGATTCAACGACGAAGCGAGTTTGAAGGAGGCATTTGTGAAACTTCGAAAGCGTTCTAACCTCTTCGCCCTGTACGTTGCGGCAATTGTGCTGGCGGAATCCTCGACTTTGCTGGCCCAGCTTTCCGACCTCCCGCTCAAACCCGGCCTATGGGAAACGCATGTGAGCGTCAAAGCCGGAGGCACAAATAACGAAGCGGTTGGAAAATCTTGTTTCTCCGCCGGCACGACATTGGGAGACTATTTGACGGCCTCGAACCAGGGGAGCGGCGCGCAATGCAGTGTCAGCAACAAGATGCAATCTTCCCGCGGGATCTCTTACGACACTGTCTGCACCGGCCCGGGAATGGGCTCCAAGGGACGCATCGATTTCCAGGTGTCTGGGACGGAGAGTTTCAGCGGAACCAGCCACATGGCAGTCACGGGTAGTACGCAAGGTAAACCGATCAACCTGGCGATCGACAAGACCTTTAGCGCGAAATTTCTGGGGTCGAATTGCGGCGACGTAAAGCCGCTGGTCACCCCAAGAAAATAGATTCGCCAGTTCACCGAGCGCCGTGGCGGAAAAGCGACCCTTCTAATTCCGCCACGACATCGAAAGCATTCCCCATTCGGTGCGTCATCCAGAGCTTGCGGGATGCGGCCGCGAAGCGGAAACTCGGGAATTAAGTAGGGCAGGAATCTGCGCGATGCCGTTGAACGCGGCTTAGGTCTTCATTAGCTTCGAGAAGTACCGATTGTCGTAAAACATCGTGCTGTTGTGCACGAACTCGAGGACTTTGTGCATCTTGTCGCGGTCTTCGCGATTCATGTCGTTGAACTGGATGGCGATGCCCGATCCGGGATCGATGCGGACTACGAATCCAGAAGCCTGAAGCCGGCCGTCATCAATCGAGAAAATCACTTTCAACTTGGACCCGGCAGGCATGAGTGTGCTGGTTTCCACGTAGCAGCCGCCCAGGCTGACGTCAATCAGGTTTCCCAACACCGGCACCTCGCCTTCCAGTGGCCGCAATTCGATGGTGACCCGGCACTTCATGCGCGGATACAAGCGGCGGTTCTTGCGTGAAGGCTGCTTCTGCTTTTCGATGTACATGCGGCGGTCAGCTTCCGCCAACAGCGCTTCCGCATCTTTCCCATCTTCGGGATAGAGCGCCTGTCCTACGCTCAACGAAAGGATGTCTTCGCTGCATACTTCCTTGCCAGCCATTCGTGCCAGTTCCTTGAGACTCTCCGCCTTCTTCGCGGCGGCCTCGGCGGTCAGCCCGGGCGCCACCACGACAAATTCGTCTCCCCCCATGCGGGCCACGTAGTCGTACTCGCGGCAGCTTTCTTTCAAGGCTTGCGCGAACAGGCGCAGAACCCGATTGCCTTCCAAGTGCCCAAAGCGATCGTTGATCTGCTTGAAGCCATCCATGTCGCTGACCATGACCACCAGTGACGTCGAGTCCCGCTTGCAGCGCGCCATTTCGCGGTCCAGTTGCAGAAACAGCGACCGGGCGTTGGGCAATCCCGTGAGGTAGTCGGTGACCGCCGAACTCTCGGCCTGCTCGTACTTCAAAGCATTTTCGATCGCCAGAGCCATCTTCGAACTGATGGCCAGCAGGATGCGCAAGTGGTCCGAAGTGAAGGCATCGGTCTCCGCGTGATAGAGCGCGAGCACGCCCACGACGCCGGCCAGTCCCTCCAGCGGAATCGCCAGTGCGGACCGCAACGTGCTGAACTTCGTGGGATCGTTCAGGTACCCGGGCTCCACCGACGGATTGCCGTTGATGATGGGCTTCCGGTTCTGCGCCACCCAGCCGGAAAGGCCACTGCCCAACGGAATGCGCAGCGAGGAGAACAGACGGTGGTTGTCCCCGCTCACCAGTTCCGGAATCAATTCCTGTCCGCGCTTCACATAGATCGCGATCGCGTCATAGGGCACCAGCCGTCTGAGTTTCACCGAGAACACCGACAGGGTTTCGCCCAGGCTGAGCGAGGCTCCCAGGTCCTGGCTCAGTTCGAACAGCGTCTGCGCTTCCTGCCGCGCGGCTGCGATCGAGGAAAGGAAGGTAGCTTCCTGGCCGGGAGCGTCCTTGACCGTGATGTCTTCGAAGCCCGCTGCCGGCGCGGCCCCGGCTTCCACTTTCAGTTCGGTCGAGAGCGGCGCCACCGGCTCGCGCCTGTAGGTGGATTCCACCAGCTTTTCCAGTTGGCGATAGCGCCTTTCCAGAATGCTCACTACCTTTGGATCAAAAGACTTTCCCGACTCAGCCGACAAACGCTTCATTACTTCTTCCAGAGGCAAGGCCCGACGGTATTGCCGGTCGGAGGCCATGGCGTCGAGAAAATCCACGGAAGAAAGGATGCGCGCTCCCACCGGGATTTCTTCGCCTTTCAGGCCGAAGGGGTAGCCGGATCCATCCCATTTTTCGTGGTGGGCACGCACGATCGGCACCACCGGATAAGGGAAGCGGACCCGCTCCAGGATCTCTGCCCCGACCACGGGGTGGATCTTCATCTTTTCAAATTCTTCGGGAGTCAGGCGGCCAGGTTTCGAGATGATGTGCTCGGGCACAGCTAGCTTGCCGATGTCGTGCAGGAGCGCGGCCGCATGCAGCGCTTCCATCTCGCCCGGCGTCACACCCAGCTCCTTGGCTACCTCGATGGCATAGATTCGCACTCTTTGCAGGTGGTCGTGCGTAGTATGGTCCTTGGCTTCGATCGCGAGCGCCAGGGCCTCAATGGTGCGCAGGTGCAGAGTAGCCATTTCTTCGACGTGGCGCTTTTCGTCCTCGAGTTTTCCGAGATACAGCCGATAAGAGCGGTAAATCAGGTAGATGATGGGGACAATGAGTAGCGAGGTTTCCCATCCGAACTCGCGGTTGAACCAGCCAATCATTCCAGCGAAGGCTGCGCCAACCAGATAATACGGGAACGACCAGAAATAGCACTGCACCCACAAGTTCCTGATTGACTTACTCTCAGTGAGAGAAATCACTGCCGCGATCGACCCAGTATTGGCCGCGAAATAGGTGATGGCCGCCAATCCGAGCAACAAGGGATGACTTTTGACCTGCGCCCGGGATAGCGCCAGATGGTAGACGTTATAGGCGATAGCGATGGACATCGCGCTGGCCGACAAGTTAAACGTGACCTGGAGCGGACTGGGGCGATCGCGGTAGAAACATTGCACCAGGATGGCCGCGGTAGCCAGAGCCAGGGTCTCCGCAAAACCCAGTTCTAGTATGCCCAGCAGAATGAACAGGAAGTTCACCGACATGGTGCCGGTGATGCCGGGCAGCCGGACTTTCAGCCGGGCGGCAAGAATCGCGATCAGCAAGTAGCAGATAAACTGCGCGATGTTCTTGCTGGTCGGCCGGATGGCGCCGTACAGCAGCACACACGTCCCGGCCACGACGACAAGGCTGATGAACACCTTGGCGCCCAGGCTCAGTTCTCTCCACGACTGAGAGCGGCTATTCACGTCCCTCCGTTACGATTCCGCGAGGCATTTGGGGGGGAATCTGCCATTCATTGATATCAATTAAAGTGTTCTAATACAATAACTTGCATCAATTTAGACCAAACTTTCGTAACCAGAACTCACTTACCAAATCCCCTAACCTGACGGGGCACATTAAGGATCGCCCTTTCAGCGAGTTGTGTCGGTGGGGGTGAGAACAAAATGGAGGTCGGGCGGGCGCCCGTACTGCAGTCCATCGGCTACAACCGGTAGAAGCTCAACACAGCATCCCCCTGCTCGAGCTTGCGATAGCGCTCTAGGGGAGCGAAACCGTCGCCGGGATCGAACCTCTTACCATGCTCGGCAACCACAACTGCCTCAGGCGCAAGCGAGGAAGATTGCGAGAGGAGCCGAAGGACCTCTAGATAGATTTTCTCCATACGATAGGGGGGATCGAGAAAGACAAAGTTGGCCGTAACCTTCCGGGCTTCCAGCTTGTGCAGTGCGCGGATGACATCGTCTTTCAGAACTTCGAAGCCGCCCGCCACAGCCAGCGAGTCAAGGTTTTGCCGGATGAGACCGGCAGCCGCACTCGAGGATTCGACGAAGTAAATCTGGAACGCTCCCCGGCTCAAAGCTTCAATCCCAACCGCGCCCGTGCCGGCGCAAAGATCGAGCCAGACTTTACCTTCAAAGGCGGCCGGGTTCCCGGCGCCCAGCACATTGAAGAGGGTTTCCCGCAACCGGTCGGCGGTGGGGCGCAGGTCCAACCCGCGGAGCGAGCGCAAGGGACGGCTGCGAAATTTTCCGGCGACTACTCGCATGGCACCGGCCTGTCGCAGGCCATCCTATTACCTTGGATTTGGTGAAATCGCAACTCCCGGCTCCAATCTGTTGTCTAAACTATATAGAATGGCAGTAGCGCAAAAACGCGCAGGTTTCCCATGAGAAGCTGGTCCATTTCGGTAGGCCGCATTTTCGGCGTTGAGCTTCGCATCCACTGGACCTTTTTCCTGCTGCCGCTTTTCGTGTGGTACACCGAGTATGCCTCCCATCGGACCGCCAGCGATGGTCGTGGCTTTGCCCTGGTGGGAATCATCTTCGCCTGCGTCCTGGCCCATGAGTTCGGTCACGCGCTGATGGCGCGGCGTCTGGGTATCCGGGCAAAGTCCATCATTCTGCTTCCCATTGGCGGAGTGACACAACTGGACGAGAGCCAACCCGCCGCAGAAACAACGCTTGCCCCCTGGAAGCGGGACATCCGCATCGCGATAGCGGGGCCGCTGGCCAACCTGCTGCTGGCCTGCGTCTCGGGCCTCATCATTTTGGCGGTCGTTTCCCAATCCGATCTCTGGACCTGGCCGTTCATGCGCTCGGGCAATCTTCCCCGAAGCCTGGTGTGGGCCAACCTCTATATCGCAGGATTTAACCTGCTGCCGGCCTATCCCATGGATGGCGGCCGGGTTTTGCGCGCGCTCTTCAGCCGGCACATGGACCCGGTCCAGGCCACACGCCGTGCGGTGTCAATCGGTCAAGCCTTCGCCACCATGTTCATCCTGGGAGGCATGCTTCTGCCCAACTACTGGTTGACCTTGGTGGGGCTGTTTCTGTTCATCGCGTCCCAGATGGAAGAGCGCTCAGCGGTCTTTCAGTCGGTTCTGGAGAAAGTGCATCTGGAAGACATTATGCTCACCGATTTTGCCACGCTCTCCCCGGCCGATACCCTGGAAGACGCGCTGGAAAAAGCCGTGCACTGCCTGCAGGATGATTTCCCCGTGATTCGCGGCAGCGACATGGTGGGGGTCATTTCGAAACAGAAGATCCTGGAAGCGCTCCGGGCCGAAGGAAACGGCTACGTCCAGGCCGTCATGAACCGGATCTTCGATGTGGCGCAAAAAGGCGAATCCCTGGCCTCGGCCTTCCGCAAGCTCACCACCAAGAACCTCAGCATCATCCCGGTCGTGGAAGACCAGCGCCTGGTAGGTATCGTCACCCTGCAAAATCTGATGCACTCGATGACACTGCTGGCGGAAAGCCGCAAACTCCGCAAACAAGCGTTGAATTCCTAAACTCGCCAACGGATTTTCACGGATAAAGCAAAAGCTAAAAAGATTTTGATCCGTGAGATCCGTGGCCGCTTTTCCCCCTAGAATTTCACCACGATCCCCACCGAAGGCTCCGCCATATGTCCCCGGGCACCGGTAAACAGGTTCTGCAGGTTGAAAGCGGGCGCCTTGTACACCAGCCCTCGATATTGCAACCGCAGCGCCACGTATTTGGTCAGCGAAGACCGGCGAATGAAGGGCAGGATCGAGAAAACGCGGTAGTCGAACCCTCCGCCATAGAGGAAAGCCGGCTGGGTTTGCTGGGATGCGGGAAGATAGGTTTGTACCCCGTTGACGGTGTTGGAACTGTACCCGGGATAGAAAACCAAAGCCCCTGCGCCGGCAAAAACGAAGGGCTCGACTCTTGGGGTCTGGTGAAAGCTGAAAACGTACGCCCCAGAATATTCCGCGATGGTGCCCTGAATGCGATAGGTCAGCGGCGGGGAAAAGTAGATCTGTGAGTTCGACGTGTGCGAATAGTTGAGCTCGACGGAACTGTGTTCCGTAAAGCGGTACCGTCCGGTGACCAGGACCGCGGCGGAGTTGGTGGGAGTAAGCACCGTACCGTTGCCGGTTGACTGCTTGCTGAATACCGCCGACCCGCCCAGGCTGATTTCGTAGGTGTTGTCCTGCGCCCATGCCACGGATGCGAGCAGAAAGAATGCCACCATTGCGATGCCGGATCTTCTTAACATCAATTGTCCTCGTACGCTCTTGTCATAACGCCCAACTCAGCTGTTGGAACCTGCCGGGCCTCCCTGAGATGTACCAGCCCTTCAATTTTCTCATTGTCGGGGAAAAAACTTGAGACCTGTCATCCTACGCAGAGTAGCCGCTTCGCGAAGCGAAGCAGCTCTACACAATCGAAGGACCCCGCCCGCTGCGCGGTTCTCGCCGCTCTCGCCGCAGCACCAAACTAGCCCTTCCCGCTGTCACTAAGACGCAAGGGGTCGTTCGACTCCGCCGGTCATTCGCGAGCGAACGGACCGGCTGCCCTCATGGATCACAGCCCGCATCTTCTAGAACAGCCGGATCGCCTTCGCCTGCTCCACCGCCGGCACTTTTCTCAGTTCAGACAGAACCACCGGAGGCACTTTTCCATCCACGTGCACCACCGCGATCGCCTGCCGCGGAACGCCCAGCTTGGTGGTTCCCGACCGGCGTCCGAGGGAGAAGTTCGCGATATTAATTTTGTGCTGGCCGAGAATCGTGCCCACTTTCCCGATCACACCGGGGACGTCTCGGTTGCGCAGGTAAACCAGATCGCGCTCGAGCGGCGCTTCCACATCGATGCCGTCAACATGCAGCAGACGCGGCGTGTCTTTGTGCAGCACCGCGCCTTTGACCAGATGCTCGCCGTTCGCCGTCTTCAGCAGCACCGAGAGCACGCTGCCCGAGCCACCGCCTGAACTGTGCGGCTTGCGAGACTCGTGGATGCGCAACCCCCGGGAGGAAGCGATCGCCTCCGCGTTCACCAGGTTCGCCTTCTCCTCGAGGGCTTCGTTCAGAATGCCTTTTACCGCGGCGTTGCGGATCAGATCTGTCTTCGATTCCGCAATGTGTCCCGTGTAGCGCAGCGATATCTCTTCCAGCGTTCCCTCGCTGACTTGCGCCAGAAACGAGCCCAACCTCTCCGCCAGCACCACATAAGGCTGCAGCTCCAGATATTCGTCGTGCGAGACCGAGGGCACGTTCACCGCATTCTGGATGACGCCGTGCTTCAGATATTCCTTCACTTGCATCGCGATCTGATAGCCGACTGCCTCCTGGGCCTCGTTGGTCGAACCCGCAATATGGGGCGTAAGGATGATGTTCTCGACTGCCGTCAGGGGCGAGTTCTTCAGGGGTTCGTCGGTGAAAACATCGAGCGCCGCACCCGCAACCAAACCTTGCTTGACCGCTTGCGCCAGCGCGGCTTCGTCCACCAGTTCTCCACGGGCGCAATTGACCAGTCTCACTCCTCGTTTCATTCGCTTGACCGAATCCGCGTTGATCATGCCCGCGGTTTGCGGCGTCAGCCCCACATGAAGTGTCAGATAGTCGGCGGCGACGTAGACTTCTTCCAGCTTGGCTAGCCGGATGCCCTGCTCTTTGGCCACCGCGGTCGAGACGAAAGGATCGTGCGCGACAATTTCCATCCCGAAGGCCCGCGCCCGACGCGCCACCTCCATGCCGATTCTTCCCAGGCCCACGATACCCAGGGTTTTGCCGCGCAATTCTGTGCCTTGCAGAGATTTCTTCTCCCACTTCCCAACATGCATCAACTCGTTGGCGCGAGTGATGTGGCGGGCCATGGCCAGCATGAGCGCAAGAGCGTGTTCGGCCACAGCGATGGCATTGGCGCCGGGAGTGTTCATGACCGCGATGCCTTTGCGGGTAGCGGCATCCAGATCAATATTGTCGACGCCTACGCCGGCGCGCCCGATGACCCGCAGCTTGCGGGTATGTTCCAGCAGGTCGGCGTCCACCTGCACCGCCGAGCGAACGATCAGCGCGTCCGCCGACTGCAGGTGCGCCGCCAGTTTGCCCTCCATCTGATCGGGAGTGACGATTGTCCAGCGCGGTTCGCGCAACAGGTCAATGGCTGAGGATGAGATCTTTTCTGCCACTACAACTTTCATAGTTAGGGATCAACTCTCCAAAGAATTGAGGTGCTTCTCGGACGCGATGCTTCCGCCTCGCACTACTGAACTTTTTTTCGGAAGACATCAGAGCGCCGACACCCGCACCGTAGCCACTTCACAACGCCGTGGAAGTACTTGAACGATTCTCGCGTGGAGATGGACCTTACGGTGCGGTTCCGGCGGGCCACTCAGGCGCCAACCGGCTGGCGTCTTTCCGAAGCGCTACGCGCATACACTTCCTGCGCTGCGCGCACGGCAGCGCCATATTGCACCGGCTTCCCGGTCACGCTGGCGAGAACGTGCTCGAGCGCGGCCAGAATTCCGATGGTGTCGAGGTAGTCGTAGTAGCCAATGTGCGCGATGCGGAACAGTTTGCCCTTCATCTCCCCCTGCCCGTTGGCTACCTCCGCGGCAAACGATTCGCGGAACTCCTTGACGATCGCGCTGGAGTCCGTTCCCGCCGGTGACTGGATAGCCGTCAAAGCCGCCGCGGGTGCGCTCCCCGCAAACAGTTTCAGCCCCAGCGCCAGCGCCCCGGCGCGCGTCATCTCGGCCGCCAGCTCCGCATTGTTGACCAGTGCCTCGCGTCCGGCGACCAGATCGCCGTTGCCCATCTGCCGGATGAAATCGAGTGCAGCCCCCAGCGCGGCAAATAGCGACGTCGCCGGCGTGTACGCCGACTCTCCCTTGGCCGCGGCCTTGCGCTCCTTCCGGAAGTCGAAGTAGTACCGCGGAGACTTGGCCGTCTCCATGCGCTTCCAGGCGCGCTCGCTCACCGCGCAATAGGCCAGCCCCGGGGGGATCATCAGCGCCTTTTGCGAGCCCCCGATGATCACGTCAATGCCCCAAGCATCCACGTCGAAGTGGGTCGTGCCCAGGCCGGTGATGGCATCGACGATCAGCAAGGTTTCGTCGCTCTGGGCGCGGATCAGCTTCGCAATTCCCTTCACATCGTGCCGGGCTCCGGTGGAACTCTCGGTCGCCTGCACGTAGACCGCGCGTAGCTCGGGAGTCAATTTTTGCCGAATGTCATCCAGCGCAGGGGTCTCGCCGTAAGGCGCGCTCAGCACCTCGACGACGCAGCCAAAAGCCTTGGCGAGATCGCGCCAGCGTTCGCCAAACTTGCCCGCGGTCAGCACCAGCACCTTGTCGCCCGGCGAGGTCAGGTTTGAGACCGCGCCTTCCATCGCGCCAGTCCCGGAGGAAGCCAGTACCAGCACATCGTTCTGGGTGCCAATGAAGTCTTTCATGTCCGTTAGCACACGCGTGTACAAAGCGCGGAAGGCGGCGGTGCGGTGGTGCATGGCAATCGACGCCATGGCAGTCTGTGCCGCAGGAAGTATGGGAGTCGGGCCAGGAGTAAAAAGACGATTCTTGCGCAGCATGTATAGTTGAAGTCCTTTGTAAGGAAGATCGTAATAGTTTACCGGAATCAGGAACTCTTCACCACGCACGGACTGTCATCTGGCGGAATCGGCCCATTCGCTCGCGAATGGGCGGATGCAGTCGAAGAGCCTGCCCCGCGCGAAGTCGAGGGGGCCGCTATAGGCTTGGCCGCACATTGGTTGACTGCGAATTTCGCCCCGCGCCCGAGAACCAGGCGGGGCCTTCGACTCCGCAGCTGCTTCGCGAAGCGAAGCGGCCACTTCGCTCAGGATGACCGCTTTAGTGGTTAGCCCTTTGGTCTCTAGCCAGACGCTATAATCCCCCCATGAACCTCACCGAGCAGATCCAAAAAGATATCGTTACCGCCATGAAGGCGCGCGACGAGCACCGCCTGTCCACTCTCCGCATGGTCAAGACCGCGCTCAAGAATCGCGAGATCGAGAAAATGGCGCCGCTCGACGACAAGGAGGGACAGCAGGTTCTCACCACCCTGATTAAGCAGCGCAAGGATTCCGTCGAGCAATTCACCAAAGGCGGGCGCCAGGAAATGGCCGACAAAGAGGCGGCCGAAATCACCCTGATCGAAACCTACATGCCGAAGGCCGCCAGCGAAGACCAGATCATTGCGGGTGTGCGAGCGGTCATCGCCGAAATGGGCGCGCCCACCATGAAAGAAATGGGCGCAGTCATGAAAAATGTCATGGCCCGATTCGCGGGGGCCGGAATTCGCGTGGACGGAAAAATCGTCAGCGATGCTGTGAAGCGGGAGTTGGCAGGAAAATAGCCTTAAGCCCAACAAGCGTCGAGCCGGCAGACAATCCTCACATTCCACTCTCTGGA
>Ga0134124_10001895_pt1 | contig 16841 bp, 8 predicted proteins | sample KB304_FD_96880 | JGI IMG/M metagenome (GOLD analysis project Ga0134124, IMG submission 96880) | Terrestrial soil microbial communities without Nitrogen fertilizer from Kellogg Biological Station, Michigan, USA - KB3-0-4 | ecosystem: Environmental > Terrestrial > Soil > Unclassified ...
CAGTCCGGCCCCTCCGGCTCGCCGAGTCCAAACTTCCCATCACCACGCGGCACGAGCGGTTGAACGCCCTCGACGAAGAGCTGCCCCTTGCGCATCACGATACGAGTATCGCCATACCACGGACTGTCGTTGTTGTAGTGACCAACAAAACCTTCCCACTCTTTCTTCGTCTCGAACGTCTTCGGGCCCGTGTACTTCTCGCCGAGGTACCAGTTTGCGCCGTGATACGCCTGCGTCACCTGCTGGTTCTCGCGCACGAAGCCCAGCACATACGTATCCAGATCCGGATGCTTCACGATGAAGCGGTCGCCACCGGCCCGCTCGAGTACTATGCGGCGATTCCCGTACACAAGAACGAGATTCGTCCCCTCAGCTACGAACTCGAGTTTCTTGCCGTCGAGCGTGGTGTAAGCGCCGGCATAATCAGCGGCGTTCTTTACCTCAGTTGGCGAAGGCGGCGCCGCCGGCGCCTCGGGCAGTGGCTTATTATCGGCCGACGCATTGAAGAGCTCGACGGCATACTTCGTCACCGCCACCGGACGATAGCCACGCAGGTTGGCGTTGACTGACGCAAAGGCACCGATGTTCCCCGTCACATCCACGTCGATCGACGAGCTGAAGGCAACCATGCCGCCAGTGTGGCGCAGGCGCGTGTGTCCATTGATGTCGCTCACCCACAATCCGTAACCATACCCGGCAGGCTCGCCACGATACGGCGAGTCGATCAACGGCTTCGTGAACAACGCAAAACTCTCTTCAGAGATCAAACGACCCTTCGGTAGTGCGCCGCGATTGAGCAGCATGCGCATGTATTTCGCCATGTCGGCAGGCGTCGAGGCGACACTTCCGGCAGCGATGTCGACTTCGAGCCACTGCGCTTCAGCCAGTTGGCCATTAACCGGAAACGGCTTGCCCTCCTGAAGCGGTTCGTAACCGATCGCCATCAACTTTCGCAGGTCGTTGGTGATGATCGGCGAGCTCGCTGACATTCCGAGCGGCTCGATCATTCGTGCGCGCATCGCTTCCGCAAAAGGACGCTTGTCGATCGCTTCGATCAGGAAACCGAGAATGTTGTAGCCGGTGTTTGAATAAAGAAAACGCTTGCCGGGCTCGTACGCGGTCCAAAGCTCACCGAGAAGCGCGTCGAGCAGGAGCGGCGCGCCTGGCAGTCCAGCCGAATGCGTCAAAATGTGATGTGTAGTGATCGCCGCAAACTTGGAGTTGATCTTTAGCCACGGCAGATACTCGACAATCGGCTTGTTGAGATCGAGTTTTCCCTCGTCACGCAATTGCATCAACGCGAGGCCTACAAACGACTTCGAGATCGACCCGATCTCAAACATCGTCTCCGGTACAACGCGTGAACCGGCTTTCATGTCGGCATAACCGTAAGTGGAAACCCTGATCAGGCCGTCGCGATTTGCGAGAGCGAGCGTCATTCCGGGCGCGCCCGTCTCGCGCATGTGCCGCGTGATAAATTCATCGAGCCGCGCGAACAAAGGCTGCACAGCCCCCGCCTGGGCCAACACACGCGCCGGCACAAACGAGTGCAAAAGCGTCACCGCCACCGCCGACTTCGCGCTATTTGAAATAAATTGTCTTCGTGAAATATTCATAAGATCCTTCTTAGCCACAAAAAGGCACAAAAACACAAAAATTTCATTTAAAGTTCTGTGCCTTTTCGTGGGCTTATTTGTGCCTTTTGTGGTCTATCTCGTCAAACCAAGGCTCTTCGCCAGCTCCACAAACCGCGGCTCTGCACGCAAATTCTTGAACACTGGATCGACTGCGATGAACGGCAGCCAGTTGAACCGCTCGTCACGCGACTTCTCGAGCCATTCGAGCGCGAGCTTGCGCTCATCCATCCCCGCATAGATTACCGCAGTTTGAAATGGCGAAACGTACTGCCGCTTTGATAACTCCTGAAGCCTCGCGATCGCCTTCTCGGCGTCGGCTCGTTTCCCCGCGCGCGCCTGTGCATGGCCCAACGCAGTCAGCGCCGCCACGTTGTCAGGCAGTGCCTTCAATCCAAGCTTGAACTCGTTGATTGCTTCCTCATACTTGCCGGCTTCTTCAAGCACGAGGCCGAGCTCGTAATGCGCGCGCGCGAAGCTCGGATCAGTTTCCATGAGTTTTAGCGACTCTTTACGAGCTTCGTCAAGCCGGCCTGCATAATACAAGCCGCGGATGTAGTCGCTGTAGATTGTCAGGGAGAACGGCTCGAGGTCGTGAGCGGTCTTGGCTTCGACGACTGCTTCGTTCAATCTACCGCTCGCGGCGAGATAACTCGCGTACCACTGGTGCGCCGTCGCATAGTTTGGATTCAGCGCGATCGCTTTCTTGAAATGTTCCTCCGCCTCGGCCCACTTGAGATGATATCGATAAGTAACAAAGCCGAGTGCGGTGTGAGCTTCAGCAAGACTCTCGTTGATCGACAACGCTTTACGTGAAGCAGCTTCAGCTTTCGGGAATGAGTCGTCAGCCGGCGCGACGTTATAGACGTTGAGCAACAGGTAACAGTCGGCGAGTCCGGCGTAAGCGAGCGCGTAATCCTGGTCGCGCTGGATCGCTTTGCCGAAGTATTCAATGCCGTTTTGCAGTCCCTCCACAGTTCGCTTGTTCCAGTTGTAGCGGCCCTGCAAGTAGAGACGATACGCTTCAGAATCGGGCGAATAGTTACGCGTCAACTGCGCGTTGTCCACGTTGTCCACGCGCGAGCGTAGTCGTTGCGATACGTCACGTGAGATCTGTTGCGGCAGCGCCACGACTTCCGAGACTTTTCGACCGTAACGCTCACCCCAGATATGACTATCGTCGCGCACGTCGATCAGCTCAACACTGACCGACAGATCGTCGCCGACTTGCGAAACCGTGCCTGATAACAACGCGTGTACGCCGAGCTCGCGGCCGATCTTCTTCGGATCGGTCTCGCGTCCCTTGTAGTGAAAGACGGTGCTGCTCGACTTCACTTTCAAGTTCGGCATTCTCGAAAGGCTGTCGATCAGGCTTTCCGTGATGCCGTCAGAAAGGTATTCGGTGTTGGGATCGCTGTTGGTGAACGGCAGGACGGCGAGCGAGCTAATTGTCGAATCTGATTCGGCCTGCGGACTGCGGCGGTACGCTACGAGGACAAGCGCAGCAATCACGAGCAGCGCCAATGCGCCCACTGTGATCTTGCGTGGCGTGGTCCAAAATGTGGTTGGTGCGATTAGCCGCGGTACTGTCGTTTTCGCAGGAGCGTCGGTCAACGTTCGCCCGACGCTGGTATCGACTTCGATCTCACGCAGCACTTCCTGAAGATCGCCGCGCATGTCTTCAATCTTCTGGTAACGATCCTGCGGCGCTTTCGCAAGCGCTTTATCGAGTATCTCCTGAATACGACGCAGCGCGGATGAGTCTTCACCACGCGCTTCGACGATCGGTTTCGGTTTGTGATAGACGACGGCGTAACGGACGTCGAGGGCAGTCTTGCCGCGAAACGGCCAGGCGCCAGCGAGCATCTCGTAAAGCAACACCCCAGTGGAAAAAATGTCTGCGCGATGATCGGCTTTCAAACCCTGCGCCTGCTCGGGCGCGGCGTAGGTCGACGTTCCGTAAGGCACTCCCGCTTCCGTGAGATGCGGATCGCTCGACGTAGACTGCGGGCTCTCGATCAGTTTTGCGAGACCGAAGTCGAGCACTTTCACCGTTCCCGAGCGCGTAACCATCACGTTGCGCGCCTTGATATCGCGATGCACGATGCCGCGACTGTGCGCTGCTGCGAGCGCGTCAGTCACCTGGATCGCGATCGAGAGCGCGCGCCGCAAATCGAGTGGTTTACCGTCGACAATCTCGCGCACGTTTCGCCCTTCGACGAACTGCATCGCGATAAATTGAACGTCGCCGACTTTATGCAGACCGAAGATCGTGCAGATGTTTGGGTGATCCAGCGAAGACGCGAGCTTGGCTTCGCGTTCGAAACGAACGAGGTTGGAAGCGCTGTCAGTGAGATCCGGCGGGATGACTTTTATGACCGCGGGCCGGTCGAGCGTCGTATCGATGACCTTGTAAACAGTACCCTGTCCGCCTTCACCGATCTTTTCGACGACACGATAATGGAGGAGGAGTTGCCCGAGCATAGGAATGGGGTTCGAAACGGCGCGGGCGTATTCTGTACAGTATTCGCGGAATTTACAAGAGTTAGTGAAATCTGATTGTAATTACGCTATATCGGGCTTCGGAATCGCAAGGTCTTCATCAATACGGCCCTGAATATTATCTGAGATTACCCGTAGTCCGTTGCCGTTTAACCCGCGGGGGCATCCTGCGTGGCTCGTTCCAGCACGCCCTCAAGGGTGAAGGACATCGTTGCCGCGAGGCGGTGTAGCCCACTAAACCCAGGCAGGCTCCCGCTCCGTCACGTTAGGATGGGGTAATAAATTTTGGCTGTCCTTACGGCTGGAGTCTGCCAGTTCACTCGGCAGTGAGGTTACTTGTTTAACGGGTGACCGCAATGTGCTTCTTCAAACCCCCACACGTTCTCCTTTTCTCCTGATTCCAAGGCAGCATAAGCCTCATAAATATCTGTTTCCGGAGGAATATCGATCGCTATTAGTCGATCTGTTGCTCGCTCGTAAGTACTTCCGATAGATGCCAACTTTTTCCAGGCTCTTTCAAACTCCTCATCTGTAGTGTGCGGATTCAAAATCACTCGATACGTTGAATGTCCTCCGCGCTCACGAACCGCCTGAACAATCAACTGCCCTTCATCGTTCGCCTTCGCTAGCACTATATCGTCATAGCTGACGCCATAAGCATGGAACGGCACGTTTTGAATCTGGTATCTATCGTCACCAAGGTTCAAAGCCCATAGCGATTCAGTGGCGTGCTCATGCCAATCGGATGGCTCGAGTTCAAACACCACTTTCACTAAGCTGCCAGCGTTCGAAAGAATGGGTTTATGGGTGCTGCTCATGGTCATTTTTGCTGCCGAAACTCCCTTGTAGTTAAGAACAGCAGCAGCCACCAACTCCATCAAATGATCTTTAGGCGTATCTGTGCACCATCCGGCAAGTTCCTTAAAACGTTAATAGGTCGTAAGGCTTGTCTCACGGAAACGTTTTTCGATAGTGCGTATAACATTTTCATCCCGGGCTGCGACAATCCAAACTGAACTATCGATCATTTGTATTACGATTTCACTTAAAGCGGTGATCTCGGAGTGTATGAAACCGGGAAACTGGTTCCCTGCTGTGATACCCACAATTGTTGCGTTTATGACCTGGAAGATCGAGTTGGCAACCCCGACAAGCTGATCCCATTGCATTTGAAGGCCAAGAGGAGAGGCTTTTATTTGGTTTTCGAAATCAAGCATGTTTTTGCCAGGGCCTAAATCTCCAGTTGCCTCGAAATCCAGAATCGACCACCAAAGATGCTTCGCCTCTCTTGGTAAAGCCATCAATAAATCCTCTAGGTCGACAGCCACAAAACCATTCGGGTCAGAATCACTTATTTCTATTGCAATCATCTTGACTCCTGTTATTTGAGAGGTTCTGCCTTGCCACGTTTGCCTGTATTAGGGTCTATTTTGTGCTGGTGAGGGCTAGTGTGATCGCTACGACCGTGATTGGTAAAGTCCACATCCTTAACATGCTTCCCTCCTTTACCAAACTCTCTGCCTTGAGTATATGTGTCACCAGGGCGGGATTTACTGTTTCGCGTACCTAATTGAGTATGTGGGTTTTGAGATTCTGGAACCGGCTTTCCGCTCTTTGGGTCTCTCGGTAGCTCTCTATTCGGAGCATATGTGCCATTATTTTTGTTGAAAATGTTGTTGAGAGTGTTTGCGCCAACAAGAGCTCCGTGCGCAGTAAGGACCACTCCTCCCACAGCTGTTACGGCACCGACCGCCGGAGCGGCGCAACCAACTCCAGTCGCACAGAGCGGAGATGTAATAACCGCCTCAGAACCGCCGCCCGTAATAAGCGATAAGCCTCCGGCAATTTCGGCTCCAGCTTGAGTGAGGGCGACACCGTGGCCGATAGCTCTTCCGGTGGAATTCTCGTCCGCATTCATATGAGGGATGCCGTTGTCGTCGGCCCAAGCTTGAACCGCTCCGTTGTAAGTTTGCCTTGCGGTTTCTTTAGCACTGCTCGCCGCGGATTTGACTCCGCCCCACGCCCGTCGTGCGTATTCTCTGACACTTTGATGTCCATCAGGATCAATGTAGAGCAACGGGTTGTTGTATCCATATTGGTATTTGTTAAGAGACTGCGGATCGGTTAGATCGGCATAGAATGTCGGATTCTGAGCGGCGAGATCGCTGAATTCATAATATTCATCTGGTCCACCACTAAATTCATCAGGAGAAGTAAAACGTCCCTGAACCGACGAGTAATAACGAGCACTGAAGTAATCCAGCCCCGTTTCAACATCTCGTTCCTTCGACGTGAACTGCTGACGCACGCCGTCGCCGCCGGAATAACCGAGCGAGGGGGCGCGGAGACCAAGGGCGAGGAGCTCTTCGCCGAATGGCAGATAATCGTGGCGCGTTACAGCTAAGCCTGTCTGGTCCAGGATGAGACGTGGCGTGCCGAGCTGATCTGTGACCAGCCAGTTGATCTTCGCGCTACTCGAGCTCGAACCAGAACCACTCGGCAACGCTGCCACCTCACTCGCCGATAACACCAGGTTGTAGACTCTGACTTCGTCGAGGCGGCCCTGAAAGTTCTGTGTCGTTACCTGTCGTCCACCTACGCGAAAGTCATTCTGCGAACTATCGACATCTCCGATCGTGCCGGAGCCGGCATAAGTGTGCGTTAGCGTCCCGTTGATATACGTCTTCACCAGGCCGCTCTCGTACGTCACCGCCACATGCGTCCACTGATTCAACGGCGCTACATAACCCGTGTTGATCCAGTTCCAGCCCGGAGCCGTGTTGGCAAAGGCCCACTGAATCGTGCCGTCTGCAAAGCGCGCCAGCTCATACTCGCCTTCCTTGTTCACAATGATGCCGCCAGCCGCTGAACCCGCACCGGTCGGATAGATCCACGCGCTCAAAGTACCGACATTCGTCAGCACCAGCGACGACTTCGCGCCGACCTGCACGTAATCATCGACCCCATCCAAATTCGTAGCCGCTCCAATCTGGCCCGTGGTCCACGCGGCGCCAGAGCTTAGCGTGCCCGTGTTGTTGTGGCCCGAAGAATCGGCCGCCGTCGTGCCGCTGTTCTCGTCAAACTTCCAGTTACCCATTAAGCCCGAAGCAGATGACGGTACTAACGATGCCACTTCGCTCGCTGACAAGCCGCGGTTGTAGATTCTTACGTCGTCCAGCTTGCCGCTGTAATAACCATATACGTCGCCACCAATCTCAAGCGGATTGATATGAACAAAGCTCATGGGACTGGTGAGGCCTGTACGCACCAAAGTGCCGTTCAGGTAGAGCTTTGGTTGTTTGTTCTCATATACGACCGTAACGTTCGTCCAGCCACTAAGACTGCCGGAATAGACCAAAGTCGCGGGCATGTAATTGTCAGAATGCTCGTAGACACTCACGCCATTGGTCCCCACTGAGACACCAACTCCAGCGTGACCATTGTTGTTCCATAACGGCCAGATTGCATATCTCTGGCCCGAAATGCCACCAAAGCCGGCCGTGGTTTCACCGTCGATTTCATGAGTGGTATTTGGTTGCGCCCAGAAGGAGATGGTGAAGTTATTCGTTACGTCCCAAATACCATTATTGGCGATCACATCATTGACGCCGTCAAAATTCACTGCCGCGTTTAGTTGTCCGGTGGTCCAGGTTGGCCCATTCGTGAGCGTTCCCGTATGTCCATTGCCGGATGAATCGGCCGCAGTGACACCACTGTTCTCGTCCAACTTCCAGTGAGCAACCAGTCCCGACGGGGTCGGCGACGCTGCAGCAGCCTCCGCCGTCACCAGCAACTGCCCGTTGCGATAGCCATACTCCTTCTGCGGCGTCGCAGCGGCGCCGTTGGCCGCATACTCCGCCAACAACTCACCATCGAAACCATAGATCTGCCAGGTTTCCTGGTTATTTATCTTTCTCCGCGTGCGCTGGCCATCCGCATTGTAGATGTAGTACTGCCATTGACTGTTGGCCCACGCTTGCGTCATCCGGTTCTCAGCGTCGTAAACGCGATCGCCCGCACCCGTGTAAGAGTCGGTGCTCAGGTTTCCGGCCGCGTCGTAACGCATGCGTCGCTCGTTGGCCGGCAAAGCCGGATCACCGGGAGCGTACAAGCGATTGGAGGTTTCCAAATTCGTGGTATCGAACGGCGTTTCGTTCAGCGCCGGGTTCGGTGGATTACCGGCGTTGCCAATCCAGGTGTTGGTCGCGTTCAGCGTGCGATTACCCCAACGGTCGTAGTCATACTCCTGCTGCCAGTCTAACTGCGTGTTCCCCGTGTACTCATGCACTCTCTTCAGGCGGTTTAAGGAATCGTAATCATATTGCTGATACCATGTGGTCCAGGTGGAAGCTTGATCGTTCCCGGGAATGTAGACCTGCTGTTTGCGCAGGCTTCCGGTGTTGTCGGTGGCATTACAGCTAACGCCAGAGCATTGCAGACTGTAGTCGTTGAGAATCTTGCCGCGATTCCAATCGCTGGCGGCTGTGCCAGTCCGAATCTCAGCGAGTTGCAGGCGCGAGTTGTAGAACAGTTTGTTGTAGACCGGAGTGGTGGTACCAAACTGCTCCTGTTGCAAAGCACCGGTAGCAAGGTAACTGATGCCGCTTGCATACGTGCGCTGCACGTTGCCCAACGTTCCAGTGAAAGCTGGATTTTGCGCGTCCTTGTCCGCCAAACGACCAGCAGCGTCATAGTTATAGGTGACGCCGTATCCAGAAGGATAGGTTTGCGTCGTCACACTACCAGCCCGGTTATAAGTACGCGAGGTTTGATAGGTGGGACTCCAGGCACCATTCAGCTTGAACAACTGTCGTTGCACCTTCGGTCTGCCGAGCACGTCATAACTGTCTATCGCCGTGTGCTCGACATTATTGCCCACGGTGAGGTTTCCCGCTGCATAGCTATACCAGAACCGGCCTTTCCCGTTGACGGCGCCATCATAGAATCGGGTGATGTCCGCGACGTTGGGACTACCGATCGTCGTATTCGAGTAATTGACGGACGTATTGCGGTTCAGCTCGTCATATTCGTACGTAGTAACGATGTTCCGCGCGTCTGTTTTCTGCTTCAGGTTGCCGTTGTTGTCATACTCATAGCTGACGGTCCCGCTCTCGGGATTACTGGCGGACCGCAAACGCGACAAAGAGCTGTAAACGAAACTACGGGTCTGACTGCCCTGGTTGACAGTGATCAGATTACCGGAAGCATCGTAGTCATAAGTGGTCGGCTGTACCGGCGAGGTAGTAGCTCCCAGACTGCCGTTGGCGTCCGGCTCATCCACACGAATCAGTCTTCCTAAACCATCGTTCATACTGCGACGAACTCTGCCGGCCTGGTCCGTCACCGTTGTGAAGTGGGCATCGTAGGCCGTCACAACTGTCCCCGTGCTAGACGTGTTTGTTCCCCAGGGTGCAGGCGCACTCGCACCCGCGAATGTCTGCACTTCGATGATGTGACCGCCGTTATCTGTCTGGGTCCTGGACCAACCCATCGTCGCTTCACCGCCGGCTGTTGCACTAGTGCCTGCACGATAGGGATTCGATGTCAACACATAGGAGAAGTCGCTGCTATATTGATAGCGCGTCTGCACCTTGATGCCCGTCGTCTCATCCGTAGCGCTTTGCGTGGCCGCATCTTCCAACTGCCGCGTGAGACGCACTCGTCCCAGTTGGTCGTAATGCTGAATGCTCACGAGTTTTTCATCACCCAGCGTGTTGAGATCAGACTTCGTGATCACACGCCGGTTAACATCCGAATACGTCGTGCTGGTGCGCGTCTCTTCCGGCGTTCCTTCCGCGGCTTTGACCAGCGTCGGCCGGCCCAGGACATCGTAGGTGGTCGCGGTTGAAACGTTGTTGTCAACGTCAGTCGTACGCGTGACGGCGCCAGTTGAAAAGTCGTATTCACGCGTCTCCGTGCGCTGCACACTCGTCTGGTAGGCGGTCTTAGTCTGTGTCGGATAGAGATCTGTGAATCCACCTACATTGCCGTAAACAAACTGCGTCTGGTAACCGCGCGCATCAGTGTTAAGCGTTGGATTTCCGTAACTGTCATATTGAGTGGAGACAGAAATCGAGTTGCCACCAGTGAGCGGATTAGTGAGGGCGCCTTTTGTCGAATCCCAACTCTTCTGCTGCGTGAGATTGCCGGTAGTTGCCGGATCATCGTAAGTGAATTCAGTCCGCGATAGTGTCGCCGAACCATTACTAACTTCAGTTGATGCGACGGCATTTCTCAGACTCGGCGCACTCGCGTTCCAGTAGCTATCAGTGTTGTTGGAACTACTGTCAGAAGCGTCCGCCGTAGGGCGGGCCAGCGTGCTTGTGGTCACTCGTTTCAAAACTGCGCCCGCCGGAATTCCCGTAGGCAGCCCGTTCGTGCGAGGCACACTGCCGTAATCTACCCAATCGTATTCACGAACCGTCGTGACGTTACCATTCTTATCGTAGTTGTAATCCTTGATCGCGGTTTTGACGAGAGTTACACCGGAGCGAATGGAAGTGAACTCCGTCTTTACGTAGCTATTAACGCGCTGCGGATCGTAAGCGTCTGTGCCGGTATACTCGTCGAAAGCTGGACTCGAGGAAAAATTCTGCGGCCGGTTCGCCTGGTAGATATTTTCGATAACTGTGCCGTCAGGTTGCACGGTCCGATAAGTTCGTTGTGTGTCGTTTAGCTGACTGACGATCCCGTGGTCGGGATTCTCGATGGTGGTGAGGCCGTTTTCGATCGAATAATTCCAGACCTCGGTGACCGGCGTTGAATTACCATCGTACTGCTGTTGATAAGTCAGCGTCTTGTGTGTAATCGAATTCCTCAGTATGTTGTCCCACGAATATTCGAACCCCGGACCATTCTGCCCGTCCAATTTATATTGATATTGCGCCTGTGCGCCTGAAGGTAAGGTCACCGAACTCAACTCGCCCCAGCCATATGAAGGGGGGCAGCAGGGAGTGCTGCCTGAGTCTACGGCGTTGTAACCGAACACATATTGCAGCCCACCTGTCGCGGCCGGCAGCTCAATGCGTGAGACCACAAACTGAGAACCCAACCTATCCGGATAACCGTCCTGACTGAAGTGATCATTAACCACCGTCGAATACCATTTGTAGATCTGGATCGACTTCCAATACACCTGGTACGTCAGATCAGCCCCGCCGACACCCGGAACGTGAATAAGGTCCCCGCCGCTGACGCCTCCCTGCTCGATGATGATCTTGCGTCCGAGTTGATCAATTAATTGCGTGGACGGATGACCGTTATAGGTGATTCCACTGAACTCGACATAATTACCATTGCGATCGGTGATGCGGTTGCCAAAATTCGTGACCTTCGTGCCGTCCGGAAAGGTGAGTGTCCACGGATTATTCCCCCAGCTGCTATCAGAGTCGTGCTGGACCTCGAGTCTTACGTAAGTGCCGTCAAAAGTGTAGTAGATGACGTTGTTAGTGAAATAAGGAAAGTCTTGAACATACGATCCGTTGAATCTTGACTGATACCCATCCGGACGAATGTCGGAATAGCCCTGATCGATCTGTGATCCGACGCGCGGCATGAATTCGTGCACACTCCCGTCCGGGAAGGCCACTTTCACTTTGTAATGATAGATAGTTTCCGAGGCTGGATATTGCGGCGCGATCTCCGGTGGATACTGATACATGCGGTCGATCAGTTGCAGTTCGTAGCCGGTGCCGTAATGCCAGCCTCCCTCATCGCTTTTCACCAGCATATTTCGGATCGCCACATGCGGATTACCAAACTCGAGATGCTCGAAATCCTGGTACCATTGCGTCTGGCTGTCGTAGAGCTTGGAATCGTAGTGCAGGTTTAGTTGTCCTGAAAAACCACCACGTCCGGCCGGCAGGCTGCCCAGCGGCAGGTGCAGACTGAGATTCCCGTTCGTGGTGTTAATGGTTTCAATATCAGAGAGTGCGAAAGAACCGCCGGGTTGAAAACCCCGTCCGGGTGTCGAGCCTTGCCCAAGCACCGCCGAACAGAAAATGAGAATAAGAAGTGAGCCTGCGGCAATCTTTGCGAGTGTTGAAAGTGCATGGACCATGATATTTCTCCTCGGGAGGCTTGGGGTTAATTAGCGAACACTCCATCATCGGCACGCGCGCTGAGATGTGCGGCGCCGATGGTGAGCACAAACACCGATTCGCCATTCTCAAAACGTTCAATCCGCCGCGCCACCTGTTGTCCTTGTTCAATGGTCCAGTCGCCCAGTCTCTCTTCAACTTTTATTGTTGCGCCATTGCGCGTGATCTCGTAAGTCACTCGCTCCAGCAGCAATGTGTCAGAATTGAAGTAATAGAGTTTCAGTTGTTCTCTCGCATCGGCCGAGGTCATTATCTGATCTGCGATTTTGTACACGTCGTAATAAGGGCCGCTGTAGTCCGCCGACGAACCGTCATCGAGGCGAAAACGCGAACCCAGAAAACGCGTCGCCATGCCTTCCATCTGAGTGTCGAAGAAATGCTCCGCCGATCCATAAACAAGCGTTTCAATAAGATCCTGCTCCGCCTCATCCAGCGGGTTTCCCGCTGCTTTGACTTGCTCCCCATCAAACGCGATGACACGCGCTTGATTACCTTTTGGCATGGTCAGGCGTAAGCGGTCCGGGAATTCCCAAACTGCCGTCACTTCCTCCGCTTGCGAATTCGCACGGCTGAGCGTGCCCGTTACGCTCAAACGCTCTCGACCTGGTTTCTCAAGCCTGTCTCCCAGTGCGTTCAGGTGCCAATTCAATTTTGGGGAGAGGTTACCGCGCCTCACGTAAGCTGTACGTTTAAGCTTGGCTCGACCAGAAGCGTTCTGACTGGTGCTGGTCCTTGTGTCCGTGGTCTTTGAGCCACGAAGTCTGCCAGATGCTAAAAACGTCACTGCCGTCAAACCGAGTAACGCGATCAGCAATGCCGGCCAGAAAAAGCTTCGTCGGTTTCTTGTCATGACTCTCTCCTTGATTCAGCGGTCTAGAAATACAGGGTGATACTTCAACCGGGCACACTTCGTCCTGGACGAGCGACTTACCTCGCTCGTAGTTCTTTGAGATAGAGTTCGAGGTTCAGTATTTACAGTTCAGCGTAACAGGCTTCCAGAACTCTCACAGTTATTTGATGGATAGGTATTAGTTTGAGCCGCGTGTTTTAAACATACGGTTCTCTAGTTAATTTTTAATGTCTCGAACGTTGGGGGAAACGAGACGCTGTGGGCATTCGGCGGCAAGTGAAAGCCGCTCAACAAATCGAAAGGAGACGGACGGCACTCTACTCTTACATGGTCCAACTGTCAACAAAATTTTGAATACAAAAACAGAATCTCGTTTATCTGAAGTGAGAACGATCGGCTCAGCGTTCTTCTTTCTGTATCACAAACGTATTCGACACTTCTTTGACCCGCAGTCCGGTCCACGTGTCGTCTATAACCTCGAGCACGCGTCCTCCCGCACGTTGCGCGATCTCGAACACTTTGCTCTGTGGCAACACGTGCATCTCCATTCCGCCTTTCGCCGCGTCGTCCGATAAATATTCTGTTAACGAGAAAGTGTAGCCGCGCCGGTAAGTTGGTACCTGGAAGAAAGCGACGCCACCGGGATTAAGTGAGCGAATCAACGCTTCGACAATGAATGCCATCACAGGTGGTGGATTGTGTTGCAACACAATCATCGAGTAACTCACGTCAACTTTCGGAAGGCTTTGAATGTCTGATATACGTTTGAGGTGATTGAAAGCGACATTCGAGACGTTCTCTTTAGTCAGGTAATCCTCGGCGCATTGTAGATGAGGCAGTGAGATATCGTAGGCGTGAACTTTTTCAAATCGCTCCGCTAAATGGCGCGTGATGCGTCCGACTCCGCATCCGTAATCCAGAGCAGTTTTAAATCCGCGATGCTCCACGTGGTTTCTTTCGAGGCTGCCGAATAACTGGGCCACGTGCTGTTCGCCAGTCTGATAAAACTCCTTCTCGTGGGCCTGGATATTGGCTTGTTGGTACTGTTTCGCCACGACTACGGACCAGTGCGGCTCACTCTTTCCAAGCTCTTCCCAGTTAGACTGAATATGATCGAAAAGCTTTTGCAGGTCGTGTTCGGTACTTACCTCCTCAATTGTCATCGCCGGCTCATCGCCGGACAGGACAGGCACGTGCAGGTTAGGGTTCTTGTCGCGAAACTCCGTTGAATAGATGAAATTGGCGCGCAGTTGTTCCGTCGAGGCGCATTTACGCAAGTGTTCATCGATGACCTGATCGCTTTCCGGTTCACGATCGAGGTATAGCCGGTAGGCCCATACCACCGCTTCCCTCGTCAGTCCTTCTGACGCCGGCTGCTCATTGCTGCCAGTGACTTTAGATTTGGCGGTTCGATAGAATCGCTTCAACGTATCGGCCATAGGAAAAATAGAAATACGATAGTCTGATCTGTTAATTCAACTCTGCTCGCCTTAATAGATAACACGAGTAGACGGAGGTAGGCTTTGAAAATCGTTTGTCTCTCAATTCTCTTAATGACTCTCGCGCCGCGCTGGACGGTGCAGACAAGCCGCGTCAATCAGCGGCTGCGGGGCGTGAGCGCCGTGAGTGAGCAGGTCGCCTGGGCCAGTGGCGCGGAATCGACTGTCCTCCGCACCGTTGATGGTGGACTCACGTGGCAAAGGTTCATCATAACCTCTGACACCCTCGACTTCCGCGACATCGATGCGATCGACGCGCAAACCGCTTACGTCATGAGCATCGGCAATGGATCAGCCTCACGAATCTATAAAACCACTGACGGCGGCGTGACCTGGAAAGTGCAGTTCAGAAACAAAGATGAAAAGGCGTTCCTCGATGCGATGTCGTTCTGGGATGCGAATCACGGCATCGCCTTCGGTGATTCAGTGGACAAGCAGTTTTATATACTCACCACTGCTGACGGCGGTCGCACGTGGTCGCGCGTGCCGGCCACAACTTTACCGCCCGCGCAGGGGAATGAAGGCGCGTTCGCAGCGAGTGGCACTAACATCGCGCTGTTTGGGAAGTCGTATGCGTGGATCGGAACGGGCGCAGCGGCTAAGTCGCGCGTGCTGCGCACGACGGATGGTGGGCGCACCTGGCGAGTCGCTGATACGCCACTCGCCTCCGGACCGTCCAGTGGAATCTTTTCCATTGCTTTCCGTGACGCGAAGCATGGCGTGATCGCCGGTGGTGATTACAAGAAAGAATCGGAAGCTGTAGACAATCTGGCGGTCACCAGTGATGGCGGCGTTACGTGGACGCTCGTGAAGGGCTTGTCAGGATTTCGCTCAGTCGTCGCTTACGTGCCGGGTGTGAAGATACCGGCGCTGATCGCGCTTGGGCCATCAGGCGGCGACTACTCGCTCGACGATGGTCGCACGTGGCAGCCAATCGATGGTCCTGGTTTCGATACCTTTAGTTTCGCGCGTGGCAAACAGCTCGGTTGGGGCGCCGGCGCTGAGGGCAAAATCGGCAAGTTAAGTTTTAGTCCGTAGAAGGTAGTTCACGCAAAGACGCAAAGATCGCAAAGGCGCAAAGGCGGGTCAAATGTTTCGGACGCGCCTTTGCGGCTTTGCGATCTTTGCGTCTTTGCGTGAAAAACTCACCTTGCATCAACACTCTGCGTCGCGGCTCGTATTTGCCTCTTGACTGCAGCGTCGAGATTGGCGGCGCCAAAGCCGGTGCTTTGAAAGCGAAGAATTCCTTCGTGATCGATAATGATGTAAGTAGGAAACGCGCGAATACTAAACGCCTCCAGAATTCTTCGGTCGGTGTCGCGATACTGGGGCCAGAGCATCCTGTTCTTGCCAGTGAAGTCACGCCACTTCGCCTCATCGAAATCAGAGCTGATTCCGATCAACACGAATTGCTCTTTCGAATAGCGCCTGTACAAATTGCGAAGCTCCGGCACTGACGCGACACACGGAGGACACCACGTCCCCCAGAAATCCAGCATCACAACCTTGCCTTTGAGATCTTCTAGCGTGATGTACTCCCCATCCGCCGACGTGAACGAAAATTCGGGCGCAAAATTCTCACGCGCGCGGCGCGGGTTCTCGACGAGCTTTTTTGCAATCCCGACATAGCTGCCCTTGGGCTGCAATTTCATGTACTGCTGAACCTCGGCCACACCTTCTTCGTCGCGATACAGTTGCATCAGGACCACACCGAGATTGTAGCGCAGTACCGGAGGCGCATTTTTCAGCTTCAGCGCTTCGCGAAACGCTGCCTCCGCAGCCTCGAGCTTCGGCTGATCTTTCTTATTCGCCTGGGCCATAAGCGCCAGGCCCTTGTTGTTGTAGGCCGTCAATAGGAGTTGCGTGTCGCCGCCAGCCAACGCGATCGACTTGTCAGCCGCAGCGATAACGTTTTTGTAGGCCTCGAGGCTGAGATACGCTTCTGACATCAAGGCATAACACTCAGCGGATTTTTTCTCGCGCAGCTCGTTCGCACGTCTAAACCCTTTCACCGCCTCGTCATATCGATTCAGGCGCAACAGGCTTTTCGCGCTCGCAAGTCGCTCTTCGTAAGTCGCGTCGGAATCCTGGGCGACGGCGATGCAAGGCTCTACAAGTGCAAGGGAAATTAAAACCAGCAGGGTTGTGAGTCGGCCAGTTTGGGTAGTCAGCATGGTCCGGGCCTCCGATTGTGGCGCATCATATCACCAGTGTGTAAGCTTGGCCTATGACTGAAAATAACGAAATCTGCCCGTGC
>Ga0134124_10001896_pt1 | contig 16839 bp, 22 predicted proteins | sample KB304_FD_96880 | JGI IMG/M metagenome (GOLD analysis project Ga0134124, IMG submission 96880) | Terrestrial soil microbial communities without Nitrogen fertilizer from Kellogg Biological Station, Michigan, USA - KB3-0-4 | ecosystem: Environmental > Terrestrial > Soil > Unclassified ...
ACCAGCTGTTCAGCGCTATTCCGACCGGGGTCGGCTGCAGAGGATTCGTCAAGTGCTCGCGGAGCGAATTCCGCAAGGTGATCGAACAGGGCTCCCGCTGGTGCCTGCAGAAAGGCTATGCCCTGCCGGAGGACCTGGAGATGACCGAAGAGGGGGGCTGCTTCGCCGGGGCCGATGCAGCAGCCTGCAGCGACAAGGCGATCGAGCGGGGGTACGACCAGATCGGCACTCTCGGTTCAGGCAACCACTACTGCGAGATCCAGATCGCCCGGCCGGAGAACATTTTCGATGAGGAAACCGCGCAGGCCTTCGGCATCACAATCCCCAACCAGGTAGTGGTCATGTTCCACTGCGGCAGCCGCGGCTTCGGCCATCAGGTGGCCACCGACTATCTCCAGACTTTTCTGAAGGTCATGACCACGAAATACGGGATCAAGCTTCATGACCGGGAGCTGGCCTGCGCCCCGTTCCGCTCCCCAGAGGGTCAGGCCTACTTTGCGGCCATGAAGTGCGCGGCCAACATGGGTTTCGCCAACCGCCAGGTCATCCTGCACCGTATCCGCGAAGTATTCTCCCGGCTCTTCCACCGCTCGCCCGAGGATCTGGGGATGCGTATGATCTACGACGTCTCCCACAACACCGCGAAGCTGGAGAAGCACCTGGTAGAGGGGAAGATGCGGCAGCTGCTTGTGCACCGCAAGGGGGCGACCCGCTCTTTCGGACCGGGCATGCCCGGTCTTCCCGAATGCTACCGGGAAACAGGCCAGCCGGTCATTATCGGCGGCAGCATGGAGACCGGATCCTACCTGCTTGCCGGGGAGGCAAGCGCTAGCCAGACCTTCTTTACCACGGCCCACGGCAGCGGTCGGACCATGAGTCGCCACCAGGCCAGAAAGATGGTTCAGGGACGGAAGCTGCTGGACGACATGGAGCAACGCGGAATACATGTCCGCACCGATTCCTACGGTGGGTTGGCCGAGGAGGCCGGACTGGCCTATAAGGATATCGACGTCGTGACTGCCGCAACCGAGGCAGCCGGTCTCAGCAGAAGGGTCGTCAAGCTGGTGCCGATCGGCAACATCAAGGGGTAGGGAAGGGGCGGGGATGCCATATCGCTTTAATGACGAGATCTCCACTGCCGATGTTGCCTTCGAGGCCTGGGGGGAGACGCTGGAGGAGCTGTTCATCTCCGGTGCTGCAGCGCTGCTGCGCACCATGGCGGCTGCTCCGGAGCAGGTGGAGCGGCAGCAGGAGCTCAACATCCGGCTGGAGCAGGATGAGCTGGATCTGCTCTTCTTCTCATTCCTGCAGGAACTGATCTTCTACAAGGACGCCTGCCGGCTGCTGCTGCATGCCGACCGGGTGCAGATCGCGGAGCGGGAAGGAGGCTTCACCCTGGAGGCGGCTGTCAGCGGCGAGCAGACCGATGTTGGCCGGCACCGCCTGCTGGTTGATGTCAAAGCGGTCACGCTGCACCGTTTTCAGCTGCAGTTCAAGGATGATCTCTGGAGAGCGGTCGTGGTCCTGGATGTGTAGCAGGGTCAATGCAAGGGCGCGTCGTTGACTTATGATGTCAACTTCAATACAATAAAACACCATGGAGACCATGTCCGAGCCGACAGCAGTTATTTCCCCCCGCGTTGTGAAATTCTCCCTTATCAAGAAGCTGGTCATCGGTTATGCCGCCCTGGCTTTCTTTACCACGGCAGCCCTGCTTTGCTCTGTTGGCGGGATCTACTACCTCAACAAGACAGCCAGGGACATTGCCAATAACCACATGCCGGCTATCAGTGCCATCCCCAAGCTGCGGAATTCCCTCCTCGCCCAGGAGAGTTATGCGGGTAAATATGCAATCCTGAAAAGCAATGAATTCAAAGAGCTTTTTTCCCAGCGGGAGAAGGAATTTCTGCAGATGGCTGCCGTTCTGGACCGTTCGGGAGCTGCCGGGACGCTTACGCCCCTGAAAGGACTCTATGAAGAGTATCGCGCCGCAGCTGCAAAGCTGTTTGCCGGCGGAGCAGTCGATACTGCCCGTTTACGGGGGACGTCCCTTAAGATTCTTGATGAACTGGACCGTTTGTATCTTGAGCGCCAGCATGACCTGCAGGCTACGCTTGAAGAGGCGAACCGGGAAGAACGGTCTGTCGTGAGACTGACGTTTTTTCTTGCCTTGATAGGGTTTATCCTGGCGCTTGTTATTGCCGTTTTCTATACCTACCGTACCTTTGCCGGTGTCAGGAGGCTGCAACGTGCAACACAGCGGATTGCCGCAGGCGATTTCGATTACGATCCGCAAATCCCGCCGGGAGACGAGATTGGCGATCTGGCCGCCGATTTCGTCCGTATGGCGGCCAGGCTCAAGGATCTGGAGCAGATAAGCCTGGATGCCAGCCCGTTGACCCGCCTTCCCGGAAATATTGCCATAGAGCGGGAGATCAACCGGCGCCTGCAGGAGGGCAACCGGTTTGCGCTCTGTTATGCCGACCTGGACAATTTCAAATCCTTCACCGACCATTATGGCTATATCAAGGGGAGCGAACTGATCAGGCTGAGCGGTGAGATAGTTTACGAGGTGGTCAATACCCATGCCGGCAGTGATGCTTTTGTCGGGCATGTGGGTGGTGATGATTTTGTGGCGGTTATCGCTGCCGACAAGGCCGATGCCGTCTGCACAGCGATCCTGGGGCGCTTCGACGCAGAAGTCGTCAAGCATTACACCCCTGAAGACCTTGCCCGGGGGGGGATAGAAGGGACAGACCGATACGGAACCGAGCGCTTTTTCCCGATCATGACTATCTCCATCGCTGTTATTATCAATGAAGCGGGAGAGTTTTCAACTGCCGTGGAGATCGCCAAGACGGCTGCCGAAATCAAGGACTTCGCCAAGGAGAAGCCTGGGAGCAACTATTTGATCAACCGGCGCAGGAAATTACGATGAAAAGAATCGCTCTGCTACTGCTGCTTGTCTATGTTAATGGCTGTGCTCTCCTGAAAACCGATGAGGGCATGCGCCATTCCCACCAGCCAGCGGATCTTGCCCAGGCAACGGCGCTGCTGGAGGCTGGCGACAGAGCAGGGGCAGCCGCGGCTTTTACCGCCATCAGCGACAGCAGCGGGGTGCCGGGAGTTACCGATGAAGCCCTGTTCCGGCTGGCACTGTTATCGTTGCGACCGGCAACTGACAAGGAGGGGAACACGCAGGCGTTGCAGCTGCTGAAAAGGCTGAAAAAAGAGTATCCGGCCAGCCGTTGGACAGCGCAGTCGAAGCAGTTGGCGGATATGCTGGCCGGGGTTGAGGAACTGCGGCGCCAGGTCAAAAGCCTGAAAAGTCATAACCAGTCACTGGGCAACGAGGTCAACGAACTGAACCGGAGCATAAAACAGCTGAAACGGCTCGACCAGGAACTGGAGAAGGCACGTCGCTAAGGTTGCAAGGGTCAGGCTGCCGGGTTGTCATTGAAGCATTTCTAGCGCCATTTGTGCCCGCAAAAAAGGCATTGCTGTTTATTGCTGAATGGACAACTCAGCAGCCCCCCTTGTATCATCCCTCCAGAAAATCCCAGCGCCAGACCGGCTCCAGCATGGAGGGGAGCTGCTCCTTGACGGGCTTGCGTGCGGCTGCGGAGCTTGTTTTCCGGAGCAGTTCTGCAGCATTCTTTTCACAGAAGGAAGCCGGTTCGTAGCTGTGGCCAGTGGCCAGGCGCTCTTCCTCTTTCTGCAGGTGGCTGTAGGCATACCTGCCGATCAGCGGGGCAAGGAGGCGCGTACCCCAGCCGAATTCGGCGTACAGATCCGCCAGAAGCTGCGCCGCTTTCTCCCGTAGTTGAGGATTCTGCTGATAATACTTGGCAATGGCCCAGACGGCGCCGGCATAGGTGGAGCGTAGCGGTGCGGCTTCCTTGGCGAGACGGTCCCGGATCCTTTGGGACTGAAGCCTGCTGCTCTGCCAGCCGTTCAGGAGCACCCGGATCAGGCGGAGGAGGCTGGGACCGTTAGCCTCGAAATCCCGACGAAAGGCTTCGAGAAGGTATTTCCCCTCCTCGCCGTTCCGGAAATGGGGATGGCGGTAGTTGAAGCGGTACTGGCCATGGGCATCGGCAACCGGGAACTCGGATTCGGGGAGCAGGGTCCCCTCCTGTCGGTGCTTTTCATGGAGGGGGGTGCCGGGGATCGGCGTGTAGAGCATAAACTGGTGAAAGACCGTGTCATGGCGGATCGCATACTCGATGATTGCTTCCATGACTTCGGGCCGGTGCTCTTCCATGCCGAGGATGGATGAGCCGAGGACCCGGATTCCGCTTTCCTGCAGCTGCCGGACGAGGTGCAGTGTATCGACACCCCTGAGCTTGTTGTAGGCGCTCTCCTCTCCTTCAAGACCCATCCAGACAAAACTCACTCCAAGCCCCATCAGCTGTTCCATGGCGTAGGATTTCAGCACCCGGGCCGAGCTGAAGACGGAGAGCGACCAGCTTTTGTTGCCCGCTTCCATCAGCTCCAGGAGCCGCAGGGCACGTTTGCGGTGCAGGAGAAAATTCTCGTCGAGGACAAAGAAGGAGCGCACCTTCAGTTTCTGTTCGATATCGACCATGACGGCGTAGAGTTCATCGCCGGTCTCAAAGAAGTTGATGAATTTCCCTTTCCCTCCGAAGAGTGCGGAGGTCGAGCAAAAGTTGCACCCCATGGGACAGCCGACCGAAGGGATCAGAATTGCCGCAGTATCTTTGGGATCATCGCCGATCTCCATACCCATGATACTGGAGCCGAAACCCGACAGGACCGCGGGGTGCTTGATCGGAGCCGTGTCATCCTGGCCGAGGTAGCGCTGAAACCAGCGGATACCTTCGCCGCGGACGATGAGATCGGCATCGATCAGCTCCTCAAGCCCCTCCTTGTTGGCGATGTGGCCGCCGATGACAATAGTTGCTCCCGGCTGATAGCGGCGGACCAGCTCGCACATCTTGGCCACCTTGCCGACACTGACAATGATGCCGCTGATGCCGATCACGTCGTAGCTGTTCTGGCTGATCTGCTCGGTGAAGCTCTCCAGAGTGGGGAAGTCGAGCAGGGTGCAGGGGGCATCAATATTGGCCTGGATCATCATCAGCCCGAAGGATCGGTGAAACATCCGGAGTGAGAAGCCTCCCTGGGTGCGGGTGACCTGATTCTGGTACAGCTCCATCGGGTTGATCCTGCGGCTTCCGTACTGGTCATCCTGGCTGTAAGGACCGAAAACACTGGACAGAAGGACGCGAGCTCTGCCTGCCATGGGGTGGTGGGGGGGAGTTGCGGGGTGATGCGACATGATTTTTCCTTTGCGGGTTGTACAACTTTTGTTTCTTTCAGTATATAGAGTCTGGCTTGAAAAAGGTGGGCATAACTTCCTGTTTTACAATACTTTTACAATCGGTCAGAAGGGGGCGGGACGGGATTGGAGCGCAGCCATTTCTCCACGTCCTGGACCATGAGCGGAGCCGGTACGAGGTGTTTCGGCAGCGGCAGGATCGTGGTCTCCTCGGGAGGCCGCAGTTCGCTGTAGAGATCCACGGTCCGGAGAAGGTAGCTCTTGGAGAGGTGCATGGGGAGCAGGAAGCGCGGAACGATGCGGGCGGCCAGCTCGTTCAGGTCCGATGTGCAGAGGTGATACGAGGCCCGGGCTTTGGCAACGTCGACCGCCAGGAAAGTGCAGTCGGAACAGAGCAGGGTAAGGCCTCCCAGGAACAGTTCGATTTTCGCGATATTTTCTGTTGTCCACCCCACATCGGTCAGGTAGCCGATCGAGGCGCAGGGATGCACGTCCCTGATGTCGGCGTAGAGACCGTCCGGGTCGGATGCATCTTCCTCCTGCGCCGTATCCCCTTTGCTACGCAACAGAGCTACCCGGACAGTTTTATCCCCCTTCCAGACCCGGCTCTTGAGGTTGCGAATCCAGTCGCCCGGCACCAGCCCCTGCTGCTCCAGCAGCCGTGGATCGATGGCGAAGTGCGGCTGTTCCCGGACCCTGAAGGCCAGTACGGGAATCTTGTGGTCGAGTAGCTCCGCTTCGACGCTGACATAGCGGCATGACCAGATCTCCCTCCCGCGGCGCGGCTCTTCGCCGTCAAAATGTTCGGCAAACCCTTCCGGACCGGGAAAACTGTAATGGAGAATGCTCTCCTGCCGGATCTCATGGACGCGCAGGGTGAACCAGTTCGGCTCGCGCAGGTTCCAGTCGTAACCCATCAGGAGATGATACACCCGCTCGGCGATACCAGACGGGCCGAAGATGTCCAGGGGGCGGGGCGAGGCGTGATGATGACGGACCAGGGTGGGTATCCCCATGATATGGTCCATATGGGCATGAGTGATGAATACGGTATCGATCGGCTTGATGACCCGCTTGGCAAGATGGGCGATCTGGCCGCAGTCGAAGAGCAGCGCCCTCTTCAGGGGACGGATCCGGAGGAAGAGGAGCGGGTCGTCCAGCAGGCCGCCGAAAAAGGCCGGTTCGATGTAGCGGAAGGGTAAATGCCGTTTCAGCTGTTTCATGGAGGTGCATCCCGCTCGAAAGCTGTATTGTTGCAAGTATAGCAGATCTGTTGCCAGAATCTTTTCCCTGTGGAATTTGCAGCTGTTTTTATCGTGTCTGTTTACCATCGCAAGATCTCTGGTATCATTATAACCAAAGGCAGAAAACTTACGGAGGCGACCATGAAACTCTTGCAATATTCACTCATAACTTTAGCCATGCTCTTTCTTTGCACTGTTGCCGCTTACTCGGCTGAAAGCGCCGGTACCCATGATCATGGAACCTGGAAGGAAAAACGTATTGTCGCAAAAGTCGATGCCGATGGCGTTCAGCGGGTGGAGATGGTCGGCGGGGATTACTACTTTGATCCAAATTACCTCGTGGTGAAGGTAAACAAGCCGGTGGAACTGAAGGTCAAAAAAGCGGCGAGCTACATTCCTCACAACCTGCTCGCAAAGTCACCGGAGGCGGGGATTGTTTTCAATCTTGAGCTGAAGGGAGACACACAGGTAGTCAAATTCACCCCGACAAAAACCGGCAAATACCCGATCTATTGCGACAAGAGCCTGTTATGGTTCAAGACCCACAGGGAAAAAGGGATGGAAGGGTTCATCGAGGTTGTTGAATAGCTGCCTGACAGGGAAGGGGTGTTAATGCAGTTTCCACTGATAAGCAAGGAGTTGATCGCTATCTTCAAGCTGGTTCACGGAGCCTTCAATTTTTCCGTGGCACTGCTGTTTTTTTATCATGCCCGCAACGGGCTGCTGATCAGACGGGCGCGAACCAATAAAATCCCTCTGCCGTTCCAGGCAATAAAGCGGCATCGCCGGATGGGCCCGGTTCTGGCGCTGCTCGGAGCAGGAGGATTCTCTGCCGGGTTGCTCCTGGTCCTGCTTGATACCGGGAATATTTTCCAGCATTCTCCCCACCTGTTCGTCGGGACGGCCATTGTCAGCCTGCTCTTCATTACCTATCGCGTATCACGGAAGATTGCCGGTCCGGCCAGCCGGGAGCGGGATCTTCATTACCGCCTGGGGCTTGCTATTTTGGGCCTTTACCTCGTCAATGTGGTACTTGGTATCGGGGTTCTGCTCTGACAGGGAAAATTTAAGGAAAGCCAGATGCCGTTATTCGCATGGAAGGATAATTATTCGGTAGGTGTCGAAGAGATCGACCGGCATCACAAAAAACTGTTCGAAATAGTCAATTCGCTTTATGAGGGGTGTCTGGTGCCGGGCGGCATTGTCGATGTCGCCGGCAGAATCGATGAACTTATGGCCTACGCCGAATATCATTTTGCTGCAGAAGAAGAGCTCATGAAGCGCCTTGGATATGAAGAAAAGGAAGAACATTTCAGGCTGCACAGGAAATTTATCGATAAATTAGTCAAGCTGCAGCAGATTTCCTTCGAATCGGAGGAGGAGTTGACCAAGGAACTCATTGTCTTTCTCGGTAACTGGCTGCTCCATCACGTCATGGATGAAGACAGAAAGTACACGCGGCAGATTGGCTAGTGCTTCTCAAGCAACACCGATGACAGTTTCTCCTGAACCTTGTCGAACTCTATTCACAGGTAGAAGCCACCATTTGCCAGGGAGTTGGTGCGGACCACCTTCCCTCGGACCGGAATGATCTCACCGCCAGGTGAAATCTCCATTTCCATTGTAGAACCGACAGCTATCTCCTGAAAAATCTCGGTTCCCAAACCGGTTATGCTTATGTTAAGCGTCCGGCCGAGTGAAATCGGGCACTTCTTCTCATCAAGTTCCGTCTTGACAAAGGAGATGAAGGAAAGCCTGTTGGTTCGCGGAGTTCTCCGGTGTTCTGTCACGATTTCCCCTTTTCAGGTATAAGGATGTGTCATGCCGGTCCGACGGTCGGGCTGTAGTTCATGTTATACGACGTTTACCGTCGGCGGCAAGCAGGGTAGAGGGTTTAAAACGAATTTGAAAATCATGATCAATATGGTATACTTGTTTCGTGGAGAAACATATCTGAAAGGAGCAATGATCCATGAGAAAACATGAGCTGAAAGAAAACATACCGATCAGCAGGACACCTGTGGAGTCATCTCTGCAAAAAGTGTCACCGTTGACCAAAATTGAGCGGGAGATGCTCTCTACCTTGAGCGAAATGGAAAGATGGTTTGAGGATGCACTGCACAGACCTTTCCTTGGATTCCACCGGCTCCCCGTGGTAAACCTTCTGGGAGAACGGAGGAGTGGTGATTTCGTCCCGGCGGTAGACATATTCGAGGAGGGGAATGAGTTGGTTATCAAGGCGGAACTTGCCGGCCTCAAGAAGGAAGACATCAAGGTCGAAATTGCCGGCAATACCCTGACTCTCTGCGGTGAAAAACGCGGTGAGGAAAAGGTGCAGAAAAAGGATTATTACCGCGTCGAGCAGTCATATGGCAGTTTCAGCAGAACGCTTGAGCTTCCGGAAGGGGTCAAGCTGGACGATATAAAAGCCAGCTATAAGGACGGTCTTCTCGAGATAAGAGTCCCGAAAACTGCCGAGTCACGGAAAAGCTATACTGTTCCGATTGGAGAGTAAATGAAAACTGAATACATTGCACTCTGGCGAGAGGGAGCGAAAGTCTGCTCCCTTTTTTTGTGCCTGCGACCGGTGAAATTCAGGAAAAGCTGACTTCCAGCAAGGTCAGATCGTCATCCAGTCTGATTTCATTCGAATAAGTCAATAAAGCCCTTTGCAACGATTCGATATTTATCCTGGACTCCGGATATGACAGGGAATTCATGATATTGACAAGCCCGTCTGTTCCGAGCAGATTCCCGGCAGCATCCTGTAATTCGATGGCTGCGTCGGAAAATATCAGCAGACAGTCTCCGGCAGCGCACTGGTATTCACTTTCATCATAAGCCGCATCATAGATCATGCCAAACGGGCACCCGGTCCCTGCAATCGGCTTTGCACTGCCATCGGCTTTAAAAAGAAGAAGAGGGGGACCACCTGCCGAGGTGACCAGCAGACTTTTCCGGGAAACGTCAAGAACTCCGCAGACTGCTGTGGCAAAAGATTCGTCCTTGACGATTTTGCACAGTTCCCGGTTCAGATGTTGTGCAAATTGCGAGGGACTCATCAGCTCCTGGCTGAAACGGTCCCAAAGTGCACTCAGGTGCATGGTATATAGTGCCGCAGCCACGCCATGTCCCATGACATCGGCGAGCATGAAGCCGTAGTGATCGGTGTCAAGTTGGCGAATGGCAATATAGTCTCCTCCGACCATGTCATGTGGCAGGTAAAATGAAGCAAAACCGATCCGGTCGTCTTGCGGCAGATCATGATCCATGGAAAGTGTTTGAATTTGTCTGGCGCGCTTCAGGTTCGCATAGCTTTCAGTAAAATCCTGGAAAGTTTCTACTCCGCCGACGACCAGGCCGTCAGCATCATGAATAGGGGCAACAGATACCGCCATAGGCATACGCCCGCCTGTACTGGTTTGTCCGAAGACAACCAGTGGAGAGCTGCTCGCCTTGTTGGTGCGCATGCTGCGATGTAATGGACAAAACTCCTCACCGCACAAGCATCTGCCGTCCTTGTCCACATGCACCAGGATGTTGTCTCTGCAGCAGCGTCCCACCACCTCCCGAGATGTCCATCCGGTAATCCGTTCGGCTGCTTTGCTCCAGTACAGGATTCTACGATCAGTGTCGCAGACGTATAAGCCGTCATTCAGGGAGTCCAGGATAACATTTGCAAGTGCCGTCACCTTTGTTTCCATGGTTGATCTCCTTGAAATGTCATGTCGGAAGAGCACAACTTTAAATCCTGAATATGCAACATTACAGTAAAAGGTTAACACTTTAACTTTTCATTTCAACATCATGAAAGCTGAATTTCAGGTTGTCAGTAAACAAAAAAGGCAGCCTGATGGCTGCCTTCGGTTTCAAGTTCTCGATGTTGCCAGGCCGTTTACTCCTCCTGCCCGGTCGCCGCCTCGTTGCAGCGTTCAACAACCTCCCGAAGCCAGGCAATTTCATCGGGGAGAAACTGTTTCGAATATCCGGTGCCGACATTGAGCGCCCAGTGCAGCGGGGGCATGGTAGTGGCGGCCAACACGTGTCCCGGCACTACTACCCATTTAGCGTCGGCATGGGTCCAGGCCTTCAGGCGCTCTACAGTATCGAAAAGCATCAGGTAGTCGTTACCTTCGGACTCGATGACCAGCGGCAGTACCTGTCCTTCCTGCAGAGGCACCCCGTCCTGTGCCTGCTCGTCCAGAGTAGGGACGTAAAAGCCGGCATTGAGAAAGAGGTCGTAGAACCTGGACTGACCCTTGGCGTCGTCCATATCCCGACGCAACGCTTCAAGTGACTGATCAAGTTCGGTCATTTCGTTTGGGTTTTCTGCTGTCACTACCATCTTTTGGTGATCTCGATCAGATGATAGCCAAACTGGGTTTTGACCGGCCCGAGTACCTTGTTGATCTCGCCGGAGAAGACGACCTCATCGAATTCCCTGACCATCTGACCGGGGCGAAACGCACCGAGATCGCCACCTTGCATACGCGACGGGCAGGAGGAATGTTTTTTGGCGACCTCGGCAAAATCGGCGCCGGCTTCGATCTCGGTTTTTAGCTGCAGGCATTTTGCTTCAGTGTCCACAAGAATGTGACGGGCGGTTGCTGTTGGCATTTAGGCTCCTTTTGTGAAAATGGGGAAAATTTCCGGCATAGTAGCGGAAATGGTGGTACCAGGCAACCAGATTGTCATCTTAAAAAAAAGGACTGCAGATGCAGCCCCTGATAAGGAGTATCGGTGCCAATTCAGAGAGTTACGCACCTTCAGTGAAAACGAATTCCAGAGCCTTGGTGGCTTCATCGAGTTTTTGCTTGAGGATGTTGAGCTCGTCATGGGTATACACCGTGGTGCCTTTGTAGATTTCTCCACTCAGCCGGTCTATTCTCTGCTGGAGAACATAGGCGTTGTCCTGGCAGTTCTTGGCGAGCAGCAGACACAGGTCTTTTTTTGGTGTCTGAAACTCTTCCCTTGTCGTGCTCTCGGCAGACAGGACCGGGGCGACAGATATCAGCAGGGATCCCACCAGTGCCGAGACTAAAATTGTTAACTTTCTCATGGTAGACCTCCTTGACGTTTGAAAATCGCTCTGCTTGTAACTGTATTATATCCCAATTTGCTCTGGAGTGGAATGCCGGTATGAGGACTCGGCTCTTATGGTGATGCGCTACCGTATTGAAATCCGGGGAAATGGGGGGTACACTTCACTGTACATCAGTGGAGGTTGGAATGTCAGAGCACAGACTGTTTCACCGCATCAGGCTCGTAGAGAAAGCCGGCATCGAAATCAGCGGTACAAGCTGCGAGGCTACGCTTGTCGACATCTCACTTAAAGGGGCACTGGTAACCTTTCCGGACGAACTTAATCCTGAAACTGGCCTTCCCTGTCGGCTGACGATTCATCTTGACGAGTCCGACATAAAATTGATCATTTCCGGGGAGATCGTTTATACTCATGATAATCTTACCGGGATCAAGTTCACCTTGATAGACCTCGACTCCATGATTCATCTCAGAAGGCTCCTCGAACTTAATACCGCCAAACCGGAGCAGGTCAGGAGCGAACTGAATTTGTTAATCGGCCTGGAAGAACCATAAAGCACTGTCAGCGAGGTCCCCATGTCAAATGCCACCTGCGATTACTACTGCGACCGGATCCTCAACGGTCGACTCGAAGTGCCGGTCTGTTTCGAGAACGACGAGGTCCTCGCTTTCCACCATACCAACCCGATCTGGGAGCAGCACGTGGTACTTCTGCCCAAGAAGCACGTGGACTCTCTCCTTGCACTCGATGAAACGGATAACGAGTTGCTTCTGGAGCTGATGCGTGCTGCCAGGAGGATCGCTGCCGACCTCACGGCACGCTACGGCGGCTGCCGCGTCTATACCAACCTTGGCGACTACCAGTCATCCAAGCACCTCCACTGGCATATTGGCGCCGGTGTGCAGCTCCGGCCCTATTAAGGGAATGCCTCCGCCGCGTCAGGCGCGGGCCTTCAATCATCAATAAATCTGTTCATCCCGTCCGGTGCCTCAGCCGATTTCTGGTATAGTTAGATCAGGAAGGAAAATATTTTTTTGCCATGAGGTCTCACCATGACAGAAGCACCTACAGCCGGTGACGGAACTGTCCGTATCCGGGAAATGTCCATCGACGATTTTGCCGAAGTTTTTCATATCGGCGAAGAGGTCTTTACCGCCGATTATTCGCAGAGTCTTTACCGGACCTGGGATGAATATGAGATCACCACCCTCTTCAATTCGGACAACGAACTCTGTCTTGTGGCGGAAGCCGGGGAAAGAATCCTCGGGTTTGCCCTGGGGACAACTGTGGAGAAGCACAATTCACCCTGGAAGTACGGCTACCTGGTCTGGCTCGGGGTCAGAACCGGAATTCAGCAAGGAGGAGTGGGCAGCGGACTGTTCAAGGAGATCAAACGCCGCATGAAGGAGCAGGGGGTACGGATGATCATCATAGATACCTCTGCCGACAACCTGCCTGCCATCCGCTTTTTCCAGAAGCAGGGATTCGATGATACGCAGCAGCATGTCTACATGTCCCTCAACCTGACCCGCAAAGGGAAGAAAAAACCGGGGAAGAAGCCATGACCGGCCGCCTTGAGAGGGTCTGGCAAGCTATCGATGCCGGGCGTCTGAAGAGAACATTCCTGGATCTGCTCGAGATCTATTCGCCGTCGGGCAAGGAGGAGGATATCCAGCTCTATCTGGAAGAACTCCTCAGCCGGGCCGGTTTTACGGTGCAGCGCCAGGAGGTGGAGGAGGAGCGCTACAATCTGCTCGTCACCATGGGAGAAGGTGAACCGGTGCTCTATCTGGTCGGCCACGTGGATACCGTTCCTGCCTGGGACCTGGAGACATTCGGGGCCAGGGAGGACGGGGAGATTGTTTACGGATTGGGGAGCGCCGATATGAAAGGGGGATGCGCCGCCATGGTGGAGGCCTGGTTGGCCATGGCCGATGCTCTGCAGCCGGCGGAGCGCCCCCGGGTCGGGCTGCTGTTGGTAGTCGGTGAAGAGGAGAATGGCGACGGCAGCGCAACCTTTCTTGAGCAGTGCCGGCCACCATGGGTCGTAATAGGTGAACCTACCGGGCTGGCGGCCTGTTTCGCCCATTACGGCTATCTGGAGGCGGGGTTTGTCACTCGCGGTCACCGGAGCCACTCCTCCCTTCCCGAACTGGGACATAACGCTGTAGAGTCGATGCTGCGGGTTCTGCTGCTGTTAGGGAATGATCCACTGTTCGACCGGGCGCAGTCGGACATCGTCTACTCCATACGGGAGATGCGGTCGTCCCGGGCCGGCTTCGTAGTCCCGGACCGGTGTGAAGCCTGGATCGATCTGCATCTCCCGCCCGAAAGAAATCCGGAAGCTCTCCAGAAAGCGATCCGCAGGCTTGTCGCCGGTGCCGGCCATTTCATCCCGGGCCTTGATCTGGAACTCTCCTTTGACTTCGCTTCAGCAGGTTACAGTCTTGGTAACGACAATCGTGCCGCTGAAACCCTGCAGGCGATCTATCCTGGGCTGGGACTGCAACTCAATCAGGATGCCTTCCGCTCCCATTCGGACGGCAACCTCTTTTTTGCGGCCGGCTGCAAACCGCTCATTCTCGGTCCCGGTTCACTGGAATCAGCTCACACACCCGACGAACAGGTCAGTCGTGATGAAGTTTCTGCTGCAGCACGTATCTATGCGGCGCTCTGCCTGAACATGGGCTAGGAACTCCGACAGACTCCTAGTCTGCTCCCTGTCTCGATATCTCCCCTTTCTTGCCGTCAGGCTGCCTGTTCTGCTATAATCGAAAAAAAGTTGCGTCAGGCGGATTCCGGCTCGAATCCCTGGAGCCGGAAGCAAAAGGAAAATAATGGCCCGTGCAATACTCTGCCCTAAATGCAGACAACTTATAGGAAGTGAAGAGTCGGTCTGTTCCTGGTGCGGCACCTCCCGTTCCGCACCATGGTGGCATGTTCTGAACTGGACAAAAGGCGCCATGGGCGGCGATTGGGTCGTCAAGTCCATTATCACGGTCAATATCCTTTACTATGCCGTTTCGCTTATGTTCGGTATGAAGGGCGGATTTCTTTCCCCCTCCCAAGGCAGCCTGATGATCCTGGGAGCTACCGGCACCGTCCCCATCGACTACTACGGCAGGGTCTGGACGCTTCTTACCGCGAACTACCTTCACGGCGGCATCATACACCTGCTCTTCAACCTGATGGCGCTGTACCAGATCGGGCCATGGGCGGCAACCGAATACGGCGCCAGTCGCATGTTCATTATTTACACTCTGGGCGGTGCTGCCGGTTTCCTGCTTTCATATGTTGCCGGTGTTCCCTTCACCATCGGCGCTTCTGCAGCCGTATGCGGTCTGGTCGGCTCTCTTATATACTATGGCAAAAGCAGGGGAGGGGGGTATGGCAATGCCGTGTACCAGCAGCTGAGCGGCTGGGTGATCAGCATCTTCATCTTCGGGCTGTTGTTCCCCGGCATAAACAACTGGGGACACGGAGGCGGTCTCATCAGCGGGGCATTGCTCGGGATGCTTTTGGGGTACTCGGAAAAAAAGCGGGAGAACGTTTTTCATCATATCCTGGCAGTACTCTGTGCCCTCGTGACGCTGGCAGCTCTCGGGCTGGCTCTGTCACAATCCCTGTGACATACAATTCCTGTCGAGGTGTGGCATGAAGAATGTTGTTGCTGTAATGATCGCATTTGCTGCAGCGGTAATGCCGGCCGGTGAGGGCCAATGGTATGTCGGCGACGAGCGTTGTCCTCCTCCAAAGGATGATGGAAGTTACTCCGCCCCCTACAAAGCTCTTGACCACCAGTATGACTATCCTGTCTTTGCCGGAGCCGACAAGCCGGGCTGGTCATGTTCCTACCAGAGGGAAGACGGAGTGATAGTACAGTATGGAGACAGCAGGACGCCTCAGGAGCAGTGGCTGGCAATCTGGAAGCCCGAGAGTCAGTAATGGATACCTCCGTCATAAGGGTAGTAAATGTCCTGTAACCAAAGGTGAATAAATGTTTGAAGACCAGTACAACGATCAGATGGAAGCGGAGATTCAAAGGCTTGAGGCGGAAAAGCTGGCTATGGCGGCCGGGCATCAGGCTGTCAGGAGCATTGTTTCCAGAAAACACTGGATATTTGACCTTGATGGCACTCTGACCGTTGCGGTGCATGATTTCAAAGCCATCAAAGAGGCGCTGGAAATCCCCTCCGACGCCGACATTCTTGAGCATCTGGAAGCTCTGCCCCTGGAAGAATCCGTTCGGCTTCATCGCAAGCTGGATCTCATCGAGCGGGATCTGTCCCAGAAAACAGCGCCTGCGTCCGGTGCGCTGGAACTTCTCTCACTGCTTGCGCGAGACGGCTGCAGAATAGGGATATTAACTCGCAATACCCAAGAGATCGCCCGTTTGACGCTGAAGTCCACCGGACTGGACGAGTATTTTCCGGAGCCGTCATACATAATCGGCAGAAATGAAGCCGTGCCCAAACCTGACCCACAAGGAGCGCTCCATCTTGCTGCACTCTGGGGTGTCCCTCCGGAGGATATAGTTGTTACCGGGGATTATCTGTACGATCTCCTCTGTGGCCGAAGCATCGGGGCAGCGACCATACATGTCGACCCTGCAGGGGAGTTCCGCTGGAGCGAATTCTCCGATCTGCGTGTATCATCCCTGCACGAACTCGCAATAATGCGGCAACAGCATGGTGAGGCGGCGATATGAGCAGGGTTCAGTCAAAAAAAGGAACTTATGTCTAAAGGTTATCAGGCTAACAAAGAGCGTTTGAGCGACATCAACAACTTCGGCAAGGCCATCGGCAAACGGGCCGGTTTCAAATGCGAATGGTGCGAGAGCAAGGATGACCTGCGGATATGGGACTATCAGCCGGAAAAAGTTCCTGAAACTGGAACTCTGGCTCTGCTCTGTCAGAAGTGCCGGGATTGGGCAGAGGGGAAGAGGCCGGAGTCGAACGAACTCCATGCCATCAGAAATGCTCTCTGGAGCGATATCCCTGCGATAGCAGAAGGTGCTGCACGGGTTATGGCGCGGTGCAGGGATCCATGGGTGAGAGAGGCGATTGAGGAAAGTTTTATAGACGAGGCCGTAAAAGCGGAAATCTTGAAGTAAGGTCAGGTGGTCGCGGGCGGGCTCTGCCTGAATTCGAGCTGACGTGCCATTTCTGCACTTTCTAGGCTCATTCCGCTACAGCAGATAAACTCGCCCTGCGGGCTCAAACAATATCTGCTTTACGCTCCATTTCGCC
>Ga0134124_10001898_pt1 | contig 16831 bp, 20 predicted proteins | sample KB304_FD_96880 | JGI IMG/M metagenome (GOLD analysis project Ga0134124, IMG submission 96880) | Terrestrial soil microbial communities without Nitrogen fertilizer from Kellogg Biological Station, Michigan, USA - KB3-0-4 | ecosystem: Environmental > Terrestrial > Soil > Unclassified ...
ACGTGGAAGAAGAGGATCCGGCTCGAGCCGCGGAAACCGACCGCCGCCGGGGCGTAGAGGAAGGCGCCGAGGATCACCGCGGTGAGCCACATCCAGAGCATCCAGGGGAGGGCTTTTTTCAGACTGTCCATAGCGTCAAGGGCTCCATTAGCTTCAACGGGTCAAGGATTCCAAACCGCTGGAAAGAGCATCAGTCCGGCTATGGTAACCGCGCCATCATACAGGAGGAGCTGAGAGAGGGCCACACCGGAGGGCTCGCCGCCGAGGGCGTTTCTGGTCAGCTCGATCGCCAGCAGGAGGAGCGGCAGCAGGACGGGAAAGGCCATGACGGCGAAGAGCGTCCCCTTGCTCCGCGCCTGGGCGATGATCGCCGCCACCAGCGTGCTGCCGGCGGCGAGGCCGTAGCCGCCCACGGCGAGGGCCAGGATGAGCTGGCCGGGAGCGCGCACGGAGAGCCCCATGATCGCCATGTAGATCGGCGTGATCAGCGCTTCGAGGGCGAAGATCACGGTGAGCCCGTAGGCGAGCTTGCCGCAGAACAGCGACGACGGCGTCGCCGCGAGGCGGAGCGCGATCGCCGTCTGGCTCTCCTCCTCCTGCACGAAGGCGCGCGGCAGTCCCGCGGCGACCGAGAAGAGGAGGATGATCCAGAACAGGATCGGCAGCACCGCCGAGCCCTGCGATTTCATGAGGCCGAGGGGGCCGAGGCTGACGCTCACCACCACCAGAGTGGTGAACGCGAACAGGCCGAGCGTGCTCAGGGCGTAGCGGGTGCGCAGCTCGCACCGCCACTCCTTGGCGAACACGGCGACTGCCTCAGCGGCCCAGGTCGAGGCGTCCAGAGACAAGATCGATCTCCACAGAGCTGGGGTTGGCGACGACGGCGAGGCCGTCCGCGAGGTGTTCTTTCAGCAACTCACGGGTGATCCTCTCACCGGGAGCGTCGAGGTTCTGGAACGGCTCGTCGAGCAGCAGGAGGCGCGGCCGGTGCATCAGCGCCCAGCCCCAGCGCAGGCGCTGCCGCATGCCCGACGACAGGTTGGACGCCAGCCTGTCGGTCGGCAGGCTGAGGCGGTCGAGCACCTCCAGCCCGCGGGACAGCTCGGCGCGGCGCAGGCGGGCGAAGAAGGCCAGGTTCTCCTTCACCGTCAGCTCGCCGTAGAAGGAGAGGTCGGGAGAGATGAAGCCTACCCGCAGGCGGCGCTCGGCGATGTCGAGCGGTCCGTTGCCCTCTGAATAGTGGATATCGCCCGCCTCGGGCATCAGCAAGCCGGCCAGGCAGCGCAGCAGCGTGCTCTTGCCCGAGCCGTTCGGCCCGGTGACCAGCAGCGCGCCGCCGCTCGCCACCTCGCCCGACACGCCCTCCAGCACCGCCAGACGCCCGAAACGGCGGCGGATGTTCTCGAAGCGGAGAGATGCGTTGCTCGGCACGATCGGGACTATACCTTCGGGACACCCCGGACGGACCGTCCCATGGGGTGGGAACGAAATGTTTCAGGGGTGGCCCGGCGCGAGCCGGCTCTACGTCCGCCGCCGGTACACCGCCTCCTGGTGCGGCCGACCTTCCTGAACCTCCTCCAGCCTGCCTTCGTCGCGCCGGCGGCGGAGCGCGGCGCCCACGACACGGGCAGGGACGGAGCGGCGCAGGATCGTGGCATAGCGGCGGTGGATTTCGGCGGCGAGAGTCGAGGCGGTGAAGGTGAGATCCGGCGGCCAGGAGGCGATCACCTGGTCGAGAGCCCTGCTCACATTGGGATAAGGCCCGAGCGTCGTCGCATCCGTCACCGGCGGCGCAATGGCGCGCGACTGTGTCGCCACCTCGCCCAGGCGCTGCGCCATCCCCTCCAGCTCCTCGAGCTGCCGGGAGACCTCCGCGAGCTCGGCGCTGTGGCGGGCCTTCTCCTCCATGTGAAGCTTCAGATGCCGGGCGTGATGCGCCTCCTGCCCGCCATGGAAGGCTTCCCGCTCCTGATGAAACGCCTGCATCCGCTTCAACCCCTCAATCACCGCGTGCAGCTCTGGAACCGCATTCATCTCTCTGTCCTCCGGCAGACGGTGGTGCAACGTCTCCTTCTGTTGTCACTTTGTCTCGAGACATTGCGCCGAGGGAAGGAGACTTGGTGGCAAGGTCGGGCAACCTTGCTCCCTGGTCTCCCGGCGATGCGCCAAGGGAAGCGGACTTCGTGGCAAAATCGAGCAACCTTGCTCCATGGTATGCCGACAATGGGCCGTGGGAACCGGACGTTGCTCCCTGGTTGAGCTCTCTTGCCTCAATGTCTGGAGACGACGTCATGGCGTCGCCTTCTCTTGCTCCAGAGTCTCTCTCTTTCGCTCCAAGATAGACGAGCGTTACTCGGTCGTCCTCCTCTCTTGCCCCCTAGTCACGCTATGTCATTCCATGGTCGAGAGACTTTGCCGTGTCGCTAGCTTCATTTGCCCCAGCGTCGAGCTACGTCACTCCATCGTAAGTTAGTGTTGAGCCGTTGTATGATCAATTTGCGCCATGGTTGATCTCTTTTGCTTCATCGCATCGAAGTGTTGCGCCATGGTAGCGCTATTTTGCGCCGCTGTCGACCTCTTCTTTGGCTCGGTAAGCTGGTGTTGCTCGGCTCGCCGTTGTCGAAGTCGTCCTTGAGCCGGCGGCTGACGAGGAAGCGGCCGTCGGGGTTGACGGTGACGTAGCCGGCGTCGAAGAGGCGGTTGACGTCGGTGCGGAGGAGGAGGCCGTTGTCGAGGCGGTGCTGGCCTCCGGGGCCGACAGGGCGGATGTGGGCGGCGTCTAGGACGGGGTGTTTCGCAGCCCCTGAGTCCTCGCCGTGGTGTACCATCTCGCGTCATCGCTCCGCCGGTCGGCTCAACGGCTGAGAAAACCCTAAAGGAGAGGTCCAATGTCCAAATTCGAAGTACGGCTCTCGTCCAGGCTTCGGCTTCTGCTTGTGGTCGCTGCTGTAGGTCTCAGTGCGATGGCGGCTCCTGGTTTCGCATTGCCTTCCTGTCCTGTGGGTCCGATGGACAACTGCACGGATTACCGCGATGCCTGCGAAGCCGCGGCGTATGGTACCTGCCACTTGGCGTATGCCTACCAGGGGCAGTGCGTGGATGTCTACGGGGGTGTTCACTCTGCGTATCATGCCACCTGTGGTTCTTGCTTCATGACGACGGACTGCTCGATTTGAGAAGCCCCTCCCGGCGCTCCGTCACTCCGCCCTTCATGAAGGTCGAGACGGCGTGCCGGGCGCCGCGAACCCGTCCACACAATGACTCATGAAGCGGCAATTGAATGTGCAGCAGCAGAATGCCGAGCTGAAGGCATCAATTCTCGCGGCCTCCGCTAGATATCGGGCTAACGATCCGTCTACGCAATGGGTGTCTGAGGTGCTTCTTCGGTCAGGCTTTAACCCAGAGGATGGCATCCTTGTTGAGCTCGCGACGACGCCCGATCAGGGCGGGGAGTGTGCATACGCTACCTGGCTAACCTCAGATGGTCGGTTCTACAGAATTGAGGCCATGATTGAGTACGGTACGCACCGGCTCATGGAGATAGAGGATCTTGAGCATATTTCCGCCGAGGTTGTTGTCTCGGAGCATCTGCGTGGTACCGGAAGATCCCTTGGCGCCATCGCGCTAGAAGTTTTGCGTGAGAGTGCGCCTGGGGCTGACAATTGAAGCGAGGACGAGATGAAGGCTAACCCTTCCATCGAGAGGACGCTGCCCGGCAAGCCGGCCGGCTCCTCTCGTGTCAAACGATAGGGGAACGCTTATGTGGGGAGAACTCCAACATCCAAGGCATGTCGAGTTCTATGAAGATTTTCACGCATGCCGACAGGATGACGGCGAGGACTGGATGCCTATGGCCCGGGCTGTCCAGCATCTACAGTCGCTTGCAGTCGCGCCGCGCCTCTACGCATTCACTTCCCTCTGGCGTTTTCATCTCACGACTGCTCCAACTTACCACGAGCGCGATGGACATTGTTCGGTCACCGTGATTTGGCGATGGACCGATCGGCGCTTTCTCCTTGCGTTGGGTCGGCTCGCAGCCGGCTGGGTGGACGACCGACCACTCGAGCAGATTTGTGAGGAGTCTGGTTTTGCCGCCGTCATCGAGCCATTCATTCAGCGCCTCTTGGCTTCGTCACCCGAGCGGCACTGATTTCACTGATGCTCACAGGGCTTTTGGGGTAGTCAGGAGGCCGAATTCTCTATGCACGACTCATCTCAATGCCCGACTTGTAAGGGAAGGTCCGCCGAGGATTCTCTTTCCGACGCCGATTTCGCAGCGTTCCTCTCTTCATGTCGCCAAGAGAGCGCGGCGAAGCAGGACGATTTCGCGCAGGCAATTCAGGGCGCATCTCGATGGTTCTACGACATGGACGATCAAAGCATTACGATCGGCGATGTCGTCTACGGCATGACGCCGATTGGCACCTATAGTCCGGTCTACAAATCATGGCTCTGGGGATGGGCCAACGACGACTTTCCTGAGGCTGCTCGACGAGCATCCGCGCAGATCCGGATCTTGCACGAGATCACAGGCTTTCGCGTCTTTGCCGATCCTGGCATCAGCGCCTCCGCCAAGGATGCCGACGATTTCGCCGTGCTCGCCGTCCATGCGCTGGACGCGCGCGCGTTCTTTCGGTGTCCGTCGGATGGACCAATGTTGTTCTTGGCAATCCATGAGCCGCGGCCGAGCGTCGGCTGACCCGCCCGCGAGTCACAGTGCGAGGCTCTCCTTCAGCATGGTGAGACCGAATGTCCACGGGCCGTCCGCCGTGCGGCGCTTCAGCGCGCCGGACTGTAGCCGCTGATAGAGCTCGCCAAGCGAAAGGGTGGAGTCGAGTGTCTCCGCGCCGGTGGCCCCCGGGTGCTTCATCTGGTGGGCGCCGTACAACTGCAATGTGCCCACGAGCGCCGCCGCCAGCCGGCGGTTGTAAGGAAACGGCCGGGGAGCCCGACGGATCGGCTGCCGTCGTAGGCCGAGAACAGGTGCAGGCTGGTGACCTCGTCCATGCGCAGGAATACGGAGAGCCGTGAGCTCGTAGAGGGCTTCCATCGACCGGCCGTGGCCCAGTCGAGCATCAGGATCGCATCGATCGTTGTGGCCGACGACCAGGGCTCGTTCACTGGCCGGTGCTCCTCGGCGAGCACGCGCCGGACCGCGTCGCGGGCAAGTCCGGGACGGCGAAGTCGGCTGGGAAGCCTTCCTCTGGTGGCTGGCTCAGGATGCACCACCGAAGCGAATCGAGTTGACAAGTATTAGGAAGGGAGTGTAGATTTATTGTAACTTCGGCACGGCGCACTTTATGCAATTTCGAAAGAGGGGTGAGATCATGAAGTATGTATGCTGTCTTATTGCTATTGTCGTATTGAATGGTTGTGCCTCTACGGGAGCTAGAGTGGCTACTAAGGTAGGTACCACAGATTGCGACCCACTCCCAGTGGGAGAGAACTGTAACCTATCGACCGGCCCTGGGACATTTAAAGTAGGCCACTGTATATCAGACCCGGATCATGCTGGTCATAACTTCTGTCAAATAAACTGCACGAACCTGGTAGAGTCAAACGGCGGCTTTCAATGCACGTTGTTTAGTCAAACCAATCTCGCAGGCCATTGCGCAGTTGACAGCTCGGGAACCGACTTCTTTTGTCAAATAAACTGTGATCATCCATCGGATATTGGTCACATTTGCCAGCGAGGAGCTCCTCAGATTGGGCAAGGGGTGTGCGGTACCGACCTCGTTTGCCGATAACACGAAAAGATATCTTAGATATCCAGCTCATCATGGAAGGCGGGTCAGGACGCGCGCGGCGCGAACAGCCGCGCGCGGATCCTGCCCAGGAGCAGGTTGATCGGGTTCGAGCGGGAGAGGAACCGCAGCACCGGCCGTTTCCGGATTCCGAGCTCGCGGTAGAGGGCCCGGAGGTTCCGGTTGTTGCGATCGATCTTCAAGCCTTTACGTACGGCCTCCATGGCCACCTTCCGGTCATTCACGAGGAGCGCCGTCCGCGCCAGGTTGAGGTAGTTTTCCGGCTCGTAGAACTGAAGCTTGACTGCGTGGCGGCAGAGCTTCAGTCCATCTGCCGTCCGTCTCTGGCACCGGGCGATCCCATACCCCAGGTAGGAGTAGTAGAGACCCGGAACGTTCGTGCACCCGGCCTCGGCGATCTGACCCAGGAAGTTGAGACCGTTGCTCCACTCGCCTTGGCGGCAGAGCTCGATCCCGCGGCGCAACGCCTCGGAGAGCTGGTCGACTATCTTCTCTTCGGGGGCCATGTTATAGATGAATCTACATAAGATGGGCTCAAATAGCAATCCCGGCTTGGTCAATCCGTCCGCCCGAGCGCTCACACCGCCGCCACCCGCGCGATCTCGCGGCCGAAGCGGAGCAGGTCCTCATCCCCCTGCCAGCGCCCGGTGAGCTGAAGCCCCATCGGCAGGCCGGCGGCGTCGCGGCCCGCCGGAACGCCGAGGGTGGGCAGGCCGGCGTGGGTCCAGGGCAGGTTCATCACCGGATCGCCGGTGCCGGCGAGCCGGCGCGGCGCGGGGCCGGGCGCGGGGGGCGAGAGCCAGATGTCGATGCCATTCTTGTCCATCAGATCGGTCAGCTCGACGCACAGCGTTCTGCAGCCGGCGCGGTCCTGCTTCGTCTGCTCCGGCGGGACCTCCCGCCCGCGCTCGATCAGCTCCGCGGTCTGCGGCGCGTAGAGGTCGGGGAAGCGCCGGAACCAGTCTGCGTGGACCTGCGCCGCCTCGGCTGCCATCAGACGGTAGTGCCGCGTCCTGATGCGGGTGAAATCCGCCATCGCCGGCACCGGCCGCACCTCGTACTGCGCGGCCAGCCGGTCACAGGTCGCGCGGAAGTGGGCCAGACCCTCTTCGGAGGCGTGCGAGAGGTAGGGGCCTTCCGGAATCCCCAGCACCGGCAGGCGGAAATGGCCGGCGCGACCGAGCTTGTCCTCCTTCAGATCCTTCAACAGGGCGGTCGCGAGGGTGATCGCGGCCGCCACGTCGAAGGTGAGGAAGCCGACATGGTCGAGCGTGGGAGACAGGGGGATCAACCCCTCGGTCGAGATCCGTCCGTAGCTGGGCTTGAAGCCGACCACGCCGCAGAAAGCGGCCGGCCGGATGATCGAGCCGATCGTCTGCGTGCCGAGCGCCGCCGGGCAGAGGCCGGCCGCCACCGCGGCGGCCGAGCCGCTGCTCGAGCCGCCCGGCGTGTGCTGCGGGTTGTGCGGATTCCGGGTGGGACCGGCAGCATAGTAGGAAAATTCCGTCGTGACCGTCTTGCCCGCGATCAGCGCGCCTTCAGTGCGGAGCCGGGTGACGGCCTCCCCCTGAGGGCCGGCCAGCTCTTCCGGCGGCAGGCGGCTGCCGGCGCGGGTGGGGAACCCGTCGACGTGGAACACGTCCTTCACGCCGATCGGAACCCCGAACAGGGGGCTGCGCGCCAGCGGATCCGGATGCGCGGCAGCGGCCTCCTCCGCCTCCCGGCGCAGGCGTGGGAAGCGGTCTTGCTCCGGCAGGAACGCCTTGAGCGCCGGCTCGCGCTCCGCAAAGCGCTTTTCCAGCTCCTCCAGAGACTTGTGCGGCTCGAACGGAGAGGGCTTCATCCGCGGGCCTCCTTGAACGGAGAAGGGATCGTTTCCACGGATTGTATCTCCGAATGGCGCGCCGAAAACCCCGCGGCCGAACGCGGCCGCGGATATCATGCGGTCCGCGTGGATATCGATCTCATCACCCAGCCCATTCCCCGGCCCATCATCCAGATGGCGCGCCGCTGGCGAGGAAGCCGCCGGGAGAGGCCTTTTCGCTTTCTGCTCGACAGCCGGCTCTTCCGCGTCCTGTGCGATCCGGCGCAGACGGTCGCGCTCGGCCGCTTTCGCGCCTCGCTGGGGAACCAGGGACTCCTCTCCGCGGAGGGTCTCCTGCCGGATCTGGAGATGTCGCCGGTCGCGATCCTGGACGTGCTCGGTGTCAAGCCGCCGCAGTTTCCCACCATCCCTCTCCCCAAGAGCATGGTGACGCTCAAGGCCGTCGAGGTCGGCATCCTGCTCATGGAGCAGATCAAGAAGGAGTTCGGCACGGTTCCGGAGCTCGAGGCGTCGAGTCTCAGGCGGCGCGTCGAGGAGCTCCGGCAGACGGTGTCCCCGGAGTCGCACGAGCTGTTCGATCTGTGCCTCACCGACTTCGTCTCCCGCGAGAAGTTCGAAGAGCAGATCCTGCTCCAGCTCACCTTCGACGCCCTCTTCACGTTCCGCTTTTCCGTCGACTTCCGGGAGCGGATGACCTTCCTGTTCAACTCCTTCCTGCTCAACAACGAGACCAAGGTCTCCGGCCTGACCAGGATGCGGTTCCTGCGGGTCCTCTGGGACCAATCCCTGGAGCGGATCCTCAAGAGGAATCCCACGGCGCGCGGCGAGATCCTGGCGGTGGATCAGGAGATGAAGCCCAGGACGTACACGGACTTTCTCGGCTGGGAGGCGATCCACTACGCGGTCGTGGGCTATGCGCGGAAACGGGTGCATCCAGTGGTTGCCTTCCTCCCGGAGCCCGCCGACCGGCTCAGGGCCCGGTGCAAGGCGCACAAGACGGCGATGCGCTCGTTTCTGGACGAGATCGATCCGGCGGTGCTCCGCAAAGAGCTGCGGCCGGTGCTCAAGGTCTGGACGCCGGGGTGGCTGGTGTCGTGCGGGCCGGATGGGGCGTTGGAGGCGCCGCTGGCGACCGAGGACGTGCCGCTCTGGGCGGGGGCCTATCCGTGGACGCTGTTGGCGCCGGCAGGAGAGGGGACGGTATAATCGCCGGACGAGTTGGAGGCAATCCGATGGCGACCGCCGAGACGACACCCAAAGAGCTGATGCTAGAGACGATCCAGGAGCTGCCCGACGACAGCTCGTACGAAGAGATCCTACGTGAGCTGGCCTTCGCGAGGATGGTCGAGCGCGGGCTGGTGGATTCCGCGGCGGGGCGCACGATCAGTCATGAGGAGATGGGCCGGCGGATCGCTGCATGGGCGAAGTGAGATGGTCGAGCGAGGCCGAGGACTGGCTCCGCGAAATCCACGACTACATCGCCAGGGACAATCCCGCCGCCGCCTTCCGGACGGTCCAGGGGATCTACAGGAAGGCTGAAATTCTGGAAGAGTATCCAGAGATCGGATACGTCTACCGAAAGCACGGACCTCAGACGGTCAGGATCCTGCTCTACGGCCACTACCGAATTGCCTACACCATCAAGTCGGCCACGGAGATCGATGTCCTGGGTGTCTTCCATGGCGCTCTCGACATCGACCGCTATCTTGCCTGAGATTCCGGTTTGACCGGCGCCATCCCGGTCCATCAGAAGCCTCGGACGATTCAGTCGGCGCTATTCCGTTGGATCAGAAGGAGCGGGTGCCTTGCCCGGCGCCATTCCGCTTTGCGCAGGGCGAAGACGGCCTGACCGGCCGACGCGGCTTCGATCGCGGCAGCGGCCCTGGCTGATAAAGCAGCCTCCACGCCGGAGGTTGGGCTAGGATGGGGCTCATCATGCGCCGCTTTGGCTCTATGCTTCTGCTGTTCCTCTCCGCCGCCTGCTCCGGCGCTCACCGCCGATCCGCTCCCGAAATGCCGCGCACGGTGGTGTCTGATACCGAGATCCAGGCGCTGCTCCTTCTGGAAGTCGACCGCCAGCAGTACGAGCCGATGACGGTGCAGAAGGCGCTCGAAGGCGGGCCGCAGCTCCGCGAGGCTCTCGCGGTGACGCTCGGGCGGATCGCGGACCGGCAGGCGCGTTCGCCGCTGGTCGGGCTGCTGCTCGACGACGTGCCGGCGGTGCGCCGGGCGGCGGCGTTCGGGTTGGGTCTGCTCGGCGATCCCGATGCCAAGGAGCCGCTGCTTCAGGCGACGCGCGATGCGGACCGCGAGACGGGCGTGCTGGCGGTCGAGGCGCTCGGGCGGCTCAAGGTGCCGGTGGTCGAGGTGGCGGAGGCGCTGCTGCCCATGCCGGAGGAGGAGCGCTGGGCGCGGCTCCTGCCGAATCTGTTCCGGTTCCATGAGGAGCGGCTGGTGACGCTCGCCGAGCGCGCTTTGGCGACATCGGCGGTGCCTGATCCCGAGCTTCATGCCCGCGCTGCGTTTGCCCTCGCCCGCGAGCCGTTCCCCAGCGCCTTGCCGCTGCTGCACAAGCTCGCCGCCGATCCCGATCCGCGGGTGCGTGCCTGGGCGGCGCGCGGTCTCGGCCTGGTGGGCGGCGGTGAGGATCTGGCTGCCCTGCGGCCGCTGCTGGACGATCCGGCGGCCGGTCCGGTGGAGCAGGCGCTCCGGTCGGCGAAGCGGTTGATCGACGGGGGAAAGGCAAAAGCGCCGGCGGATTGGACGGCTCGGCTCACCGCTTTGGTCGGGGACACGCGGCCAGGGGTGCGGGTGACGGCTCTCGAAGCCGCGGGCGCCTGGCCTTTGGATACGCCCGCGACGAAAGAGCTGGGGGATGCGGTCGCCGCGCGGGCCGCGGCGGCCCGCGGACGCGAGAGCGGAGTCGCTTTGGTCGCGCTCGCCGCCGGCCGCCATCCGCGGGCCGGTGAGCTGGTGCGGGCCGCGGCCGCCTCGCCCGACACCGATGTGCGCGCCCATGCCGCCGAGGCCGCCGGAATCCTCCAGGAAGGAGATCTGCTGATCCGCCTGAGCGGCGATCCGGCACCGGTGGTCAAGGGCGCCGCCGCGGAGGCGCGCCTGGTGCTGGCCGAGACGGCGGCGGACAAGGGAGCGTCCGTGGCGTCGCAGCTCCTGGCGGATGCGGACGAGGGGGTGCGGGCGGATGTGTTCAACTGGCTCGGCACCCATCCGGTCGTCGGCGGCGAGAAGCTCACCGGCCCCTACGCGGAAGCCCTGGCGGGCAACAACGACGAAGTGGCCCAGAGCGCTCTCGGCGCTCTCGCGGCGCGTGCCAAGGCGGTGCCCAAGGAGACCGCGGGCGTCGTCTCCCTGCTCGGCAAGGCGGTGGCGTCCCGCAACTACGTGCTGCGGCGCGATGCCGGCGCGCGGCTCGCCGAGCTGGGCCGGCCGGCGGCGCCGCTGACCCCGCAGGAGACCGGCCGCTCGCTCGACGACTATCGCGACATCGTACGGAGCACCCGCCGGCCGCGCACCGTCGAGATCCGGACGGCGCGCGGAACGCTGCGCATCCGTCTCGACTGCCCGCAGGCGCCGCTCACCTGCCTCAACTTCCTGCAGCTCGCCGCGCAGGGGTTCTTCAACGGCCTCACCTTCCACCGCGTCGTGCCCGATTTCGTGATCCAGGGCGGCGATCCGCGCGGCGACGGATTCGGCGGCCCGGGGTACGACATCCGCGACGAGATCAACCGCCTGCGGTACACCCGCGGCACGGTCGGCATGGCGCTCTCAGGTCCCGACACCGGCGGCAGCCAGTTTTTCATCGCCCTCTCGGAGCAGCCGCACCTCGATGGCGGCTACACCGCGTTCGGGCGGGTGGTGGCCAGCGACGAGATCGACGAGATCCTGGACTCGATCGAAGGCGGCGATCTCATCGAATCGGTGACCGAGAGTCCGTGAGCGGATTGCGGTAGACTGTCGCGCCATGAATTCATTGAGCCTGCCGACCCTGCTTCTGCTCGCCGGCCTCTCCGTTTCCGCGCACGCGGCCGAGCCGCCGCCTGCCCAGCCGGCCGCTCCGGAGGTGCTCGTCGGAGCGGTCACCCGCGAGCAGATCGAGGCGGCGGACCCCGAGTGGGTACGCTCCGAGGTCTCCGCGGCTCCCGACGCGGCGGCGGCTCAGTCGCTGGCGGCGGTCGAGCCGGGCGCCGAGGTGACCGTCTTCCTCGGTGTCTGGTGCGGTGACAGCCGGCGCGAGGTGCCGCGCCTGTGGAAGGCGCTCGACGCGGCGGGCGGGATGGTGCCGTTCCAGATCCGCTACATCGCCGTCGACCGCCAGAAGAAAGAGCCGGCGGCGGACGTCACCGGCAGCGGCATCCACTTCGTCCCCACGCTCATCGTCTCGCGCGGCGGCCACGAGGTCGGCCGCATCGTCGAGCAACCGCCGCATGGGGTGGAGGCGGACCTGCTCGCGCTCCTCAACGGCCAGGCCCACGGCGTGGTCTCTTCCAGCCACTCCGAGTGAGAGAGCCGGCCATGCTTCCCAGTCTCGCCTGGACGCTCCAACTCGTCGCTCTCGCCATCGTCGGCAGCTCGCTCCTGATCGGCCTGATCTACGACCAGATCCGGCTGGAGCTGGCGGTCGCAGCGGCCGGCGCCGCGCTCTTTCTGCTCGGGCGCTGGCTCCAGAGCCGCGCCGGGCAGTGACCTCGCCGCGCCCGTTCGGACGCGTCTTGCAACCTTGGCGTTCACTTTGCGTATCCAATCGATGACACAGGGAGCGGAGCCGCCCACCGACGAAGAGCTGGTCGAGGCGGTCCTTGAGGGAGACCGGGAACGTTTCGGCGTCCTGGTTGACCGCTACCAGGGGCGGTTGGTGAGCTACCTCTTCCGGTTGTTGCGAAACGTGGACGACGCCCACGACCTCGCCCAGGACGTTCTGGTCAAGGTCTACCAGGTCCTGGACCGGTTCGACGCGCAGTTCAAGTTCTCGACCTGGCTGTTCCGGGTCGCCCAGAACGCCGCGATCGACCAGATCCGCAGACGGAGGCTGAAGCTGGTCTCCCTGCGCCAGGACGACGATGAAGGGGAAGGACGCGACTGGGATCTGCCGTCGCCGGAACGTGGGCCGTATGGAGAGATGCGGAATCGGGAGAGAGGGGATGCGATCCAGGAGGCGATCGACGCGCTTCCCTGGGAGTATCGGGAGCTGATCCTGCTGCGCCACTTCGGCGAGCTTCCGTATGAAGAGATCGCGCACCTCAAGCAGATGCCTCTGGGAACGGTGAAGAACAAGCTGTTCCGCGGCCGGCAGATGCTGAAGGAAAAATTGCAGGACTTTCTTGAAGATTGAGTCGAGAGGGCGAAGCACATGACAAGGCCAGATCACAGCACCTATCGTGAATGGTTGAACCTGGACGCCGACGGTGCCCTGCCGGCGGAATCCCGAGCCCGGCTCGACGAGCATCTCGCCGCCTGTCCGGAGTGCCGCGCCGAGCGCGCCGAGCTCTTCGCGCTCTCGAATCTCCTGCAACGGAGCAGCGTGCCGGTGCGGCCGGACTTCCGGCAGCAGGTGATGTCGTCCCTCCCGTCGGCCGGCTGGGAGAGCCGCAGCCCGCGCACCTGGGCGTTCCCCGCCGCGGTGTTCGTGCTGCTCGCCGGTGTCGCGGCGTTCACCATGGGCGGCCGCGGTGCGCACTCGTCGCTGCTCTCGGCCCTGACCGCGGTGGCCGGCATGTTCCGCGCCTCGGCGGTTGCCGGTGCCGGTCTGATCTCGGCGAGCTGGAAGGGGTTGGGAATGGCCTTTGCCGCGACCCTCTCCTCGCCGATGAGCCTCGGCGCGTTCGGGGTCTTCGTGCTCTGCGTCAATCTGGTGCTGGTCTCCCTGCTGCGCCGCCGCCGCACGGGCGCCGCCGAGGCGGGGAGGGAGAGGAGCCGGAGGTGAGGCTCTTTCTTCCGCCGGCCGATCGCGCTAGATTGCGCATGTGAGCCTCTTCCTCCTGGGTCTGCTCCTGCTGGCCTCGCCGGCCCAATCGACCGCGCGCACCGCGCGCGCTCCCACCGACTCCGTGGCCCTGCGGCTGGAGAAGGGGAGCCTCGCACGGCATCAACTGGTGGCCGTCGGCCGCGATCTCATCGTCGCCGGCGAAGCCTATGGCGACGTCGCTGCGGTGAACGGCTCGGTCGAGATCTCCGGCGTCGTCACCGGCGACGTGGTGGTGCTGAACGGCGACGTGCGCCTGCTGCCGACCGCCCGGGTCGGCGGCGACGTCTCCGCTCTCGGCGGGGTGATCCGGGCGGCGCCCGGCGCCCATGTCGAGGGTCGGATGGTCTCCTATCCCACCGCTTCGTCGGCCTGGATCACCCTGATCGAGGGGCCGAGCCTCGGTCTCGGCTTCGCCTCGCGCCTGGTACTGGGCGCCAAGCTCGCGCTGCTCGCCGCCTGGGCCGCCCTCCTCCTCCTCCTCTTCGCCGCCAGCGGGCGGCAGGTGCTCAGCACCGCCGACGGCGTGCGCCGGGAGCCGTTCCGCAGCTTCATCATCGGCCTGACCGGCGTCCTGGCGCTGGTGCTGACCGGTCTCTTCTTCAGCGTCTTCACCGGCGGCCTGGTCGGCGTGCCGCTGCTCGCGCTCGTCGTCCTTCTCGCGATGATCCTCAAGCTGTGGGGGATGGTGGCGGTCTTCTACGCCCTCGGCGAGTGGCTGGCACGGCGCGTCTTCCACCGCCGGCCGCGGCCGCTCAACGCCGCGACCCTGGGCCTTCTGGTGATGGGAGCGGTCAAGTTTCTCCCCTGGATCGGCGTCTGGGCCTGGACGGCCGCGACGTTGATCGGAATCGGTGCTTCGCTCGCCACGAAGTTCGGCCGCCGGGAGCCCTGGTTCGAGCTCGCTTGACCCCCGCACCCCGATCTCTTACGCTCAGCTTTGCCGGGTCTTCGACGGCGGACGGGAGGGGTTTACATGCATGAAATTCGATCGATCGGTGTCGTCGGCGCCGGCACCATGGGTCACGGCATCGCCCAGGTGGCGGCGCAGAGCGGATACGGCGTCGTTCTGGTGGATTCCGCGCCGCAGGCCCTGGAGCGCGGCGTGGCGCAGATCGGCAAGAGTCTCGACAAATTGGTGGGGAAGGGGAAGCTGACGGCGGAGCAGCGCGAAGCGGCTCTGGCGCGGCTGCGCCCTGAAAGCGCGCTGACGGCTCTCGAAGCCGCCGACCTGGTGGTCGAGGCGGTGGTCGAGAGGCTGGAGGTCAAGCGGGCGCTCCTCGCCGATCTCGACAGGATCTGCCAGCCGCACACCATCCTCGCCACCAATACCAGCTCCATCTCGATCACCAAGCTCGCCGCCGCCACGGCGCGGCCGGAGAAGGTGATCGGCATGCACTTCATGAATCCGGTGCCGCTCATGCAGCTCATCGAGGTCATCCGCGGCCTGGCCACCAGCCAGGAGACCTACGACGCGGTCGAAGCGGCGTCGCGCGCCATGGGCAAGACGCCGGTCGAGGTGCACGACGCGCCGGGATTCGTCTCCAACCGGGTGCTGCTGCCGATGATCAACGAGGCGATCTACTGCCTCGCCGAGGGAGTTGGGAAGGCGGAGGCCATCGACGAGGTTATGAAGCTCGGGATGAACCATCCGATGGGTCCGCTGGCTCTCGCCGATCTGATCGGTCTCGATGTCTGCCTCGACATTCTGCGTGTGCTGCAGGAGGGGTTCGGTGATCCCAAATACCGGCCGTGCCCCTTGCTGGTGAAGATGGTCGACGCCGGCCGTCTCGGACGCAAGAGCGGGCGGGGCTTTTATGAATACGGCCGCGGCTGAATCTATTCGGAGCTCCGGCGGAGGTGAGGATGTACTGCCAAGTCTGTGGCGCTCCCAATCGGGATGACCACGAGTTCTGCGTCCGCTGCCACCAGAAGCTTCTGGTGCTGTCGGGTGCCCTGCGCGAGGATGAGGAGGGCTATGACGAGAACGCGGAAGAGAGCTTCTCGTTCGACGAGCACCTGCTCGAGCGGATCTCGATCCTCGAAGAGGCGGTGAAACGCACGGCGGAGACGGTGCGCCAGGTGCTGGGCGCCCTCCACAAGCAGGAAAAGAACATCCTCATCAACCAGACCGGCCTCTCGGCGATGCGCGAGCTTCTGGAGCAGAAGCGGCTCATCGGCTGGGAAGAGTGGAGCGAGCTGTGGGAGTCCAAGATGGACTACCAGCTCCTCGCCCTGGAGAAGCGCGAGCGCTTCCTGTCGATCAAGGAGCGCATCGCCGCCCTCCACCACGGCGACAAGCGCAAGCTCTTCCTCCAGCATCTCGAAGACGCCGAGTATGCCCTCTTTGCCTTCGACATCGAGCGCGCCGTCGCCGCGCTCGAAGCGGCCTACAAGCTCGATCGCGACAACTACGAGCTCGCCTACTTCCTCGGCGAGACCCACTTCAACGAGGCGAACACCGAGCAGGCCCTGGCCTACTTCTCGCGCGTGCTCGACGTCAAGCCGGAGCACTACGAAGGGCTCGTCTACAGCGGCGTCATCTACTACGAGCGCGGCGACCACGCGCGCGCCGAGGAGTTCCTGAAGCGCGCGGTGGCCCTCTATCCGGACAGCTTCCTGCCGCACTTCAGCCTGGGCGCCGTCTACGCCGGCCAGGGGAACCTGGCGCGGGCGGTGCTGTTCCTGGAGCGCGCCGTCGAGCTCGACACCGTGTCGCAGGCGCTCTATCTGCTGGGGAGCTGCTACTACGAGATGGGCAAGCTCTCGGCGGCGATCCAGTCGCTCCAGGAGGCGGTGCGCCACGATCCGGCCTTCGAGGAGGCGCATCACCTCCTCGGCCTCGCCTACCTCGACCGCCACTGGACGCGCAAGGCGCTCGACTCCTTCCGCCAGGCGCAGCGGCTGAACCCGAAGAAGCTGCAATACCAGGATCTCGTGCGCTACCTCTCCGGCGTCTCCGGCTCGCCGCTCCCCGGCGTCGACGGCGAGGCCGAGGCCTGGTTCAAGAAGGCCGAGGAGTTCCTCGCCCGCGACAACCTGAAGCAGGCGCTCTCCGCCTACCGCCGCGCCCTCGCGCTCGCTCCCGAGAATCCGACCCTGCTGATGTCCTACGCGCTCCTCTGCCTGCATCTGAACCGCAGCCAGGAGATCGAGGCCGTCACCCGCAAGGTCCTGGACCTGAATCCCGGCGAGATGCTCAAGGCGACGGCTTACGCGGCGCTCATCGAGGCGCTGCGCAGCCAGGGGAAGTTCCGCGAG
>Ga0134124_10001899_pt1 | contig 16822 bp, 19 predicted proteins | sample KB304_FD_96880 | JGI IMG/M metagenome (GOLD analysis project Ga0134124, IMG submission 96880) | Terrestrial soil microbial communities without Nitrogen fertilizer from Kellogg Biological Station, Michigan, USA - KB3-0-4 | ecosystem: Environmental > Terrestrial > Soil > Unclassified ...
CCGGGGCCACGTTGGAGGTGGTCATGAACGCGGACGAGTTCGAGGCGGCACTGCGTCAGGAAGGCAACCGGCCACGCCATAGCCTGCTTTGCGCTTGCTATCGTCCAGCCAGCGATAGAAGAATGTCCGTCGTGCCCTGGGGATCGGACACCATGGCGTCGTGGCCGGTGGCGAGCTCGACCACTGGCCAGCCCAGTTCGCGCGCGCGGCGCTCCGATACGTCCATGAGCTCCATGCGCGGCGCGGTGCAGCGCACGTAGGTCACGGGCAGGCCGTTGCCGATGGGAAGCGCAAGATTCACCGCGCATTCCATCAGGCTCACCGCTAGCGGCGTGAGCCTCGCCTTCACCCATTCGGCGTCGGCCGGGTCGAGCACGCCGAAATATCCGGGACGCGGCGGCATGAAGCAAGGCACGCCGCCCACGTCGCGCGCCTGCTTGAGCCGCTCGGCATACACCTCGGGCGGCATGCGGTCGCGCAGCGGCATTTCGCCCGACTTGGGCACCAGCGCGTCGAAATACACCAGGTGGCGGAACGGCGCGGGGTTGCGCTCGGCCGCGGCGGTCAGGGTCATGCCGCCGAAACTGTGGCCTACCAGGATGACACCGCTCAGCCCTTCGGATTCCACCAGGCCGAACAGATCCTGAGCGTACACACTGATGTCTAGGCCGGGGCGCAACAGGTGCGCGCGTTCCCCGGAGCCGGTGTGCGTGAGCACGTGAACGGCGTGACCGGCGGCGCGCAGGCGCTCGGTCACGCGCTGCCAGCACCAGCCGCCGTGGTAGGCGCCGTGGACCAGTACGTAAGTAGCCATCGCGTAGGCTCCTGTGTGGGATCAGTTCAACTTTACCTTCGCCACCACCGGCTTCCAGGTGTCCACGTCGCGGCGGATGATGCTCACGAAATTCTCCGGCGTCGACGGGAAGTCCACGTAGCCGAAGAATTTCAGCTTGGTGAGGATTTCGGGTTGCTTGATGGCCGCGGTGATGGCGGTGTTGAGCTTGGCCACCGCATCGGCCGGCGCATCGGGGGGCGCGGCCAGGCCGAACCACGATCCGTAGTCGAACGGCACGCCCTGTTCCCGCACCGTGGGAATGTTGGGGATGAGGGGCGAGCGCTCGCGGCCCGTGGCGCCGAGCACCACCACCTTGCCTGAGTCCACGAAGGGGCGGAAAGCACCGAGCGTGGCGAGAGCGACGCTGGCTTCCCCGCTGGCGATGGCCGGCATGTACTGTCCCTGGCCCTTGTAGGGCACGTGCAGCACGCTGATGCCGGCCTTGTCCGCGAGCATCAACATGGCCAGGTGTCCGGCGCTGCCCACGCCGTTGTTGGCGAAATTCAGCTTGCCCGGGTTGGCCTTGCCGTATTCCACCAGGCCCCGGATGTCCTTGAAGGGCAATCCGGCATTGGCCACCAGGGTCATTTCGAAGGCGTACACCCCGGCCACGGGCACGAAGTCCTTCACCACTTCCATCTTGAAATCGGGCTCTTCCAGCGGCACCACCACCACGTTGGAGCCGTCGATGCTGGACAGCAGGTGGGCGTCGCCGCGCGCGCTCTTCAGCTCCAGCAGGCCGAGGCGGCCGCTGGCACCCGGCTTGGCCTCCACCACGAAGGGCTGGCCCAGGGTTTTCTGCGCTTCCTGGCCGATCATGCGCAGCAAGTCATCGCCGCCCGAGCCGGGGGGATAGTTGTAGATGACGCGGATGGGCTTGGTGGGAAAGCCTTGCGCCAATGCGCCGCTGCTCAGCAGCGCCGTTGTGGCCAGGCCCGCGGCCGCCAGGCACGCCGCACCCAACAGGCGGCCGGTTTTTTGCATGGTTTGACGCATGGTGTCCTCCTCCGTCTCGCGTTGATTTTCGGCTCGATCCGATCACTTTGCCGCCACGCTCTTCAGGAAATCGGCGATCACCTGGTTGAAATCCAGCAGTTGCTTCACGTCCCAACTGCGTTGGGGATGGTCGGGCGGTTCGGCCAGCGATGCCCGCAGGGCGGCCTCCGACTCGGCATTGGCGATCACCATGCGGCCCACGCCGGCCATGACGTACACGCAGTCGAAGCGGCCCTCGTCCAGGCCCTGCTGGAAATAGCGGCGGTTCTGCTCGATTTCCTCCGGCGTGGGTCCGCCCGTGCTTCCGTCCGGAACCGCGGGGTGGGTGCCGATGGCGATGAACTTCATCCGGTTGCTCCTTCCTACGCCGCTTCCGGCGCGGCGATGGCCGCGGCGGGGAACTGCAGCACCAGCACTTCCAGGCCGCCGGCCCCGGCGGCCAGCGTGGCCTCGGGCTCGTCGGCCGAGATGAACGCCGTGGACAGGGTGGGCATGTCCTTGCCGTCGATGAGCATGGAGCCCTGCGCCGCCACGCAGAACGTGCCGCCGCGCTGCGGGGTCATGGGCATGGGCAGGCGCGCGTGCGCGGGCAGGCGCGCCAGCCAGGCCGCGAGGCCGCTGTCGTCGGGCACGATGATGTCCTCGATGCGCGGCGAAGCGAGGGCGGCCAGCGCATTGGGGTCGGACAATGCCGGCACGGACAGCGTCATCTGGCGCTTGGCGAGGCCCTTGCGCATGCTGTCGCGCATGGCGGGCAGGAACTGCGAGCCTTCCTCGGACACGGCGCGCAGCGTCAAGTAAGCGAGGCCCGAATCACCGGCGACCACGGGACCATAGCCCGATTCAGGCGAAGCATAGTGAATGGTGAACGGCGCGAGGGGATGCCGGCCCAGCAGTCCGGCGCCGCGGAACACCACCTGGAACTGGTGCTGGCGGTGGAAATGGGTGTCGAGCACGGCCTTGGCGCCCTGCTCCACGGTGAAGGCCTGCGGCGAGGGCCGCTTGCCGCCGAACTCCTGGAAATACGTGCAGACGTCTCCCCAGAATGTTTCCGTGGCGAAGGACTTCATGTCCTGCCGCGCCTGCTCGTAGGTACGGGCCAATCTCATCGCCTGCTCTCCTTTGCCGTGTTCTATGCCCGGCCTATGCGCTCAGGATACAGCGCCGCCAGGGATTGTTTCAGCCCTTCCTGCCAGGACATCCGGCTGGGTCCGGTGAGGGCCTTTCTTTTTTCCGTGTCGATCCGGTTGCCGCGCGAATCCCCCTCGGCGTGGCGCAGGGTGACGCGCGCGGGCACGCCGAGCAGGCGGCCCAGGTACGCGCACCATTGCTGCACCGTCACCGCCTCGTCGCCGCCCCAGTTGACGATGGTGGCGGGCACCGAGGCCGCCGCCAGCAGCGGCTCCAGCATCCACAGGATGTCGCTTGCGTGGATGGGATTGTAGGGGTAGGGGTCCCAGCGCGCTTCCACCGGCCGGCCCTCGGCCAAGGCGCGCGCGTGCATCAGCGGCAGCCCGCCGTCGGCGCCGTAGGCCGAGTTCATGCGCGCGATGGTGACCGGCAGGCCGAACGAGCGCGCGCAATAGCGCGCCACGCCCTCCTGGGCGATTTTCGAGACGGGATAGGGCGGCGAATGGGGCGACAGCGAATCCCCGAGCGCGTCGGTTTCGCGGTAGGCGTGCCATGGGTCGGCGTGCGGCTTGTACACCGAGCAGGTGGACATGACCAGCGCGGCTTTTGCGCGCCGGCAATGCGCCAGCAGGAAGCCCGTGCCCTCGGCGTTGACGCGCAGCGCCTGGTCGTAGTCCGAAGGCACGTAGGCCACGGCCATGTGCACGACGTAGGTGAAGTCCCCGGGCAGGTCGCCGAACTGCCCCGAGGCGAGATCGATGCTGCGCGTGGTGACGCCCAGCGCATGGATTTTCCTGCGCGCCGAGTCGTCGCCGAAGCGCGCCATGCCCCATACCTCGTTGTCGCGCGCGAGCGCGCGCGCCAGGCCATGGGCAATGCTGCCGGCGGGGCCGGTGATGAGGATTTTCTCGCCCTTGAGCATGCGCCGCGCGACTCCCTGCCGGGATATAAAACAACCATGGTGGCTCGGGAAAGTATAGCCACTAACCCGCGCGCGGACCGGCATAGCAGGCGCGGAACGCCGATGGCCGGCGTGTATACTGCCTGCGCCACTCCGACGGCACGTGTCTGCGACACGCTCAACATGTTGCATGCTGACGAAACAAGCGCAGCGCGCCGAGGGTTGAGAGCTATTGCCTGCTCCCCTGTGTCCAAATGGTGCAGAATCGCGGGCACTTGAGAGCGGAGCGGTGATACCGCTGGGGGAGGAGAATGCAACCACTTTCCGATAAGCCATACGAATTCAACCAGCGCGACCGCTTGGTGCAGCCGCCGGCCCTGACGCCGGACTACAAGACCAGCGTCATGCGCTCGCCCAGCCGCGCGCTCATTTCCATCGAGAACACCCTGTCCGAAATCACCGGGCCGGTGTTCACGGCCGCCGAGCTCGGACCCCTGGACAACGACCTGACGCGCAACTACGCCAGGGACGGCCTGGCCATCGGCGAGCGCATCGTGGTGCACGGCTACGTGCTGGACGAGAACGCCCGTCCCGTACCCAACGCGCTGGTGGAGGTGTGGCAGGCCAATGCCGGCGGCCGCTACCGCCACCGCAACGACGGCTACCTGGCGCCGCTCGACCCCAACTTCGGCGGCTGCGGCCGTACGCTCAGCGACGACAACGGCCATTACTTCTTCCGCACCGTGCGCCCCGGCGCCTATCCCTGGCGCAATTTGGTGAACGACTGGCGGCCGGCGCACATCCATTTTTCGCTGAGCGGCCAGGGCTTCGCCCAGCGCCTCATCACCCAGATGTATTTCGAGGGCGACCCGCTCATCGCCACTTGCCCCATCGCGCGTACCATCCGCGACGAGGAGGCCCTGCGCCGGCTGATCGCGGCCCAGGACCGCAGCGCCTTCGTGCAGTTCGACTCGCGCGCCTACCGCTTCGACATCGTGCTGCGCGGCAAGCGCGCCACGCTGTTCGAGGACCGCGTCCAGGGAGGAAAAAAATAATGCTGCCCCCCGATTACTTCGCGCATGCCCTGAAGGAAACCGCGTCCCAGACCAGCGGGCCCTTTGTCCACATCGGCCTGGCGCCGCACCTCGTGGGCATCGGCGGCGTCAAGCCCATCGGCTCGAACAAGCTGGCCGGACCCGGGACCAAGGGTGAGCGCATTACCATCGAGGGCCGGATTTTCGACGCCTCGGGCACGCCGTTGCGCGATGCGCTGGTCGAAATCTGGCAGGCCAATGCCGCCGGGCGCTACAACCATCCCGCCGACCGGCAGAAAAAGCCCCTGGACAAGTCGTTCCGCGGCTGGGGCCGCACCTGCACCGACTTCGAGACGGGCCTGTTCACGTTCGAGACCGTCAAACCGGGAGCGGTGGAAGGGCGCAACGGCGGCGTCATGGCGCCGCACGTGAGCTTGTGGATCGCCGCGCGCGGCATCAACATCGGGCTGCAGACCCGCATGTACTTTCCCGACGAGGAAAAGGCCAACGCCGCAGACCCTGTGCTGAACGGCATCGAATGGGTGTCGCGGCGCAAGACCCTGGTGGCCGTGCTGGAGCAGCGCAAGGGCAAGCCGGTGTACCGCTTCGACATGCGCCTGCAGGGCGCGGATGAAACGGTGTTCTTCGACGCCTGATGGTCGTGCCGCGGGCGGCCTCCCGCCCGGGAGTCCGTGGCAATTTTTCACATACCGCTCCTTTGTCGCGTTGACAGGCCTCGGGCGTGAGGCCAATGTACTCAAATGAGGTCGAGCACGAGAATCACGCTGCTGGTGTTGGGATGGATGTGGATGGCAGGCGGCATGGCCGCCACGTTCACGGGCACGGTCACAGAGGTGAGGGACGGCGACACGCTGACCGTCGCCGTGGACGGCCGGCCCTTGACCGTGAGCATCGCGGGCATCGACGCGCCCGAGCTGCGCCAGCCCTTCGGCATGCAGTCGCGTGAGTCGCTGAACGTGCTGTGCCTGCAGCGCACGGCGGTCATCCGCTCCCCGGGCGCTCCCGCAAGCGGTGCTGAAAACGCCGGCCGCGCGAAGGCGATCAAGGGCAGCGTGGCATGCGCCGACGAGGACGTGGCCAGCCACCAGATCAGGGCCGGCATGGCGTGGGTGACGGGGCGCGGCGACCGCCGCGCCCCCTTGTACCTGCTGGAGGACGAAGCGCAGCGCGCGCACGCGGGGCTGTGGATCGACAAGCAGCCCGTTCCGCCGTGGACGTGGCGGCGCATGAAGCACCGGTGACCTCGCTTTTCCGGGCCGCCGGCCCGCGGTCTCCTCCAGCACGCCCGAGGGCCCGCGGCTTTCACGGCGAGGGCGAAATCGAGCTGGCGGCCACCACCGACGGGCGCATATTCGACTACGACCTGCGCATTGCCGACGATGCCGGCAATGCCATGCCCGACGGCGCCGAGGGCGAGATCACGGTGCGCGGGCCGGCGCTGTTCCTGGGCTATGCCGACGCCGCGCAGACCGCCGAGGCCTTCGACGCGCACGGCTTCTTCCACACCGGCGACCTGGGTGTTGCGGCCGGCGAGGCGCTCACCGTCACCGGACGCAAGAAGGACCTCATCATCCGCGGCGGCGAAAACCTGTCGCCCAAGGAAATCGAGGACGTGCTGCACACCCATCCGGCGGTGCGCGAGGCGGCGGTGGTGTCCATGCCGCACCCGCGCCTGGGCGAGGGCGTGTGGGCCTACGTCATCGCCGACGGCGCCCCGCCCACCCTCGCGGCGCTGCTTGAGCATTGCGTGGCGGCCGGGCTGGCCAAGCAGAAGGCACCCGAGCGCCTGGAAATTGTCGCCGACCTGCCGCGCACCGCTTCGGGCAAGGTGCGCAAAGACCTGCTGCGCAAGGACATCGCGGCGAGAATCGCCGCCGACGGCAAGTAACCGGCGCCGGATCCCGATCAGCGCAGCACGATGGCGGCCGCCGCGGCCAGGCCGCAGGCGGCCGTGGCCGCGAGTATCCACAGTTCGCGCCCGGTCCATCCCAGCCACGCGGACTTGGCGGGCTGGTTGACCATTTTCCAGGCCGGCGGCGCGGGCTTGCCTGCCGGCGCGGACTTGTTCGGGGCGGGGGCATGGAGGTTGAGCGTGGTGGTGTACTCGTTGAACGCCTCGTCCATGCCGCTGCGCGTCGCGAGCAGCTGGGTGGCTTCCATGGAGTCGAAATCACGCGAAATGGCGATAACCGGCGCTTCGTCGATCACGTCGGCGCTCTCGTTCTGGCGCGTGCGCGGCACCGGCTGCGCGAGCATTTCGTTGCGCGTGTCGTTGCCGATGAGCTGCGGCGGGGGCGGAACGAGCAGGGCACGGGCCGCGTCGCCGGACTGCGGGGCCGCGAACTGGCGCGCGCATTCGCGCAGGTCCGCCGCCACCGCGGCCGCTCCGGCGTAGCGCTGGTCCACGGTCTTGGCCAGCATTTTCGCCACGATGTAGTCCAGCAGCTTGGGCACATCGCGGTTGACGGCGCTGGGCGCGGGCGGAACGAAATTCACGATCTGGTACATCAGGCCGGAGAGGCTGTCGCCCGAGAAGGGCGGAGCCCCCGCCAGCATTTCGTACAGGATCACGCCCAGCGAGAAAATGTCGGCGCGGTGGTCGGCGCGCTTGCCGATGACCTGCTCGGGCGAGATGTACTTGGGCGAGCCCATGAGCGTGCCGGTCTGGGTCTGCACCTCGGCCGAGCGCATGCGCGCGATGCCGAAGTCCATGATTTTCACCGGCCCGTGGTGCAGCACCATGATGTTGGCCGGCTTGATGTCGCGGTGGATGATGCCGCGCTCGTGAGCGAAGGCCAGGCCGTCGGCGACCTGGGCGGCGATGTCCACGGCCTGCGCGACCTTGATGCCGCGGCCGTCGTTCATGAGCGTGCGCAGCTCCACGCCTTCGAGCAGCTCCATGGCGAGGTAGGCCCGCTCGCCGCTGTCGCCGATGTCGTAAATGGTGACGATGTTGGGATGGTTGAGGCTGCCCGCGGCCTTGGCTTCCTGGTGGAAGCGCGCCTCGTATTCCTGCCTCTCGGCGGGATCGATGGACATGTCGATGGTCTTGATGGCCACGGTCCGGCCGAGCTTGGGATCGGTGGCCTTGTACACCACGCCCATGGCGCCGTGGCCGAGTTCCCCGACAATTTCGTAGCGTCCGATTTTGGGAATGGCCATGTGCGCTCCTCGCGGCGCCTTATTTCCGCGCGGCCTTCACGCTGCGGAACACCGGACCCCACAGCGGGTGGCCGGCTTCGGCGGGCGAGAGTTCCAGGCCGGGGTTCAGGTCCAGGGCCTTGCGGAATTCATCCCGGCATTGCCGTTCGCGCGAGGTGACGCACCAGGTGAAGGCCAGGTATTTGTGCGCCTTCACCTGTTCCTCGCTGGTCAGGCCCTGGTCCAGCGATGACTGCAGGTTCCTGGCCGCGTCGGCGTAGCTGCCGTCCTCGTACTGTTTCACCCCCAGGGACAGCGCCGCTTCGCCCTTGCTGGGCTGGAACATGCTCTTGACGCTCTTGACGGGCGCCGAGTCGCAGGCGGCCAGCGCCAGGACAATGCTGGCGGCGAAAATCAATCGGCGTGGGTCTTGCATGGGGTGCCTTGGTGGGTTACTGGAAACGGTGCTGGATGCGGATTTCTTCGCCGGACTTGGCGCTGACGCTGATTTCATAATTGGGGAAATCGGCGTTGCGGATCTGCACCACGTGCTGCCCGGCCTCGAGCTCAAGGTGCTTCAGCGGCGGGCTGACCCCGCGGTTCTTGCCGTCCACGAAAACATTCCCCCAGGGCTGCACGGCCAGCGTGACGGTGGCGGCGCCGGCCTTGGCGGCCGGCTTCTGGGCGCGGTCGGCCGTCGCGCCCTTGGCGGACGCGCTGGAAAGCTGGGTCTTGGGTTGGGCCGCGGCAGGGGGTGCGAGCGCGGCGCTCCCGTCGGGAGCGTCGGGCGCTCCGCGCAGGCCGCGCAGGACCACGCCCGCCCCCACTATGACCACGAAGAGCAGCGGGACGGCCACCAGCAGCCGGCGGTTGCCGCGCCGGCCCCGGTCCCTGCCGGCGCGCTCCTCCGACAGCGTGGCCCGCAGCGCCGGCCCGGGGATGCCCACTGCGTACACGTCGTGCTCGCGCACGTGTTTGTCGGTGCGCGAACCCTCGTAGCTGAACAGCGGGGCGTAGTCCTCGGACAGGCACGACACCACCTCGTAATACGAGCGGGAAGACAGGATCTGACCGGGCGCCGCAAAACTCATGACGCGCTGCGCCACGTTGATGCCGTCGCCGATGATGTTCAACTGGCCGTTGATGTCCTTGACCAGCCGCAGCGGGCCGAGATTGATGCCGTAGCGCACCGCGACATGGTCGGCCGGGTCCGACAGCGAAATGGCGTTGCGCATGGCCGCGGCCACGAACAGCGCCTCCTCGGGATTGCCGAGAAAACTCACCGCCGCGCCGTCGCCCGTGTCGAGAATGATGCGGTCGCGCGGGGCGATGTGCGCCATGGCCTCGGTCAACAGGCCGTTGAAGCGCTGCTTGATGCGCAACTGCTCCATCACCGACTTCTTCGAGTACTCGACGATGTCGAGAAACAGGACGCTGCCGACGACGGTTTGATTGGGCTGGTTGAGCATGCGCTCAGCGCACTGCGCGCCGTTGCGTTCCGGCCTGCGCGGGCGGGGAGGCGGCGCTCAGTCCAGCGCGCAGGCCCCCGGCCCGCCGGGATGGCCGCAGGTGCCGCAGGCGCCTCCGGCGCCGCCTCCAACCATCGCCGGTTCCGGTGAGCCCGCCGTGGTGGCGAACAGCGACAGCTTCTTCTCCAGGCGCGTGGCCTGGCACCGCGGGCAGGCGGGAATCATGTCCCCGCGCACCAGTTTCTCGAACTCGTGCCCGCAGCCGTTGCAGGCATATTCATAGATAGGCATGGGCCCTCCGCCAGGTTTTGCGCCCGATTGTAACCCTGGACATGCGCGCCAAGGCCGGTCTTTATTCCGCTTTGATGTTGTATTGCTTGACGATCCTGGTATAGACCGGGATTTCCTTGCGGATCACCTCGGCGAACTGCTCGGGCGTGCCGGCCACCAGGTCGTAGGCCGACAGCGCCAGCTGCTGCTTGACCCGGTCGGTCTTCATCGAGGCGGCGAACTCGCGGTTCAGCCACTCGATGTGATCCTTCCCGGTGTTGGCCGGCGCGAGAATGCCGAACCACGAGCCGCCTTCCAGCCCCGGGTGGGATTCGGAAATCGAAGGCACGTTGGGCAGTTGCGCCGAGCGGTTGGGGGAGGCGATGAACAGCGGCTTGATACGGCCGCTCTTGATGAGCTCGGCCACGGCGCCCACGGTGTGGATGCCGGCGTTGGTCTCGCCGCCCATGACGGCCGGGGCGAGCTGGGTGGAACTCTTGTACGGCACGCCCAGGAATTCGACCCCCAGGGTGGAGGCGATCTGCAGCAGGTGCACCTGCGAGCCCGCGCCGGCGTAGCCCACGCTGAGCTTGCCGGGGTTGGCCTTGGCCTGGGCGATGAACTCGTTGAAGTTGTTATACGGAGCATTCGGCGCCGCGATGTACAGCAGGCCGTGGCGCGTCAACTGGATGACCGGCGCGAAATCCTTGAGCGGATCGTAGGGCGGGGTGGACATCATCTGCGGGCTGAGCGTAATGGGCGCCGCGAACACGAAGGCCATGGTGTAGCCGTCGGGCTGGGCGCGCAGCAGGGATGCCGGGGCGAGCGTGCCCAGACCGCCCACCACCGGGTTGATGACCAGGTCCTTGCCCAGGCGCTGCCGCCAGTCCTCCTGGATGACGCGGAAAATCACGTCATAACTGGAGCCGGGGGCAAGCGAACTGTTGAGGGTGATGGCCTTGGCTGGATAGGCCTGCGCGGCGGCGTTGCCCGCCGTCAACACGCCCATGGCGAGCGCCATCACCATGGCCACCGCCATGAGCTCGCCCGCTAGGGCCCGAGCGCCCGCGCGGCTGGACAGCTTGTTCTTGGAAGTAGTTTTGTTGGGGTTCATTTTCGGCCTCCTTTGGGACCGAAAATGATACCCCGTTCGTGCCGCTCCTCGCCGCCGGGTTCCTCCCCGCCGGAGGAGACGGCTTGGCGGCTAGTGGCGTTCCCGCTCGTGTCCGATCACGCCCCCGGCGACCGCGCCGGCGGCCGTACTGGCCGCGTTGCCGCCCAGGGCATAGCCGGTGGCGCCGCCTACGACGGCGCCCGAGGTGGTGCCGCAGCCGGTCAATGCCGCCAGCGACAACAGGGATACGATCAGTCCTGCACGCAACAATTTCATGGTGCTCTCCTTGTTCCTGAATAGCCTCCGCCAACCTTAGTCCCGGCGCCGGCCCGGCTGCGTCGGCGGGCGGCCCAATCGGCTGTCGTGGCCGGTCTGTCAGACCTCCCCCGATAGGCCATCGGCCTCGTCAGCCCGGCTGGAAGGCGGGCGGGCGGTCCTTGACGGCGGCCCGGGCTTGACATTCAATACTTGCCGTCCGCCGCATCGCCGCTGGTCAAAAACTGGTCAACAGGGCGGCAGCTCATTCCAGGGAGGTTGAGGTGCTCGCCACGCAAATAAGGCAAAAAGACAGCGTTTTCTACTTCGGCAGCTACCCGGCCCAGGACCTGCTGGGGAGGGTGCGCTTCATCAGCCGCTTCTTCAGCGACGAGGACGAGATCGCCGCCTCCAAGGTCGCCGAGGGCGACGAGATCGCCCAGTTCATCGCCCGCATCGAGCGCACCGACTCGGCGTTCCAGCGCACCCTGTCGCGCGCCAAGGTGCGCCAGCTCAAGAATTTCTATGAAACCGCCGTCACCCAGCCGCCCATACCCGGCACGGTGCTGCTGTTCACGCACGAACAGTTGCGCTTTCGCGCCTTGAGCGTCATGGGCGAAGAGGGCGCGGGCCACCTGTCCGAGCCGCAGTCCAAGTTCCTCATCATCGACGGCCAGCACCGCCTGGCGGCGCTGCGCTTCTACCTGCAGACGCATCCCGACGACGCCGCCACCATCCGCGTGCCGTGCATGATTTTCGACGGCCGCAGCGAGGACTTCGCCGCCGAGATGTTCGTCATCATCAATTCCACGCCCACGCGCATTAACAAGAGCCACCTCGTGGACCTCTACGAGCGCGTGTCCTGGGCCGCGCCCGACCGCAAGTTCGCATCGCGCATCGTGGCCAGCCTGTACAGCGAGGGCGACAGCCCGCTGCGCTACCGCATCAACCGCCTGGGCGGGCGCAGCCAGAAGGACAAGTGGATATTGCAGGCCGAGCTGTTCAACGAGCTGTACCGCTGGGTGCGGCGCGACTGGCGGCGAATCCTCAACGCCGGCGCGGGCGCGCGCCAGGCCGCCGAATACTACGGCGCGGTGCGCGATTTCCTCAAGGCCGCCGAGCGCGTATGGGTCGAGGGCTGGGGCGAGGCCAACTACATGCTGGTGCGCCCGGTGGTGCTGAAGGCGCTGATCCGGGTGTGCGCCGACCTGTACCGCGAGGACGCCGACCCCGAAGCCGGCCGCCAGGCGCGCTGGGCGGCGCGTCTCGCGCCCTGGGCCGAACTGCTGCCGACGTTCCGCGTGCAGGGTTTCTACGAGCGCTACCCGGCCAAGGGCGAGGTGGAGCGCGTCAGCCGCATCCATCGCGAACTGGCGCGGGTGGCAAAGATCACGACGGTAGCCGCCAAATAAACAACCCCGCCGCGGCGGGGTTTTGATGAGCGCCGCTCGGGCGCCATTTTTCGCTATTTCTTCTGGTGTTCGATATTGGGCAGCGCGGCTGCCAGCAGGCCCATGAGCGGGATGAAGGCGCAGATGTTGTAGACGGTGTTGATGCTGGTGACGTCGGCCACCTTGCCGAGCAGCGCCGCGCCCAGGCCGCCCACGCCGAAAGACAGGCCGAAGAACAGGCCGGCCACCAGCCCCACCCGTCCGGGCATGAGGTCCTGGGCGAACACCACGATGGCCGAGAAGGCCGAGGCGATGACCAGCCCGATGATGACGGTCAACGCAATGGTCCATTCCAGATTGGCATGCGGCAGGGCCAGGGTGAAGGGCGCCGCGCCGAGAATCGAAAACCAGATCACGTTCTTGCGTCCCACGCGGTCGGCCACGAGGCCGCCCAGCAGCGTGCCGGCCGCCACCGAGAACAGCAGCACGAACAGGCAGGTCTGCGCCGACGACACGGACAGGCCGAACTTGTCCATGAGGTAGAAGGTGTAGTAGCTGGACAGGCTGGTGACGTAGAAATTCTTGGACAGCACCAGCACCATGAGGATGGCCACGGAAATGACCACGCGGCGGCGCGAAATGGCCGGGCCGATAACGGCCCTGGCCGCCGCCTTGACCGCGCCGGTGGCGGTGGCCGCGGCGCGCTGCGCCACGTACCAGTTGCCCACGGTCCACAGTACGCCCATGGCGATCAGGGCCACGGCCGAGAAGCCGGCCACGCTGTGGCGGCCGAAGGGGATGATGATCCAGGCCGCCGCCAGCGGGCCCATGGCCTGCCCGGCGTTGCCGCCCACCTGGAAGATGGATTGCGCCAGGCCGTGCCGCCCGCCCGAGGCCAGGCGCGCCATGCGCGAGGACTCGGGGTGAAACACCGACGAGCCCGTGCCCACCAGCATGGCGGCGAGCAGCACGAAGCCGTAGCTCGGCGCCACGGCCAGCACCAACAGCCCGACCAGGGTGAAGCCCATGCCCACCGTCAGGGCGTAGGGTTGCGGACGGCGGTCGGTGTAAATGCCCACCAGCGGCTGCAGCAGCGAGGCGGTGAACTGGAACATCAGCGTGATGACGCCGATCTGGGCGAAGCTCAGGCTGAAGTCGGCCTTGAGCATGGGATACAGCGCCAGGATCAGCGACTGCATCATGTCGTTCAGGAAGTGCGAAAAGCTCAGCGCCCCCAGCACGCGAAAGCGGGTGCCTTCGCTGCTTGCCGCGGCAGCAGGCTTGGATGCGGCCGGCGGTTCATGGACGGGCGAGGCCGGCAAGGTGGCGGCTCTGACGCTGCTGTTCATGCGGCTCCTTTGATCCGGTTGCGACGAGGGTTAATTGGCTGGGGAATCAAGCATTTTCTCAGCTTTCACCCGCATACGTACCGGGTCCGGGGACTGTATGGCCCCGCTATTGGCGCTCGACGCGCACCCTTGGCGGTCCGGGCAGGGCCAGCGTCGCCAGTGCGGCAAGCAGGGCCGCGATGGCAAAGGCGGTGGTCGCTGCTTCGTGCCCGGAGGGGCTCTGGCCCGCAGGTCCGCCCAGCAGGGCCGACAGCATGAGAATGGTCAGCGTGCCCCCGAGGTAGCGCAGCGTGGAACTGCCGCCGGCCGCCATGCCGGCCTTGGATGACGGAACCGCGGCCATGGCCGCGGCCTGCGAGGGCGCATTGAGCAAGCCAATGCCCATGCCGGCCAGGAACAGCGGCAGCGCGGCCTGGCTTGGAGCGTCGAAATGCCCGATGCGGGTCATCCAGGCCATGCCGCCCAGCAGGGGCGCGCAACCGGTGAGCGCGGTCAGGCGAAACCCGATGCGATCGGTGAGACGCCCTCCCACGGGCGATGCGATGAACATCGCGCCCATGAGAAAGAACAGATAACGCCCGATGGCATCCGGGGGGAAACCCCGCACGGTGGTGAAATACTGTGGCAGCTGGAACAGCAGCCCGTACATGGCAAAGTTTTGCAGCGCGATGATGCCGCCGCCTACCAGAAAGCCCCGGTAGGTAAAAAGGCGTGGGTCGAACACCGGGCTTTTGGTGCGCAATTCCCACGCGGTGAACGCCGCCGTCCCGAGGAGAGCGCCGGCCAGGGTCATCCCCTGCGACAGGCCCGATAGCTTCGACGCCGCCACCAGCAGGCTCAGCGCCGCGCACAGCAGCAGGGTGCCGATCCAGTCGAACTCCGTGATGAATTCGCTCACGCGCCTGACGGCGCGAACCGCCGGCGGCGGCCGCCACCACGCAAGCAGCGCGGCCACCGCCAGGCAGGGCAGATGGGCCATGAATATGCCCCGCCAGCCGAAACGTGCGACGATTTCCCCGCCCAGAGGCGGTCCGATGGCGGCGGCGAGGCTCATGACCGCGCCGAACAATCCGAATACCCGGCCTTGGCGCTCGGCAGGGATGTAGACGCGGAACAAGGCCAGCGTGGAGGGCACGGCCAGCGCGCCGCCCAGCGCCACCAAACAGCGCGCGACGGTGAGCGCCACGAGGCCGTGCGCCGCCAATCCCAGCACCGCTCCGCAGGCCGAGAGCAGCATGCCCATGTTCACCGCGCGCGCGTAGCCCAGCACGTCGCCAAGACGTCCGCCGGGGCTTTGCGCGGCGATGCTGGTGATGAGATAGCTGGTCACGAGCAACCCGGTGGCCAGCGCCAGGTTGATTTCCAGCGACTGGGCAAGCGGCGGCAGCGCCACGGCGATGAGGGTCGAGCCGAGCGGGGCCTGCGCCGCGGCGATGAGGAAGGCCGCGATGGTGACGCCGCTCAACCGGCCGGCCGGAGCCTGGTGCGCAGGGCTCTGCATCAACGCCGGAACTCTGTCGCGAGCACTGCGCCGGACCATCACGGCGCGGAGCGTCATAGAGTTGAAATGGGACGCGATTGCAACAGGTAAAGTTGCCCCTGCGCCACAGCCCATTCCAGGTCGCATTCATTGCCAAAAGCCGTCTTGGCCGTGGCGGCGAGACGAACCAGGCGCAGCAGCCCGGCGTCGTCGAGACAGCGGGCGTGCACGCGGTCGGGGGGCACTTCGGATTCCACCGTGCCCCCATCGGGCGAGCGCACAACGGCGAGGTCTTTTTCCCCGACCCGGGCTTCGAGCACCCGTCCGTCGCGGCTAAGCCGGTAGTGGTCGGGCGTGACGAGTCCCGCGACGACACCCTCGCCCAGTCCCCACGCCGCCTCGATCACGATCTCGTCGGCCCCGGTGACCGGATTGCGCGTGAAGAGCACGCCGGCAAAATCGGCGTCGACCAGCTTCTGCACCACGGCGGCCACGCGCACCGGGCCGGCGATGCCCTTTTTTGCCCGATAGGCCAGGGCCGCGGGCGCATGTGCCGAGTCGTGCACCCGAGCCAGCGCCAGGGCCAACTCGTCGGCGTCCATGATGTTGAGCACCGTGAGGTGCTGGCCCGCGAAACTGGCGTCGCCCGCATCCTCGCCTATGCCCGAAGAGCGCGCCGCGAGCGGCGCCCCCAGCGACCGGACAATCTCGCGCAGGCGGGCGAGCGCGGCGGGCTGGTTTTGCCGAACGGCCGACAGCGCCTCGACCGACAGCGCATACCCGGGAGGGACGGGCAGGCCCGCGGCCAGCGCCTGTCCGAGCTGGCTGCTCTTGCCGCCGTAGCGGTCGGCGTCCCGCGCCTCACCCAGACTGACGAAGCCGGGGAGGTCAGCCGAGGACATGCACTTCGCCTGCCGCCCCGTCCACGCGCACCCGCTGTCCGTCGCGGATGCTGGCGGTGGCGGTCTTGGTGCCCACCACGCCCGGGATGCCGTACTCGCGCGCCACGATGGCCGCGTGTGACAGCGCCCCCCCGCGGTCCGTGACAATGGCTCCCAGCAGCGGCAGCAGCACATTGAAATACGGCGAAGTCGAACGCGCCACGAGCACGTCGCCCTGCTTCACGCTGTCGAAGTCGTCCGCTTCATTGACGATGCGGGCAGGTCCCTCGTACACGCCCGCGCTCACCGGAATGCCCTTGACCACGTTTCCGGCGCTTTCCTTGGCCGAAGGCTGGAACAGGCCGGCGAGAAAAATGTCGATGCCGCGCGCGAGGCGAGCCGCATGCGGCGGCAGCCATTCGGGCGGCGGAGGCGGCGAGGGCGGCAGGCCCAGGTTCATGGGCACCTGACCTGGATCGGCCGTGCGCCGCCAGTCCGCGCGGGATTGCAGCTCGTCGCTGGACGGTCCACCCTTGTCGGCGAGCAGGCCGAGC
>Ga0134124_10001900_pt1 | contig 16816 bp, 21 predicted proteins | sample KB304_FD_96880 | JGI IMG/M metagenome (GOLD analysis project Ga0134124, IMG submission 96880) | Terrestrial soil microbial communities without Nitrogen fertilizer from Kellogg Biological Station, Michigan, USA - KB3-0-4 | ecosystem: Environmental > Terrestrial > Soil > Unclassified ...
GTTGGCGCGAACGAGGTTGGCGTCTTCGAGGTTGGCGTCTTCGAGGTTGGCGTCTTCGAGGTTGGCGCGAACGAGGTTGGCGCGAACGAGGTTGGCGCGAACGAGGTTGGCGTCTTCGAGGTTGGCGTCTTCGAGGTTGGCGTCTTCGAGGTTGGCGCGAACGAGGTTGGCGTCTTCGAGGTTGGCGCGAACGAGGTTGGCGCGAACGAGGTTGGCGCGAACGAGGTTGGCGCCGTAGAGGTTGGCGCCGTAGAGGTTGGTTCCTGCTTTGACTGCCAGCTGCACAGCGGCACCAAGGCGGATGCTTATTTCTTTTCCATCGAATGAAGCATCGAGCTCTGCTTCGAAAAGTACTTCGCCGGTCAACCAGCTTTTAATAAATTCCTTACTCATAGCGCTTTCCTTCCTTAGGCGGTGGGGTTTACTTGGTGAGCTTGAAGAGGCAGGCGGGCGTTCCTGCGGAAAGGCTTTTTGGAAGCCGCCGCGCGAGGCGGCGGCTTAAGACGCACTAAAGATTTGAGGTCTGGCTCCTTTCCTCTTTTCATATCGTCGCGGATAGTTTCCAGCGCCCTGATACGCAGCCAAATAAGCCAGCGCAGGGTGTTTAAGAGGGAGATATTGGACTCCACCAACATCACAGAGGTGTTGAACGAGAGCCTTGAAAGAAAGCCAGCACTTGTTGGGCTTGAATTTGAATTCATGTCGAATACCTGGTGAGGTTATTTGGCACTCTCGCAGTTCCCGCGCTATCGTTTGCCACGCTCAAAGGCTGATAGGCCCTTTTCTGTCGCCGCGTGGTTGGAAGAAACGCATTAGCTCAACTATTCATGCGGTTCGATATGCCTCCGTTTTTTACCAGCGTAACCCCTCGCGGAGTTACCAATTGTAGATGCCGCGCGCAGCATCCGGGTTGAGCGATATGAAACTCTAATGTTGTGTTGTCTCCTCTTGTTCAGAGGGTTCCGCCGCAGGTTTATTTTTCTTTCCTGCGACCCTAAACAGATCAAGCTGCCGTACGCCTGCAGTCGCGCGATAAGATGAAAGGCAGGCCCGCTCGCCTTCGGGCAAATCAAGCTCTGCTTTGATGCGACGTTTTTCGGTAAGAATTTTCCGCAGGATTTTTCCGTGAAACCCGGCTGATTTAGCATCGGCAAAGACTTGCTTGCGATCGGAAGCGGCATCGGCGTTGTTGCGGGCCACCTCATCGTCGATGTTTTCGATCCGCTTGATGAACTCCTTGAGCTCGGAATCCTTATAGGCGTGATCCGCAATGCCGGCCTTGATGGCTTTCTTCCTGCCCATTCTATTCTCCGCAGTTACTGGCTCGATCGATAAAGGATTGAGGAATGCGGACGCTGTAGCCATATTCCGCCGCAAAACGGTTCTGCAATTCATAGGCAAGCCGCTCATCACCAAGGCGGCAATCTTTGCTTTTGAAGCGCGGGTTTTCTCTCTGCGCATGATGAACCATTTCATGCACGAGGAAGGGCATATCCTCTATGGGATCAAAGGCGGGCATAATATAAATGACGCCATGGCTATAAGCGCCGCGAATGCCGGCAAAGGCCACAGGCCCATTTCGCAGAGCGGCCGCCATCATAACGGGGCTTTGACTGACGATTGGCATCGACAGTTTTTTCAAACCCGTTGCCTGCATAACCCATGAACGCGCTTGAGCTTTATTAGCCTCTGTCAATGTATCCGCTGCGACGGGTGCGGGCATGAAGGCCATAAGCAAGATCATCACCGCGATTTTTTTCAGGCGGGCATCACAACGGCGAAGCACTTCAATCGCATCGCCACCCTTGCCACGACGGAAAAAGTAGCGCCATTCAAACGCGAGCGCGGCCGCATGATGGCTGCACCATCCCTGGATGCGGCCGCGCAGAGTGATTAAACGCAAAAGAAACTTTGGGTCTGTGCCCTCGATCAATAACGCGAAGAAATAGGCAAGCGCGATGAAAGCCAGGACGCGGGGGGCGGTGTAGAAAATCAGGCCGAGGAGCTGGTAGAGAGTTTCCATAAATTATCTAATATCACCATAATGGTGATATTACAAGAAAAAGATCACCAATATGGTGATACATCAGAAAATATCTATCTTTTAATAGGTTAAGCCACACCGCTTTGCGAAATACCCACCAAGGCAAGCCATGCCGCAACGTCAAAGCTTGGGCAAGCTTTCAGCCATTCACCTGGCTCGATAATACCGTCACCGTTTTTATCGGGGGAAAGGTCGCGATGCCCCACGATCCGGGTGCGCGGATAATCTTGCCGCAGCTGCTTGAGCAGGCCCGAGAGCGCGGCGAATTGATCGGGCGTGAAATTATTCTCCGGGTGCGCATGGGCGTCAATCCCGCCAACGAGGCAAATTCCAATCGAATTATGGTTATATCTCTCGACATGGGCGCCAACAAGGTTCACGGCGCGGCCATGCTCAACCGCACCCGATCGGCGAATAATGAAATGATAACCCACGGCAGCCCAGCCATGGCCCCTTGGGGACGGCAAGACATGCCACTCGGTGATTTCCTTAAGGCCAATATCCTGCTTAGCCTGCGTGGCGCTGCAATGGATGACAAGAAGGTCTGTATGTTTGCGGATATTCACGGGCGACCCAGGTGCTGGCGATTGAAGCTTTTGGCGAGGCGATGCGCGGCCCGCCGCGGGATGTGTTCGGCCTTGATGCGGCGCGTAAACGCTTGGCCTGCAGAATTGAATTCAATAATCCGCACACGCCAGCCGCCACCCTTTTCGGGCTCAAAAAGGGCGCGGGCGCGAGCTTGTGTATTTGAAATGATATTTTGTTGCATCGAAGGCCACCGGGAAGTCAGGGATTGGTAAAGGCTTGATCCTGGGCGGGGGCATTGGCGCCAGGAAGATCAGAAGGCCCATGGCCGCGATCGATAAAAGCGCCAGAGCAAGCATGATTTTAAAAACCAAATCGTGGATGCTGCCGGCCGCCATGGATGCCTCCATGATTAGGGCTTGGGGCTTTGCGCCACCATGCCAAGATTTCCGAGAAGTAATTTCAGGTCATCGAGTTTCTGCGTATTGCCCTGGTTGGCGTCAAAAACCACGGCGCAATAATTTGCGGCTTGGCTTTGCAGGGTGATTTGCGGCGGCGAGGGCACACGATCAGCTTCAAGAAGGCTTTCGGCGATCAGAGGTCGATCAATGGTGACGGACGGCACCGCCTTTTCTAGGAAGTCGCATCCAGTCAAAAGTATTAATGAGAACAGGAGCGGCAGGAGCATCTTGATCATGTTTTATCCTCTCAAGCTGGGTGGAAAGACTTGCCGCGCGCTTCACGGCCGCAGCTTGCTGCTTAGCCATAAGCGTGGCCTGCGCCGCGAATATCTCTTTCGCTTCATTATAAGATCGCAGGTTTTGATCGGCGGCCGCTTCAAAGAAGGCGCTTTGCATTTTGAGGTTCTTATTCTCGGCCGCCTGCAGCTTGAGCGTGATCCAAAACCCGGAAATCAGCACAAGGCAAAGCCCAAGCGCGGCGAGAAGGGCTTTATTTTCCCAAGGCGTCAGCCAGGCCATAAGTTTTTCGATCATGTCAGGTACCTTGTGGGCTTGAGTTTGGCGGGCTCGATGCCGGCGGTGGGGGCAGCTGCTTATTTGCATCATCGCTTGCATTCCATGTCGAACGCAGCGAAGGCGGCAGGAAACGGTTGAACATGGCGGCCGCAAGGCCTCCAAGGCTTTCCCCGAGCTTTTCAAAGCCCTTGCGGCAGGTATAGAAGAAAACCACGCAGGCAATTAGGCCGAAAAGCGCATGCAGGGCATATTCGAATAGTTCTGTTTGGCTAGAGAGAAGCGGATTTTTATCGAGGAACGCTTTTTTCAAAGTGTCGATGATGCCGGCAGCTTCCCGCGTGGCCCACATAATCACATAAATGGTAATGGCCCGGGTCCAGAGATTTGGCCAATCAAAAAGGCAACGTGCCCATCGTGCAAATTCTGCGAAGGCGCCGTGCAAGGCGATCCCGATTTCGGTTAAAAACTTTTTCATGATTTTACCTTCAAGAGAATAAGGATCAGCGTTGTAATCACGCCGGCCATACCGACAAGTAAAACGGCGACCGCCCAGCACATAGCGCCTTCAATGCGGCTTAAGCGGGCGTTGCAGGCCTTCCATCGGAAACCGCATATCAGCTCGTGGCGCACCAACCGCTCGCGCGTAGTAGGCGGCTCCGGGAGTTCTTCAAGTTCATCCGCGCGCTTTTCAAAATCCGGCATGGCTCTACCTTCATTCAAGTGGGGGTTAGTTTTGATGGAATTGCGCCGTGCAATGCGCGATCACGAGAGAACAGCTCCCGCCGGCAGATGTGGCGAAGGTAATATAATCGCCCGCGCTAACTGCGGTATTACTAAGCGTGGCCGGGAATGCCGTTCCCGTCGACGTCACCTGCACCGAGGCCAATGTTGTCGGGGACGCGCACGTTGTACTGCTACCGCATCCATAGACGGTGAACGTCGGGTTAGGGCTGCAGCCCGTGATGCTATTCGCACTGCAGATGAAATTATCGAGTGTCGATGCCGCGCTTATTTTTGTGAACCCGTATTTTGTAGTCGATGGCGTGGCCGCCAACACAACATCCCAACCGATATGCTCAACCGCGTTACTCGAAACCGTAACGCCGGATTTTGAAAGACCCGTACCAGCGGCACTGAGCAACGTATTCCATGCGCTGCTGAAATAGGCTTCAATGCCGGGCGTGCTGCTATTATAACGGGCCATGCCGGCGACGCCGGTTGTCGGCCGGTTTGCGGCGGTGCCGCCGGGTAGCAAAATCGAAGAATTGTTTTTATCGGTATTACTGCCAAGGTCTAAAGCGGCACCGTCAGTTGGCTTCGACGTCCCTATAGAAAATTTCCCGAGTACGGACTTATTGCCAGTGTTATCTCCGAAGGCGGGATTGCCGCCACCAAAGTTCCATGCCGGCGCAAGAGCGGATTTCCATATTTCAGCGCGCGCGCGCTGACCAGCTGGGTTGAGATGTACACCGGTGAAGCCATCGCTGGTGTTTATGTAACTGGTATTCGTAGCGGTTTCTGCAGCGTAGCTTACGAAAGCTTCAGAGATGCCGATGTAAGGAACAGTTGTGCCCGCCACTTCGCGTATTTTCTGCACATAGGGAAGGTGGCTTGTACCGATGCCAGGATTGAACCAGTTATAGGATTCCAGAATAACGTCGGTCGCCCCGGAATTCTGCGCCTGGCCAACAACCGTTGCCAGATTTGTGCCATAGGTGGAGGTGCTTGCCGCAGAAAGTTCCTCATTGGCTCCGAGTTCGATATTTACAAACAGCGGGTCAAGGGAGGCGACAAAATTACCGGGCGCCCAAGGATCATTCGAGCCCGTTTCGTTCGTCACAAGCCAGTCGGCTGCGGTGGAGCCGGGCCAACCTGCATTGAGCGCAATCACTTGCGGAATGGCGCTGTTATAGCAGAAGCTTCCTATGATGGTGGCCGTGCCTGAAACCCAATTTATGTTGAGGGTATGCTCACCCAGCGTGGTGGTGACGGTCGCAATGCCGAGGCCGTTGGTGGTATTGGCGTTAATCGTAGTCGCGCTGCCACCGTCGAAATCCCATTTAAAGCTGCTCGTTGTGGGAAATTGCACATACAGAATTTTGCAGGTGTCATAGGCGATTTTGTGAAGTGTGCCGGCACTATCGACCCAGCCAGGCGTGAATGCCAGAGGCGCGCTGCCGCCGCTGGTAGCGGTATAAGGATTACCACCGGCAGAAGTCAGAGAGCCATTCAACGCCCAATCAGCGCCTTTAATAAGCCGCTTGTCATAGGTTGTGCGCGGATAGCTTGAGTTCCAACCGCCAATCCATGAATTTGCCGATGCTGGAATGCCAGCATTATTAAGCATCCCGGCAATTTGCGAGCTGACATCCTGCGTGGGTGCATCCTGCCCGCCGCTCAAAGCATTGGCAGTAAGGCTGGTGCCAATCCATAGGCCGATGCAATTCTGACCGGCACCGCTCGCATGGCTTGTCCAGTTTGCTATGCAGCCGCGCAAGTTAGGAAAAAGAGTGGCGTCAATGTTTGCCGCCCACGCTTTGCTGCCATTGATTTTCCCTTGGCCGATGCCCTTTGGCGTTAAGATCGCATCAATATCCGTATCTGTACCGGCGGCGGTCAGGGCGGGGCCAAAGCCGGTAGCACCAGGCGTTGGGCTCCAATAATTGACGCCGCTGGCGACCGTGCCAAAACGCATAACGCTTATGCCATTTGCTGAAATCGCTGGGGTGTTGGCAGCTGCAAGGTAAAATCTGTTGCCGGTGGAAGTGCTATCAGTAGGGCTGAAGCCTGCGGCAGTTTCCAACCCCGACCATATAGCGGCGGCACCGTTAACCGTTCCAGTGAGTGTAGGGCTCGCCGAGAATACGAGATTGGCGGATGTGGTGCCCGTGGCACCGCTGGCGCTATAGCCGGTTATGTTATTGAAAGCGGCGATGCCGGCAGAACCTGTGCCTGTTCCACCCTGCGCAACGGTGACTGGTGTGTTGTCTGTCAATAGCGCGGCGTTTGCATTCGGTAGGGTAAAAGTTTTTTCCGAGCTTGATGGCCCGCTAAACTTCGTGAATCCATTACCAGTGCCGCCATATGTGGAAGCAATGATTTGTGTGAGTGCCGTGGTGCCATCGAAATTATTTCCATAAATTGCTCTGGCCGTGGCAAGCGCAGTTGCCGTTGAAGCATTACCCGTGACCGGGCCGACAAAGCCGCTGGCGGTTACAACGCCGCTCGAGATGGTTCCAACGCCAGACATATTTCCGCTATCATCCACCGTGACAGCCGAGGCCTGCGCCGTGGCGCCGCCCGTGCCGTCAACACGCATAAGCCGATTATCGCTCGAACCCAGCGCACCGCCGAGATAACTTCCAACAGCGGCGATGCATGGATTTTCGGAACTATTACCGCGGTTGATGTGGACAAGATCATTAGCTTGCAGGGCGCCACATGAATGCCCTGAAAAAAGCTGCAGGATCGTTTGTGGAGTGGCGGCATAACCAGGCATGGCTTCGCCGAGCACAGCCACGATCATGGCCATGGTGCAAATCAAAAACTTTTTCATTTATGGCTCCTTATTTTCCTTAACCGGGGCGGGGAGTGCCGCGGCCGGCGCGGCGGATTCCTTTTCGGCTACCACCGGCTTGGGATGCTTTTCCTTCACCGCCTGGCGTTTTTTCAGCAAGGCTAACGTCGATGGTGGGACTTCAACGCCAGAAGTGATGACCAGATGCAAAACCTTGCAAACTTCATCAAGTACATCACCGATCGGCGGATATTCCGCTTCACGGGCTGCGCGATAAGCTTTAGCGGTATATTGATCGGAAACGGCTTTATGCGTGGCCGTGTCCTTTTTATGCTGCGCGGCTTCGCTTTTATTTAAAGGCTGGTGCCCAACCTGGGCGGCCGCGGCATCGGCCAGATCGAGATCGTGCAGCTCGGCCGCGCGGGCTTCATGTGTCAGCGCGTGATGGAGATTTCTGATTTTTCCCCGCACGCCGGCGAGATCAAGCGAATGCTTGTTGAAAGATAAATTGAATGCGGTCACGACCGAGCTGCGCATGCTTTCTTTTTCAGCGCGCGTTTCTCCTGCCGGTAATTCGGTGATTTCCTTATCTAAAATCTCGAGGTTTTTTCTATGGGCTTGGCGCTCGGTTTGGATAATTCCAGTGAGGCGGTTCTCTTCTTCGCGCAAGGAAACCATACGGCTTTCTTTTTCCTGCGCCGGGATCGTTTCATAGGTTTCGAGCTGCGTTCGGCGCGCGCGGCGGGCCGCGATCGCCTCATCGTGACCGGGTGGGGTGGCTATGCATTTTTTTTGCATGGTTAGGTCGCTCTCAAGCCGTACATGGAGATTTTTCCGGTAAGATTTCCGCTAAAGGGAAGGAATTGAATGCTGTCAATCGCAGCGGTGGTCTTTCTGTTCGCGCCGCCCGAGGTGGATGTATCGGTGCCCGTAAGAAGGATTTCAGTCGTTTGGAATGTGAATTGCGGATAATTGCCGCTATTAGAAAGGCCATGGCCAATCATGCAGCCGCTCAAGCCATTGCCGCCGTTTGAAACCGAGCGCCAGGATGAGCTTCCCGTTAGAAGCATACCGGTGGCCCCGCTCGATGAGAGAGCGGCGACCGTGCCATTCATTCTCACGCCGGCGGTGGCATAATCGCTGGAGCCGCTGTCGTAACTTCCTTGGCCGGCGCGCCTAACGCGGGCAAGCAGCGTATCAACGACACCGTTGGTATGCGTTAAGTTTTCGAAAATCCACATATAGGCGTTATAATCGGAAGTAATATAGCCGGTGAAATCGGCCGAGGCGGCGCCCGATGGGGTGGCGGTGGCTAACAGCTTCATGCCCGGCGTGATGCCGCTGCCGAAATCGGTGCGATCCAGAATGTAATATGTACCATTTGAATACGCGCGTTGCCGCTGCCCAGATTTCCAATCATTCGCCTCGATATCGACAAGCGTGCCTGACTTCCACTTTTTTACCGTGACCGCGCCGCGGCCATCATTGGCAACGGTAGTCGCGCCGGCGGCATCGCTGGTTGGTACCCATTCAATTTTCTGCCCATTGCCATCGGATAACGTAGGCACGGAAAAGGTAAGGCTGATCGCCGTGGCGGTGCCGCCAACGGCGCTGGCGAGGGTAAGGCTGTCGTTCTGGAGGTCTTTGAAATTTGGAACCTGGAAACCGCCGGCACGGGAATTATCGCCCAGGCGCAAGCGATTTGCCGTGGTATCGAAAATGGGCTCGCCCAGCACGGGTGTCATGCCATCACATTGCGGGCCGGTGCCGCGGCGAAGTTTAAGTTCGGTTGCTGACATTAGAGTACCGCCTCGTAATCAAGGAAGGTTGTGGGAGCCGTATTCACGGCGCCGTAATCAAGGAAGGTCGCGGGAGAACCGGTAACGCTTTCATAATCCAGGTGCGTGCCGATCGTGCTGCCGCTCGAACCGACGATGCAGCCGGGCATTTCCGAAAGAGATGAGAGTTTACCGATTGTATTTTTAAAACGCGCAGCAAGGTCATAAGACGCGCCGGGCGTGGCCGTCACCATATCGGCCTGCGTGCTATCGCCTGGTACCGGATGCAGCGGCTTATAAACGGTTGTTCCGGTTTCACGGTAAAACAGCTCTACCTGGCCGGGACTGGCAAGCACGTTGTTGTCGATCGATTGATCGAAACCAAGCACAAGCGTGTAAAGGGTATCGCCATCGGTTGTATTTACGAGCCGCGATGAATAAGAAAGGTTTTGCGGCCGCGCCACCGTGAATGGATCGGGCAACACCGAATTTGGCGCCGGGTCGATGAGCGCATCTTCTGTGCTTTCGTGATCAAAAATCTCCTCGGCGGTTTCGCGCAAGATGATGGGCACGCGCAATGCGGGCTTGCCAAAGGCGTCATTCTCGATCGAAAGGCCAAGCCGTGTGACCTCGAAGGCTTTATCGACAAAGCCATCGGGTTCGGAATTGAGCGTGATGTTATCACCGCATTGGTTTCGAAATGCGAGCATCTTCGCCGCACCCTGCACCGCGATTTCCTGCCGCGCGCGCTTGTATTCGATCTTGCTGACGCGCTGTGCCGTGGTCGTGCTTTGGGTATAAGGAAGCGGATAATCCTTTTTCTGCTTAATACCGCCGTCCTTGGTGATGTCGTTCAACACCGAGTATTCCGGGTAATCGACCGGCTGCCAATTGTTAAGCTGCGAATAGAAGATGCCGCCGATCGCGTTAAAGCTTTCCTCGATCGGCAGGCGCGTGTCGATAGAGAAGGGCGCGACGAAATCCGATTTGGCGTTAAGGCTATTAACAGGCTCCGACCAGGCGGCCGGCAGGATGCGGATTTTTCCGCCCGCAAAGACCAGGCGGCCGGCATCACCAGAAAGCATATCTTGAAGGTTGTCACCGATCGCACGAGCGGTATCGAGCACACCGCCGCCGTAATATCGTGGCTCGGCGTTTTGCGTAATGGTGTGGGTGCCGGTGCCGGCATCCGTAAAATCAACCGCCTGGCCCTGCAGAGCATCCAAGAGCGTGGCCGCAAGTCGCACGCGAGGGCCAACCACGGAATTCTTTTTAAACTGGTGAACAATCACCCAATAATCCGTGGCGGGTGAAAGCCCTGCCGGCAGGGTGCCCGTGGTCGTAAGCTGCACCCGCGCAAAGGGCGGGAATTTCAACATATCCCCATCGAGCGCGAGCGTGTCGGCCGCGGGCGTGGCCGCATTGACCATATGTACAACATCGGCCGTTGTGACCATTTCATCGCAGATATTCAGCTGCGCGGTGTTTTGCGTTTCTTCAAAGCGGTCAACCGCGGCGCCAAAGCCGGCATCTTCATTGCAAAGATATTCGTATTTAAAGAGGCCAAGATTACCTGTGAACCGGCGCATGTTGTCGCGCGGATCGATAATAGGCTTGCCACGCATGACGACGCTTGGATTGGGCAAGCCGGAAGAAAACTTATTGGCGTCATATTCGAAGCGCCAATAAACATAGGCAAGGCCACGGAAGCGGAAATTGCTGTTGAGGCCCTGCACCTCTGAAATCAAAAGCGTATCGGCGGTCTGGTTCGGGCTGCCGAGATGCGGCCGGATGCGAACCTTATTGGCGAAATCGCCCGTTGTTACCAGGCCATTGGCGTCCAGCTGATCGGGCGTGATGCAAACATCACCCAACCAGTATTCAACGATGCCATCGATTTCATGCGCAGCGATGACTGAAACCGCATAGAGGTACTTATTATCGCCTGAAAGACCAAGCGGATAGAACATGCCGGCATGGCGCGTGATGCCATACACATGCTTATGGCTATCGTCGGAACGCTGCACCGCGACATTGATGCCGGTCTGGGTGTTCTGGCTGGTCGGGTCAGGGGTGCTTGGCTTGGGTGTCAGGGCCCGTGTCACGGCCGACAGCACTACCGACAAGGCGACCTTGAGAAGGATAGACCCCAGGGTCGCGCCGGTAAGGCTGCCACCGATAGCGGCCGCCGCGGCGGCAAGAGCGATTTGTGGGGGCATGGCTTATATGTTCCAGACCTTGAGCGCGAGGCGCCGGGAAATGCGCCTTTCGTTATTCATCGGCCGGGCGGCCGCAAGAAATTCGCCCTTATCGGCCACAATGGCGGCGGCGAGGCGGCCGTTGCCACCATCGATCAACACAACATCGCCACGAAAAGCACGGCGCCAATTTTGATGCGGCTCGATCCCAAGCGAATTTGTAATCAAGCTTTCGATGCCGCCGAGGCTTTCCAAAAGCGCCGCGGCGCCGGCTTCATCCGAATAGGTTCCGCGATAGTCGGCCGCAAGGTCGGTTCCTGTCATGGCCATCACGGCATCGGCCGCAAAAAGAATGCAGTCGTTTTGGCCCCACACAAAAGGCGCGGCTATGCGTTCTCGCAAATACTGGGAAAGCAATTTTTCGGAATTTTCCAGCCGCGTTATTGCTGGGATTGGCTGGAGCCCCATGGCAACACCTTATCTTGCATGGTGGCGATTAAATCAAAGCAGGTGTCGGCCGGATAAAGCGCCTTTTGATCCTCGGGCGTGTACCGTCTTACCTTGGCCTGCTTTAGAAGGATCATCTCGTTCTCGGCCTGCAAGGTTATGGTGCAGGTATTGCGCGAACGATTGATCTTCATCACGTTCATAAGCCCGACAAACCATTGGTAGGGCGTGTCTTCGAGCTGGTTCAAGCCGCCCGAGGAAAAAAGAAGCGGGGTATCGGCATCGAATGCGATAGAGGTGTCGGCATCGAATAAATCAGCCACATCGCCCTTGCGGATGGCGAAAGCAAGGGAACAACGCCGGCGGCGGTATTCCTGGTTATACGCAACCGATATCAGGCTTTCGGGAATGCCGGTTAACTGGAACGTCATGCCATTGGCGGTTAAATCTTCGGTTTCATCATATTCCGAGATGCCAATCAGGCCGCCAACACCCTCATAGGTTTCGCCGTTATAGGTGAGCGGGCCCTTGCCTGACCAAAAAAGGATATCGCCGCCATCAAACTCAAACTTGGCAAGCAAGGCCGCCTTGATAACACGTTCGCCGATCGCGGCTGACACTTCGGTGGTTAAATCGCGCGACATTAAGGAATGCTCCGGCAGTCGAATGTGACGCCATGCTTTAGAAGATCAACGCTCCAGTTTTGCTTGGGCGATACGAGCCGGAATACGCCGGCTGGGTTGATAAGCACGATGCTGGATGCATCATTGGGCGCCACCGTGATGGCAGGCTTGCAGGCGATCAGCGCCTCGCCGCTTGCGTTCGTACTGAAATCATCCAGCAGCATGTGAAGACGCGCATTCGCGCCAGAATTTAGCTGGAAGAAATCGCCTTTCTTCCCCCAACCGGTTTGGCTATGCGTCAGGTTTTTAATGTTCAAAAGGTTGCCGGTCTGATCGGCACCATCCACCTGCGGACTATCGGCACCCCAGCCACCGCGCGGCGTCTTATAACCGGGCGGCGAGAATAAAAAGGAACCAACCTGGCCATATAATTTTCCAAAGAAGGCTACCCATTCCATCGCTTGGGCGCGCAACATGGGCGGCAGCTGCACGCCGATGAATTCCCAGACTTCGCCACCCCAATCGGTCACCTGATCGGAATAATCAAATTCGCTTTCCGTGATGCCCTGTGCGTGATCCCAGCCGGGCGTCATGGACTTTGGCGCCGGCGAGGTAGGCATGGTGAGCGGGTAGGAAAAGCTCATCTGCGAACCCCAAAATTATCGTGTAGAGACATAGCCGCGCGACATGGCGGTTTGCATACGCGCCTCGAAATTGCCGGGCGCGGCCCAGCTTTCAACCTTGGCGTTCACACTTTGGATCATGTTCTCAAGGCGCATGACGGCGGCAACATCGGCCCCGCGCAGATCGGCGTAAATCGTAGGGCCGCCGCCCATGCTGCTACCGCTCGGCACAATGCGGCCGGGACTGTCGGGAATGAAGAGTTCTGGCCCGCGCTCGCCGACAATCGAAGGCACGCCCGGCGGCGGCCGGCCGCCATCGGCAAAACCAAGAAAGTCGCCGATACCGGAGAAGAAATTACCCACGCCACCAAATAAGGAATCCGATCGGGCGCCATTCCAGGTGATGGTGCGGCCATCGGAGAGCGAGGTTGTGCTTGAGCCGCCAAAGAGGCTGTCCAGGCTAAAGCCACCGCCGCCGGCGCCGCCCGTGTCACCGAATAAACTGCCGATACCCTTGGCGAGCGGCTGGAAGATCAGGAATTTCTGGATAAGGTTTAGGATATCGAGGCCAAGCGCCTTAAGGGTATCGCTGAAACTTTTGCCGCCCTTAATTGCATCCTCAAAGGCGCTATTCATGCTCGCCGCGAGCTGGTTGGCGAATTGCTTCATCTCCTGCATCTGGTCTTTGGCAGCTTTTTCTGCCTCGGTCAGCTTGTAATCGGCAGCCGCGAGCCCGAGCACCGTTTGAATTTGCTCTTCCGTCAAAACCTTACCGTCCTTGCTGGCGGCTTCCTCGGCCTTGAAAAGCTCCTCTTGCTGCTTACGCGCCACGCCGTTCAGCTGCAAAAGATCGTTTTCGTGCTGCAAGCTGGTGAGATAATCATCCAGCGCGTGCTTGCTGGCGGTAACCGTATCGATGCCGCCGCCGGCAGGCGGGGGAGTGGGTTTTGGTTTATTGTTCAGCGCGTCAAGCGCGGCGGTGATTTGCTGAATTCTGTCCTGCTGGTTCTTGATGCCGGCGGCCTGGGTGGTGGCGCCGCCATCGAGCAAGGTCTGGAACGAATTGCCTTGATGGCTTTGCAGGGTTTTTAAAAGATTTTGCGCCATCGTGAGTTCATTCACGAGCGTGTCATGGCTTTGATGCTGAATATCGTTAAACAGCATATCGGTGACTTGAGCGAACCCCTTGATGGAGTCCGTCATAAGATTGGCGAGCGAACCGAATTGCTTCATGTCGCCGAGAATGTTCACAAGCGCCACACTTAGCTGCGAAGTGATCACATCGCCCATGGCCCGCAGCTGATCGCCGGCGATCTTTCCTTTCTTTACGATCTCCTCATCGATCACCGCGCCGGCCGCACGGGCTTTAGCTTCCATGTCCGCGAGGCCCGCGCTGCCATCGCGCAGGAAATTGGAGAAGGCAAGGCCTTGCTTGCTGAAAAAATCCTGTAAGAAGGAACCTTGCTGCGCCCCGCTCAAGCTTTGGAAGCGATCAGCCAAGAGCTGCAGCACGTCGGCGCTGTCGCGGGCCTGTGAGATATTCACGCGCCATTTTGTGAATGTATCAAGCGCCGATTGAACGCCCGTTTTTGCATCCGAAAAAACCCGGTTCATAAAACCGAGGCCGGTGGTGAATTTGTCGTTATCGATGCCAGCCTGGCCGGCGGCGAAGCGGTAGGCCTGATATTGCTCTACATTAAGATTGAGCGCGTCGGCCTGATCCTGCAGCGCGGATATATTTTCAATGGTCTGCTTGGTGAATGCAGCAATGCCACCCCCAAGCGATACGCCGAATAGAGTGGAAAGAGCATCGGCCGCGCCGCGCACGCCATCGAGCGAATGTGAAAAATCACTCCCCCATTTTTCAAATTCTTTTTGCGCACGGCGCAGCTCTTGGATAAACGGATCAGAATCCGCTCCAAAAACGGCCGTTAAAGCATTCGCCATGATGGCCTCGTTTATTCTTGATCAGGCGCGCCCGCATCCAGCCAGGCGCGAAGCTCACGTGCCATGCGCTTATCGCGCACCGTGGTATCGCCGCTTCTCTCCAGATAACCGTCGATCGCGGCGAAAAGTTCATGCGGTGTCGATGCCCAAAAAGCTGCCGGTGACCAGCCAAGAGCGCCAAGGCCCCATTCTATGTACCGGCGGAAGGGGTATTCACCGCTCCCGCCGTTTCCGCTTCCCCCGAGGGTTCTACCTCGCGGTCGCCGAGGATGGCGTTGCTTACAAAGACAATGACGGGGCTACTGATTTTTGTGATCCCGTCCTTGACGAGAAGATCACGCAAATCCTTGGGCGGCTGCCCGCCGGCACCGATAATGCCATTGCGAACAATGCTCTCGATTTCGCGGAAGCCATGGGTGCGGCTGAAAAACCGCGCCGTGACGCCTGCCATGCCCATGCCGAGATCGTTCTCGATTTGGGCGAGCGCATCGAATGTCGGGCGCAGGGTATATTCTTGGCCGGCGAGGGTGATTTTCACCTCGCCGCGGTGGGGATTGGCCATGGCTTCCTCTTATCGGTTTGCAGTTTAGGTCAAGGTCACATCGCCCGAAAAATCAAGCGTGATGTTGTAGAGCTGCGCGGCGTTGTAATCGCCGCTGAATTCGGCCGAGCTGATCTGGGCGTTGCCAGTCAGCGCTTTGGTGCCGAATTGAACGCGGTAGGGATTAAGCGTACGCGCCAGCGCGCGCGTGCCGAGAGAGCCATGAACGGCGGCATCGGTCAGAACGCCGCGGCATTGCACCTGGACGCTCGAAACACCCATGGCTTCGCCAAGTTCCTTGGCGCCGTTGCTATCGATATTCGTTACATCGACGGTTTCACCATCGAATTTCACGCTCGGGCTGCGGATGCCCGCAATAAGGTTCGTGGTACCGGTGCCATCGAACAATTTCATATTTTTACCGGCTTGCGGGTTGGTCGTCGTCATAGCTACTCCCTTGGGTTAGTTCTTGTTGAGATAAACATTAAAACTGACGACGCCGATCCACTCGGTTTCATCGTAATCGCCTGGCAAGGTCTGGGTGTTCTGTAAAAGGCAATAGACAAGCTTATGCCCTTCAACCGTAAAATCTTGGCGATCGAGCGCGGCGATCACCGCATCGTTGATTTTTTTTGCATTCTCTCGGCCGGTTGTGTTGCCGCGATCGACGCAACCAACGCGGATCGTTCCCGAATAGGCGATGCCATCGACTGAACCCGCTTCATCCAGGCTGTCCTCGGCTAATCCAATGAAGGGGAAAGCAGGGTCACGCTGCGGGGCGTCATAAATACGCGGGTTTTCCGCGCCGCCCACGAGTGCAACAACGGCAGCATCCGCCTTAAGCTGGGCTATAACCGCTTGTTGTAATTCCCAAAGCCCGGCCATGATTATCCCTGCAGTTCATTATTGGCCTGACGCAAGGCGCTTTCCATCGCAGCCCTGAATTCGGTCTGCGATTGCTCGCGCATATTTCGCGTGGGGCCGAGAAGAAAATCTTTGGGCGAAAACCCTGGATGAAGCCTGCCCGATTGATTTTTGGTGCGCAGGCCGCTGGCATTCGTCCATGCACGGTTGGCGCCATGCTTAACGCTGTGCGGCGCGACACCAAAAGTTAAAAATCGGGCGATATAACCGCGATCGAGAGAAAAAACACCAACACGCCAAACTAAACCACGGGCGCTACGCTTGATAACAACCTGGCTTGCGAGCTTGCCTGTTTTGCGCGGCGCCAGAAGCCAGCCTATGCGCTGCACCCGTTGCGCTACTTTTTGGCCCGTCGCGGCGAGAGCTTTGATCGCTGCATCGGGCAACGTCTTTGAAAGAACCCGGCTAACCTTTGGAACCCCATCAAGCCTGAATTGGGGAATGATCATCCGCTTATCCCTTGGCCCAGCTTGCAGGTGATATCGAGATATTGGCGGCGCTGATCGGCATTGATCGCCCCGGTGATGTGCATTTCCTGGTTGCGCCAAAGCAGGCGATAGGCATCCGAAGTAAGCGTTGCGAGCTCGGCGCGGTAGCGCAGTCGAACCCGGTGGGAAACCTCAAGGCCCATAAGGGCGTTGCGCAGGCTTTCATTCACGCCAACGGGTTTTA
>Ga0134124_10001901_pt1 | contig 16816 bp, 15 predicted proteins | sample KB304_FD_96880 | JGI IMG/M metagenome (GOLD analysis project Ga0134124, IMG submission 96880) | Terrestrial soil microbial communities without Nitrogen fertilizer from Kellogg Biological Station, Michigan, USA - KB3-0-4 | ecosystem: Environmental > Terrestrial > Soil > Unclassified ...
AGTACATCATCGGCAACGCGGTCGGCGCCACCTGCAACGCCGTCCAGACCGTGACGGAGCCCGAGAAGGTCCTGTTCTCGTTCGTGTGCTGGGGAACGGCCAACCTCGGTCCGGACAAGCCGTACTCGTTCCGGGCGATGCTGAGCCAGTGGGAAGTGGCCGATCCGTTCTATCGCTGGGTGAAGGAAAAGCACCCTCAGATCAAGCGCGTGGCGCTCATCTCGCCCAACGACACCAGCGGCAAGGACACCAACACCGCGGTCGTCAAGGCGCTCAAGGGCCTCGGCTTCGAGGTCGCCGCCGACGAGTACTACGAGCGCGGCACCAAGGACTTCTACCCGATCCTCACCAAGCTCCTGGCGACCAAACCCGACATGCTCGACGTCGCCGCGGCGCCGGCGGGCGAGGGCGGGCTCATCCTCAAGCAGGCGCGCGAGCTCGGCTTCAAGGGCGCCAAGGGCTGGACCGCCGGGACCAACCCGTTCACGATCATCGGCGTCGCCGGCAAGGAAGCGGCCGAGGGCGTGTGGAGCCCGCTCAACATCAACGTGAAGAGCGACTTCGTCAGCCAGACCGTGCGCCGGTTCGGCGAGGAGTACGAGAAGCGCTACAAGGAAGTACCCGGCGTGATCGCCATCGCCAACTACGCGGCCTTCGACGTGATCACCAAGGCCATGCAGGACGCGCGCTCGCTCGAGACCGACAAGGTGCTGGCCGCGCTGACCCAGAAGCCCTTCGACACCGTGTGGGGCAAGCTGGTCCTCGGCGGCAAGGAGACGTACGGCATCGATCGGCAGTTCCTGTACCCGATGGTCATCAGCGAGGTTCGCGACGGCAAGGTGGTCGACATCGCTCAAGTGCTGCCGGCCGCACTGAAGAAATGAGGGACTCGGCTCGCTAGAGGCCGCGGGCGACTCGTGTCGATCGAGCTCCTCGTCCAGGCGCTGCTCAACGGCTTCGGCCTGGCGATGGCCTACGTGCTGGTCGCCCTCGGCCTCACCCTCATCTTCTCCATTCTCGAGATCATCAACTTCGCCCACGGCGAGTTCTACATGCTCGGGGGCTACGTCACCTACTACGTCTACGCGCTCTTCGGCCTGAACTATTTCGCGACGCTCGTGCTGGCGATCGTCACGGTCGGCCTCGCGGGCGTGGTCGCCGAGCGGCTGATCTTCCACGACCTGCGCGGCAAGGCGCTCAACGCGTTCATCGTGTCGCTCGGGCTCCTGTGGGTCATGCAGGCCGGCGCGCAGCTCGGGTTCGGCGTCCTCGACAAGCCCGTGCCGTCCGCGTTTTCGGGAGTCGTGCGCCTGTTCGGGCTGGTGATGTCGGTCGAGCGGATCGTGGTGAGCCTCACCGCGATCGTGCTCATCGTCGGGCTCTACCTGTTCCTGCGTCTGAGCCGGCCCGGCCGCGCCATGCGCGAGGTGGCCCAGGATCCGGACGCCGCCGCGCTCCAGGGCGTCAACATCGACGCCGTCTCTGCCCTCGGCTTCGGGGTCGGCTGCGCGCTCGCCGGCGGCGCCGGCGGCCTGCTGGCCCCGCTCTTCGCGGTGAGCCCGGCGATGGGCGCGCTGCCGGTCGTCAAGGCGTTCATCATTATTATCGTCGGCGGCATGGGCAGCCTGCCGGGGGCCGTCCTGGGCGGCCTGCTCCTGGGCGGCGTCGAGGGCCTCGGCACGCTCTTCATGGGCAGCGCCGCCGTCAACATCCTTGGTTTTCTCATGGTGATCGTGGTCCTGCTCGTGCGGCCGCGTGGGCTCGTCGGTGGAGCGTAGCGCCGCCGCGCCCGCGGCGGGCGTGGCGCTGATCGCGGCGGCGGCGGCGGTGCTGCCCCTGCTCACACGCGACTCCTACTACCTGGACGTCGCGACCACGATCCTCATGAACCTCACCTTGACGATGAGCTTTCGGTTACAGGTCAGCACCGGCCAGATCAACATGGCGCACATCTCGTTCATGGGAATCGGCGCCTACGCGTCGGCGCTCCTCGTGACCCGGGCCGGGCTGTCGTTCTGGGCCACGCTCTGGATCGGCGCGCTGGTGGCGGCCTTCCTGGCCGTGCCGATCGGCAGCGTGGCGCTGCGCGTGAGCGGCCCCTACTACTTCCTCATCACGTTCGCGTTCTCCGAAGTCGTGCGGCTCTTCTTCAACAACTTCTTCGAAGGGTTGTTCGGCGGGCCCTCGGGGCTGGTCGGCATTCCGAAGCCCGGCCGCCTGCTCGGAGTGACCTTCGACAGTAAGCTTGCCCTCTACTGGCTCATGGCGGTGATCAGTGTCGTCGTGGTGCTGGCCTTCGTGCGCCTGGACTACTCGCGGTTCGGCCTCACGGCGGGCGCGATCCGCCAGGCCGATCTCGTCGCGGAGACGCTCGGCGTGAACGTGTTCCGCTACAAGCTGACGACGTTCGTGCTCGGCAGCTTCGTGGCCGGGCTTGCCGGCGTCTTCTTCGCGCACTACCGCCAGGTTCTGCACTCCAGTGACTTCGGCCTGGAGCCGATGGTGCTGCTCGTCGTCTTCGCGGTGATCGGCGGCACCGGCAGCGTGTGGGGGCCAGTTGTCGGCACGATCGTCATGACCCTCGCCTCCGAGCTCCTCCGTGAGCTCCACCACTACGAGATCCTCGTCTTCGGCGCCGTGCTCATCCTGACGATGCTCTTCGCGCCCGAGGGACTCGTGGCGCTTCCGGGCGCCGTCCGTCGCTTCCTCCGCAGACCGCGGCGACGGGCGCCCGCGCCCACGGGAGCCGGCCTTGCTCCTTGAGCTGCGCTCCGTCTCCCGGCGCTTCGGCGGGTTGCAGGCCGTCGCCGACCTCACCATGACGGTCGCGTCCGGATCGATCCACGGCCTCATCGGTCCCAACGGCGCCGGCAAGAGCACGGTCTTCAATCTGATTACCGGCGTCATTCCCCTCACGGCGGGCGAGATCCTGTTCAAGCGCGAGCGGATCTCCGGCCTGCGCCCCTCGGACGTCTGCCGTCGCGGCGTCGCCCGGACGTTCCAGGCGACGGCGCTGTTTCGCGAGTACACCGTGCTCCAGAACGTGCTCGTCGGTGCCCACCTGCTGGCGGCCCCCGGGCTCGTGCCGGCGCTCGCGTGGTCCGGCGCCTATCGAGAGTGCGAGCGCCGCGCCCACGAACGGGGCCGGGCACTCCTCGCGTCGCTCGGCCTCGGCGCGGTCGCGAGCCAGGTGGCCGGCCAGCTTCCACACCGCGACCAGAAGGCGCTGGCGCTCGCGATGGCGCTCGCCACCGGCGCCGAGCTCGTCATCCTCGACGAGCCGCTCGCCGGGCTCGCCGATCAGGAGAAGGCGGAGACGACCGCCGTGCTCAGGCGGCTGCGCGAGCAGGGCATCACCGTGCTCCTCGTCGAGCACGACATGCGGGCGGTCATGGGGGTCTGCGACATCGTGACCGTGCTCGATCACGGCGTGCGCATCGCCGAGGGCACGCCGCGCGAGATCCAGACGAACGCCGCGGTCATCGAGGCCTATCTGGGCGTGGAGGAGCCGGGTGCTTGAGCTGACCGATCTCTCCGTCCACTACGGAAACGTCGCCGCGGTCGACGGCGTCTCGGTCACCGTGCAGGAAGGCGAGATCGTCGCGATCATCGGCCCCAACGGCGCCGGCAAGACCTCGACCTTGCGCGCGCTGTCGGGACTGGTGCGGCCGAGCGGCGGGCGGATCGTCTTCCGCGGGGTCGACATCTCGCGGTGGCGCGCGCACCGCATCGTCACGCTCGGGCTCTCACACGCGCCGGAAGGTCGGCGGCTCTTCCCGCAGATGACGGTCCTCGACAACCTCCGGATGGGCGCCTACCGGCGGCGCGACGGACAGGCCATCGAGCGCACGCTGGCCGAGGTCCTCGAGCGATTCCCGCGGCTCGGCGAGCGGCGCCGCCAGCTCGCGGGCACGCTCAGCGGGGGCGAGCAGCAGATGCTCACGATCGGCCGCGCGCTGATGTCGAGCCCGACCATGCTCGTGCTGGACGAGCCATCGTTCGGCCTGGCCCCCTTGATCGTGCGCGAGATCCGGACCATCGTGGAGTCGATCAACCGCGAGCGGAAGGTCGCGGTCCTGCTGGTCGAGCAAAATGCGCGCATGGCGCTGGCCGTCGCGGCCCGCGCCTACGTGATGGAGACCGGCCGGATCGTGCTGAGCGGCCCCGCGGCCGCGCTCCGCGAGAGCCCGCACGTCAAGGCCGCCTACCTCGGCGGATGATGGAGAGGCTGGAGGCATCGCCATGAAGTTCGCGACGCGGCTCACGGACGATCTCATCGCGCGCTACCAGCAGTCGGGGCACTGGGGCTCCGAGACGTTCTACGCGATCCTGTCCGCACGGGCCGCGGCGCATCCCGATCGGATCGCGATCGTCGACCGTGGACGCCGCGTCACCTATGCCGAGCTCAAGACGCGAGTCGACCGGGTCGCGGCGGGATTCGCGGCGCTCGGCATCGGCTCGGGAGACGTCGTCACGATCCAGCTGCCGAACTGGGCGGAGTTCGCGTACGTGTTCTTTGCCCTGGAGCGTCTGGGCGCGGTCGCGAACCAGATCGGGCCAGATTTTCGGAGCCGCGAGGTCGACTACATCCTGCGCTTCTCGGAGAGCCGCGCCTTCGTCTGCCCGGCGCGCTTCAAGAGCTTCGACTACGTGAAGATGATCGGCGAGCTGCGGCCCGGCCTGCCCGATCTCAAGGCGGTCTGTGTCCTCGGGAGCCCGTCCGGCGGCGCGACGGGCCTCGTGTCCCTGGACGCGCTCGTCGAGAACGCCGCCGCCGTGCCTCCGCCCGGCGCCGGCCAGGGCGCGAACGACGTCATGCGAATGGCGTTCACGTCCGGCACCACCGGCAACCCCAAGGGCGTGATCCACAGCCACAACACCACGCTCTCGACCTGCCGGACCCTGAACGCCGACATGGGTGTCTCCCCGGACGAGGTCTTCCTGATCTATCTACCACTCGGCCTCAACTGGGGCTACCTGACGCTCGTGCAGACCGTGATGGCGGGAGCACGGGCGGTCCTGCTCGACCAGTTCAGCGCTCGCGCCGCGCTCGAGCTCATCCAGCGCGAGCGCGTGACCTACATCCCGACCGCGCCGGCGTCGATCATCGCGATGCTGAACGACCCCGAGCTCGAGCGCTTCGACCTGTCGTCGCTGCGCGTGATCATCACGGGCGGCGCCTCGTGTCCGATCGAGACGATTCGGGAGTTTCGGGCGCGCATGCACGGCCACTTAATCGAGCTCTACGGCATGCTCGAGACGGGCTTTCACACGTACACCCGGCTCGACGACGACCCGGAGGCGGTCACCGGGACGGTGGGCACCGTCTCCTCGGGCCTCGGGCTCCGGCTGATCGACGAGTCGGGGCGCGACATCGCGGCCGGCGCGGAGGGAGAAATCGCGGCGCTCGGCCCGTCGGTCCACCTCGGCTACCACAAGAATCCGTCGGCGAACGCCGAGCTCTTCACCAGCGACGGCTGGTTTCGCACCGGCGACCTCGGGCAGTTCGACCGTGCCGGCAACGTGAAGATCGTCGGGCGGCTCAAGGAGATGATCAACCGCGGCGGCAAGAAGTTCTTTCCGCGAGAGATCGAAGAGATTCTCTATACCCATCCGAAGATCTTGCACGCCGCCATCGTCGGGGTGCCCGATTCGCGGCTCGGCGAGCGCAACTGTCTCTGCGTGATCCCCCGTCCCGGACAGACCATCGCGCTCGACGAGGTGGTCGGCTATTTAAAAGATTCGGTGGCGACGTACAAGCTACCGGAGACGATCGAGATCTTCGACGAGCTCCCGTTCACGCCGACCGGGAAGATCCAGCGCCACGTGCTCGTGAAGCGCGTGCTCGAGCGCCGCGGGGTCTAGTCTTTGCCGAACCGGATGATCGTGTAACCCAGGGCGGAGACTTCGCCCTGGCGGATCCGCCGGTCGAGCCCGTGATGCTCCTCGGCAACGGTCTGCTCTTCCTCCTGGCGGTCGCCCCGGCGCCGGTCCAGCATGACCTTCACACCGCTCACGCCCGCCAGCTCGCGCTGCAGATGCTCGTAGAGGGCGGTCTCCTTGGCGCCGACGACGAGCAGGAGGCGAACTCCCGGGAACGAGCGCGAGGGCATCCGGTTGAGGAGGTCGACGGTGTGGCGGCGGCAGATCCCGTGGGTCTCAGCAGGGTTGTCGAGCGGCGCCCGCTCTCCAAGGATGGCCGGCTGCCCCTCGTTTTGACACCAGGCGCAGGTGACTTTCATCTCCCGCCGCGCGCCCGAGCCCCGATCGTGCCCCGCTGTTCCATGCTTCCTCTTTAGGATGCTGTAAAGCACGGCGAGTGCCACACGATTCCGGATTTGGCCGGGCCTCCCGATCGAAGGTTCTCGGCAACTTGCGGCTCAGGCGCACAGGGTTCCCAAGCCTGATTGGCAAAACCTGACAATTTTGGATGGACGTCGTGGATCAGTAAGCGGTCGCGGGGCGGCTCCTCGGCGGCAGCGCCGCGGCCCTCCGATCGCGTGCGACCGTGGCCCGCAGAAACTGGGCGACGAGCTCGGGCAGGGTCCCCGGCTCGAACGGTTTCGGGATGAATCCGATGCAGCCGGCCCTCACGAGCTGGTTCGCCTCGGCGGCGGTGCCGGACGTGAACGCGACCGTGGGAATGCCCCGCGTCGCGGCATCGGACTTGAGCGCGCTGACCACCGCCAGGCCGTCCATCTCGGGCATGTGATAGTCGACCAGGATCAGATCGGGACGCTCGGCCCGCGCCAGCTCGAGCCCGTCGCGTCCCTTCGAGGCCTCGAGGACTCGGTGGCCGTGAGCCCGCAGAAGCTCGGTGAGCGTGCTCAGGACGAGCGCGTCGTCGTCGACGACCAGGATCGTGAAGGGGGTCGATCTAGCGGAGCCCAGGGGAACCCTCGGGACGCGGATCGGCTCCAGGCTCGATCAGCATGCGATGGACGAGCTGCCGGACCTCGGGCAAGTCGAAGGGCTTCAGCACGTGCGGGGCGCCGGTGCGCTCGAGAAACGCGCGCTTCTCGCGGTTGAGAATGTCGCCGGTGACGAAGACGATGCGGTGCCGCAGATGCGGGAACCGGCGCTCCACCTCGGCGTAGAAATGCTCGCCGTCGAGCCGGGGCATCTTCGTATCGCTGAGAACCAGATCGTACGCGCGCTGGCCGAGCATCTCGAGCGCCATCGCGCCGTTGTCGGCGATCCCGATCTGGTGCCCGTCGCCCTGCAGTGCCTCGGCCAGCGTGGCGGCGATGTCGGCCTCGTCGTCGACGATCAAGATCGCCTTCCCCGCGATCGGCGTCAACAATTCGGGCGCCGCCGCTTCGACGGCCGGCGCGGGGCACGCCACCACCGGCAGCTCGAGCCGGAACGTCGCGCCGTGCCCGACCTCGCTCTCGACCGTGATGGTGCCGCCGTGCTCCTCGAGCGTGCGCCGGCAGAGCGACAGGCCGAGCCCGGTCCCCTCGCCCTGAGGCTTGGTCGTGAAGAAAGGCTCGAAGATCCGCGCCTGCACGGCGGCGGGGATACCGGGTCCGCTGTCTTTCACCTCGATGAGGACTCGGTTGGCCGTCATCCCGGTCCTGATCGCGAGCCGGCGCTGCATGTCCATCGGGCGCATCGCCTGGATCGCGTTGACCACGAGGTTCACGACGACCTGATGGATCTGGTGGCCGTCGGCCCAGATCACCGGCACGGTGTCGCCAAGATCCAGGGTGACCTCGACGTTACTGGTGCGCAGGTCGTACCCGAGCAGCTCGACGGCTTCCTGCACGATCGAGTTCAGCGCCACCGGCGTACGCTCCGGCGGCCGCTGGCGCGCCAGCGCAAGAAAGTTCCGGACGATCCGCGCACAGCGGTCGGCCCCGGCGAGGATCTTCTCGGCGCGCTGGACCAGCGCGGGCTCGCGCGCCCCGTTGCGGAGCAGATGGGCCTGTCCCATCACGATCGCGAGCGGGTTGTTGAGCTCGTGCGCGACGCCCGCGAGCAAGGAGCCCATCGTCGCGACCTTCTCGCTCTGCACCAGGCGCTGGGTACGCTCGGCGATGATCTGCTCGAGCGAGCGGTTGTGGCGGTCGAGATCGAGGTAGAGGCTGCGCGTGTCCAGGAGGTTGCGAATCCGCAGCATGACCTCGAGGCGGTCGAACGGCTTCGTCAGGAAGTCCTTGGCGCCGGCCTCGAGGGCGCGCTTCTTCGCGTCGCTGGTCGCGTCGGCCGTGAGCACCAGAATCGGCAGGAAGACGTCTTCGGGAATGTGCAGCTGCTGGATGACCGCGATCCCATCCAGGTGCGGCATCATCAGGTCGAGCAGGATGAGATCGGGCTGGAGCTCGCCGTAGAGCGCGATCACCTGACGCGAGTCCGTCGTGCTCTTGACGTGCCGGTAGCCGCCTTCCGCCAGCATGCGCTCGAGGAGCCGCACGTTTGCCGGCTCATCGTCGACGACCAGGATCCGGGCCTGGGCCGGGTCTGCTTTGCCCATGGCTATCTCACCGCTCGCGCCAGCAGCTCGTCGAGCACGCCGAGAAATTCGGCGACCGACAGCGGTTTCGTCAGATAGGCGTGAGCGCCCTCACGAAGGAGACGGGCGGTCTGGCTCGGCGTCGCGTCGGCGCTCAGGATCACCACCGGGATCTCGCGCGTCCCAGGATCGGCTTTCAGCTCGGCGAGCACCTCCTGCCCGCCGATGTCCGGCAGATGCAGATCCAGGACGATGGCATCCGGCCGATGCGCACGCGCCAGCTCGAGGCCTCGGCGGCCCTGCACCGCGGAGAGGAGCCTCACACCGGGGCGCCGCGTGACGATGCGCTCGACCAGCCGCAGATTCGCCGGATTGTCCTCGATGTACAGCACCGATCCCGTCGCGCTCGCCGCGTCGGCGGCTGGCGCGCTCGCCTCCGGCACACGCGACTCGCACACCGGAGTCGTAGCAACCGGCAGCTCCAGGGAAAACGCCGACCCCACGCCCAGCGTGCTCTCGGCCCGAAGGGTCCCGCCCATGAGCTCGACCAGGCCCTTCGAGAGCGCGAGCCCGAGCCCGGTGCCCTCGACGGCCCCGTCCGGCACGTCAAGGCGGTCGAACGGCGTGAAGAGCCGGTGCATGCGCTCCGGTGCGATGCCGGGCCCCGAGTCGGCAACGGTGATACGGCACCGGTCCGCGGAGGCGTCCTCGCACGAGACGGTCACGGCGCCCTCGGGACGGTTGTACTTGACGGCGTTCGACAGAAGGTTCAGCAAGACCTGCTGGAGCCGCTGACGGTCGGCCATGACGTGGCCATTCCAGACGACGGCCGACGCGAGACTGATGCCGCGGGCGGCCACCAGCGGCCGGATGAGGTCGAGCGCCCCGTTGATGACCTCGCCGGTCTCGACCGGCTCGAGCGAGATCGAGGATTTGCCCGCCTCGATTCGCGCGAGATCGAGGATCTCGTTGATGAGCCCGAGCAGATGCCGGCCGCCCTTGAGGATGTGCTCGACCGCGTCGCGTTGCTCGTGCGTCTGGGCGTCGAGCTCCAGGAGCTGCGCGAAGCCGAGGATGCCGTTGAGCGGCGTGCGGAGCTCGTGACTCATGCGCGAGAGGAACTCGCTCTTGGCCCGGTTGGCGGTGGTCGCGCCTTCCTCGGCTCGCTGGGCGCGCTGGCGCTCGCGGCGCTCGCTCTCGTGCGCGTCGACCAGGCGGGCGTAGAGCATCCCGTTCTCGACCAGGAGTACGACGAGCACGAAGCTCGCCGCCAGCAGCCCGTAGATCCGGCCCGCGTAGAACCCGAGATCGAATCGGCCGGCGTTGAACACCACGGCCAGACCGATGTCGAAGATCCACGCGCACAGGACGACGATCAGCCAGAGATCGAGGACGGAGTGCGGCCGGCGTCGCCAGAGCGCGCCGAGGGCCAGGAAGCTCAGCCCCCAGACGAGCGCGATGACCGCGCTCATCGCCGCGGTGTAGTGGCTCTCGCGCATGATCGCCGGAAGCAGGCCCTGGCCCGCGGTGGCGACGAGCGTGAAGGCACCGGCGACGGCAGCGGCGGCCGCCGCCGTCCCGAGGATCGCGAAGATTGGCCGCCCCGGCGGACGGCTCGGCTCGGCGTCCGAGGTCTTGAGGAACGCGTACGCGATCACGAGGAGCGGAAAGCCGCCGTGCCAGAACATGTAGAGCCAGGCGGTGCTCTGCGGACCCGCCCCGAGCAAGCCCGTCGGCGCAAAGAGGCCGGGAAACGTGAGCGCGTGGGCGACGGTCATGAACGCCGTGAACAGATAGGCCCCCGCCAGGATCTGCAACGCTCGCGATCTCAGGATGGCGAACTGGCCGAAGAGCAGGATCGCCGTGACCAGATCATTGATGACGAGCGCGGATTCGTAGACGGGGATGAAGGCCCAGACCTGGCCGAGCGGCCGCCTGGCGAGCGGAGCCAGCGCGAGAAAGATCACGCCGGAGACGACCACGACCGCGAGCGCCAGCCGGCGCTCACGGCGTCCGGCCGGCAACGTCGAGAGGAAGACTGCGCGGTCGTCGGGGCTCACCGGCGCGTCCGCTTGGACGTCCTGGATGGGTGCCTGGACGCCCTGGACGGATGCGTCGTCCGAGCGCGGCCGGCTTTCGCGCGAGGACTCGCCGGCGCCACGGTCACGCCGGCAGCCGAGTCCGCGTCGAGGAGCGCCGTGACCTGACGACCGAGCGCCGTGAGGCCCGCGCGCTTGGTGACGAACGCGTCGGCCCCGCAGGTCATCGCCAGCTGCTCGGCCTGATCGTCGTCGAACCCGGTCAGGGCCACGATCTTCGTGGCCTTGGTCACGGGAGCCTCCTTCACCCGCCGGCAGACCTCGAAGCCGTCGAGCCCGGGCATACGGAGATCCAGCACGAGAAGATGAGGCTGCAACGAGCCGATCCTCAGGAGCGCTTCGTAGCCGCCGCACGCTCCCTCGACCCGGGCGCCGGGGACGAGATCCTCGAGCGCGTCGACGGCGAGATCGACGAAATCCCGCTGGTCGTCGACCACCAGGATTCTCGGGTTTTCGTCGCCCTCGGCGCCGAACCCGAACGCGGCCTGGAACCGGCGGAGCTCACTCGCACGAATCCGGAAGTGCCGGCCGGGCGTCCTGAACGCCTCGAGCTGACCGGCCTCGATCCAGTTCTTCACGGTGCCCACCGACACCTGGCACCGGCGCGCGACCTCACCCGTGGTCAAATAGCGCATCAGGACCTCAAAACCGCGCAATACACGAAAAATTGGGCTATTCCAGTAGTAACAGACACCATTTTTTACTCAAATTGATCTTTTTGGCAGATTCATCGGCCTGAAGAGTAAGACAGGGGACGAGCGGCGCTCGTCCCCTGGGAAATCAGGAGGTTACCGCGCGCTGCGCTAGCCCGTGAAGCCCTTGCCCTCGTTCGCGAGCCGGTCAAGCAGAGGCGCCGGCGTCCAGAAGGCGTCGCCGCTCTGTTTCTTGAACGCGAGCAGCCGGTCGCGCAGCGACTTGGTCCCGATCGAGTCGGCCCAGAACATCGGACCTCCCCGATAGACCGGCCAGCCGTAGCCGTAGACCCAGATCACGTCGATATCACTCGCGCGAATCGCGATCTTCTCCTCGAGGATCTTTGCGCCCTCGTTGACCATGGGATAGAGCAGGCGCTGCAAGATCTCGTCGTCGCCAATGGGGCGCCGGGTGATGCCCATCGACGTCGCGACGTCGACGATGATCTTCTCGACCTCCGGATCGGGGATCGGCGTCCGGTCGCCCTTCTCGTACTTGAAGTAGCCCGCGCCCGTCTTCTGTCCGAATCGACCGAGCTCGCAGATGCGATCGGCGACCGGAGCCTTCGCCCCACGTCCCTTGCGGATGCGCCAGCCGACGTCGAGACCGGCGAGGTCACCCATCGCGAACGGCCCCATCGGGAAACCGAAGTCGGTGAGCACGCGGTCCACCTGGTGCGGCGCGGCGCCTTCGAGGATGAGCTTCTCGGCCTGCAGGCCGCGCTGGTGGAGCATGCGGTTGCCGACGAAGCCGTAGCAGACGCCCACGAGCACCGGCACCTTGCCGATGCGACGGCCGACGGTCATCGCGGTAGCGATCGTGGTCTTCGATGACTTCTGGCCGCGCACGTTCTCCAGGAGTCGCATCACGTTGGCCGGGCTGAAGAAGTGGGTGCCGATCACGCTCTCGGGCCGCTTCGTGGCCGAGGCGATCTCGTCGACGTCGAGCGTGGAGGTGTTGGTCGCCAGGACCGCGTCGGGCTTGCAGATCGCGTCGAGCTTGGCGAAGACCTCCTTCTTGATCGGCATCTCCTCGAACACCGCCTCGATGACGATGTCGGCGTCAGCGGCGGCCTTGAAGTCGACGCTCCCGGTGATGAGTCCCATCCGCTTCTCGACGTCCGCCTGGGTCAGCCGCCCGCGTGATGCGGTCGCCTCGTAGTTCTTCCGCACGATGCCGAGACCGCGGTCGAGCGCGTCCTGCGCCATCTCGACGACGGTGACGGGAATCCCGGCGTTGGCGAAGTTCATCGCGATGCCGCCGCCCATGGTTCCGGCGCCGATCACCGCCGCCTTCTTGATCTCCTTGGCCGGCGTGTCCGCGGCCACGTCGGGGATCTTGGCCGCCTCACGCTCGGCGAAGAAGAAGTAGCGCTGGGCCTTCGACTCCGGCGAGTTCAGGAGCTCGACGAAGAGCTCGCGCTCACGCTTGAGCCCTTCCGCGAACGGCAGATTCACCGCCGCCTCGACCGCCTTGATGCAGTTCTCCGGCGCGCGGAACCCGCGGGTCTGGCGCGCGACGCTCTTCCTGAACTCGGCGAAGATCTCGGGCTTGCCCCGGGCCGGCGCGATCTTGTCGTCGAGATCGCGGATCTTCTTGAGCGGCCGCTTCTCGTTGAGCGCCTTCTCGGCGAACGCGACGCCGGCCGCGGTGAGATCCCCGTCCACGATCTCGTCGATCAAGCCGCCCTTGAGCGCCTCGTCGGCGCCGATCGGATCGCCGCTCACGATCATCTGCAGCGCCTTCTGCGGACCGACCACGCGTGGCAGCCGCTGCGTGCCGCCCGCACCGGGGAGGATGCCCAGCTTCACCTCGGGCAGGCCGAAGCGGGCGCTCTTCACACCGACGCGATAGTGACAGGCCAAGGTGACCTCGAGCCCTCCGCCGAGCGCCGTCCCGTGGATCGCCGACACGACCGGCTTGGGCGAGCCCTCGATCATGTCGAGCACGGCGAAGAGCCCCGGCTCGACCGGCGGCTTGCCGAACTCGGTGATGTCGGCGCCCGCGATGAACGTACGGCCGGAGCAGACGATGACGATCGCCTGCGCGGCGCTATCGGCGATCGCCTGCTTGATCCCGTCGTGGAGCCCTTTGCGCACGTGCTGGCTCAGCGCGTTGACGGGCGGGTTGTCGACGGTCAGCACGGCCACGCGGCCGCGGCTGCTCAGGTCTACGGACTGGGTGATCTTCGCCATGTGCAGCTCCTCTGAAGGGCTCGCCTCGCGGCCGGGCGCCGCTCAGCGCAAAAGTGGCGCCTATGATACCCCGCGACCGGCGGGCAAGGCTCAGCAGCCGAGCCGCGCCGCGAGGTCGACGAAGTCGCTCGCGATGACGTCCCATTCACGCGCGGGCTTCACGTCCTTCGCCTGCCCGGGTCCGTGCTCGCTCGGCCGCGGCACGAACGCCGTGCGCAGGCCGACCGCGCTCGCGGCGGCGAGGTCCCCGTTATGGGCGGCGACCATCATGCACTCGCCCGGCTGGAGCCCCAGGAGCGAGGCCGTCGTCAGGTATGCCTCGGGCTGCGGCTTGTAGTGGTGCGCGACCTCGGCGCCGAGCACGGTGTCCCACGGCAGCCCGCCGTACTTGGCCATGTTCACCATGAGCGCGACGTTGCCGTTCGAGAGGGTCGCGAGGACGAACTTCTTCTTGAGCCGCGTGAGGCCGGGCACGGCATCAGGCCAGGGATCGAGGCGATGCCACGCCCGGTTCAGATGATCGATCTCCGGCTCCGAGAGGCCCTTGATGCCGAACTGGACCAGGAGTTTGTCGAGGCTCTCGCGATGGAGATCGTCGAGCTTCGTCCACGGGCGACGGCCGTTGCGCACCTCGTCCATCGCGGGCTGGTAGAGCCCGCGCCACGCGTCGGCGAACTTGGCCCAGTCGACGCCGAGCCCCTTCTTCTTGCCGAGCGCCTCGCCCTCGCGAATGAGGCTCGATCGCCAGTCCACCACGGTGCCGAAGACGTCGAACGTGAGCGCCTTGACGTTCTCGATGGCCATGACCACTCCGATCTAGGCGGTGAGGAGTTTGTTGCGCTCGAGGATCGCCCGGAGCTCAGCTCGCGTGACGTCGTCGAGACTCGGGCCGGGCGGCCGGACGTGGCTCGACTGGATCGCGCCGCGCAGCCGAAGCACTTCCTTGCGGAGCGCGAGGCCGATCCCCTGCTGGCCCTCGTAGCGGATATAGGAGGCGTACCGGTCGTACGTCGCGGCGGCGCCGGCGACATCGCCGGCGCGGAACAGGTCGTAGATCCGCACGAGCACGTCGGGCACGGCGACACCGGTCATGATCCCGACGGCGCCGCGCGAGAGCTCTTCGAAGATGAACATGCCGTTCATGCCGCCGAAGATCCGGAACCGGTCGCCGCCGGGCAGCCGCCGGAGCGCGGTGATCTTCGTCGGCGTGGGCGGCTCCTCCAGCTTGACGTAGCGGCACGCCGGCAGCTCGTTCGCGATGCGGGCGAGGAGCTCGGTCGACATGATCACACCGGTCGTCACCGGCTCGTCCTGCACCACGATGGGCACCGAGACCGCGGCCGCCACTGCCCGGTAGTGCGCCATGATCGCGCCGTCGCCCTTGAGGCCCGGTGGCGGCGCGACCATGAGCGCCGTGGCGCCCGCCGCCTCGGCGGCCTGCGAGAGCTCGATGCAGGCGCCGGTCCCGGCGTGAGAAGTCCCGACGACGATCGGGAACCGTCCGGCCGCGCTCTTGATGAAGACCTCGGCCACGCGGCGGCGCTCGGACTCCGTCAGCTTGTGGAATTCGCCCATGATGCCCAGAACGTTGAGGCCATGCACCCCGCAGCGGGCCTCGAACTCGACGAGCGAGACGATGCTGTCCTCGTCGACGCGGCCGTCGGGATGGAACGGCGTCGCGGTGATCGGAATCACTCCGGCCAGATCGATCATGGGACCCTCACGCGTGCCGATGGTGGGAGCGTTGGTAGTGGGCGCGGAGCGGGTCCACGCCGAAGTCGTTTCGCGGATCGTGCCAGACCGAGTGGACGTGGTTCGCCCGGTTCTGCGAGTTGTCGTACTCGATGAGGAGCGTCGGGCCGTGCAGGCGATAGTAGTGCGGCTGCCGCGGGTCGATCGGCCCGGCCCACGCGAAGTGCACGTTCTCGACGCCGGCCTCACGCATCCGGCGAAGCTCGTCGTCGGCGATGTCGGTCCGTATGTTACGCGCGTACGTCTCGACCAGGCGCAGCGCCAGCGCTCGCTGCTCGGCGCCGAGCTCGCCGAGCGGGACGCCGGCCGGCGTCTTGAGGCTGTCGGCGCGGCCCGGCCCGCTGACGATGTCGCCCGGGGAGTCGGCCGCGATCACGAGGCGGCCGCGCAGGCTCGGATCGACACCACGCGCGAGCGTGAACGCGAGATCCTGCTCGTCCGTGAGCGTACGCTGCCCGCGCTGCGGCCCCGAGGGTACTTCGGCCGGATTGGCGCCGAAGAACGCGGGGGTCACCGAGATGGCACGGCCGGGCACGAGTGTGAAGTTGAGCGAGAGATGGTGCCCCTCGAGGCGCCAGCCCCAGGGCGCCGACGCCTCCGGCGCGCCGAACACGCTCACGTAGTATTTTTCGGGGTCGCGCAGGAGTCCGCCGAACGTTTCCAGCTGGCGCAGGATCTCCTCGAGCTTCATCACGTTGACGGCCTTCGTGTAGCCGACTCCGGAGAGCGAGGTCTTCATCAGCTCGTGCGCCGCCGCGCGGCCGGCGGTCGACATCTCCTTGAACGCGACGCCGGATCGGGAGCGCGGCACGTAGTGCCAGTTCATGCGCTCGTCCTGCGCGAACGGGAACATGGCGGCGCGGCGCTGTCCCGGTTCGAGCGCGCCGAGGAACGCGCCGGCCGCGCGCGCCATGGCCGCGCGGGTCGAGTCGCCCGCCTGGGCCCACACCGGTCCGGCGGCGGCCAGGACGGCCGTCACCAACGTCCCGTGGAGAAGCTCCCGGCGATCGATCAGGCTCATGGCGCCCCCAATGCTACACTCCACCGCACGCCGAGTCTCGTGATGCGATTGTTCCTGCTACTCGTGTCGCTCGTGCTCGCGGTTCCCTCCCGCGCGGTCGCCGACGAGGCGCTGTGGCAGCTGATGCGCGGAGGCGGCCAGGTCATCCTCATGCGCCACGCCGTGACGACGCCGGGTGTCGGCGATCCGACGGGCTTCCAGCTCGACGACTGCTCGACGCAGCGTAACCTCACCGACGTGGGGCGCGAAGACGCGCGGCGCGTCGGGGCGACGTTCAAGGCGCGCTCCATTCCGGTCGGCCGCGTGCTCTCGAGCCCCTGGTGCCGGTGTCTCGAGACCGCACGTCTCGCGTTCGGCACCGCGGAGCCCTGGGCGCCTCTGAGCAATCTCTTCGACAACCGCGCGGCCGAGACCGAGCAGCTACGCGCGCTGCGCGATCTCGCGGGGCGCCAGCCGACCGCAGGCAACGTGGTGCTCATCACACACGGCTCCGTCGTGCTTCCGCTCACCGGGATCCAGCCGGCGCCCGCCGAGCTGGTCGTGCTCACGCCGGAGGGCGCGAGCCGCTTTCGAGTCGCCGGACGCCTCACGCCCTGACGCC
>Ga0134124_10001903_pt1 | contig 16805 bp, 17 predicted proteins | sample KB304_FD_96880 | JGI IMG/M metagenome (GOLD analysis project Ga0134124, IMG submission 96880) | Terrestrial soil microbial communities without Nitrogen fertilizer from Kellogg Biological Station, Michigan, USA - KB3-0-4 | ecosystem: Environmental > Terrestrial > Soil > Unclassified ...
CCCGCGCCGCTTGTGCCCGCCGTGCCGAATGCCCCGCCGGTAGCGCCGCCTGTGCCCGCCGTGCCGAATGCGCCGCCGGTAGCGCCGCCTGCGGAACCTGTTTTGCCGGCGGCAGCTGCGTCACGGCCGCCCTCGCCGCCCTCGCCGCCCTCGCCGCTCATACCTCCCGCGTCCACACCCGCCCCCGACGTCCCTGCGGCACCGAGTGAACCACTGGAGCCAAGTGAGCCGCTGGTACCAAGCGAACCACTGGAGCCAAGTGAGCCGCCGACCGCAGAGGCCCCGCCTGCCCCCGCAGTGTTGGCGCTTTGGCCGCTACTGCTGCAAGCCGTCAACAGCAATAGACCAACGATCGTCCCCCTAGAGTACTGCATCATGAGTGCTCGCCAGTATATGGCGACTTTACCCCGCAGAAAACTGCCTGGGCGATAAGTCTAGAACAGTCGAGCACCTGCGCGATTTCTCGGGAGACAAAGCGGGCTTTCCACGCGGCTTGCTCTCGCAACGTCGCGTGTGAGTCTGCACGCACAATTCATGCGGGTCGACTTGGCGTCCGTCTCGCTGAGAAATGTACTTCGTGCACGAAGGACATTCGGTGCTCGCGCTGGCCTCCCTCCATTCCGCACCCCTTCGGTTGTCACGAAGCGCGTCGCGCAGGCCGGAGGCGGAGTTACAACTGCGTCGGTCGTGCGTGCTCTGACCGGGAGCGCTCGTAGCGAGTTGGATGTTCTGGATGGGTATGCCGCGGGCTTCGACCGGGGCGCTGTTCGAATAGTCGAACCGGGTAGGGGGTGACCCGGGGCCGTTGTTCGATTGGTCTTACTCGAGGGCGGACGCACCGTGGGCGGTGTGCGGTGGGTCGAACCGGGTAGGGGTTCGACCGGGGGTGTCGTTCGATTGGTGGAACGCGACCCGGGTGTGACCGTCGTTCTCAGGCTTGGGCCCACACGCAGCCAGATCGGCTTCGGGTGGTTGGTGAACTTTCACGCAACTGAACCGCGGCTCGGACCGACAGGGACGGAGCAAGGAGATTTGCCATTGCCCGAGCCCACCTCGTCTTCGTCCGTCCGACCTGATTCGTCTGATTTCCGGCTTGGCTACGGGGACGACGCATCGTCTCAGACCTGCCGATCGCCTGCCTCGGTGCCGCCCACGCCCACCGCGTCCGGCACGAGTTCGCGCGAGGGTTCCTCGACGCTGGCAGAGCCCGCAGCTTCGAGCGCGTCTTCCGAGCTCGTGCAGAAATTTTCGAAGAATGACTACGGCACGCTCATTGCGGGATCCGCGACGAGTGCCGATCCACCCCCGTCGATTGCCTCGCCGAGTGGCCCTCCGGCGTCCACCGTCGGACCCGGGCAGCTCAACTTCCAGACAGGCCTTCCTCAACTCGTGGACCGCGGCTCGATCGGCAATCTGCAGGTCACGGCCAAGGGTGACGTGCTGAACGTTAGCGCACATCTCGGCGTGTCGAACGAAGATGGGAGTCGTGGCGCGAACGGCGGGGGCAGTGCCAATCTGGCGAATGGCGAGATTACCTTGGACTACAACGGCTGGAGCTTCTCTCTTGGTCTCGGGATCTCGCTCGGCTGGAGCATTGCGTCAGGTGAAGGGCGTGATCTCGATAGCGACGGCGTCCCCGAACGCTGCTTCAAGATGTCCCTAGGCGCGCTCACGCTGGGTGAGTGCGATGAGCTCTGAAATGGCGCGTGTCGGAATCTCGCCGCTCGGATCGTCGAATTCTGGGCGGCGTTGCCGTTTGCACTCGCGCTTCTTCGCTTTCTCCTGCCGGGCGTCTTCCCTGCTGCTTTTCGGCGCGGTCTGCCAAGCCGTAGGGTACGCAGTGGCGCCTGCCGCCCAATCCGGAGATTGGCGGACGCTGGCAAAGTGGCTGCTAGTTATGCTTGCTATGGTGATGGTCGCCCGCTACCTGTGGCGCCGCCCGAAGCCGATCTTTGCCACCGACGCCGGTTTGGAAGTCGGTTCTGGTCGCGAACGTCGGCTCATTCCCTGGTCGCGTGTGATCGATGTGCGAGAGATGCCTTCGGTCCGAATGCAGACTTTCTCGCCTCCACGCATGTGGCAAGTCGACTTGGTCCGCCACGAGCGCTTCGACTTTTGCGGCACGCCAGATGCGCGCGAGATCGTGGCCGAATACATTGAACGCGCTGAACGGCCGGTGCGCTAAGCCGCACCGGCGGCGCGCTCGTTCACCCCGCGCGGCGTCTTCAAAGACTCGAGCGCTTCAACCCGGCGTTAGCTCGAGCAGCTTGCCGTCCTCGTCATCCGTCAGCAGGTAAAGTGCCCCCTCGGGACCTTGTTCGACATCACGAATGCGCGCATTCCGTTCGGTCAGCAAATGCTCCTCGCAGCTGACGCGGTCGCTTCCGATGACGAGCCTGACCAGCGCACGTGCCGACAACCCGCCCAAGAAAAAATTGCCCTTCCATTCGGGAAATAAGTCTCCCGAGTAGATCGCGAGCCCGCTCGGCGAAACCACAGGATCCCAATAGTACACGGGCTGTTCCATACCCGGGGCTTCGGCGGTCTCGTGAATCTGCTCGCCCGAGTACTCTTTGCCGTAGCCGATAGCGGGCCAGCCGTAGTTCTTGCCCGGTGCGATGAGATTGAGTTCGTCGCCACCACGTGGCCCCATCTCGGCTACCCAGAGGCGCTGTTGGGCATCGAGCGCGGCCGCGAGGATATTGCGATGACCGAGCGTCCAGATCTCCGGTCGGGCACCGTCGCGATGCTGAAACGGATTGTCGTTCGGAACCGAACCATCCGGGAGGATTCGCACGATCTTGCCCAGGTCACTGCTGAGATCTTGCACCTGCATTCGACCTGCTTGAATCGAGCGATCACCCAACGTGACGAACAGCGATCCGTTCGCTGAGAAGACCAAGCGCCCTCCCGCCTGCATCGTCGAATCGAGCGTGGGCTGCATGCGAAAAATGACTTGCACGCGATCGACGCGTGGATTCGCATCGGCGATCAACTGGCCACGCGCCACGGCGAGCCCGTTTCCTCCCGACCGCGGCTCGTAGTAGCTCCAATAAATCAGCCCGCTCGTGCCGTAGTCGGGGCCGAGTTTCACATCCAACAAACCCCCTTGATCGCGACCGTCAACCGCTGGCAGCCCAACGATCGGCGAAGATTTGGCGCCTCGGGGCGTTACGATGAATAGCTTACCGGTTGGCTTCTCGGTAACGAGCATCCGGCGGTCGGGCAGGAAAGCGAGGGCCCAGGGCCGCCTGAAGCCACCCGCAATCTCGGTCACCCTAAAGGGGATACGGGTCGTGCAGCTTTGCGCGTTGGTCTGACCGGCAAAGGCTGGCGCGAGTACCGGCGCGGTCTCCAGCGCAGGCTTCGACGCGCCCAAACCAATTCCGAGCGTGACACTCGGTGCCGTCGTACGTCGAGACACGGCCTCCTGCCGTTGGCGGCCCCCGCTGTGACCACTGCTCGCGCATGCCTGCAAACTGGCCAGCGCAACCAGGGCGAATACTCGGCAACTAAGCATGAGACGAAGTTGAGATACGGCGACCGGAAAGTAATCCGAACGAGCATCTCAAAATTCGAATGGCGTGACAAGCCCGCCAAATCTCAATATCTGGATCTGGCTTGGTGTTTGGTTTGGTATTGGGGTTCGTTTTGCTGCGTGTGTCCCTGCTTGGTACCTATGGGACCATATCCCGTGTCGACTCTGCTCGACTTGGCGATATCCGCCACCGAAACTCCCGATTTAAATATCGTACTAACAGTGCATGCCCATGCTTCGTCGGCCGTGCAACTTGGCACGCGAAGGGGCGTACCCTCCCTTTGCGCGCGAACTGATTCCGGTGGTCTAACGCGGAGCTCACCTTGCCGGCTGACCCCCGGTTCGGTTGGCTCTCGCAAATCTCAGCGAACCTTTGACGTCACTTGTGCACTGTGGTTCAGAGACTCTGACGCTCGCGACCGGGCGCCGGAATTGAAGGTCGTTTCAATCGGGCACCACAGCATGCAATTGCTATTGATTCACTGTGGGGTTGGGCTGGCGCTGATCGGCTCATTGTCCGGCTGTTCGCAGGATCTCGAGCGTGCTCCCTGTCCGTGCCTCGCCGGTTGGGAGTGTTGCGCGGCGCGGAAGATCTGCGTTCGCGCGGGAGAGACGTGCCGCTCGGATCCATCCGACAATGACGCGGACAAGACTGACGTGTCCTTGGATCGAAATCTGCTCTCGTCATACGTGGGCAACTGGGACGGATACGTCGAAGGCTATGCCTTTCCCACTGGCTCTCCGCGTCTGCGCGTCACTCTGGATGAATCGGGCAGCGGAACGGTGTTCATCGGCGATCGCCAGCCACTGCCACTGCCGACGAACCCCGACGTGGGCTACCCGGAGACTGCTTTCGAGGGAGATCCGAGCCTGCAACGAGGGTTATTCGAAGGCATTCTCTACCCAATTCAAAGCGCGCACACGCTGGACGATCAGCTGCACTTCTTCGTCGATGCGCATGCGGCGTTTTCCACGTGGTGCACGCTGCAAACGCCAGACCCGGCCGACGGCTATCTCTGCGTTCCCGTGCTCAAGGCCACCTATTCGACGAACGGCACGTTTTGTAGCTACGAAATCCCGCCTAGCCCGCCCGTGCAAGTGGACTGCAACAAACTCACCTTGTGTGTCAGATGGCACGTCTGTGTTTGCGACGCCGATGCGTGCAAGGCCACGACAGGGCTCAGTGTGAGCGTCAACGCGAGGTTCCAGACGAGCATTGACAAACTGGAAGGCACCATCCTTCTGCCTCAGGACGTCAACTCGACAGAGCCCTACGCCCTCCACCTGGTGCGCAGCGTCTCCGCTCCGCCGCCCGTACCCGAAGCGCCATAGGCTAATCTTTGCGCTCGATCGCTGCGGCGGACCTTCTTAGCCAAGGTTGCCGCGTCGAGAGTGTCTTTCTTACTCGGCCTGGAGCTAAACAGTGCCGGGTATCGGTTGATGAGAAATTCGCGCTCGTTCCACAATGCATTGATTCCGCTGTTTGCACTTTGCGCTCTCGGCTGCAGCGCGCGGACTTCCAAGCGGACGCCGTCGGCACCCGAGCCGTGTACGGTGGAGCGGGCACTTCGCGAGCTAAAGCCGGATCTTCGAACGGTCGAAGAGCTCTGCCCCACGCGGCGAGGAAGCACCACTGACGATCCAGAAATAGAACCCTCGCCAAGGCCGGAAGAGTCGGCACTCGCCCGCGAGCTGCTCGGGAAGCTGTGTGCAGTGAGTGAAAAGGATCCGGCGAGCTGTGCCACTGCCCGGAGGGAAGAGTATGCCGACCTGGTCGAGAACTCGGCCGAGGCCGTGTTTCTGGGTGCGTTCACGAACATCGAAGCTCGGCAGGCCCTGCTCGCCGTTGGTCCGCACTCGGTACTTTTCGAGCGGGTCGAGCGTGGGTTCGAGCCACGTGCCGTGCTCCCCTGGCTTCAGCTCGACTTTGCAAGTTGCTTCGTGGTCGCGCCGCCGTCGCATACTCGGCAGATCGCGTGCTTCCAAAGGTCGCTTCCCGAACGATTGGGGCGAAGCCCAAGGACTATTCTCGATGTTCACGACTTCGAGTCGATGCGCACGACGCGGCTCTTCTCCTTCAGTGATACCTTCCTCACGAGTTGCGGCAACGTAGACGTTTCCGAACTCGTCGATCTCCTTCCGGGCAAAATCACCGCGGCGCAGCGCGAGGTCGCACCCAGCACTCTCACGTTGCAAGCTAGGTATCTGATTGCCCAGAAACCAAAGACGTACGACCGTGATTGCCTCGACCTTTTGCAGCGGAACTTCGAGATGGGACCGCCGACGGGAGATACCGCTGCCCTCGTCTGCGCTTTGCCGCCGTCCACGGATGCACTGCTCGGATTCAAGTTCGTGAGCGGCGCGTGGCAACCCATCCCTGCGACGCAAGACTTACTCGAGCGTCTGGATGTCGACGGACCTTGGTACCGCACGATCGACGTCGAAGTGGTGGCTCCGCCCAGCCACTAGCGCAGCGAGGGTCGGGGTTCGAGCGAGGGAATCCGCCTGCGGCCAAGGCCCGAATTTCGATCTGGTTGGTCACCGAGTTCGTGAAATCGTCGTCTCGCGGGAATTTCGCCCGACTCTCGAGAGAACTACGCTACCTACTGGAGACTAGCCAATCAGGCCGCGGGGACCCCGATGACTGCATTTTCGCCAATTCCGAGAACAGCGCGGCACCACCGCGACGACTCGATGCCGCTCCAACGCCGGAACGGCGGTCTTTTGATGCTCCAACTCCGTGTCGTGCTCGCCCTGACCGTCCCACTCTCGGGCTGCGCGCGCGATCTCGCGGACGCCCACTGCCCCTGCATCGACCGCTGGCAGTGCTGCCCCACGCGGAACATCTGTGTTCCATCAACGGCGACCTGCGACGGGACTGGCGGCACGGCGGGCGCGGACCCAATGGATCCCAGGCTGGGAGCTGACGACACACCCCAGGCTCTCGAGGGTTGCGCAGTGGACGCGAGCGTCAGCTCCAAGGTCGCCCCAGGAGGCTACTACACCAATGGCGCCAGCGTGTGCACTGCGAGCGGCGCCGCGCATTTATTCCATGGCGTCGATCGGCCCTCGCTCGAATGGAACCCGTCGGGCGAGTGGAACGGCGAGCCGGGCATTCCGCGTTCTGACTTCGATGCCATGGTGTCGTGGCACGCCAACGTGGTGCGGCTCTCGCTGAACCAGGACTACTGGCTCTCGGGCGCCAAGCTGTATGAGCCAACTTACGAGGCCACGATCGAGCGAGCCGTGCAAGACGCCGAAGCCGCAGGCCTCGATGTGATCCTGGATCTGCACTGGTCCGATCGTGGGGATCTGAGCGCGAACGCGGATCAACAGCCAATGGCGGACTCAAATTCGAAGGTGTTCTGGCTGGAGGTGGCGACCAAGTACAAGAACGACGGACACGTCTTGTTCGAGCTGTACAATGAGCCTCTCGACATCAGTCGGGCGACCTGGCTCTCTGGCGGCCAGGTGGAGGGGTACCAGGCAGTGGGCATGCAGGAGCTGTACGACACCGTACGTAGCGTCGGCGCCGATAACCTGGTCATCGCTGGCGGCACCGAGTGGGGGTTCGATCTCTCCGGCGTCTTCGCGAATCCTATCCGGGGCTACAATGTCATGTACGCGACTCATCCTTTTGGTCCGCAGAGCGCGGCATCGCAGTGGGCTCGAAGGTTTGGCTACCTGGCGGCGCAGGACATCGCCCCAGTCATCGTCACTGCGTTCGGCGACATGAGCCCGAATTGCACGGGAAGCTGGGACAGCGACGTGGTCCAGTATGCGGACGCGCGGCAGATCTCCTGGACTGCTTGGGCGTGGTGGAAGGGCGACTGCCTCTTCCCCTCACTCATTGCGGACTGGGACTACACTCCGACAGTGCAAGGCGCAGTCATCAAGGCGGCCCTCCTCGACTATCCCTAGAAGCAAACCTATTTGCCGCACCCGGAGCTGCAATCAGAAGCGATGAGCTCGATGCGACCGAGAGAGACCACAACGACGCCGTCGCGGTCATCGTTGTCATCGGAGACGTTCAGTCGGTATTTGAAATAGCTACCGGGATTCGAGACCGCATACTCCCGCCGTTCCGAACCGACCCAGTTGGTCTGCTCATGGCGTGCATCGACTACGTTCCAAGCGGAGCCATTCCATCCTTCGAGCGTGAACTCCTTCGGCGCCCTAGTCGCCAATTGAGCGCCATTTCTGAAGGTGAGCACATAGCTCTCGACTCGCTTGGGACCGTCTGCCCATTCGTAGGCGATCCAAGCTGGGGTTTGCCACGTCTCCGAGAGCCAAAGCGTGGACGGCGTGTCGTCGAAGGCCTGCCAAGCTTCGTAACTCGAGTCGTAGACGCCCGAACGTGTGACCTCACCGGCTGGAGCGGTCGAGCTGGTCATCGCTGGAACCTCGACTTTCGTGCAAATGAGTGGACCTGCGCCGGGAGTATCCTCGTTGGCGTGCGTGCCGCAACCGCACACGATGCAAAAGGTGCTGAAGACGTAGACATGAGCACGGGCGGACTGTGCAGCCAGGAATGTACTGAATGGCATCATGGGATGGTCCGCTCAGTCGAGCTGCGGCAGCGTCGCCCCGTCCAACTTGCACGAGAGCTCGCCGCTCTCTGAACGGGTACACAGCCAGCGACGCGGCTGTGTCGGCTCCACGGGCACGATGATGACGATACGCTGAGAGCGAGTGCCGACGGCCACCACCGACTTGCCGTCGGCACTGGTTGCGATCGCGTTGACCATCGAGACCGATCCGCAGCCCGAAATGAGCAAGGCCAAGACCAATACGAACCTTTTTTGCATGATCATTCCGCTGGGAGCTCGATGGTTTTGCAGTTGCTCGGTTGTCCACTCGAGTTCGTCGCGCAGTCGAGCAGATAATCGTTGTGGTCGCCGTCGTTACGCTGCGCATAAGTGATGTGATCGGGTCCGCGAGCAACACCAACCGAATAGTGTGGCGGAGTGCAGGCGCAAACCGCGTTGGTAAATACCAACCCAGCAATGAACTTCAGTCTCAAGATGATCTCCTGTCGAAATGGCTTTGGCCGTAATTCCCCCCCCATCCACCCGCACCCGCCCTCCGTTCCTCCCGCCCCCTGCCAAGCGGATCTCGCCTCGGCAGCCATCGTGCCCCTCGCCGCGCGATGGTTATTTTTCTATTGCTGACAATGCCTGACTGCGTCGCGATGTTCGGCGCGTCGATGAATTCATGCGCGTGGCCAAGCCGCGGCCGTGGCTTCGACTGACGGAATCCGCCTTGCGGAAGCTGCTCCGGCGAGCAGCGATTCGTGAAAGCGCTCATTCGGCAAAGCCGACCGAACCTTTCGCATTGCTCGTGCATTGTTGCTCTCGTGATCTGATGAGCTCACGCACAAGAGAAAATGGTGCTCGAACGCGATCCTTACGCGCCCTCGGCGAGCGCTCGTCGAGCTGCCAAATCTCGAAGGATTCAGCTAGATAAATCGCTCGGTTCAGCAGATGAGGGCATCTCCAAGCATTTCGAGACCGCGGCCACAGGACCAAGGCCAGAGTGACTCGATGCGCCTCCAGCGCCAGTGCGACGACGACTTGGTGCGCCAGGCGCGCGAGGGCGTGGATGGCGCGTTCGACGAACTCGTGCGGCGCTATCAAGTCGAGCTACTTCGCGTGGCGGCGCGGTACCTCGGGAGCAACGCGCTCGCCCCCGACTTGGCACAGAATACTTTTCTGCAGGTATACGGAGCCTTGGACCGCTACGAGGCGCGCGGAGCGTTCCGAGCCTACCTGCATCGCGTGCTGCTCAATCAGTGCCGGATGGCACACCGATCAGCCCAGATTTCGCTGAGAGCCCTGCAGCATTCGGAATTCGGACGTAGCTCTGACGATCTGCACATCCTGGAACGGGAGAAACAACGTGAGTTGGAGCGAGCTCTCAACGGCCTGAGCCAGAAGCTACGAGACGTGGTTGTGCTGCGCTATTGCGGCGACCTCGATTACGAAGACATCGCGCAGACGCTCGCAGTGCCTATTGGAACGGTCAAGCGACGACTATTCGATGCCATGGAAAAATTGCGGGAGCTCGTGGAGCCAAGATGAAAACGATTCGTTGGGGCAAATGGCGGCCACGGCTCTTGGCTGCCTATCTCGAAGGGGAAGTGGGGACCTCGGAGGCGGCCGCGGCAGAGCGCCTTCTGGCGGAATCGAGCGACGCTCGCGAGGAGCTCGAACAGTTGCGCGGCATCCGAGCCGCACTATCGAACTCCGGACGAGAGTTCGCCGACGTCGATCTATTGCCGTCGATCAAAGCACGTATCCGTGACGGAGCGGTCGTCCGTGTAGGCCGAAGTGAAGGCTTCTTGGAGCGTCTCTGGCGCCGGCCTGCGGCTGCTGTGTTCGCGGCGGGTCTGGCGACTGCTGCCGTGTGCCTGGGTTTGGCCTTCGTGCCGCGTGGGCATGCCACCGATGAGGAGTTTCGGGCAAAGTCTGCGAGCCTCGCTCCGAACCCCGCTCGCTGGGCTGGCGTCCAAGCTTACCGCGTCGCCGCCCAAGTCTGGTTTCATGGATACCTGCGGGCACCTGACGGTCCAGCTCCTCAGCCTACGGCACTCGGGGAAGCATTGGGCCCAGACGACGGACTCTTGTTTTCTTACACGAATCTCGGCAGCGCTCCGCTGGCGAATCTGATGATCTTCGCCGTCGACTCCAGCGGCGAAGTGCACTGGTTTCATCCTGCGTACGAGCGGGAAGGAACCGACCCGAGTTCAATCTCCATCCAAAAGGGAGCGGCCCAGGTTCCGCTCGCCGAGCTGATCCAAGACAAATTTCCGGCAGGCCCCCTCACCATTCACGCGCTGTTCAGTCACCGGGCGCTGCACGTGCTCGAGGTGGAAGGCTGGCTGAAACGTGACCCGCGAGCGAATTTGGTCGAGCTCGTTCCAGGCAGCGTCGACCAGATCCTCACCACTCGGGTCGAGCCATGAGCTTCAAGTCGTGTCTCGTGTGCTCGTTTCTTTGCGCGCTATCGCCGCGCATCGCCGGCGCACAGTCCAACGCGGCCGTCGCCCAGTTTGCCATCGTCATCGGCAACAACAACCCCGAAGGCAACGGTCCGGGACGCCTGCGCTTTGCGGATGACGACGCGGTTTTGACGAACCAGCTGCTGCTCGACGCCGGAGTCGAGAGCCACCTGCTCGTTGCTCCCGACGAAGACACCCGGCAAATGCACCCGAACTTCAGCCCGGATGGCGCGCCGCGCTTGCCCGATCTCGAACGGGTTTTTGTCGCTGTTTTGCGAAAAATGCAGGCGCACATCAAGCGCGGCGAGAAGACCGAGTTGCTGCTCTTCTACAGTGGGCACGGCGATGCCGAGAACGGCGAAGGATACGTCGTCCTCGAAGGCGCGCGCCTCACTCGCACGCGCTTGTTCGATTTACTCAGCCGCTCGCCAGCGACGCGGAATCACGTCTTCGTCGATGCATGCAAATCCTATTTCCTGGTTTACGCCAAAGGGCCCGGTGGGCAACGGACGGCGTTTTCCACTCCCTTCGTCAGCGCGGTGCCAGGAAAGCTTGCCAATACCGGGTTCGTGCTTTCCACCTCCTCTGACCACGATAGCCACGAGTGGGACCGCTACCAAGCGGGGATCTTCAGCCACGAGTTGCGCTCTGCGCTGCGCGGCGCGGCGGACGCCAACCGGGATGGCCGGATCAGCTACGCCGAGCTAGGCGCTTTCCTGACGGTCGCCAACATCAGCATCAAGAACTCGAAGCTAAGGCCTGATTTCATGGTCAGTCCTCCCGCTTCGAGCCCCACTGCGGAGATCTTGGGCTGGAACTCCGGGACGGTCTCACTCTCGCTCGATGGAAGCACCGTCGGTCACCTATATCTGGAGACAGCACTGGGCGAGCGCCTGCTGGACGTGCACCCGGCCAACGGTGAGGTGGTGGATCTCCACCTCCCGGGTGCACGTCCGTTGTTCGTTCACAAAGATGACGAGTCGGCCGAGTATGAGCTGACCACTTTGCGACCGGAAGACGCGCGGGATGCCATGGACCACCCAAAGCCCCCTCCAATTCGAGAAAGGGGCTCGGTCAATCTGGCGCTGAAGCAACTCTTTTCCTTACCGTTTGGGGCGTCCAACGTCAGCGAGTTCGAGCGCACGATCCATTTCCCGGCCCCCGCTCCTCCCGCTGAGGAGGAGGTTCCGGCGCACGGCTCACTCGGGACTGTCGCCGGTTGGGTCGCGATTGGTGCGGGTAGCGCGGCGCTCGCTCTGAGCGCCACCTCACTGGCCACCTCTCTCAGCGACAAAGGAGCCTCTCAAGTCGAGATCGACCAGCACAACCAACGAGTTCGGACGCTGAATATCGCTTCGGTCATTGGCTACTCGATTGCCGCGGTGGCGGGCCTGACTTGGGGTCTCACTCGGCTGCAACTCGGCGCGACGGGCGCCACCGCCGAAGGCCCGCGGCGCCCGTACGATGCGCGAAGCCTGACGTTGCAACTCGACGGTCACTTCTGATCAAGCCCGCTGCGCCCACCTGGACTTCCCACTCAAGGCAGCTGCACGGTCGTCATCGAGTAGGGCGCGACCTTGATCGCAAAAGAGGAGCCCTGAACCCGCTTCGAGCTGGTCTGAATCGAGGCGTCGTCCTTGCCGTAACTGAAGACCCGTGCGATTCCGCGGACCGACGCGCCGTTCAACGATACGGAGATCGAATAAGCCTGGCTCGGGTCCTTGTTGATCAGCAGCAGGTTGATCTTGCCATCGACTCGCTTCACCGCGTGGATCGAAATGAGTGGAGTGGACGAGCTGACCGCGAGCGTCTGGCTCCGAGCCTGGTGGCCCAAACGGTCGAGCATTTGCAAACCGTAATACGGGGGCAACGGCGTCTCGGCCGCCGGCTCGACCACGCCGTTGGTCGAAGTCATCCCGCGTGACAAAACCCCGTAGTCCCCGAACTCGTATTTCCCGTACAGCGCAGGGTCGTTGTTGCCGTCGACGGGGCCATTGTGAACGGCCCACCAATCCACGTTGGTCACGCCGTTTTCCAGCCAAGTCATCACTTGATCCGTCAAAAACAGCGAATTCGTGAGGCTGGTCGTTTGCTTGCCTGGATTGTAGGAAACCGAGTTCGTCTCGGTGACCATGATCTGGACGGCGTCGGCGTGTGCTCCGCAGTGCTCCGCGAGCTCGTCCTTCAGGCTGGCGATCATACTGGGGATGCTCGGCGTGTAGCTGACAGGGGTGGCTTCGCCGTTCTGCGGCGAGGCCAGCAGCGCCGCGTCGGATTCGCCGGTCGGACCCTGCGGGTACCAATGAATGCTGACGAAATCCAGCGCGTCACATGCCACGGAGAGCACGGTGTCGTTCCAGGGCTTCGGAGAAGCGGCGTTGGTTTGCCCATCGGGCCAATTGCCTGGCGCCGTGAGCACGGCTCCGATACGAATCGACGGGTCGACCGCCTTCATCTTGGCACTGTAGCTGACGACACCGTTCGCGTAGGTGCTCGGATCGTGGGCTTTCTTGTTGACCTCCCAAGTCGCACCGTAAGTGCCGTCGCCGTAGAGCTCATTTCCGATCTCCCAATAGTGAATGTCGTAGTCGTGGCCCCTGCGACTTGCCCCGGGATAAGTCGGAACGGGTCCATCGTAGCGGCCACAGCCGCGGTTTGCGTAACGCACCCAGTCCGCCGCTTCTTCGGCGGTGCCAGACCCGTAGTTGACGGTGATCATCGCAAGCGCGCGCGCTCGCTTGGCGACGGCCATGAAGGCGTCGAAATTCGCAGTCGGATCGGTGCCACCGGCGTCTGGATCGTCCGGCGTATTCGAAAGCCAGTGATAGTTGTCCGAGACGGAGCCCCCCGGATAGCGCATGAGCTGAATGCCCGCGTCTTCCAGCAATCCCGAGACGCCGCGATCGACCAGATTGCTATCCCAGGCGGCTACGTTCGCGCCGACCGCGATGGGTGACAAGACACCCAAGCTCGATTTTGTGTTCACACTAGCAGTGGCGGGTATGTCGGAATCCGCCGCGGGCGAGTGGTCGCTTGCCAGATTTTGGCTCTCGGAGCCCAACGCTTCACCGTTTCTGGTCGAGCCAACATCACCGCACGCAGCCAAGGACAGCGCGCTCGGGATGACTGCGCAAACAATGGCGGTACCAATCAATTTCATCTTTTAGCCCTTCGTTTTGGAGATTCACGCTGGTTTTCGGCATGCACACCGCCGCCCGAACAGGCGGAGGTTGCGAGAGTTGCACCAACCGCTGCTGACCCAATGGAGCGAGCGCAGATTCTTGATCTCGGAAGGATGCACGCCGCAGAAAGATACTTATGCGCGAGCGCCAGATCGGCTCTGACGCGGGTGATGCATCTTCCTGCCGATGACAATGCTTCGAAGCGTCGCGAAGTTCGGTGCCGAAGGTGAATCTGTCGATCGCACGGCTACGGCGCGCCAATTCCCTTCACTCGTGGCTTGCGCGGCGGCAGGCCGCGGAGTCAGTTCGAGCTGCGGCGCTTCTGCTGATCCGCGCCTCTGACCAACCCGAAGAGACGTCGCTGCAGCTGGACCCGAGTCAAAGAGTGAGGACCGTTGTCGAAGACGATATTGTCGAACGCAAGCGCCAACGCGCGCTTGGCCCAAGTCTGCGCTTTGCCAGCTGGTGGCGAAACTCCGGGTCGACCTCTTCGGCCATCGGGCGCAACAGCGTCGGCGTGTGGAGTTCGGCGACGGCGGGCGTGATTGTCCATGACAGGCATGGGCACCGTACCAGGCTGAAAGCGTGCTGAGATGGACGGGCTCGTTGCTTCAGGAGGGGCGCTCGCTATCCAGCCACGCACCCCGCTGGGCGCTGAATTCCTAGCGCATTGCGGCCATAGGGTCCGGAGTCGGGCTGCCGGCTAACGCTTGCTCATCGTGAACTGAGGCGAGGTTCCCTCGCCGGGCTCGATGCTCACGTCCCATTCGGCCGTAAGCGCTGCGTCGCCTTGCAAGACGTCCCAGACCACTCCTGGAACGGTCAGCTTGCCCATCCCCGACAGCTTCAGCGGCTCATTCACGGCTCTTCGAAACACACGCAACCGAGGATTGGATTTGATGTCGCCCGAGATCAGCGAGAGCACCGCCTGGTAGATGTCCTGATTTCGGGTCGAGAGTCCCATCACGGGAGGGTCCGCCCCTTCCGCAGCCCCGTCAAGGGTCGCCGGACGCTCGAGCGAGCCCGGCTGCACCTGTCGGGATGAATCTGTCGATCGCTGAGCTACGGCGCGCTAATCTCCTTGTCGAGAGCGTCCAATTGGGTGCTCAAGTTGGCGGCGGTCAGCTCCTTCTCGGCATCAGCTTCGAAATCCTCTTCGACCGGGAGGGTGCTCACGTCGACGACTGGGGGCGCGGCTGCTGCCACCACTGACGGCGCTGCCGTTGCTTCGACGGTGGCACTCGGTTTTGCGGAGTCGTCGCTGCTCGACGTTTCCTTCTTGCCGCAAGCAACCAACATCAGAATCATCGCGGCCAGGGCGTATGCACGATTCATTTGCTACCTCCTGAGGCTTCGCTCGCGGCCGATGGGACAGCGGGTGCAGCACTGGCTAGGGTCGTGGGCTGTGACGCGATTCGTGCCATCGCTTTGTCGTGACGCGCGTCCTCCTTGTCGATCAGCTGCGTGATGCGCTCGATCAGCTTGGCCTTGTCGGGCTTGGTGTCTGTTTGGGCCAGCACCAGTGCGCGATTCAAGAATGCCATGCGCCGGGCATGAAGCTTGAGTTCGTCACGAGCGGGCGGCCGTGCCAGCGTAGCCCCCCAACGGTTGCCGACGTCTTCCCGGTGCTCCTTGCGTCGTACGTCGCGTGTGGCGTTCAACTGAGCGAGCTTTGCCGGGAGTTCGTCCTTCTTGATCTTGCCTTCTTTCAGGTCTTGGAACAGCTCGCGGACGGCGTTCTTGTGGCCATGGTGCGCCGGAGCGCCGCCGTCGCGGTCGTCATCGTGCATGCCCCGCGGCGCTCCGCCGTCGCGCATTTCGCCGTGACCGGCACCGCCGTCTCGCATGCCGGGCATGCCCATGTGCCCTGGCATGCCGTCATGACCCGGCATGCGGTCATGACCTGGCATGCCGTCATGATCCGGCATGCCGTCCTTCGGATGCTTGCCGGGCTTCGCATCCGCCTTTTTGTCTGCCGTTGGCGGCGTGTCCGCCAGTGCGACAGCCGGCGCCGCAATGAGCGCTACGAGGCCGAGCACGAACAAGTGATGGTTCTTCATCTCATCTCCCGGGTTAAAGGCAGACACCGACCCGCCCCGGCGCAAGCTAGTGCAATAGACGGTTCGTGTGCAACGTGGCGCGGGGAGAGAAGGTCGTGCCGCTTGGCGGAAGCCGTCGCACGCGCTTCGGCCGCAAATCAGAAGCGTGGAAGCGTCAGTAAATCCGCGATCCGTTGCAAAAGGGCATGCCGATCGCTCAGGGCAGTTGATGCCGCTTGAGCACGGGCCAGCCCAAGGTGGCGTTACCTTGCTCGTGTCCGCCGCCGGACTTGGAGCAGACGATGGACTCGACGCCGCCGGGACATTGCGCTGCCGCGAAGCCCTGGCAGTTGTTCCCCAGGTCCATGGCTTGCCCGGTGCAGCCGTCTAGCTCGGCCCACTTTTTCATACTGTTGATGGCTCCGAGGAAGTGGATGGGCCGCACCAGGTCCGAGAGCCCGCCGTTGTAGAGGGCGAGGTCGTCCTTCGTGCCACGAAACGTGATCACGGTGATGGGCCGCTTCGGCTTGCAGGTGGCCAAGTGCTCTTCGAGCAAATCGAACGCAGCTGGGGCCACCGCCGCGAAGATATCCGCGGCTTGGCACGCAAGCTGGTGCGACATGGCGCCACCCATGGAGAAGCCTGTTGCGTACACACGCTTCGGATCGACGCAGCCAAGGCCTTCGACTTCTGAGACGAGTGCTTTGACGAAGCCGATGTCGTCGACATCGTCGGCGCAGCATGGCCCCATATTCCAGTCGCCGATTGCTGTTGGAAAAGCCATCAGCACGCCCTCACCGTCGACGACTTTGGGATACGGAGAGTCGGTCGCCTGACCCACGCCGGTCCCACCGTGTCCGTGGAAATCGATGATCAACGGCACGGCCGCCGTTCCCTTGTATGCGGAGGGAACGTGCAGCACGTAGCTGCGGCTCTTGCCACCGACCTGCAGAGTGCGGTTGGTATTGCCGGCCCCTAAAACCTTCGCGGGACACGAAACCGCAGGCGCACCGCCCGCCGCGCCCGCACCGCCGCTCGCGCCGCCG
>Ga0134124_10001905_pt1 | contig 16801 bp, 16 predicted proteins | sample KB304_FD_96880 | JGI IMG/M metagenome (GOLD analysis project Ga0134124, IMG submission 96880) | Terrestrial soil microbial communities without Nitrogen fertilizer from Kellogg Biological Station, Michigan, USA - KB3-0-4 | ecosystem: Environmental > Terrestrial > Soil > Unclassified ...
CCGGCAGCGTGACGACCGAGCCGTCCTCCTCCTTCACCGACAGCGCGTGCGCGACCGGGCGCACGTACCGGCGCTGGACGGCCTGGCGGCTGAAGTACGCCACCGCCACGATCAGCAGGAAGCCGGTGACCTTGGCCAGCAGCAGCCGCCCGTAGTCGGTCGACCAGAGCGCCGGGATCGGCCACACCTCGCGCCAGGCCTGGTATGTGCCGGTCACGGCGAGCACGGCCACGCAGCCGAGCGCCAGCCGGGAGTAGCGCGGCAGCGCCTCGGCCAGCTCGCTGGTCCGCCGGCGCGGCAGCAGGCAGGCGACCAGGATGACCAGCCCGCCGATCCACACGCTGGCCGCGGCGAGGTGGCTGGTGTCCGACAGCAGCGCCAGCGTCGGCGCGCTGCCGGCCGCCGCGTGTCCCACCCCGCCGTAGGTGGCCAGCACGCCGAGGCCGCAGATCGCGGCCAGGTCCTCGTCCCTGGCCCTCGACCTCTCCGCGGTCCGCTGCGGCTCGCGCAGGATCCGTACGGCCAGCACGGCCAGCACGCCGAGCAGGATCAGCCGCGCGCACAGCATCCGCCCGTACGTGGTGCCGAGCGTCGTCTTGAGCAGGCTGGTGTTGAGCAGGTCGAGCAGCCCGGTGCCGGCCGCGTACGGACCTTGCAGGACCAGGCCGAGGACGGCCCCCGCGATGGTCGCCCACCAGCCGTACCAGATCAGCCGGCGGGCCCGCGGGTCGGTGCGGCCGGCCGGCCAGCACAGCACGACGAAGACCAGCCCGGCCAGCAGCACGATGCCCAGGAAGCCGACGAACCGGGCGGCGTCGAAGATCTTGGTGATCACTCCGTTCGTGCCGCCGCCCACGACCGAGCCGGTGGCCGCGACCAGCGGTCCGTCGCCGACCACGAACGCGTAGGCCCCGCCGATCGGGTGCGAGTCGGCCGAGGTGATCCGGTAGCTGACGATGTAGCTGCCGTCGCCGAGCCCGGACTTCAGCGGCACGGTGACGTTGCGACCCTGGACCTTGGCGTCGCCGTTGCTGACGATGTTGCTCTTGCTGTCGACCACCTTGAGGTAGCCGGCGCCGAGCGAGACGTCCTCGGAGAAGGTCATCGTGACCTTGCTGGGCGGGGACTGCAGCCGCGAGCTCTCCGCCGGGTCGCTGCCCACGACCGTCGCGTGCGCCAGCGCCGGGGTGGCTCCGCTGATCGCGAGCACCGCCCACGCACCGAGCAGCGCGAGGACGGCGAAGACCCGCTTGCGGGCCTTCGCGGGACGTGCGGGGGCGGAAAGGGCAGTCACGCTGCTGATCCTGTCTCGACCGAGACCGTTGAACCAGCCCTAACACTGGGGGCCGCCGATCCCGTGCCCAGCGTGACCGGCTCGACGCCGTCCGCCACGCCGACCTCGACCTCCGGCGTGGTGGGCAGGCCGCGCGGGCGGGACCGGTCCGGCGTGCCGGGCTGCGGCGGCGCGGTCCGGCCGATCGTGACCAGCAGCACCAGCCCGGTGCCGACCAGGAGATGGCCGAGCAGCCGGCCGAGCGCGAGGTCGCCGGCCGCGGCGTCGGACGCGGCGACCACGGCGAGCACCGCGACGAACACCCCGACCGGCGCGATCAGCGCGTCCGCCGCCCTCGGCCGGGTCGCGACCATGAGGAACGCGACCGCGAGGGCCAGGTTCCAGGCGCCGACCTCGTGCGCGACGTGCCCGGTGGCCATGTCGTCCTGCCCGGTCAGCGCGCCCGACCAGGCCAGCAACGCCTGCAGGAACGCGACGACGACCAGCGCCGCCCGGGCGCCGGCGAACAGCCGGCGGCGGCCCGGAGAGCTGACCGGCAACGCAGCGAGCACTCCCGGCGCCAGGTCGGGGATGGGTCTCGCGGGGGCCAACCGCACCACCCGGGTGGCCCGGGCGGCCCGCCCGAACCACTCCCGGCAGCCCGAACACCCGCTAAGGTGCCCACTCAGGGCATCTTCGGGCACGCCGTGCGGCTCCCCGTCGAGCTCGGCCGAGAGCGCTTCGCGATACTGGTCACAACCCACGTTCAGTCCAGTCGGTCCGGAGAGGCGAACAGTTCCCGTGGACGTCCCTGTCGACGAGATCACCCTGGCGGCGCTGGCCGCCAGGGACGGCGACCAGGACGCCGCGGCCCGCTTCGTCCGGGCGACCCAGGCCGACGTCTGGCGGCTGTGCGCGCATCTCGGCGACCACGGCGAGACCCAGGACCTGGCCCAGGAGACCTACCTGCGGGCGTTCCGCTCCCTCGGCTCGTTCGAGGGCCGGGCCGGCGCCAAGACCTGGCTGCTCTCGATCGCCCGCCGGACCTGTGCGGACGCGGTCCGGGACCGGCGCCGCCGGCCGCGGGTCGACCCCGGCGCGAGGGTGCCGGAGGCCGCCCAGGGCGGCGACCTGTCCGAGGGGGTTGCGCTGCGCCGGCAGGTCGGCGCGCTGAGCCCGGACCGGCGGGACGCGTTCGTGCTCACCCAGCTGGTCGGGCTGAGCTACCCGGAGGCGGCCGAGGTGTGCGGGGTCCCGATCGGCACGATCCGGTCCCGGGTCGCGAGGGCCCGCGAGGACCTGGTCGCCGGCCTGGTCGAACGACCGAGCCGCACCGGCTGACGGGGCGCCGGAGGGATTGCGGGCGACCGGCGGGTACCTTCCAGTCACCTGCAGGCCACCAGGAGATTCCGTGCGCTTACGTCTCACCCCGCGGGACGACCGGTTCTTCCCGATGTTCGTCGAAGCCGCCCAGAATCTGGTCTCGGCCACCGAGCTGATGGGCGAGTTCCTGCACGTCACGTCGAACCGGGAGAAGCTGGCCGCACAGCTGCGCGAGCACGAGCACGCCGGGGACGCCGTCACCCACCGGGTGATCCACGAGCTGAACTCGACGTTCGTCACCCCGTTCGACCGGGAGGACATCTACCGGCTGATCACCCAGCTGGACGACGTCATGGACGCGATCGAGGCGGCCGCGGACTTCACCGTGCTGTCCGAGCTGGAGACGCTGCCGGCCGAGATGGGCCGGCAGGTCGACCTGCTGCAGCGCGCCGCCCGGTGCACCGCCGAGGCGATGGGCCGGCTGGCCACCATGGACGACCTCGCCTCGTTCTGGATCGAGGTCAACCGGCTGGAGAACGAGGCCGACCAGGTGTACCGCAAGCTGCTGTCCCGCCTGTTCAGCGGCTCGTACGAGGCGCTGACCGTGCTCAAGCTGAAGCAGGTCGCCGACGACCTCGAGGACGCGGCCGACGCGTTCGAGCACGTGGCGAACGTGGTCGAGACCATCGCGGTCAAGGAGTCCTAGCCCGTGGATGCGGCCACGCTGGGGCTGCTGGTGATCATCGTGGTGGCCCTGGGGTTCGACTACACCAACGGGTTCCACGACTCCGCCAACGCGATCGCCACCTCCGTGTCGACCAAGGCGCTCACCCCCCGGGCGGCGCTGCTGCTGGCCGCGGTGATGAACGTGGTCGGCGCGCTGGTCTCCACCAAGGTCGCCGCCACCGTCGGCGCCGGGATCATCAGCACGCCGACCGGCAGCGAAGGCCTCGTCGTGGTGTTCTCCGCGCTGCTCGGCGCGATCGCCTGGAACCTGCTCACCTGGTATTTCGGGCTGCCCTCGTCGTCCTCCCACGCGCTGATCGGCGGGCTGGTCGGGGCGGCGCTGGCGGCTTCGCAGACCGTGCAGTGGTCCGGCGTGATGGACAAGGTCGTCGTGCCGATGGTGCTCTCGCCGGTGGTCGGCTTCGGGCTGGCGTACCTGGCCATGGTCGGGCTGCTGTGGGGGTTCCGCAGGGCACACCCGCACCGGGCGAACCGCAACTTCCGGCACGCGCAGATCGGCTCGGCCGCGCTGATGGCGTTCGGGCACGGCACCCAGGACGCGCAGAAGACGATGGGCGTGATCACGCTGGCGCTGGTGACCTCCGGGCACCTGGCCTCGTTCCACGTGCCGATCTGGGTGGTGCTGGCCTCGGCCGCGGCGATCAGCGCCGGGACGTACGCAGGCGGCTGGCGGATCATGCGCACGATGGGCCGGCGGATCATCCACCTCACCCCGGCCGACGGCGTCACCGCGCAGACGGTCGCGAGCTCGGTGATGCTCAGCACCGCGTACATCTACGCGGTGCCGGTCTCGACCACGCACGTGATCACCTCGTCGGTGATGGGCGTCGGCGCGACCCGGCGGCTGTCCGCGGTGCGCTGGGGCGTGGCCCGCTCGATCGCGGCGGCCTGGGTGTTCACCATCCCGGCCGCCGCCGTGGTCGCGGCGCTGTTCTACCTGCTCAGCTCGACCGTCGTGAACTAGCGCAGCCGGCGCAGGTGCCGATGATCTCGATCGTGTGGTCGACGTCGACGAAACCCTCGGCCTCGGCGACCTGGCGGGTCCACCGCTCGACCTCGCGGCCCTCGATCTCGACGGTCCGCCCGCAGGCCCGGCAGACCAGGTGGTGGTGGTGCCCGGTGCCGCAGATCCGGTAGACGGACTCGCCGTCCGGGCTGCGCAGCACGTCCACGGCGCCGGTGTCGGCCAGCGACTGCAGGTGCCGGTAGACGGTGGTCAGGCCGACGGCGTCGCCACTGCCACGCAGGTCGGCGTGCAGGTCCTGGGCGCTGGTGAAGCCGTCCCGGCGGGCCAGCGCCGCCCGGACCGCGGCGGCCTGCCGCGTCGACCGTCCCTTCGGTTCCGACATCAGCCCACTCCCAACGGCACCGGGCGGCGCCGCACCACCGGCGCCACCACCACGGATAGCACGAAGAACCCGCACGCGGCGAGCACGATCGCCGCGCCGGCGGCCACCTCGTACGCCTGCGAGACCGCCAGCCCGACCACGCCGCTGGCCATGCCGAGCAGCACCGCGAGCGCGGTGGTCGGCCCGATCCGGTCGGACCACAGCCGGGCCGCCGCGGCCGGGGCGACGATCAGCGCGACGGCCTGGATGGTGCCGACCGCCGGCACCGAGGTGACCACGGTCAGCTCGACCACGAGCAGCAGGAGCAGGTCGAGCCGGCCGGCCGGGTAGCCGGCGGCGACCATCCCGCCGCGGTCGAACGCGCCGAACACCAGCTCCTTGCCGACCAGCGCCAGCGTCAGCGCCACCGCAGCCAGCACCAGCGCGGTCTTGACCAGGTCGCCGGCCTGGACGGTGACGATCGAGCCGACCAGGTAGGCGGACAGGTCGCGGGTGAAGCCGGCCTGCGCGGACAGCAGCGCGACCCCGAGCGCGAACCCGGCGGACAGCACGACGCCGACCGCGGCCGCCGAGTCGCTGCGCGGCCGGGTGGTCAGCCAGCTCACGCCGAGCACGACGAGCACCCCGAACAGGCCCGAGCCGAGCAGCAGGTCGACGCCGACGAGCGCGGCCAGCACGACACCGGGGAAGGTCGCGTGGGTCATCGCCATCGTGAAGAACGACAGCCTCCGCAGCACCACGTGCACGCCGACCAGCCCGCAGAGCGCGCCGACCAGCAGCGCCTCGATCAGCGCCCGGCGCGCGTACCCGTCCTGCAGCAGGCTCACTCCCGCTCCTCGGACAGACCGTCAGGCGCAAGCGCCGGACGGTCGGCCCTCGTCGCTCCCCGCACGCGCTGCGAGCCCTCGCGCGTGCTCATGCTCGCACCTTCCGGGCGGTGGCGATCGCGGCGGCCACGCCGTACAGGAGGACGAGGACGAGCACGACCGTGGCCCCGGAGGCCAGCCGCAGCCCGTGGTTGACCGACGCCTGCCAGGACGCGACCAGCCCGAGCCAGCCGGCCAGCAGCGCGGTGCCGACCGCGATCAGCGTGATCCCGGCCAGCCGGTCGGACAGCAGCCGCCCGGCGGCGCCCGGCACCACCAGCAGCGCGATCACCAGCACCGTGCCGACCGCGCGGACCGCGGCGACCACGACCAGCGCGACCACGAGGTTGAGGACCAGGTCGAGGGCGAGCACCCGGTAGCCGCGGGCCTCAGCGCCGGCCGGGTCGAACGCCCGGAAGAGCAGCTCCTTGCCGAGCAGCCCGAGCAGCAGCAGCACCGCGGCCCCGATCACCGCGGTGACGACCAGCTGCTGCCGGTCCACCGTGAGGATCCGGCCGAACAGGAACGCGGTGAGGTCGCTGGTGAAGCTGGTCTGCCGGGACACCAGCACCACGCCGACCGCGAAGAACCCGGTCAGCACGATCGCCATCGAGGCGTCCTCGGTCACCCGGGACCGGCCCGCGAGCACGGTGATGAGCACCGTCGACAGCACCGCGAACACCGACGCGCCCCAGACGATGCCGCTGGTGCCGGCGACGACGAAGCCGATGACCACGCCGGGGAAGACCGTGTGGGTGAGCACGTCGGCGACGAACGACAGCCGGCGCAGCACCACGAACACGCTCACCACCGCGGCGACCGCGCCGAGCAGCAGCGCCTCGGCCAGCGCCCGCTGCATGAACGGGCTGCCGAACGGCTCCAGGAGGTAGCGCACGGTCCGCTCGCTATCGGGCCACGATCACGCTGTCGCCGGCGAGCTCCAGCGCCTGCCCGCCGTACGCGGCGCGCAGCAGCTCGGGGGTCAGCGTCGCCTCGGTCGGGCCGAACGCGACCTGGTGCTTGTTGAGCAGGCAGACCTCGTCGCAGGCGAGGTGGGCCAGGGCGAGGTCGTGGGTGGAGACGACGACCGCCGCCCCGTCGTCCTGCAGCCGCCGCAACGCCGCCAGCAGCGCCTGCTGGCTGACCGCGTCCACCCCGTTGAACGGCTCGTCCAGCAGCAGCAGCCGCGGCTGCTGGGCGATCGCCCTGGCCAGCAGCACCCGCTGCCGCTGGCCGCCGGACAGCGTGCCGAACCGGTCGTCCTTCCGCTCGGCCAGGCCGACCGCCTCGAGCGCGTCGTCGGCGAGCGCCCGGTCCCGCACGCCCGGCCGGCGCAGCCAGCCCACGTCGCGGTAGCGGCCCATCAGCACGACCTGCCCGACCGAGACCGGGAACTGCGCGTCGAGCGTGTCGACCTGGGGAACGTAGGCGACCTCGCGCCGGGCCCGGGCCGGTGTGCTGCCGAGCACCTCGATCCGGCCGGACACGACGTCGACCAGCCCGAGCACGGCCCGCAGCAGCGTCGACTTGCCCGCTCCGTTGGGCCCGATCAGCGCGACCGCCTCGCCACCGTGGACGCTGCCGTGCACGTCTTCGACGACCCGGGCGCGGCCGTAGGCGAGGCTGGCGTGGTCGAAGCGCAGCAGCACCGGCCCGGTCGGCTCAGACACGGCCGCCCAGCGCCTTCACGATCGTCGCCGTGTTGTGCCGCTCGGCCCCGAGGTAGGTGCCGCCCGGCGAGCCGACCGGGCCGAGACCGTCCGCGTACAGCGCGTCCTCCCCCTCGACCACCTGCACACCGGCCTCGGTGGCCACCGTCCGCGCGGTCTTCGGCGGCAGCGAGGACTCCGAGAACACCGCCCGCACGCCGGTCTGCTCGATCTTCGCGACCAGGTCGGACAGCTCCTTGCCGGACAGCTCGGCCGAGGTGTCGAAGCTCGGGATGATCGAGCCGACGAACCTGATCCCGTAGCGCGCGCAGTAGTAGCCGAACGCGTCGTGGTTGGTGACCAGCTTCCGCTGCTCGACCGGGATCGAGCCGATCTCGGCCTCGTTCTCGGCGTCGAGCGCGGCCAGCTTCGCGTCGTACGTCGCGGCGTTGCGCTCGTACCCGGCCTTGCCCGCGGGGTCCTTCGCGACGAGCGCGGCGGCGATGTCGCCGACCATGATCCGGGCGTCGGCCGGGTCGTGCCAGATGTGCGGGTCGCCGGCCGCCTGCTCGTCGGTGCCGTTGCCCTGGCGGATCGTCACCCCGCGGCTGGCGTCGACGACCTCGCCGCCGTAGCCGGCCGAGCTCACCGTCTCGTCGAGCCAGGTCGCCTCCAGCCCGACGCCGCTCTTGACGACGAGGTCGGCGTCGGCGATCGCCTGGATGTCGGCCGGGGACGCCTCGTAGTCGTGCGGGTCGACGCCGGGCTTGAGGATCTGCACGACGTGCACCCGGTCGCCGCCGACGTTGCGGACGAAGTCGGCCACCACCGGCGTGGTGGCGACCACGTCGATCTGGTCACTCCGGCCGGCCGCCCGATCGGACCCGCCCGAGCCGCACCCGGCGAACGCGAGCAGACCCGCGGCGACGACCGCCGCCACCACCCCGCCCCTACGCACGAGACGAACTTAGCGAATTTGAAAACCGTTGTCATCTTCGACTCAGTCTTGCGGCGGGCAGCAACGCCAGTCGAGCGCCCGGGCGCGGCGCAGCGGGGTGATCGTCGCGCCGGTGAGCACGGCCCGGCAGCGTGCGTCCCAGTCGGCGGCGGGGTGCAGCCGGTCGCTGGTCTGGTGGTCGAGCCAGTCGTGGTCGAGCTGCAGCCGGAGCAGCTCGACCGCGTCCCGCACCGGCCGGCGCCGGTAGCGCAGGTCGGCGGCGAACATCCGCCAGGCCTGCCGGCGGAACCAGGACCGCGGCACCGGCTGCCGGTCGTCGACGACGTCGACCAGCAGCGCCTGGCCACCCGGCCGGACCAGCGATCGGATCCGGTGCAGGGCACTGTCGAGGTCCACGTGGTGCAGCGTGTACGCCGAGAACACCAGGTCGAACCGCCCGTCCGTATCCGGCGCCACGTCCCGGAGGTCGCGCAGCTCGTAGCGGAGGCCGGACCGGGGCCGGTGCTGCCGGGCGAACTCGATCATCGGCGCGGACAGGTCCACCGCCAGGACCTCGTCGTAGCGGTCGGCCAGCATCGCGGTCTGCACGCCGGTGCCGCAGCCGAGGTCGAGGGCCCGGTCGCCGCGGGCCGGCAGGTGGAACATCAGCCAGGCCCGCAGCTCGGCACCGAGCAGCGTGGAGATCCGGTCGTACCGGGCGGCGAGGTGGTCGAAGGTGCGTACGTCGACGGCGGTCATCACTTGCCCGGCAGCGAGATCGTCGGGTCGAGGAACTCGTTGGTGGCGATGTCGTCGGCGGTCAGCCCCGGCTTGAGCGGCTTGTGCTGCCCGGCGAAGATCGGCACGTCGATCGTGATCAGCCGGCGGAGCCGGCTCGGGTCGAAGTCGCCGAGCACCGCGGTCTTGCCGTCGGTGACCAGCCCGTCGTCGCGCATCACCCGGACCGCCTGCTCGGAGCGGGCCGTGGAGTCGGTGTAGGCCTGTCGGGTGCGGCCGATGATCGACAGGATCGTGCGGATGACCGGGTCGGGGTCGGCCATGAAGTCCACTGTGGACTGCTGCAGGATCGGCACCAGCCGCTGCAGGCACGGGGCGAGCCGCTGCTTGTCACCGGACCGGATCGCGAGCAGGTTGCGGTAGTTGGGATAGCCGGAGTCGGCCACCAGCTGGTAGCGCAGCGGCTTGTCCCAGGCCGGCACCTCGTGCTCCCACTTCCACGGCTCGGAGGTGGCGAAGCCCTGCACGGCGATCGCGCCGCGGGACGCGGCCAGCCGGGCCGGCGAGCCGTCGTACGATCCGTCCACTTGCGATCGTCGCAGTTGGCCGGTGCCCAGCAGGTAGTCCATGTAGGTGCGCTCGCCGTTGAAGAACAGCACCTTGGTGTCGGTCTGGCCGATGTCGGAGATCGTGTTGAACGCCGGGTAGGTCGCCGGGTCCCACATGATCACCAGTGGGTCGACGTCGTACGGGGTCATCACCCCGCTCACCGGCTGGCCGGCCGAGTTCTGGATGGCCTCGTCCAACGGGATCATCCCGAGCGTGATCGAGCGGTCCGCGTACATCTGCGCCGACACCTGCTGGAAGCCGATGGCCGGCCCGCCGGCGCGGATCTCGATCCGCACGCCGGTGTCGGCGCCGTGCGCGACCAGCGGGCCGGTCACCCGCTTGCGGCCGGCGTCGACCGTGTAGCCGCTGCCGAGCAGTTGGTAGGCGACGAAGTGCTCGACCTGGGAGAACCAGGAGGTCTGCACGACGATCGGATCCGGGCAGATCCCGCGCAGATCGGTCCGCACGCCGGGCGCGGCGGCGGCGGACCGGCCGCCCACTCCCGACGTGGAGCCGGACGCGCACCCGGCCGCGAGCGCCGCGACCAGGCCCACGGCGAGCATGCCGGCCCGCCCGCCGACCGAGCGGGTTGGGCGACGGAGAACCCGGCGTGAGCCGTCCTCGGACAGCATGAAGCGACTCCTCGAGTCTGAGAATGATGACCGTTGGCGGCTTCATGATGCCGTTCTACATCTGAATGGGCAAGATCCGCTGCTTCACGATGTCCTGGACGGACCTGACGCCTGGACGAACGAATTGCCCGGACTTCGCCTATCGCGCAGCAACGATGCCTCCGTATGATGCATCATTGCGGTGGAGTGAAGGCGATGCTGTCCCTACTGTCTGCGGGACGCCGAGCGAACGGTGGTGACATGGCCGAGCAGGTCGGGACGGTGGAGGGTGCCGCGGGTCCGGAGGACCGGGCCCGGCTCGCGGCGTTCGGTCTGCGGATCAAGCTGCTGCGGGTGAGCCGGGGCTGGTCGCAGGAGCAGCTGGCCGAGGCGGCCGGGATGCACCGGACCTTCGTCGGGCAGGTCGAGCGGGGTCAGCGCGGACTCAACGTGCTGGGGCTGTGGCGGCTGGCCGGCGCCTTCAACATCCCGATCGGTGACCTCTTCATCGACCCGGACGGCAAGCCGATCCCCTGACGCGCGATCGCGGGTCGCGGTTGGATGGCGGCGCGCCCGCGGCCGGTGACGTCTGCCGGGTCGGTCCCCGGCCCCCCTCGCGAACGCGCCGTCACCAAGCAGAGCACCGAACCGCTGCGGACGGTCGGCGCCGACCGCCGCACTGCCCGATCGGGCAGCGGGACCGCCCGATGGGTCACGGGCGCCAGCGGGTGTGGCGGGTGCGGGGGGCACCGGCCCGGATCAGCTCGAGTCGCGGCCGCGGCCCGTCCGTGCGGCCGGCCTGCGGCCGCCGGCTGCCGGCCCGGAACGGCGCCGGCCACTCGGCACCCGGCCCGGCGTAGCCCTGCTCGGCCGCCGCGTGCAGGGTCCACTGTGGATCGTAGAGGTGCACCCGGCCGAGCGCGCACAGGTCGGCCCGCCCGGCCAGGATCACCGAGTTGACGTCGTCCCAGGACGAGAGCGCGCCGACCGCGACCACGGCGATGCCGAGCTCGCGGCCCACCTCGTTGCGGATCCGGTCGGCGAACGGGGTCTGGTAGGACCGACCGAACGCCGGCCGCTCCTCCTTCACCACCTGGCCGGTGGACACGTCGACCGCGTCGACCCCGTGCTCGGCGAACGCCCGGGCGATGCGTACCGCGTCGTCGACCTCGATCCCGCCGTCGTACCAGTCGGTGGCCGAGACCCGCACGCTCATCGGCCGCTCGGCCGGCCACACCGCGCGCATCGCGTCGAACACCTCGAGCGGGTAGCGCAGCCGGTTCTCCAGCGAGCCCCCGTACTCGTCGGTGCGCCGGTTGGACAGCGGCGACAGGAACGAGGACAGCAGGTAGCCGTGCGCGCAGTGCAGCTCGAGCAGGTCGAACCCGCACCGCGCGCCGCGCACCGCGGCCGCCACGAACTGGTCCCGGATGAGATCGAGGTCCGCCCGGGTGAGCTCGCGCGGCACCTGGTTGTCGGGCGAGTAGGCCACCGCGGACGGGCCGCAGACCTCCCAGTTGCCCTCGTCCAGCGGCTCGTCGATGCCCTCCCACATCAGCTTGGTCGAGCCCTTCCGGCCGGAGTGCCCGAGCTGCAGGCCGATCGCCGCACCGGACGAGCCGTGCACGAACTCGACGACCCTGGCCCAGGCCGCCTCCTGCTCGTCCGTCCACAGCCCGGCACAGCCCGGCGTGATCCGGCCGTCCGCCGAGACGCAGGCCATCTCGGTCATCACCAGCCCGGCACCGCCGAGCGCCTTGCTGCCGAGGTGCACGAGGTGGAAGTCGGCCGGTACCCCGTCGACCGCCGAGTACATGTCCATCGGGGAGACGATCACCCGGTTGCGCAGCTCGAGGCCGCGCAGCCGGTAGGGGTGGAACATCGGCGGCGTACCCGCGGCCACCCCGGTCCCGGCGCTGAACGCGCTCTCCACAGTGGACACGAACTCCGGGTCGCGCAGCCGCAGGTTGTCCAGCGTCACCCGGCGGCTGCGGGTGAGCAGGTTGAACGCGAACTGCTCGGGCTCCTGGTGCACATACCGGCCGAGGTTCTCGAACCACTCCAAGCTGGCCTGCGCCGCCCGCTGGGTGGACACCACGACCGGCCGTCGCTCCGCGTCGTACGCCGCCAACGCGTCGTCCACTGTGGACTGCTCGTGCAGCGAGGCGGCCAGCGCCAGCGCGTCCTCCATTGCCAGCTTCGTGCCGGAGCCGATGGAGAAGTGCGCGGTGTGCGCGGCGTCGCCGAGCAGCACGACGTTGCCGGCCCGCCAGGACTCGCAGCGCACCGTGCCGAAGCTGATCCAGCGGGAGTTGTTGGCCCGCATTTGCTGCCCGTCCAGCAGGTCGGCGAACAGATCGCCGATCACCGCGATGGCGGCGGTGTCGCTCTCGCCCGGCGCGAACGACCCGGCCGAGAACCCGGCCCGGCGCCAGACCGAGTCGTGCATCTCCACGATGAACGTCGACCCGGTCGCGTCGTACGGGTAGGCGTGCACCTGCATCACCCCGTACGGGGTGCGCCGGACGTCGAAGGTGAACGCGTCGAAGACCTTGTCGGTGCCGAGCCACATGTACCGGCACTGTCGCGTGTCGACGGTGGGACCGAACCGGTCGGCGTACTTTGCCCTGGTCGCGGAGTTGACCCCGTCGCAGGCGACCACGAGGTCGTGGCCGCCGGACAGCTCGTCGGGGTCCGGCGCCTCGGTCCGGAACCGCAGCGTGACCCCGAGCGAACGGCAGCGGTCCTGCAGGATGCCCAGCAGCGTGCGCCGGCTCATCGCGGCGAAGCCGTGCCCGCCCGAGGTGATCAGCCGGTCCGGGCGGCCGTCCCCGGGCCGGAAGTGGATGTCGATGGCGTCCCAGCGGGCGAACTCGCGCTCCATCGCGGCGTAGATGACGGGATCGGCGTGCGCGATGCCGCCCAGCGTCTCGTCGGAGAACACCACGCCGAAGCCGAACGTGTCGTCCGGCGCGTTGCGCTCCCAGACCGAGATCTCGTGCCCAGGGCCGAGCTGCTTGGCCAGCAGCGAGAAGTAGAGCCCGCCCGGCCCGCCGCCGACGACCGCGATGCGCATCAGTCGGCCGCCAGCGCGCGCAGCTTGAACCGCTGCAGCTTTCCGGTCGGGGTGTGCGGCAGCTCGGGCAGGAACTCGACGACCCGCGGGCACTTGTAGGGCGCGATCTGCCGCTTCACCAGCTCCTGCAGCTCGGCCGCCTTGGCCGCGTCGCCGACCACCCCCCGGCGCAGCACGACGTAGGCGGCCACCACGTTGCCGCGGTCCGGGTCCGGCTTGGCCACCACCCCGCACTCGACCACGTCCGGCGAGCTGAGCAGGGCGTTCTCCACCTCCGGCCCGGCGATGTTGTAGCCGGCCGAGATGATCATGTCGTCGCTGCGGGCCACGTACCAGAAGTAGCCGTCCTCGTCGCGGCGGTAGGTGTCGCCGGTGAGGTTCCAGCCGTGCTGCACGTACGTCTTCTGCCGCGGGTCGGACAGGTAGCGGCAGCCGGTCGGGCCGCGCACCGCGAGCCGGCCCGGCTGCCCGTCCGGCACCGGCTCGCCGGCCTCGTCCAGCACCGCGGCCTCGTAACCGGGGACCGGTCGCCCCGTCGAGCCGGGCCGGACCTCGTCGTCGGCGGCGGAGATGAAGATGTGCAGCATCTCGGTCGAGCCGATGCCGTCGATGATCCACAGTCCGGTCGCGTCGTGGAACGCCTCCGAGACGGCGCGCGGCAGCGGCTCGCCGGCGGACACGCAGCGCCGCAGCCCGGTCGGCACCTTCTTCGCCGCGAGCATGGCCCGGTAGGCGGTCGGCGCGGTGAACAGCACCGTGACCCCGTGCTCGGCCACCGCCCCGGCCATCGCGTCCGGCGTCGGCCGCTCGATCAACAGCGTCGCCGCACCGGCCCGGAGCGGGAAGATCAGCTCGCCGCCCAGCCCGTAGGTGAACGCGAGCGGCGGGCTGCCGAGGAACAGGTCGTCCGCGGTCGGCCGGAGCACGTGCGCGGAGAACGTGTCGGCGATCGCGAGCACGTCCCGGTGGAAGTGCGCGGTGGTCTTCGGGACGCCGGTGGTGCCGGAGGTCACCGCGAGCAGCGCGACGTCGTCGGCCGCGGTGGCGACGGCCGCGAACGGCTCCCGGTGCCGCGCGGCGGCCGACTCCAGCTCGGTGTACGTGACGATCCTCAGGTCCGGCAGGCCCGCGGCCAGGTCGTCGGTGAATCGGTCGTCGCAGAGCGCGAACGCGGGCTTGGTGATGTCGCCGATCGAGTGCAGCTCGCCGGGCCGGAGCATCGGCATCGTGGCGACCGTGACGCCGCCGGCCATGACGACGGCCAGCCAGCAGGCGGCCAGCTGCGGCGTGTTCGGGCCGCGCAACAGCACCCGGTTGCCGGGCACGAGGCCGAGCTCGTCGGTCAGCACGTGCGCGATCGCGGCGACCCGCTCGCGCACCTGCCCGTACGTCCAGGTGCTGGTGGAGCCGACCAGGCAGCGGCGGTCGGCGTCGGGACCGGACAGCAGGGCGTCGGCGCAGTTGAGCCGCTGGGGGTAGGACAGTTCGGGCAACGTGAACCGCAGATCTGGCCACTGGTCGGCGGGTGGCAGCGAGTTGCGGCAGAACGTGTCGACGTGTGCCGACGGGCTGAGACCTGCCCTCGGCTCCTGCGCGACGTCCATGGCGCGCCCTCCCCGGTCGGATGCCCCATTCCTGTAGCGGGGGGCACTCGGGGGGCGGAGCCCCCCGAGGGTCAGTATGCCGACTCCTTGCCGTCGGCCGTCAGGGCAGCACTGCGGCGCCCTGCAGCTCGACCACGGCCTCGGCGTCCCACAGCCTGGCCACGCCGATGCCGGCCATCGCCGGGTAGTCGCGGCCGACCAGGCGCTGCCAGACCGCGCCGATGTCCCTGGCCCTGGCTCGGTAGTCGGCCATGTCGACGATGTAGACGGTGAGGCTGGCCAGCTGCTCCGGGCGGCCGCCGGCGCCCTCGAGGGCGGCCAGCAGGTTGGCGAGCGCCTGCTCGAACTGGGCGACCAGGCCGCCGGCGACGATCGCGCCGGTCGCGTCCATGCCGGTCTGGCCGGCGAGGAACACCACCCGCGAGCCCTCGGCCACCACCGCGTGCGAGAAGCCGGAGGGCCTGGCCAGGCCGGGTGGGTTCACGCGGGTCACCATCATCGAGCACAGTGGCAACGATCGTTTCGCTGGTCAACTGGGGAGGCCCGGATGCGCTTGGATGAGCTGACCGACGTCCGCTACGCCGTCGAGGACGGCTGCGCGGTCGTGACGATCGACCGGCCGGACCGGATGAACGCGTTCCGCGGCCGTACCGTCGACGAGCTGATCAGCGCGTTCAAGCACGCCTGGGCGGACTCGGCGGTGGCGTGTGTCGTCCTGACCGGCGCCGGCGACCGGGCGTTCTGTGCCGGCGGAGACGTGAAGGAACGGGCCGAGACCGGCGGCTACGGCGAGACCGAGTGGGGCACGTTCGAGATCGAGCGGCTGCACCGGATCATCCGCGACATCCCGAAGCCGGTGATCGCCGCCGTCAACGGGGTGGCCATCGGCGGCGGGCACGTGCTGCACGTGCTCTGCGACCTGACCGTGGCCGCGTCGCACGCCACGTTCGGGCAGAGCGGGCCGCGGGTCGGCTCGTTCGACGCCGGCTTCGGCTCGGCCTACCTGGCGCGGGTCGTCGGCGAGAAGCGGGCGCGGCAGCTGTGGTTCCTGCTGGACCGGATCGACGCGGAGACGGCCGAACGCTGGGGCCTCGTCAACGCGGTGGTCCCGGCCGGCGCGCTGCTGCCGACCGCGCTGGAGTGGGGCCGGCGGATCGGCTCCTACTCGCCCACCGCGCTGCGGTTCCTCAAGCACTCGTTCAACGCCGACAGCGACTCGATCGCCGGCCTGTCGAACATCGCCTTCGCCGGCCTCGACCTGTTCGCCCACACTCCCGAGGCCGAGGAGGGCGCCCGCGCGTTCGCCGAGCGCCGCCCGCCCGACTTCCGCCCGTACCGCTGAGGGGCCGCCGCGAGCCCGGGACGGCGCGCGCCGCCGCGACTCAGGGCAGCGCTCCCCAGCCGCTCCAGCCGGTGACCGCAGTGCCGTCGGTCGCGGTCCGCCGGTAGATGCGGGCGTCACCGCCGACGACGAACACCTCCAGCGCCGCGCCGTTGCGGGTCACCGCCGGCCCCGAGGCGAGGCTCCCGCCGAGGCTGCGCCAGCCGGTCCAGCCGGTCCCGTCCGGGTTGACCACCGAGTAGTACCCGTTCTGGCCGCCGCGGACGACCGCGACCACCTTGCTGCCGTCAGCGGTGGGCGACAGCGCGACGTCCGAGTTGATCGACCCCCCGAGCAGCCGCCAGCCCGACCACGCCCCGCCGGCGGACCGGGTCTTGACGTACATCGCGTGGTTCCCGCCGACGCCGGCGACGGTGAGCACGCCGCCCGCGGTCGCCGCGACCGACGGGGCGTAGGGGGCCAGCAGGCCGCCCAGCGGCACCCAGGCGCCCCAGCCGGCGGCGGTCCGCTGCCGCAGGTAGCCCTGCCCGTTCGCGCCGCGCAGCACGATGCTCTCCACGCCGTCCGGGCCGACCCCGCTGCCCGGCCTGGTCGTCGTGACCCCGCTGAGGCTGCCCCACCCGCTGCGGGCGCCGCCGTCCGAGACGGTCTGCCGGTAGACCGCGTTGTCGTTGCCG
>Ga0134124_10001906_pt1 | contig 16800 bp, 14 predicted proteins | sample KB304_FD_96880 | JGI IMG/M metagenome (GOLD analysis project Ga0134124, IMG submission 96880) | Terrestrial soil microbial communities without Nitrogen fertilizer from Kellogg Biological Station, Michigan, USA - KB3-0-4 | ecosystem: Environmental > Terrestrial > Soil > Unclassified ...
GGGGCGGTCACTGCTTGAGCCTGCTTTGCACTACTTCTTCGACGCGCCGCAACACTTCGTCTTCCGAGAGTTGAGTGGAATCAAGCAGAAGCGCATCGCTGGCTGGCACCAGGGGGGATGTGGGCCTGGTACGATCGCGGCGGTCGCGCTCGCGCAGTTCCGCGGCGATGGCATGGGCTGCCGCTCCTCGAACATTCTGCTGCTGCAGGCGCCGCTGTTCCCGTACCACCGGGTCGGCATCGAGGAAAATTTTCACGTCGGCCGAGGGAAACACTTTGGTGCCGATGTCGCGGCCTTCCATGACTACGCCGCCGCCGGCTCCCATTTCCTTCTGCCGGGCCACCATCCACTGGCGCACTCCGGGATGCACCGAGACGCGCGAGGCGGCCTCGGTCACGTCGGGCTCCCGCACCCGCAGGCTTACGTCGCGGCCGTCGAGCATCACCCGATTGCCGCTCATGCCGGGCTCGAGCAGAATACGCGTGTCATGCGCCAGCTTTACTAAGGCGGGTTCATCGTCGAAGGACACATCCCACTCGATCGCCTTCAGGGCCAGGGCCCGGTACATGGCGCCGCTTTCCAGGTTGACATAGCCCAGTTTTCGGGCGAGGCGGGAGGCGATCGTGCTCTTGCCCGCGCCCGCCGGGCCGTCGATGGCGATGATGAGTTTGCGTGCGGAGGTCGCGGTCATCCCGGGGATTAACAATTGTACACGGGAGAAAAAGGACTTCGGCGACGCCGGTTCGAAGGCTCCCGGAGGGACCATTGATAGTAGCCACTTCAGTGGCGGGCGCGGTGGGCGGATGCGAGGATGCGCATGCCGTAGGCGCACCTGACACGGACCTGCGGCGTTTGGGGAAATGTTTGGAGCCGTCTCTTCGGGACGGCGTCTTGGTGGCGGCATACCCGGCGTTGAAACGTCGGCCTACGATCCGGCGTCCCTCCGGACGCAGGTGCTCGAACGCTACCGGCCCCGCCGGGATGACTCACCAGACGCGGCAGGCGTTGGCGTGAACCATGGGTTGTCCCGCGCGGCAGCCGAAGGCGTGGGCGAATTCCGGCATGTTGCCGAGCACGTTGTTCACGCGGTAGCGGGCCAGCGAGTGTCCCTGCGTCATGACTGCGGTGCGGGCAATTTCGGGGCGCACTTCTCCGCACCATACGTTGGCGTAGGCGAGGAAGAAATTCTGCAATCCGGTGGCGCCGTTTGCAGCCTGGTTGTCGAGATTTTTGCCTTCTGACTTGAGCGTATTCTCTAAACCGGCAAGCGCGATGTGGACTCCTCCATTGTCGGCCGTATCTTCTCCCGCGGAAAGCTTGCCGTTCTGCTTGACCCCGGCCTCGGGCACATCTTGGGTGTACTCGTCGCTGATGCACTTGTCGCGCTGCTCGTAGTTGGCTGCGTCGGCGGCTGTCCACCAGTCTTTTAGGTTGCCATCGGCATCGAACTTGCGTCCCTGATCGTCGTAGCCGTGAGTGATTTCGTGTCCAATCACGGCGCCGATGGCGCCATAGTTGATGGCATCGCTTGCCGACGCGTCAAAGAATGGCGGCTGCAGAATACCGGCGGGAAAGTTAATGGTATTGCCCTGTGCGTCTTCGTAAGCGTTGACCGTGGGCGGCGTCATACCCCATTCGTAGCGGTCGGAGGGCTGGCCAAACTTGGCGGTGCGGCGTTTGATCTCGAAGCCTGACGCGCGTTGCACGTTGCCCAGAAAGTCGTCACGCTTGATCTCGACCGAAGAGTAATCGCGCCAGTGGTCGGGATACCCGATCTTGTCAACCTGCGCGGCCAGCTTGGCGTGGGCTGCCTTCTTGGTCGCGTCGGACATCCATGTGGCAGCATCGATGTCCTGATCGAGCGCGGCCTTGATGGCCTTGACCATCTGCAACATGCGCTCTTTGTTTTGCGGAGGGAAGTATTTGGCAACGTAAGCTTGTCCCACGGCCTCTCCCAGATCGTTGTCGGCGTAGTTGGAGCAGCGCCGCCAGCGCGGTTGCAGCTCCTTGGTGCCGCCGAGGGTGCGCCCGAAGAAATCGAAGTCCTCTTCGACGAAGGGCTGGCTCAGCGAAGACGCCAGTTCGTTCAACGTCGACCAGCGCAAATAGGCCTGCCATTGTTCGATCGAATACGACCGCACCAGCTTTTCCATCCCCTGGAAGAAGCCGGGCGCCAGCACCGTGTACTGCGGCGAAGCCGGAGCGTGCATGGCGGCGAAGTAACCGCTCCAGTTGAAGGACGGCGTGAGCGCCTGAACCTGCTGCAGCGACATTTTGTTGTTCTGATTCTTGGGATCGCGGCGCAGAACGATCTCCATGGCGGCCTTGGCCAGGTCGGTTTCCATGGCCAGGACAGATTGCGCATCGATCGCGGCCCGGGCCGGCGACTCGCCACTCAATTCCAACATGCGGGCCACGTGCTTGACGTATTTGTCGCGAATCTGCTTCGATTTCGCATCGTCGTTCAAATAGAACTCGCGTCCGGGCAGCGCCATGCCCGACTGATCGAGTGCCGCCAGGGTCACGCGGGCATCAGCAAAGCTGGGCTGCGAATAGGTTCCGAACAATACGCCCTGATAGGCGGCGTCGATAAAGCTCAGGTTGGCCGGGCGGATCATCTGGTGAATGGATGCGACCACCTCGGGAAGCTGGGACTTGTCTTTTATTCCACCGATGCGGTCAAGCATGGGTTGCAGCGGCTTGAGGCCGGCCTTGTTGATGGCGTCCTCATCCATGCAGGAGGCGTAGTAATCTCCGACTTTCTGCTGTACCTCCGTGCGATTGGGAGAAGGCTTAGCCGCCTCTTCCAGAGTGTTGCGTACGGCGGCGACGTTCCAGATGGCAAGCGCGTTAAACGTGCCCCAGCCGCCCTGGTCGGGCGGAATCGGATTGGCCTTAAGCCACTTGCTGCAGGCGTACTGGAAAAAATCTGCGCAGGGGTCGAGAGTTTTATCCACCTGGTCAATGCTGAAGTGTTCGAGGGCCGGCATTGAATTTGAAGACGAAGCCGGAGCCGTTTGAGCAAGCGACGCGGTCCAGAGCACGAATATGACCGCTAAAAGGAGACAAAAACGCATAAACCTAACCCTTCCCAAGCCAGGTGGCGTACATAGACGCCTGTACATAGACGTGTGACCAGCCAAATGGTAAGTCAGGCAAGCACGAGCCGCGGATCTACGCATCACCCGGATTTTTCTCTTTCTGATCTGACCCGCGAAGACCCGCGTAAATCCGTGGCCAAGTTCTTTTGTGCCAGTGGAGGGGTGCGACGGGCCGGACCGCCAGTTCCCGCGCGCACCTTGGGGATCACGGGAGCTTTGGTTTGCGCCAGCTGGATCAGGGAGCGGTTGCCTACCCGGATAAAATCCAGTTCGCGCGCCGCCTGCAGTGCGTTGATCGCTTCCTTCACCCGGGAGCGGGGAACAAAATTGCCGAAGAACGATTCCACTTCCTGCTGGTCGGCGGCGATGACGCAATCGAGATATTTTGACAGCAGCGCCGAAAGCGCTTCACCCACCGACAGTCCGATGCCCTCGCGCACTGCATCCGGAGCCCAGCGGTAAAGCACGTCCCAGGACGCGCCCTCCTCCGGCTTGTAATCCACACGAGTGATGCGCAGTCTGGACCAGAGTTCACCCAGGGCGTGGTCCAGCGCGACGAACGAGATGCTTCCACCCAGGTCTTCGCGCATCTTTTGTTTCGAGATTGGTCCGGCGCGGCGGATCAATTCGAAGGCATCGCAGGCCAGCGGAGAATACTCCGAACGGGGCTTGGGCTGGGGTGCTTGCTTGGGATTGCGTTCCCCTACCAGGGCGTAGAAATAAGGGAAGATCGAGCCAGCCACCAGGAAGGCGTTGTTTTCCTCAAACTGGTTGGCTTCGTAAGCGTCATGATTGCGCAGCAGGCGGACCATGATCTCGGTCGCGTCGCGGGCACGCGGGTCCGCAAAAGCATGTTGCTGCATGGGCAGATGCTTGTCCGATCCAGTCCAGGCGCCGATGAAAGTCGGAGCCAGCAGCGGTTTCCGCATGGGATACATCAGGCAGAATCCGACCGACTCGATGAAGCGGCTGGCATCTTCGAGCGTGCGCAGCGAGGCGCCGTTCAGGTGCCACTTCTCACGCCGGAGCTGGTCGAGTTCTTGTTCAATCATAAGAGCAGTTTCGAGCGACTAGCCTGGGACCATTGTTGCGGAGGCTTCGCTAGCAGCCAGAAGCCGGGAGCTAGCAGCCGAAGTCCTCAAATTCTCTTGAATGCCTTCTGAATGTCCTTCATCGAGTATCGCAGAACCACCGGCCTTCCGTGCGGGCAAGTCATGGGACAGTCGGTGTTGGCCAATTCTGCCAGCAGCCATTCCATTTTATTTTGCTCGAGCGGCATGTTGACCTTGATGGCGGCGTGGCAGGCGATGGAGGCAGCGATGCGCGCCCGAATCTTCTCCAGATTCAGGGCCTGTTCCTCGCGGGAAAACTCGTCGAGCAACTCATGCAGCATGTGCTCGCCGGCGTGAGCGTCAATCCCCGCAGGCGCAATCTTTATCGCGATGCTGCGCGCGCCAAAAGGCTCGACTTCGAATCCGTTCTTCGCCAGTTCGTCGGCGATGTCGGCAAAGACGGCTTGCTGCGCCGGCGTGAGTTCGATCACCAGCGGCAGCAGCAGGCGCTGGCTTTCAACTTTCTGCGCCGCTCGCTGCTTTAGGATCTTCTCGAACAGAACGCGCTCGTGGGCCACGTGCTGGTCCACAATCCACAGGCCGTCAGCATTCACCGCGAGAATGAAGGAGTCGCGAATCTGGCCCAGGGGTTTGAGCGAGCTCAGCGCCGGAGCCAGATCGCCCGGGGCCTCTGCTTCGTCGGGAATGGGCGGAGCGCAACCGTCGTTAGTAACCGAGTGCGAAACCGGCTCGGGGGCGCAAACCAGGGACAGAGCGGCGTTGCCGTCCACCGAAATGCCTTCACCGAACTGGAAGCGCTCGCCGATTGGCGGTGCGACGGGTGCCTGCAAACTGAACGGCTGTGGCTCGGCGCGCGCGAACCCAGGCCGGGCCGCGGCCTCGGGCAAAGGCACTCTTCCTCCTGTCAGCGACGGGCTGGCACTGGGATGGGCGCTGATTTCTACCGCGAACTGAGGCACGGGACGCGCCTTCATCAGCGCGGCGCGGACCGACTCACGAACGAAGTCGTGCATGACACTGTGCTGGCGAAAACGGACTTCGGTTTTCGATGGATGCACGTTGACGTCCACTTCGCCGGCCGGCAAGTCGAGAAACAACAGCACCACGGGAAACACCGTGGGCGGCAGGATGTTGCGGTAGGCCTCGATGATGGCGTGCTGGACCATGCGGTCGCGGATCAGGCGTCCGTTGACGAACACGTAAATCGAGTTGCGATTCAGTTTCTGGATTTCGGGCTTGGAGACGAAACCGTGGACGCGGAATTCTCCGAAGTCGGGAGATTTTGCGATAGTTTCCTCGGGTGCATCTCCGGCTTGTGTTGCGGGTGCCGGCGTTTCGCGGGCGGGGGCGCCCGCGCCACACGCGTCGTCCGGTTTTCGGCGCCAGGGTGGGGGTTGCGGTAGACCGATGCGTTCGAGCGGCTGCACCGCGGCGATCGGAATCAGTTGGTCGAGAACTTCTTTGCCGAAGACCTGGTAGACGCGTTCGCGGTATCCCGCGACAGGCGGCGCTACCAGCATGGCGTTGCTGGCGGAGTGCAGTTCGAAATGCTTGTCGGGATGAGCCAGAGCGTAGTGAGTCACGAGCGACGCAATGTGTGAGAGTTCGGTGGACTCGGCCTTGAGAAATTTCTTTCGCGCTGGAATGTTAAAGAAGAGGTCGCGCACGGCGATGGATGTCCCTGGCGGCAGTCCCGCCTCTTCTACTTGGAAGATTTTGCCGCCGTTGATCTCGATAATCGTCCCCGAGACGTCATCGTGTGCGCGAGTTTCCAGCCGCAGACGGGAAACAGAGGCGATCGAGGGCAACGCTTCTCCGCGGAACCCCAGCGTGGCTACGCGAAGCAAGTCTTCCGCACTCTTGATCTTCGAAGTGGCGTGGCGTTCGAAGGCCAGCAGGGCGTCATCGCGCACCATGCCACATCCATTGTCGCTGATCTGGATTAGCTTCTTGCCGCCGGCCTCAACCTGGATCCGGATGCGGGTTGCTCCGGCATCGAGCGAATTTTCCAGCAGTTCCTTGGCCACTGAAGCCGGGCGCTCCACCACTTCGCCGGCGGCGATCTTGTTGGCGACGTTTTCGGAAAGCAGGTGGATTCTGCCCATGATGGCGCGTCGGGTGATTCGACGTCAGTGTCGCAGATGACAGGCTCAGGAAGCAAAGCACGAACAGGCACCGCTCGATTTTCCGCAGTCTCTTCGCGCTCTTGTCCCAGCCCCTATGGGTGGAAATCAACCGACAGCGTGGTTTCAACCGCAGCGGGTTCGCCGCGGACGCGATAGGGACGGAAGCGCCACCATCGCGCCGCGTCCATGGCCGCCGAGACCAGCGCATCGGAGCCGCTGACGGGATGAAGGTTTACTACCGTGCCATCGGGTGAAATCACCGCATCGAGCACCACAGTTCCCTGCAGATTGGCCCGGCGCGCGGCTTCCGGATAGACGGGGTCGACTTTGCGGATCAGCAGCCGCTCCATGACATCCGCGGGAACCTTGGCGGCGGGAGGTTGTGCATGCGCGTCTTTCTTAACGGTGAGAGCTTCCAATTGCTCCCACCCGCGGTGCCATTGCCACGCCGCCCATCCTGCAACCACCAGCAACAAGACCCATGTCAGCCGCAGCAGCCGGTCCAGCGCGTGATTGCGGAACGGGACGGCCTTCCGGCGCGCAGGCATGAGGGGCCCCGCCGCCACGGGCGGAGGCATCCTGGTTGCAGCCTTGGCTGAGGCGGGGGTGGAATGTGACGCTGGCGCCTTGGGCTCGAGAATCGGTATAGGCTTGCTGTTTCCTGCCCAGCGCCGGATCATAGATCGCTGATCGCCGGAGAGTCCCAGAAACTCGAAGCCGCAACGCAGCTGGTTGTGATGCCGTACTACCGCTTTGGCCTGGAGAGCTTGACTGGCATTCGGCAACTGGAACTCTACTGCCACCCACTCTCCCAGTTGAAGTTCCGCCGCTAACACCGCAGCCACCCCGCCCTCTCCGAGATCGAGAGAGCGTCCTGGAATACTGGCGGGCGCTCCCGAACGCAGCACGGTGATGTCGACAGGGATGGCCACCGAATAACGAGGAATACGGCGGCGGACTCCGCTGAAGCCCGTTGCAGGGTGTCCCGAAACGCTCATATTGGACTCGGTCTGGTTTGATCCGACGAGGCCGGCTCAACCTGGGCCGCGGGATCCGGGGCGGCGGCCGACTTCCCGTGCGTTTCGATCAACGCGAGCCGGCGGGCCTTGTCCCCATTCGCTCCCAGAAAGTTATAGCCCGGAGCTAGGCTCCGGGCCAGTTCGATTCGTCGCCTGACATCCGCGACAAGTCTTTCGCCGACGACTCGGTTAGGGCCAGCGCTTGGCGGTGTCTTCCCACCCGGCGGCTCGGGCGGCTTGCGGAGCGGAATTGACCGCCGGCTGCGGGATTCGGATGGGCTGCTGAGTTGCTGTCGCGGCCAAAGTCGGCTTGTTGTCATTACCGGCTTCCTTGTCCTCCGACAGAAGCGGCGCGGCTACGCGCAACGCTTCTACCTCTTTTTCCAGCCTGGACAACTCAAGCTCTTTCTGCCTCAGAACTTCGTAAACGTTCTTCATCGCGTCAGCACCTGGAGATTATTAAAAATTCGAACAGTTAAGTCGAACTTTATCAGTTGTTTCGGTTTTGTCAAGAAGGAAGACAGCGGGGATGAACCTACCTCGCCTCCGGGTTTTCCTCCGAGGACAGGCCCCAAGCTCAACAGTATGAATACGTTTTGTGGTGTGAGGGAAAATTGGCGGAAGTTCGATTTGCGGTGCCGAATCCCAACTTTGGAAGCTAATTCGCAATCGGAAATATGGAATTCCGCATTGCGGAACCAAGCGATTGACGCGGGAGAGAACCTACCTTGCGAGGCCGATCATGAATCAATTTGGACATCAGTGGGTGCACCGATTTTACATCTCTTCGCCTTAACCTTTCCTGACTGACCACGTCTAAGCCAGCAGAACGCGATTGCGCGCGAGCCTCAATCGAGCGGTGACTAAATCGTTTGAGTGAATTTCAGGGGGCCGGCTGGTTGGGTCGAACTTCGTATGGAACTTTCGATGGAAGATGGAACATGGAACTAAGACACGGCCGATCACGTATGAGAACTCAAGGACGTGTGTGGTTGGGGGCGGGCGCCGCAAAGCGACGCGGAAGGGCTGGCGGGTAGTTCGGCCCCGGAAGGTGGGTCATGGACATCGGGCGTAGTGGCAACGGCGCGGGGAATAGAAATCTTCCCGGCAGTTCAGATCCTCACGTGCAGGAAGTGGTAAAAGCGGCGCACGAGGAATTGCGCCAGCTTATGCGCCAGCGCGCCGATGTGATGAAACGCATCGGGACGGTGAAGCAGACCATTGTGGGACTGGCCAACCTCTTCGGCGATGAAGTACTCAGCGAAGAACTGCTGGAACTGGTGGACCGCAAGAGCGGCGGCCGCCAGCCGGGCTTTACCAAGGCCTGCCGCATGGTGTTGATGGAAGCGGCGCGTCCGCTAGGGGCGCGCGAGGTATGCGAACACATTCAGCAGCGCATTCCGCCAGTGCTGCTTCGCCACAAAGATCCCCTGGCTTCGGTCACCACGGTGCTCAACCGCCTGGTGGAATACGGCGAAGCCAGAACGGTAGTCCGGGAAAATGGGCGCCGGGCATGGCAGTGGGTCGCTGATCCAGCCGACAGCGGCTTCGCCCCAAGTCGCGGCAGCCATCCAGTTTCCAACCTATAAACCAGGTTCGTGTGGCACGGGCGCGCTCCCTGGCCCGCGAGAGTCCGTAGGCAACCCAAAACCGGAACCACCTGTTGGAATTATTGCCGCATGAAAACAGCAGGCCGCAGCGGCTGAAGCCCGGCTGGCCGCTTCTGACGGACGACTGAAGTCGCGCCCTTCTCAACCCATTGAAGAACGCTGGCCAAAGCTAAACCCTGCCGAGATGCGCTCGGCCGGGGCGGGCGAAGACCCGCCCCCAACACGGTTCGTTATCCGGGCAGCAACATTCCTTTTTCCAGATGACGGGTCACGTGTGCGTAAGAAGCTGCATGGGGATCATGCGTCACCATCACGATGGTCTTGTGAAAGTCTTCGTTCAGGCGCTTCAGGATTTCGAGCACTTCGGTGGCGGAGTGGCTGTCGAGATCGCCGGTAGGTTCGTCTGCGAGCAGCAAGGTCGGGTCGCTGACAATGGCGCGGGCAATGGCTACGCGTTGTTCCTGTCCGCCGGAGAGCTGTTTGGGGAGATGGCCCACGCGCTCTTCGAGTCCCACCAGTTTCAGCGCGGTCATCACGTGGTCGCGCCGTTGTTGCGCGGAGAGCTTGGTCAGCAGCAGAGGCAGCTCGACATTCTCGAACGCGGTCAACACCGGGATCAGATTGAATGTCTGAAACACGTAGCCGATATGCTCGTTCCGCCAGTGCGCCGACTGGGAGTCGCTGAACCGGAAAATGTTCTCGCCCAGCACCAGCAGCTCGCCCGCCGTCGGCCGGTCGATGGCGGCAATCATGTTGAGCAGCGTTGTCTTGCCCGAACCCGACGGACCCATCAGGGCAAGAAACTCGCCGCCGCCGATTTCGATGGAAACGTCGTCCAGCGCCTTGACCTCGAAGGCGTCGCGCTTGAAAACTTTGCTGACGTTGCGGGCCTGCACCACCTTGGTTTGAGTGGCGGTATGCGGAATGGTTGTCGCTGCGTTCATGATTGTCCCTTGATCTTGATTTTTTCGCCGTCCTTCAAGTCTGCGGGCCCGGATGTGATCACGTCTTCGCCGCCATTGAGCCCTTGCACCAGCACGCCGCCGCTGCGTTGCGACAGAATTTTCACTTCCCGCGCCCTGGCCTTGCCGTCGAACGATAGGAAGACGATTTTCTTGCCATCGCGATCCCGAACCGCCAAAGTCGGCACGAAGACGCCCTGCGGCTGTGCGCTTACTTGCTTGCCTTCGTCCGCGAGGAATTTGACGGTGGCATTCATGTCTGGCCGAAGGTACGAGTCCGGGGTCAGGATCTGCACTTTTACCTGCACCGTGGCTTTCGCCCGGTTGGCTTGGGGCGACATTTCCGCGATCACGCCGTCGTACTTGCGGTCCGGGAAAGCATCAGTTGTGACTACGCCTTTTTGTTTGGGGTTGAGCCGGGCGAAATCGTCCTGCGCGATATCGAGTTCCACCTGGAGATCGTTGAGATCGGCCAGGGAGACGACCAGGCCCTGCGGGCCGCCTTCGGCGGTGCTGGCGAATCCCGAAGTCACGAGCTCGCCTTTTTCCGCGGCCCGCTCGAGAATAGTTCCCGTTACCGGGGCGCGGATCACGGTGGCGTCGAGCAACGACTTGGCGTAATTCGCTTGTCCCTGGGCCTGCTGCAGCGCGCCGCGGGCGCGCGCTATCTCTTCCTGCCGTGGACCAATCTTGGCCAGCTGGAAACCCTTGTCCAGGGAATTCACCCGCTGCTGGTCAGCTTCAAACTTGGCCGTCGCATCATCCAGGGCTTGCTTCGACAGCACACCTTCGGTGACCAGGCCGCGAGTACGATCGAGCGTGATCTTGTCATTGACCAGGGTGGCCCTGGCTTCCTCCAGATTGTGCTGAGCCTGCTGAATTTCCTCGGGACGGGATCCATTTTGCAGTTCTTCGAGATAAGCGTGGGCATTCTGGGCGGCGCCATTCGCCTGTTCGAACTGAGCGCGGAATTCATCATCCTCCAGGCGCACCAGGACCTGGCCTTCCTTGACCTTGTCGCCCTTCTCTACGCCAATCCACTTCACCCGGCCTGTCACTTTGGAATTCAGGTTGATCTTGTGGTGGGCCACAATGTAGCCGCTGGCCGAGAGAACGACTCCCCCTACGTCGCTGCTCTGCGCGGACGCACGCACCACTTCTACTTCTGGGACGTCGTGCGAAAGCAAACGGTAAGAGATCGCAACCATTCCCAGCAGAACCAGAACCGCAATCCCGATGAGGATGTAGCGGCGAGCCCAGACCGGAGGTTCGCCCTCGCCACCGGTGCGCGCCGTGCGATCGATTCTCAGGCTGCGCAAGTCTTCGTGTTTTGCGTCAATCGGCATATTTATGTAGCGCCGGCGTCTCGCCGCTGTCTGGCGGGGGTCTCGCCCGCCGATCGCCCGAAGGCGTTCCTAGTCTCGCAGGGCTGAGAGTATATCTCGCCGCGAAGCGTGCCACGCCGGCGCGAACCCGCCCACCACGCCCATGATCAGAGCGAATATGACCGCGCTCATGACTACTGCCGGCGTCATCTGCAGGCTGAACACGACCTCGCTGAATGTGACCTGATTTTGCGTCCCTGTGGTCATGCCATTGAACGGCAACATCAGAATGATGCCCAGGGTCGCACCCAGCAGCGACAGCAGCAGCGATTCCAGCATGAATGAAGTCAGAATGCTGGGACGCGAGAACCCAATCACTCGCAGGGTCGCAATCTCGCGGCCGCGATAGGCAACGGCGGCGTACATGGTGTTGGCGGCGGCGAAGCACGAGCCAACCGCCATAATGAAGGCGACAATCCAGCCCACAACCTTGATTGGGCCTCCCGACTTGGTTTGCGACGCGTAGTAGTCGGGTTCGAGAAGGCCGTTGAGCTCCAGTCGCTGATCATCATTGGCACGGTTCTTCAGGGCCTGGGCCGAGACCGGATCGGTGGCCTTTACCAGCACCGAGGAATAGACCGAACGCTCGAAGTCGGTCACCAACTGATTGATGTCTCCCCAGATTTCAGAATCATGGGCGGTGCCGCTTGCGTCAAAAATGCCGACAATCGGCCAGTCACCCTTTCCGATATGCACTGAGTCGCCGATGTTGGCGTGTTCGAATCGCTTGTTGATCGAACTGCTGACCACGACTTCGCGCTGTCCGGGGGTGAACCATCTTCCCTGAGTGATCTTGATCTGCGGCCGCATCTCGATCCCGAGCGGAGTCAGGAAGCGGGTGGTGACGTTGGTCTCTCCCGTCCCGCCTTTGCGGGGCAGCACTACGACCAGGATGTCCTCGCCCGAAACCAGCGGCTCGCCTTTGGCGTTCTTGGCGACACCCGGCAGATCTTTCAAAACCTGCATTGCGTCTCGTGAGACTCCGCCCGCGGCCAGCTCCGAGTCCGAACCCTTGCGCAGCATCAACACATTCAGCGGATCTCCGGTCGTGGCGAAAGCGCGTCCCAGGCCAGCCAGCAACGCCATGATGAACACTGCCGTCGCCACCGTGAGCGCGATCCCGAGAGCGGTCATGATGGTCAGGCTCTTGCGCAGTCTCAGATTACGCACGTTGTAGCTAAGAGGGATTGCCATTTACTTTTCCTTCAAGCCGCGACCTTGAGGTTTTCCTTCGTGAACCTTCGTGTCCCTTAGTAGTGGTTCATGCCTTTGCTGCACGTCACCCGATATGGCGCAAGCCGTCTACGATGTTGACCCTCGCCGCATGATAGGAAGGAATAAAGGAACTCGCGAATCCCACCACCGCCGCGATCAGCAGCGCCACCAGAATGGTGATCGGAGTGACCTTCATGCCGGTAAACATTCCACCCTGGCTCGCCATCCCGGTGACGATGAAGTAGCAGAGCAGCGATCCCACCAATCCCCCGATCAGGGACAGCGAAACGGCCTCGCCGACAAACAGTCCCAGAATGCTGTTGCGGGTGAACCCCAGCGTCTTCAAAACCGCGACTTCCCGCGTACGCTCGCGAATCGACATCGCCATGGTGTTGGCCGATACCAGGAGAATGGTAAATACCACCGCCAGGCAAATGCTCATGATGAAGGCTTTGATGTTGCCCAGCATTCCGATGAAACCCAGTTGGAAGGCGTGCTCGGTCTCGGTCTTGGTGGGACGATCGGCGTTTCGAAAGGTCTCGTCAATGGCTTGCGCGACCTTGGTGACGGATTCGGGTGAATCGGCCAGGACCGCGTAAAAGCCTTCGCTGCCCTTGAGTTTGGGGAAACCCTCGTCAATATAATCTTTGTTGAAGTAGATCGATTGAGTGGGATCGGGCGGGGTGAAGATTCCCCGGATGGTCAATTCCAGGTTTACCGGAAAAATTTTCCCCGTGATGTTCAGGCGGTCGCCGATCTTCCATCCAAACTTGTTGGCTAGGCCCACGTCCACGATGGCGCCAGCACGATCATGCTGCCAGGCTTCGAGTTGGTCGGCCGGGATCTTGAATTCTGGATACACCTTCATAATCTCTTGCGGGTCGGTTCCGAACTGGGCGAAAAAGTTATTGGGCTTGTCGTCCTTGTACTGCCCGCCAAACCACTGCTGGTTCACCACTTCCTTGACGCCGGGGATGGCCTGGATCTTCTGCTTGTAGTAGCTGGGCAAATTGAATACCAGCGACACCTTGTGGCGGACGATCAGGCGCTGCGCCGATTGTTCGCTCGGCTTGCTGTCATAAAAGCTGCGCCAGATGGTGATCAGAAAGGTGAGCAGTAAAAGCGATCCGCCGATGCTGAGCACCGTCAAGATGCTGCGACGCTTGTTGCGGAAGGCGTTCTTGGTGACAAAGCGGGTCAAGGTCATACTTGTGAACTCCAGGAGAGGACAGGTACGGATGGACCGTCAACCAAGCCTCATCAGCATAGACGAAAAAGTCGGGCCTCGGCAACCAGCCGCCGCCAAAAATCGCACCTAGCCCTCTTATATCAATACAACGTTCCACAGGCCTTGAGAGTTACGGGCTGGGGGCAGAAAATGTTCCCCTACAACGCCAAGGCCCCCAAATCCCACTTCTTCTTTATTCCTTGCCTCTCCACGCGATTAGGGAAACGCTTGGTCCACTCCAGCGCCTCTGCCCTCGACTTGACCGGGATGACGGTGTGGCTGGCGATCCCCCTCGTACTTAATGCGCCAGCCGTAGGTCGGCTGCAGGCCGGACGCGTCGAGCAGCACTTCCCCATTTACCAGTTCCTCGTGGTACGTCGTCCTCGCGGCAAAGAGCTTCCCCTCTCTCCTTTGCCTGCCTCCGTGTCTTTCGTGGCCTGCACCACAATCAGGAATCGCAGTGTTGTGTCTCCTTACCTATACGTCGAACGAGGGAACGCAAATTCGACAGCCTGAGCATTTTTTTATTTGGGCTCCTTTCAACAAATTTGTCCAGTGACCGTAGCAATAATATGGAAGGTACTCCCCGGACATGGCTGTGACGTTCCCGGTTGCCTGGCTGAAGCGAATGCACTAGCATGGCGCACGGTTCCCGCACCCCCAAGGACGCGGTGAAGGAGGAGTATGGGCGAGACGGTAGCGCATCTCACGCACAAGTCACTCACCGGGATCGATATCGCAATTATTGCCGTTTACTTTGCAGTTATCTTTGCCATCGGCTTGTATTTTGCCCGCAAGGAACGCACCTCGACCGACTACTTCCTGGCCAGCCGCGATGTGGGCTGGTTCGCCATCGGGGCATCGCTGTTCGTCTCAAATATTTCCACCGAACATTTCATTGGGCTGGCCGGTTCGGGCGCCAGCTCGGGCCTGGCCGTCGGCTCCTTTGAATGGCTGGCCTGCCTGATCCTGCTGGTCCTGGGCTGGGTTTTCGTTCCGTTCTATTTGCGCTCGAACGTTTTTACCATGCCGGAATTTCTGGAGCGGCGCTTTAGCCGTTCCTGTGCGGTGTATCTGGCGGGAATTTCCATCCTGGCCTATGTATTTACCAAGATTTCGGTGCATCTCTATGCCGCTGCGATCGTGCTGGAACGCGTCGTCGGCTGGAGCCCGCTGACGGCAGCTGTCATTCTGGTCATCGCAACCGGTATTTACACCATCGCCGGAGGACTGGCTGCGGTCATCTATACCGACCTGGTGCAGACCCTCATCCTGATTTTCGGCGCCGTCATCCTGACTGTGATCGGAATGCACGAGGTGGGCGGATTCGCCGGCCTGCGCGCCGCCCTTCCCGCCAGTTATTTCCACATGGTCAAGCCGATGAGCGATCCCGACTTTCCCTGGACGGGAATTTTCTTCGGCGCGCCCATTCTCGGCGTCTGGTATTGGTGCACCGACCAGGTGATTGTGCAGCGCGTACTTTCTGCTAAAGATGAAGGGCACGCCAAAGCCGCCACTATCTTCGCTGGCTTTCTCAAGATTCTGCCGGTGTTCATGCTCGTGCTGCCCGGCCTGATTGCGGTCGCTCTCTACCGCGACCTGTTCAAGTTCGGACCCCACGGAGAAGTGCTCAACGGCGACATTGCGTATCCCACGCTGATCATCAATCTTCTTCCAACCGGCCTCATGGGCGTAATGATCGCAGCCCTGCTGGCGGCGCTGATGGGCGCGATGAGTTCCGTTTTCAATTCGGCTTCGACCCTGGTCACTCTCGACTTCTATAAGAAGATCAAGCCCGATGCGACCGAGAGCCAGCTGGTGGGCTTCGGCCGGGTGATGACCGGAGTGATGGTGGTGCTGGGGCTCGCCTGGGTGCCGTTCATTCATCTGATCAGCAGCCAGCTCTATATCTATCTGCAAAGCGTGCAGGGATATATCAGCCCGCCCATAGCGGCCTGCTTCGTTCTGGGAATTCTGTGGCCGCGACTGAATGCCCAGGGCGCGATCAGCTCACTCCTGGTCGGCTTCGTCATGGGAGCAGCCCGCTTCGTTTTCGAGCTCATGGACCGGGCGGCCGGCGGTCGTGCATTCGACAATGCGTTGCTGCGCGGCTTAGTGGACATGAATTTTCTGCACTACTCGATTCTGATGTTCGTGATCTGCTGCGCCGTCCTGATCGGAGTCAGCCTGGTGACGCCCGCTCCGGCACGAAAACAACTGGCCGGCCTGACCTTCGCCACCGTGGACGACAAGATGGATGTCACACCGGTGCGGGCGCTCGACCATAAACCTGCGGCGGAGACGGCGGCCGAGCACCGGCTCAACGTCATATTCAGCCTGGCCCTGATCGCTACCGTTATCGGACTGTGGTTCCACTTCCGGTAGTAGCTGCTTCGGTATCCAGAAATGCCGCGCATCCGCAGCCTGAGAGCCAACGTCACTCGCGAAGAAGCCATGCAGCAATTTTCTTCCGGCATGTTCGACTTCCTACGTGAAACCATGTTCGGTCCGCTGCGTTCGGTGGCCGACTTCTACATTCCCTTCCGGCTGTTCCAGATTGAAATCCTGAACGGCGGCAAACGCGATCATCGGATATTCGGACTGGACGCGGTGAACGGGTCACTCGACCTCTACCACTTCGAGCAACTGCCGGGCGAGCGTGCGCTGGCTTATCTGGAAACCCGAAACTGCTCCGAGGCGCTACTGGGCGAGGCCGAGGCGAACCTTATTGTGATCGCCAAAGTGCAGCGTCTGCTCTTCAGCACTGGGTTCTTCCGAGTACGCAATTTACAGATCACGGCGGAGCCGGTGGCGGGTGAAATCTATGTCCCCTACTGGGTGGGATTCCGCGGCCGCGGAATTCGGGCGCGTCTTGCCGTGATCGACGCGGTGCGGCGCAGGTCCGAAGGCGCCAAAGTGCGGCATCTGCTACGGACGTGGTTAACCTCGATCCGCGCGGCCTAGGGGATACCGCGAACCACCTAGGCGCAGATGTCCTCATCTGCCAGTCGAGCGCAGCTCGACAAGTGCTTTTGCATTACCAAAATTGCAGAGCTTCCATCCTCCGGGCAGACCAGGACA
>Ga0134124_10001907_pt1 | contig 16798 bp, 12 predicted proteins | sample KB304_FD_96880 | JGI IMG/M metagenome (GOLD analysis project Ga0134124, IMG submission 96880) | Terrestrial soil microbial communities without Nitrogen fertilizer from Kellogg Biological Station, Michigan, USA - KB3-0-4 | ecosystem: Environmental > Terrestrial > Soil > Unclassified ...
GCGGCAGATCAGAAGGCAGCGGAAAATCAGTCTGCTGACGCATGCGATCCAAGTCGTTCGCGGTGCTGTTCCGCAACTCAACCTCTGTGCCAAATCATTCTACATTCGACAAGTCCAGCATGAAGTCGGCATTATTCGTGGTTCCGTTCGGGCCATTCGCTTTCAATGATTGTGGTATATTTTCGATTCTCTCAGCTTCGTTTCTCGCCGGCCATCTCCGGAGGATTCCATGCCATTGCTCCGCCTGTGTAGAACTCTGTTTCCTGCCGTCGTCCTGCTAACCGAATTGTGTGTCGGCATCTCTTTGGCGTCGGCGCAAAGCCAGTCCAAATCTGGCGCAACCAGGAGTCAGGAATGCCCGAACGATGACAGCGGCCTAAAGTTACCCGCCGGTTTTTGTGCAACCGTATTCGCTGACGGCATCGGTCACGCCCGCCACATCGTGGTGGTGCCGAGTGGAGCGGTTTACGTCAATACTTGGTCCGGCGCGTACTACGACAGTGTTCCGCCGCATGCCGGTGGATTTCTTGTCGCCTTGCAAGACACCGCGGGTGCGGGCAAGGCGGATGTGGTCGAGCGCTTTGGTGAAACTGTCCAGACTGGCGGCGCCGGGGGCACCGGCATCGGCATGTACAAGGGCTCGATTTACGCCGAGAGCAACGATCGAATCGTCCGCTACTCACTGCCCGCCGGCGGCGTCGTGCCGAACAGCGCTCCCGAAACCATCGTTTCGGGATTGCCGCTGGGCGGCGACCATCCCATGCATCCCTTCATTATCGATTCCAAAGGTTCGATGTACGTGGATGTCGCTACCGCCACTAATTCCTGCCAACCGCAAAACCGGCAGCCGAAAATACCCGGCGCGAACCCTTGCACCGAACTTGAGACTCGCGGCGGCGTCTGGCGCTATGACGCGAACAAGACGAACCAGACTTTCTCACCCGCTGAGCGCTACGCTACCGGAATACGAAACGCGGAAGGCCTCGCCTTCGACTCCGATGGCCGCCTGTTTGTGACCCAACACGGCCGAGATCAGTTGCATACGAACTGGCCCGATCTTTACAAGGCGGACCTGGAAGCCACGCTGCCTGCCGAAGAAGTCATGCTTCTAAAGTCGGGCGGGGACTATGGCTGGCCCGAGTGCTACTACGATCCCTTCCAGCAAAAACTGGTGCTGGCGCCGGAATACGGCGGTGACGGAGGCAAGGCAGTTGGCCCGTGCGCGAACAAACTCGGCCCGGCTGCGGCTTTTCCCGCTCACTGGGCGCCCAACGCGATGGTGCACTACGACAAGAAACAATTCCCGGCCCGTTATCGTAATGGCGTGTTCATCGCCTTCCACGGCTCATGGAATCGAGCGCCCTATCCTCAGGGCGGTTACAACGTGGCCTTTCAGCCACTCGCTGGCGACCACGCATCCGGCAACTGCGAAATCTTCGCGGATGGCTTCGCGGGCGCGGTCATGACTCCAGAGAGCGCCGCGCATCGTCCCTCGGGCCTCGCCGTCGGACCCGATGGCGCGCTTTACGTTTCAGACGATGTGGGTGGACGGATTTATCGAATTGTCTATCGGGGCGGCACCGCGGGAAGTGCCGGGTCTGTGACTCCATGCCCCAGTGCGACGGCTCCAGCAGGCGATGTCGTCGCGGTCCCTGCCAAGCCGCCCGAAGGCACACATCCGGATGCCGGCGCGCCGCTTCCCGAAGGCGTGACGGCTGAGATGGTCGCCCTGGGCAATCGCATTTACCACGGGCAAGGAGGTGGAGCGGCCTGCACCGGCTGCCACGGCGCGAACGGTACGGGATCCCCGTTGGGTCCCGACCTAACAGGCAAAAAATGGCTGTGGAGCGATGGCAGCTTTGTCGGAATTATGAAATCAATCACCGAAGGTGTGCCGAAACCAAAACAATACCGAAGCCCGATGCCGCCCATGGGCGGGGCGGAACTTACGCCGGACCAGATAAAAGCAATGGCAGCGTATGTGTGGAGTTTGAGCCATTAGGCACGACAAAAATTGCTCACGATTGGCTGACGTCGTGGTTTTCGCCAAAGTTAGGGTTCCCCCGGGACGCGATGGTTCTGAAAGTGCGCGGGCCGCGAGGTAGGTCGGGTGGTCTACATACAAACTGCGGCAGGTCGCCGCGAAAGTTCCGCGGCGCAACGGCGAGGTGGATTGCGGCAGATTCAGAAACCAACGGAAGAGTTACGGCAGGAAAGTTTGTTGCTCCAGGTCTCGAGCGGCGCGCTGTAAATCGTCCAGCTTGCCCAAATCGCGCCAATAATATTCGTCGGCACCAAACCCGAGGATGTTCTCTCCCTGGCCAGCCAGACGCAGATAGGTTTTGATGATGGAGAAAACTCCTTCTTCCTCCATCTTCGGAATGAGGCCAGGCGAAATTACGTGTATGCCGGCGAAGGCCAGAGCCTGCATCTGCGGCGAAGATCGCGCCAGCTCAAGTTTTCCTTCGCGTCCGGACCGGCGGCCGCAAAGCCGAAGCTGTTCATCGAACATCAGGTAGCGGGAAGTCTCGCGATCTTGCACCGCCAGCGTGGCGAGAGCGTTCTTTTCGCTGTGAGCCTGTACCATGCGGCGGAAGTCGATGGTACTGATGACATCAACGTTGTGCACGATGAACGGTTCGTCCGGCTGGCCGGAGTCCTCGCGAAAAAACCAGCCGGCCTTTTTCAGCCCTCCGCCGGTGTCCAGCAAAACATCTTCATGAGAGATCTCAATTTTCATGCCGAAGTTGTCATTGGATTTCAGGTATTCCACAACCATGTCGGCAAAGTGATGCACGTTGATAATCACTTCGCGAATCCCAAAGCTGCGCAGACGGGAAAGCGTAATCTCAAGCAATGTTCGACCAGCGACTTCCACCAGCGCTTTGGGGCGGTCGTCGGTGAGAGGCCGCAGGCGGGTACCCAGGCCGGCAGCCAGGACCATCGCCTTCATTGGCCGAGCGTCTCCAGTTCACGATGCCGCAATACCACCTCGACTCCACTGCGGCTACGCAAACGCTTCGCCAGTTGCTCCGCCAGATAAACGGAGCGATGCTGCCCGCCGGTGCAGCCGAACGACACCATGAGGTTGTGAAAGCCGCGCCGCTGATACTCGCTTACGCTGGCGTCCACCAGCGACAGGACACCGGCCATAAACTGGTGCACGCTCTCCTGCTGATTCAGATAGTCGATGACCGGAGCGTCTCTGCCCGTGAGGGCCTTGAAGCGTTCCTCGCGGCCGGGATTGGGCAAACTGCGGCCGTCGAAAACAAATCCACCGCCGTTCCCGGTCTCGTCCTTCGGCCAGCCGCGATGAAATGAAAAACTGAAAATTCTGACTACAAGATTCTCGGCGTCGGTGGCCAGGTTCTGCAGCTTCTCCGATCCCAGCATGCTGTTGAAGGCGTCCATTAGCGTAGGCAGCGCGATCGGCAAAGTTGTGTTGTGCAGCAGCCAGCGCAAATTCTTCAACGCGTACGGGACGCTCTGCAGAAAGTGGGCCTTGCGTTCGTAGAATCCACGAAACCCATACGCCCCCAGGGCCTGCATGATGCGGACATAAACGTAGGCGTAGTAGTACTGCATGAACTCGCTGCGATCGAGCTTGATGAAACCGGCGACGGTGTCGAGATAGTGATCGAGCAACTGCTGGCGCAGCTCCGGCGGCAAATCGGCCTTGGCGTCGTACAAGAGCGAAGCCACGTCGTATTGCAGCGCCCCGTTTCGGCCGCCTTGGTAGTCCAGAAAGAATGGCTGGCCGTCGCGCAACATGACGTTGCGCGACTGGAAATCCCGGTAAAGAAAATAATCGTGCGGAGCGCTCAACAGGAATTCGGTCAAGCGGTCGAAATCGTCTTCCAGTGCCTGCTCGTTGAAGGCAATGCCGGCCAGGCGAAGAAAGTAATACTTGAAGTAGTTCAAGTCCCAGGCAATGGACTGGCGATCGAAGCTGGCGCGGGGATAGCACACGCTGTAATTCAAATCGCGTCCCGCTTCTACCTGGAACCGGGGCAACACCGCGATAACTTTGCGATAGGCATCAACCGCCTGCGCAGCGATCTTTTCGTTCGTACGATGTTTCGAGAGAAACTCAAAAAGGGTGGTACCGCCCAGATCTTCTTCCAGATAGGCGCCGTGATCCAAATCTTCGGCGTAGATTTCCGGCACGGGCAAACCATGCCGGCGGAAATGACGGGAAAATTCAAGGAAAGCAACATTTTCTTCACGTACGTCGTACAGAATACCAATCGCGCTGAACCTCCCACCGCTGAGTCGGATGATCTTGCGGCCCGAACCCCCGAGCTTGCCCTGTAGCGGCTGCACCTGCTCGGCCGGGGTGTGGAAGTGCTGCCCAAAAAGCTGTTGGAGAATGTCCATGAATATGCCACAAAGATAACATCGAACCGGGATGTGAAAACGGAAAGGACGACAGGGGCACTTCAGTGAGCAAGAGCCGAAGTTGCTGCCTTAAAAACGATCGGGCGTGCCGAGACAATGCCCTTTCCTTCCTGCACTGTAATAAATTGGTTGGGTTCGAGGTTCGCCACGGAGTCTTTTTGCCCGCTGGTCCACACGATGGTCACGCTTACCGTTTTCCCCGCCTCCGGCCTGCCTAATCCGAAAGTCAGCGGCAACTCGCTTTGGGACAAGTAGCTCGAACCGGTTTTCACCATGCCGAAGAGTCGCATACCCTTGCTGGTTTTTACCGTTACCTTCGCACCGATGCCATCCCTGTTCGAGCGTGTTCCTAGAGTCTTCACTCGCAGCATGTCGTTCTGATTACCGTAATCGTTACGGAGCAGGCGGACCGGCCCGTTGTTGGTGGTGATGAGCAGATCGAGGTCACCGTCATTATCAAAGTCGGCGTATGCCGCTCCGCGGCCCACGATCGCCCGAGGCAATGCGGACCCGACTCTGGCGGTAACCTCCTCAAACTTCTTCTTGCCCAAGTTGCGGAACAAATGCGGCGGCTGTGCATACTTTAGGGTGGGCTGGACCACGGCGACGTCGTCGGAAACGTGGCCGTTGACCGCGAGAAGATCGGGCAGGCCGTCCAGATCATAGTCAAAGAAAAATGTGCCGAAGGTCAGCGACTCGGTCGAAATCCGGGCAATGCCAGTCGCGGGAGCTTCGTCCGTAAACAGGCCCGAGCCGTCGCTGTGGTAAAGGGCCATGCCCTCATTGGTGAAATTTCCGATCACCAGGCTCTGCCAGCCGGAATTGTCGTAGTCGGCAGCGTCCGTTCCCATGCCCGCGCGCACTGTTCCGGCATCGCCGTACGCAACTCCGGCGGCGATGGCGACGTCCGTGAAAGTTCCGTCGTGATTGTTGTGATAGAGCTTGTTAGGCTCGGTATCGTTCGAGACGAAAAGATCCATCCAGCCGTCGTTGTCGAAGTCGAGCATTGCGACACCCAGCGACTTGCTGGTGGGGTCGTAAAGTCCCGCGCGCCGCGTCACATTCTCAAAGGTCCCGTTACCCTTATTACGAAACAGCGTCGCGCTCTGGCCCTTATACCTTTGCGGCGTGCAGTAGGACTTGTTTTTGTTGTCCAGTGTGCAGTACTGGTCGGTCTCGATCGACCATTCGATGTAGTGGGCGACGAACAGATCGACGTTGCCGTCATTGTCATAGTCGAACCACAGCGCGCTCGACGAGAATCCCGGATCGGCCACCCCGGCTTTCGCGGTGACGTCGGCGAACTTGCCGTTACCGAGGTTGCGGAAAAGATGGTTTGATCCGACGGTGGTGATGTAAATGTCCTCATTGCCGTCGTTGTCATAGTCACCGACAGCGCAGCCCTGGCCGTACACTTCAATCTCTAGCCCAGCCTTTTTGGTTACATCCGTGAATGTCCCGTTCTGATTGTTGTGATAGAGCGCGGGGAAAGACTTTCCGGTCTGATGGCCGGGCCAGTCCATGGAGTTGATGAGCAGGATGTCCTGCCAACCGTCGTTGTCGTAGTCGAGAAAGCAGGCGCCGCTGCCCATGGTCTCCGGCAGATATTTTTTTCCAAACGCTCCATTGTTGTGTTTGAAGCGGATGCCGGCCTGGGCGGTGACGTCGGTAAACTGGATCGGTCCCGAAGGGCGGGGGACGGTACTCGAAGCTATTGCTGGCGGCGCCGACACCGGAACTATCGCCGGTGGCGGGAAGCTCGCCGCTGGTTGCGGTGAAGAAGTTTTCTGCGGGTTGGAGGCTTCCTGTCTGCAGCCAGCCAATACCAGGAGGGCAAGCAGCATGAGACAACCAGTGACCCGGATTGTCGGCATCGGTATTCTCAAGATCAGCGGGCCACCGCCAGTTTTTCCGCACTCGCGCGCCGCGAATCCAGCCAAATTTCGATCAGCATGGCCGTTGGTCCGACGATGAATAGCGCATAGAACGGAGCGTAAACGATCTGGTACATGCGCATGACCATCTCAACTACAGCCACCAGAAAAACGACAATGCATTGCCATTTCTTCGTTCGCACTGTGGTTTTCGGGTCGGTAATCATAAAGAAAATGAAAAGCTGGTACATGGGCCCGGTGATTGGTGCAATCTCGGACCGCCAGGGGCTTCCCGTCAACCAGCTGCGCATGAAACCGAAAGCAATGAATGACGCCACATAGGTGAAGGTGATATGAAAGCGCCGCAAGCGCCAGATTATGACCGAGCCCAGCACCCAGATCACCAGCATCGGCAATAAATAATTGCCCCACTGAATGCTCAACCCGGCGACGGTCTCAGGGACGAGAAAAAGCATGGCCGAAATGCCGAAATTCGATGGGTTCCAGATATGGCGCCCCTTGATGCGCAACACATATTTGGACATGATGGAAATTGCCGCGCACAAGGCGTAGGGCCAGAACGCAGGCGATCGCAGCAGAATCCCCACACTGATGCCGCTTATGTACGCGCTCGCCGGATGCACCCACTTGTGAAAGAAAATCCGGCCCAGCGTCAGCTCGGTCGCGATGCTGACGATGATCGCCAACAGTGTCCTCTGGTAGCTTTCGAGAATGCCGAACGACAGGTGTCCCACCAGCAGGATGCAGGTAATAAAAATCGGAGCGATGTAGCGATTGTCGAGGCTGATGAATTGCTTCCACCTCGCAGGCGAGGACGGCAGCGGGCTCGAGGGCACAGTCATCGGCTGGCTCATGCAGGCTCCTTAATCTTGTAGAGTTGGCCGGCAGCAGGCTTGTCGATGGTCTGCAGCTTGCCGGAAGGCCAGCGAATCACGGCCCTCTCCAATTGCGGATATTTTCCGAGTCCAAAATGGAGCCGGCGCTGATTTTGTGCGGCGAAACCACTGCCGCCTGAAACCTCCTGCACTTGCTGCTGTCCGTTCCAGAACAATGTGACCCGGGCGCCGATCGCGCTGCGGTTGCTCGCGGTGCCTTCCAGCTCAAATTCGATCCACTCATTTTCCGGGGTCACGGTGTTCTTGTAAACCAGCAGGGGACCCTTTTGATTGGCCACTACAACGTCGAGCACGCCGCGATTCCACAAGTCAGCCAGCGCGACGGCGCGACCGTCGTAAGTGTCGCGCACACCGACCGCCTGGGCCACGTCTACGAACTTTCCGGCGCCATCGTTCAACCACAGCCGCTTCGATTGGTAGCCCGACAAACTGCGGCCTTCAAACGCCGGCCAGTTCTGGGCGTCGCCGATGATCGTGCTATTGCCGCCAGCGACTTTCGAAAAGTCATACCAGTAGCTGCGATTACGGTCGAGCGAGATGTAGCCGTTCGTGAGGTAGAGGTCAAGAGTCCCATCATTGTTCAAATCGCCGAACTGCGCGCCGAAACTCCAGCCGCCAAGTTCGACCCCGAAATCCCGCGCCAGGTTCTCGTACTTGATGGCGTCCCCGGCAGTTCCTTGCTTTGGCACCCACAGATTATTTCCCTGGATCAGAATGCCGTCCTCGGAAATATTTGAAACGTAGACAGCGTATCGGCCCTGGTTCAGGATGTCGCCGAACGCGGCGTTCATTCCGCTCTTGGGCGCAAAGCCCACGCCGGTTTGTTGCCCTACCTCATGAAACTTCTTACCATCATTGAAATAGAGCTCGGAAACCCCATAGTCGTTGGCGATGAACAGATCAGGATGCCCGGTGCCGCGCAGGTCGGCCGCTGCCGCGGCCAGCGCCCAGCGCCGGCTGTTGATGCCACTTTTCTCCGCGACTTCTTCAAACTTTCCGTGGCCCAGATTATGAAACAGATATTTTCGTCCGCCATTCTTGGCATATTCGAAACTCTCGGGCATGATCCGCGTGGTGGCGATATGCCACAGGTCAATGTCTTCGGCATAGTAACCACCGACAAAGAGGTCGAGCAGCCCATCGCCGTCGTAATCAAACCAGATGGCGGTATTGGCATTGATCCAGGGAGGCAGCCCGGTTTGCTCGCTCACCTTGGTGAAGCCGTGGCCCTGGTCGTTGTGGTAGAGCTCAGGGCGTCCCCACTTGATCAGGAACAGGTCTTCGTAGCCATCGTTGTCGTAGTCGCCCCACACCGCTCCCGTGGAAACTCCGGAGCCCGGCTGATTGACATCGGCAATGCCGAGTTCGGAGGCTACGTCCTTGAAAGTGCCGTCGCCCAGATTGCGGTAGAGAGCATTCTTGCTGCCGATGGCGCTGTTGACCACGTAGATGTCCGACCAACCGTCGCGATCGAAGTCGACGATAGAGACCGAAGCGCCCATCGAAGCCACCTCCGGCATGATGGGGCTGAGTTTGGGATCGAGCTCCGGCGCCTGGTGAACAAACTGAATGCCCGCAGCCTGGGAAACTTCCTGCAGATAGAAGCCGTGCCGAGCCAGCGTTGTTTTAGCATCGGCGCTTGACTTCTCGGCGGTGCGCCGCGCTGACAATCGCTTGAGCACAAGCGGAGCCACAAGCAGCGCGGCGAAAATGATCCCGAGGATGGCCCTTGCGAGACGGTTGCTGGTCATTGGGACAGTTCGCTCCGCAATGCATTCTTGAAGACCTGAGGAGTGACGTAGCGGGTGTGATATTTCTGCCAGTCTTCGGGATGCCGGCGATAGACCCACTCATCCTCGAGCGCCCCCGGAGGCGTCGTGTATTCGTTCTTGGCGTGATAGGGCAGCGGTAGTACGGTCTTGGAGAAGGTTGAATTGAAATCTCCGTCTTTAATCCAGCCGTCTCCCTTGATGACAAAGTCGCGCACCCAGCCTGCTGGCGGCGGGGGTTGTTCGGGAAAACGCAGGGACATTTCGTCTCCCGAATTCACGATGACGTAGCGGTCATCAATGGTGGTGAGCAGTTCGCGAATGTCGCCGTAGCGCGTGTAATAGCCGATCAGGTCACGCCAGTGCTGTTTGGTTCCTTCGATCCGGTTGTAGTCAGGAACTTCCGGCGCGCCCGCGCCTACCGGCATTTGCATTACTGAGTAGCCGCGATAGTGGAGATCGGCCACCGACGGGTCCAGAGTGGTTTCTCTGAGGGGCGCGTCCGGCGCTCCCTTTGCCCAGCGGATCACGTCCCAGTAGATTTCGAGATTCGTGCGCAGTCGCACCTTGCGCGGCGTCCCCGGACGAAACACATTCGTCAAATTAAATAGGACCGTTTTCTTACGGCCGGCGGGAAAGCCCAGGTTGTCCTGCGCCGTGACCCAGCCGCCGCGAGCGTCAGGCACCTCAACGCTTAAGCCGTGGGCACGCCAACGGCCGCCCTGCGTGATGGCGACGTTCACCGATGACTCGGTATCGTGGATCGAACCCTGCGCGATCAGATACAGCGGGCCGCTCCTCGGCGCGTCATCGCCGAGGTCGACTTCAAGATAATGATCGCGAGTCACACCCTGGAACTGGCCGCGACCAAAACTGCCCACTGCTTTTCCGTCGAGCGTGCTGACCAGGTCGGTAACATCCTGACCCGTGTCGTCCAGCGCACGGGCAATCGCGTGGGGAGTGGCGACCGTGGTGATGCCAAGTTTCGCCGGCGGAATCACGAAGCGCTCATCCACAAAGATCTCCGTGCCGGCCGGATGGTCAACCGTCATCAGCGCCAGATAGTCGTAGTAGTAAACCTCCCACAATTCCGCTGTGACACGGATATCGTAGAAGCCGTCGTGAGGAACGAGCTGGTCACGCCCGATTTTGTACCACTCGCCCGTAGCAGCGATTTGCGCCGAGCCCAGCGTGTTGATCCGCAATCCGATCGCCGAGCCCCAGGGTACCGCGTCCTTTACAAACTCCATTTCCTTTCCGTTGTACGCGAAGAGGAATGGACACGAAGCCTTGAGGCGCTGTTCGGTCACGACGTCCTGGTCAGCTTTTACCCCAAACTCGGCGCGCACCGTGCCATTCGGCCAGATGACCCGTACCACCTCGGTCTCGGTCTGTTCTCCCAGTCCGAAATGAAGTTGTGGCCCGGTGATCGGCTGCTTCTGCAAAAGCAGGCCGGAACGAATTTCGATTTCGCCGCCAACCCCGAACGGATTGATGCGCTGATCGCCAACCGCCTGCACCGCATGCGGCCGCACGATCTGCCAGTGATAGTTCTTTGGGCTCTGATTGATTGCTCGTATCGCTTGTCCGTCGGCGCCGAGCTCCAGAAGGTCGAGATGACCATTACTGCCAAGGTCCGCGGCGTCGAATACCAACGCTGAGTTAACCGGATGAGTCGGCAGTGTAAAACTGCCGTTTGTGTCACCGAGCCAGACTAATGCCTGTGGCGGGCTGCCCCCCTTAGTGTATGTCGTGGGCGAGAGAAACAGATCGAGGGCTCCGTTGTTGTCCAAATCAGCGACGTGCAAACGCACCTCGCCCACGAGGTTGCTGCCTGCGTTCGGAACCCGGGCAATCTCTGCCGTTTCCCAGTTTTGTCCTTCGTTCTTGTCCGAAATCCGAAGGATGGCGCCGTCGGCCTGCACCGCGAGGAGGTCGAGAATTCCGTCATTGTTGGCGTCCGCCACAGCCAGCGCTTTGACGGACGCCAAACCCGACGGCAGCGAACGCTCCTGGAACTGTGCCTGGCGAAGATTCATGAAGACGTGAAGCTTGCTAGCGCCATCGATGATTGCGGCGTCAGGATTTCCGTCACCGTCGAGATCCGCCCAGGCAAAGCCGGTCACGCCTGAAATTCCGGCAAAGGGATGAATGGGCAGGAAGGTGCCGTCCCCATTGTTTCTCAAGACCGTCGGGATGCCTTCTTCTGAGCCGAGTACGAGGTCGAGATCGCCATCCGCTTCGATATCCACCGCCCAGGCGCCGGTGTAGTGGGCCTCGGCGACCAGCTTGGGCAATTTGGCTTGCGGCGTTACATCGGTGAATGTGTTGGGATTGTCCTGTCGCAACAGACGCACGCCGCCAGCCCCGGCCAGGACAAGGTCGGTCTTGAAATCGTAATTGAAATCGACCGGCACCACGCCCTCGGGCTGTGGTGCGAATCCGGATGGCCCGCCGGGAAAGGGAATTTTTGCCCCGGTGGACAAGCGCACCTCGCGGCCATTCGCTACGGCCACAACCGGCGCGCCCGTGCTGCCCAGCGGAATTGCTCCAATCCAACTCCATTTACCGAAATTACTAGCGCCCAGATCGGAGAGCGGTTGGATATTGAAGGTCAGAGCGGTGTCGGCCGGAGCTGGGCGGAAGACGGGTGACTCGAGCCGCAGGAAGTGAGTGAAGGGCTCGGCCTCATCGCCGGGAGGCGCCTTGATCGCCGTCAGACTCTGACGATACTGGGGCACGCGCATCATCACATTGCGCAAAAACGTGGTCTGCGTAGCGGCAGGATGCAGGTCCGCTCCGGATGCGGCAGACTGCACTGCCGCAAGCTGATGTTGCACCTCCGGTGGCCATGCCGACGAACGGGCGCTGATCTGTGCGACTGCCGATTTCAAAGTGGCAGCATCGCCGCGCTTGGCCGCAACTCGGCTCAACTCAAGCAGCGCGGCCAGATTGTCCGGTTGAGCAGTCAGAATCTTTTGCAGCAGCTGCTGAACTTCGGCCGCGCCGTTTTCATCGCCTTGACGTTCGGTTTCTTCCGCCAGCCGATAGATCGCCCGCAAGTTCTGGGGATTTAGCTCGGCCGCCTTCCGCAAGGCGGCAATCGCCTCGGCAGAATGGCCGCGCTGGCTTTCCAAAATTCCAAGCAGGTCGTAGATATGGTCGTTCTTTGGGGCAAGATCGCGTGCCCGGTCAAGTCTTTGCGCCGCGGTGTCGTAGTTTCTTTGCCGCAGCGCGAGTATTCCCCAGTTGGCCCATCCCGCAGGCTCGCTTGGGACCAGTTGTGTCACCTCGGAGAGCTTGCTTTCAGCGTGAACGTCATCGCCCACTTGCAGCGCCGCGAGACCGATGTAGAAGACCGAAACAACATCCGCATAGACCTTGGAATTTTTGTCAGGCAACTTGGGTGCCGAACGGCATCCCGAGACCGCGACCAGGGCGGCCAAGGTAAGAGGCAGAAGGGAAGATTGAACACTACTGATGGATCGCCGAGTATGCCCATCCGGACACGCTCGCCATCGACGCGACGGATTGATCCGCGTGGAGCTGGTTACCGTCAAGACTCTCTCCTCCTGATCAACACGCAACCTGCAGCTTCTTCCTGCGGTTACGTGTGCGCGTCATTCCTCGAAACCACAAAAACGCGACCGCAAGAAACGGTAAAAGGTACAACAGAAGATCCCATCGTCCAAAGCCGGGAGGCGTGGCTTCCACTCTTGACAGAATCTCGCCGCTGCCCTGAACGCTTAGCAGGGCCAGGCGGACGCGCCAGAATTCATCCCGGTCGAACTGGGTGAGGGCTTTGTATTCTACCTGCCCTCGGTTGTTCTCGCGTGTGGCGGCGTAAACCACTTCGGGAAGCCTCCCGCTTTCCGGCTGGGTCCCGATTTCGATCTTCAAATCATCAGGAATCTTGCCGCCGGGCAGCGGATCGACCAGCACGAAGAAAGTTCCGGTGCCGACATCCGGATGGGTCCAGAGAGAAATGATGCATGGTCCAACTTTCTGGTTCTCGATGATGGGAAAGGGCGGGCCATTGTGGGCTTCGGCCGGCAACAAGGATCCGAGCACAATTGCAAACCGAGCCGATACTCTCCCGACCGTACTTATTTTCATGTTCGAACGCTACGCCAAGGCCCGGCAAAACCAAGATCAAGTTGAAACGCGGCGGGCGAGGACGCCCGCCCTACGCGACCACTATCCGCTCATCAGGGTGGCGCGCATTTCCATGGGCTGGAACACCAGCCACGTCGACGCCATCCACAGGATGAGGCAGACGGCGGCCCAGGGAACGAACGCGCGCAGCGGCTTAGCCGGCGAATCCTCCTCAGCGAGGCCGTGCGTTACCACCAGCGACCCTGCAAATCCCAGTATGAGGAATCCAATCTCGATGACCTGCACGATGTTCGACGGCAGTCCTGTCAGAGTCCAGCGCGGCGCTCCCAAGATCGGCCATCCCAGATGCGCCAGCGCGCTTTGTGTGACGGGAATCACGGTGTACAGTCCGGTCAGAAAGTGAAAACCGTAGTGAGCCAGCCACATGCCGAAGCCGATGGGGGCCAGCCCATAACTGTATCTGACTGCGAGCGACAGCAGCGCGCGCTGGTTGCCGGCCCACGTACGCGCGCACCACGCTGCCAATCCCAGCAGGACGACAGGTTCAAGAATCAGAAAGAAACTGAAAATGAGGCCGAGCACCGGGGCTTCATGGCTTATGTGTAGGAGTCTTCCCAGCCAGCTCTCCACAGCATAAACCGGACTGACCATGCCAAAAGCATTCAGCAGCGCTCCGAAGGTAAAGACAATTGCGAGCGCGGCAAAATCCTTGCGGCGTGAAAAATAACCGATGCCCGAGCGCAGCGGATCGGTAAGTAGTTCGGCGCCGGGCATCCGGCTCAGTATTCCGATGTTGTCATGCGGGCAGGCATGGACGCAGTCCAGACAGAATGTGCAGTCCATGTTGCCCACCTTGCTGGGCTGAAAGAGAGCCAGTTCGCAGCCGCGGATCGTGATCAGGTCCGAGACTGGCTCTCGCCGGCCGCGGATGCAGTCTTTGGTATGGCAGGCTACGCACACCTCCAGCTTCCGCACCTTCACCTCGAAAGGAGAAAGTGTGGATGCCACAAAGTTGAATTGTCCGATGGGGCAAACGAACTTGCAGAAGGAAGCGTGCTTGAAAAAGCCATCCAACACGAGCACGGTGAGGAAGTAGGCAACGATCAACCAAGCCGTCCACCAGGGAGAGGACCACAGATCGAACAACTCGTAAGTGAATAGGATCAGGATGAAGAGCGCGATCGAAATCCATTTATTGCGGAGCGGCCGTGGCCAGTTGAATCGTGGCTTGAAAAATCGCCGCGCCATCTGGCGCACCAGCATGAACGGGCAGGCCAGACAGAAAAAATTCCCTGCACACAGCAAAACCAGAACCAGTACACCGCGAAAGTGAAGCCAGCTGAGAGTCGTCGCCAGATTCTTGGGCGCTAGCGTGGGCCCGAACAATCCATGCAGGATCATCACGAAGCTGACGATAAGCATCGGCAATTGCAGTAGGGGACGCACATAGCGCCAGCGAAACAGGCGCCCCAGTCCGGGGACTCGCATCAAGTCAAAAGGTTGGGGATCGGCTGCGTCCAAGGCCGGGATGGATGATGGATTCAACAGCTAACCTAGTTGGGGCCAACGCCAGATACGTTGAACTGCCGCTCCAGCGTTTGCCCGCCGGGCAGCCGGACGTGCAGGAGAACGACCCAATCTCCCGCCATGGCAAACTTGAGATGGGCCCGGTACTCGCCCGGCCCGGTTTCCGACGCTTCCTCAAACACGGGCGCCATACCCGGGTGCGACATGTCTGCTTCCACGGTGATCCGCGCTCCAGGGACAGGCCTAGCAGCGGCGTCGGCCAATTTGAGGATGACCGTAGCCGGACCGACCCTGGGCGGTTCGGGCGAGATTGCATGCTCAACCGTGACTACAGGAGACGCATCGCCAGGCCTCGAACATTCGGTCACGAACAAAGCGGCTACGCCGAGGAGCAGCAGAACGCTTAGACGGACGTACGCCAGTCTCTGCACGATGGGACCGCAACAGCCAAGCAGGCAGAATCACAGGCAGTCGCTTAACAGTCAATAGCTGATTCATACTAGGTGCGCGGCGTCTGGCCACCGACGCCATATGTGCATGTAACTCGCCGTATGTGTATGTAACTAAAAGATTGCCGGAGGTGACGTCCGTTCGCGTGCTGTAATCCGTGACGGTCGCTGCGAATATGACACAAAGAATGTTCATGGTGAAGACTGTCGGCGACACGCCTTAACGCGAAGTTCGTCTGCCTCTATTTGTGCACTCAGAATCCCTCCACAGTGTATGGAAGCCATTTTCGCAGAACCAGCTAATTCAGAAAGTTTGACATCGTCGGAATACACAACGTTCATTTGAAAAACTGAAGCATAGACGTACACATTTTCGACGAAATGTGCTACCTCACATACTTGGTACAAATGACTAGGAGGTCTTGCGTGGACGCGTGCTTGCCTCAGCTGATTTCCTCCAACCTGTCTTCAATGTCACCCCTGACATCGTCCAGGTGTTCTTGCGCATCGCTCAACAGCAGCTTCTGACGACCGCGAAACGCCTCAGGAGCATTCCAGCTACCGATATCCAGGTGGGTTGCCACTTTGTCGAATTGATTTAGCACGTCACGGGATTCCTTGAGGACATCTGATACCTCTGCATTCTTAGGATAGGGAAAGACGCCCTGCGCCCATGTCGGTAAGCTGACCAGTAATGCCACCGCCACCATCAATCGTCTTAGCATCGTCTCTCGTGAGACACGCACAATCCGCCCATTAACGTGCTGTCTAAGATTCTCGTGGATAGAGTAGAGCCAAGAGACTGAGAAGCGCCAATGACCAGAGTGCTAGAACCCTGCTGTCGCAGCATGTGCTGACTGTGGAGTGGCGATCTGTTCAGACGGCCGCACCTGGTGCTGTGGGCAATCTTTCTGTCAGTGGTGTGGTGACTACCACAGGGCTCATTCGTGCGTGAGGAAACCAATTCAGAACGACAACAAGTTTTCAGTTCGCGCAAGACTGGCGAGGAACCCACATCGTCTGTTCGCTACCGTACTCAGTAGTCTCCCGTTTTCAGCATACTTTTCTTGGCAATAATTTGGGCACACAATCTTGCCGCTGGGGCGCGGGACGAGGTCACTATGACCCCATGGATAGATGTTTACAAAACCGCGTTGCTCGAAACTGACTGGTCAATAATTGAAGAGCGCATCCAAGCTGCAGATTCCGCGATTAATGTACGACTACACGAATTGTCCCTCAATCACGTTGGCTCACCGAACAAAATCAAACGAATCGAAGACGCATTGCACGGGTTGAGCGTGCGTCGTGAAGTCGCCGAATGGCACAGATCACAGGCAGGAAAACGAGCCTAGCTTTTCATCAGTTCGTTGCAGAGGTCGCGGAGACGCCGGTTTCTTTCGGCGTGTTTATGCAGGTCTTCAGGGGAGAGATTAGCGATTGGCGTGCGAGCCAGTAGTAGCTTTTGCTGTTCAAGCAGCCCAGACATCTCTAAGCTGATCTCCGTTATCCGATGGTGATCCATTTCCATAGCTTAACAATCTAGTTTTCTTTGTCTGTCCGTCAGCGTACCGTGCCGCCTACCGTTGATACTGTAGTTCAATCTGCCGACAGCGAATCCTTAGCAGGAGGTTGAGTGACCACCTTGCCCGTCAGTCGCATCTCCTTCTCTTCGAGCATGAAGTTTATCTCTAAGATCAGCGCAGCTAGTTTCTTGGGGTCTTGTTCGTCGGCAGCTTGATCGCAGA